>WBZS01000864.1_pt1 | contig 29585 bp, 29 predicted proteins | sample 5204201 | NCBI WGS metagenome assembly WBZS01 (sample SAMN12344357, study PRJNA552823) | activated sludge metagenome | biome: Activated sludge suspended growth; feature: Nitrification reactor; material: Wastewater; isolation source: activated sludge from nitrification reactor of wastewater... | reverse complement strand
ACGACCGGCTCGGCGTCCGAGGCAGGTGACTTCGAGGCCATCGTGGCCGGGCTCGGCGGCCTGGGCGTCTCAGTGGCTGCCGAGGACCAGTGGGGCGAGAGTTCGCCGGTGCCCGCGGACGCCCGCTCCTTCGGGGACCTCGACCCCGCGCTGCAGCGACTCCTGCCGACGGCCCATCGCGAAGACGACGAGCTTGCGGCCGAGTTCCGTCGGCTCACCGAGGCGGGTCTGCGTCGTCGCAAGGCCGACAATCTCGAGCGTTCGATCCTCGCCCTGCGTCGAGAGGGGCGCTCGGTCGACCTCGACGAGGTCGGCGCCCGGGCGATGCTCGTGGCCCTCACCGACGTGCGACTGGTGCTCGGTGAGCGACTCGGTCTTCGGCTCGACGAGGACGTCGAGGCACTCGAGGACTCACTGTCGCACCTGAGCGGTGAGGATCCGGTCGCCCAGGCGTACGCCGTCTACGACTTCCTCACCTGGCTGCAGCACACGCTGGCCGAGGCGATGCTCGTCGGCGTCGACCGGCGCTGAGGGCGCGAGCGTCGTGCGGGGGCGACTGCGCTGGCTGGTCGTCGCGCTCATCTCCGGTGCTTATCTCACCGCTGCGGCGCTGTTGTTGCTCTGGCCGAACGGCGAGCGGGTCCGCCGGCTGATGCTCGACGTCTACCTCTACGGCCTCTATCACCTCCACCTGCCGATCTGGATGACACCGGACGTCTACTCCACGATCGGCAACGTCCTGCTCTTCGCGCCGGCCGGGCTGGCCCTCACGCTCGCCCTCGGGCGGCGCCGGGTGTGGTGGGCCCTGGGAATCTGCCTGCTCGCCAGTGTGGGGGTGGAGGGCGCCCAGGCCACCCTGTTGTCGGCTCGGCGAGTCCCCGAGGTCGGCGACGTCCTCGGCAACACGATCGGGTCCGGGATCGGGTGTGCCCTGGGGAGCTGGTGGCTCAGCCGATCGGTCCGTCGTCCTCGCTCGGCGACGGATGCTCGATGATCTCGACCAATCCGGTCCCGGCGAGTTCCTCGAGGAAGGCCGCCACGGTGTCGGCGGCGCCATCCGGCACGTCCAGACCCTGGCTGGCGAGGTCATCCAACACCCCCGGCAGCGTCGTCGCACGCGCCAGGGCCGACCAGATCGCCCCGGCCGTGCCGGTCAGCACCAGCGGAGGCCCCAGGGGGAGCGCCGCGACGGCAAACTCCGGGGCGTCGTGCCGCAGGGGAACCCACCCCACATTGCGCCTGAGGTGGATGTGCGCGGTCACTCAGGACTCCTTCGGGCAGCGATTCCCGCCCTGACCCGGTGCAGGGGCCGGGCCTCACGGACGGCCTGACCCAGCCGGCGCACGAACTCTCGACGGACGTCCGTGCGGGTGGGGGTCCGGCCCAAGCGCTGGGCCAGGTAGTACTCGTTGACCGCGAAGGACCGGGCGACGACCGCCACCTTGGCCCGCACCGTGGGTGCCACCTTGATCCGGGCCCGCCATTCGTCGAGTCGAGAGCCGCCGTCGGCGAACCAGATCCACAAGGGGGCGTCGCGCCGGTCGCGCACCTCGTCGGCGCGTCCGGTCGCGACCGCGAGCGGGGTCAGCGCGCCCAGGCGAACGGCGAGGTCGGTCACGGCCTGTCGGTGGGCGTCGTCCCGGTCGAACCACGACGGGTGGACGTCGGGATGTAGGGGGCCCGCGGCAGTGGGCGTCCGGGCCGCGTGCAGGAGGACGACGAGTGCCTGCGCGATCGGATCGGGCACGGCAATGGGGTGATGCGCGATCTCCGTGATGCCCCGACGCTGCCACAGGACCTCGAAATTGCCCTCCGGGTCGGAATCCAGACCTGGATATGTGCGGTGCACGTCCGCCAAGCCCCAGTGGGGGTGGAAGAAGTTCGCGGCGTGGTCGAAGGCCGATCCACTCGTGAAGTCCGTCACGAGCTCCCAGCCGGTCCGGCGCAGCGCGCCGAGCAGGCGTTGCGCGTGCGCAGGGCGCACGATGACGTCGACGTCACTGCCCCCCGTCGTCGAGGCGCGCAGGCCGGGACGGGTCGTCGGGCCCTTGACGAAGAGGACGTCCGCTCCGGCCTGTTGCGCCAGAACCTGGACCGCGGCGTGGGCCAGGAGTACGCGCGCACTGAGCGGCACCTGGGCCTCCCCGGTCGCCGTGGCCGTCATACGGTCAACCCTACGGCTGCCGCGGGTAAACTCGGACGTCCGCCATTGTGTCCCCCCAGGTTGGAAGCCAGGCCCGTGACTCTGATCGAATTCGTACGGCTCAGTCGTGCCAACCTGTGGCGTCTCGTTCTCGCCCTGGTGGCCGGCTACGTCCTGGCGTACGGCTACGCCATGACCCTCCCCAAGATCTACACGGCCGACGCGAGCGGATATGTCGTGACCGCCTCCGGGGCCCAGACCACCGGTGACGTGTTCGCCGGATCGGCTCTGGCCGGCTCCAAGGCCGACAGCTACCTGCCGCTCGTGCGCAGCCGTGCGGTCGCCGCTCGGGTGATCCAGAAGCTCCGCCTCGACGCGGATCCGGCCTCGGTGGCCGGCATGGTCAGCGGCATGGTCGAGCCCTCATCGGTCATCCTGCGCGTCAGCGCGGTCGCCGGCACCCCCGAGCAGGCGCGCGACATCGCCGACGCCACCATCCAGGCGACCGCGCTCGAAGCGAGTCGGCTGGAGATGGGCGGGGAGATCAAGGACGGCCAGCAGCCGCTCGTCCGGATCATCCCGGTGGAGAACGCGCTCCTGCCGGGAGGCCCCTCGGCCCCGAATCTCGACAAGTACGGCACGATGGGCGCCGCCGCCGGCCTCGGGCTGGCCTACACCCTCATTCTCGGACGCCGATTCCTCGACACCCGACTGCGCTCCTCGAAGGACGTCGAGACCTACGCCAACACCACGGCTCTGGGTATCATCCCGCAGACCCCCGAACTGCGCGCCAAGGAGGGCCGCGGCAAGGTCGGCCGGCTGGGGGTGGCCGCGGAGGGCTTCCGCCAGCTCCGCACCAACCTGCGCTTCGTCAGCGTCGACAACCCGCCGCGCAGCATCGTGGTCACCAGCGCCAACCCCAGTGAGGGGAAGTCCACCGTCTCCTCCACACTGGCGCGCGTGCTCGGTGAGGCCGGACAGCCGACGATCATCGTCGACGCGGACCTGCGTCGCCCGACGCTGTCCACCATCTTCGAGCGCGATGGATCCGTGGGCCTGAGCCAGATCCTCTCCGGTCAGGTGGAGATCGGCGACGCCCTCCAGGACACCGATCAGGTCAACGTCCAGCTCATTCCGGCCGGCCGGATCCCCCCGAACCCGAGCGAACTGCTCGGCTCTCAGCGGATGAAGCAGTTGTTGGAGGAACTCTCCAAGGACCACCTGGTGATCCTCGATGCGCCACCGCTCCTCCCGGTCACCGACGCCGGGCTGCTCAGCGGCATCGCGGACGGAACCCTGCTGGTGTTCGCGATCGGCAAGACCCACAAGGAACAGGTCGCCTTCTGCGCCAAGATCCTCGAGCAGGTCGGGGGCAACCTGCTCGGCGCCGTCCTCAACCTTGCCCCGAAGCGTGGCATCGGCTCGGTGGCCTACGGGAACGGCTACTACGGCTACGGCTACGGCTACGGCTACAAGTACCGCTACAAGAAGTACGAGTACGCCTACCAAGGGGCTCGGCGTCGGGGCAAGCGGTCGAGTGGTAACGGCTCGAAGGGTCGGGGTTTCTTCCGTCGCGGCACTCAGGCCTGACCCGGGCCTGCTGTCCACACGACATACACGGAGGCGGGCGGCATACCGATCGGTATGCCGCCCGCCTCCGTTCGTGCGATGGGTCCGCCGCAGGCTGCGGTCAGTAGGCGCCCCGGCTGGAGAGGACAGCGCGGAAGGTCCGGACCAGGATCGCCAGGTCACGCACGATCGACCAGTTGTCGACGTAGTAGAGGTCGAGGCGCACCGTGTCCTCCCAGGACAAATCCGACCGGCCCGAGACCTGCCACAGGCCGGTCATGCCGGGGCGGACGGCGAGTCGACGGTGGACGTCCTCGGTGTAGCGGGCCACCTCGGTGGGCAGCGGGGGCCGCGGACCGACCAGGCTCATCGAGCCCTGGACGACATTGAACAGCTGGGGCAACTCGTCGATCGAGTAACGGCGGATGAACCGTCCCGGCCTGGTGATCCGGGGGTCGTCCTTGGCCTTGAACAGGATGTGGTCGTCGCCGTGGTGACTCTGGACCGTCTCGACGATCTGGTCCGCGCCGTTGACCATGGACCGGAACTTGTAACAACTGAAGGGCAGTCCGTCGCGTCCGGCCCGGATCTGGCGGTAGAGGATCGGACCGCCGTCATGGAGCTTGATGGCGATCGCCGTGGCCAGCAGCAACGGCGACGTGATCAGGATGACGAGACCGGCTCCGAGCACGTCGAACGATCGTTTCAGCACCTGGGAGCGGGTGTGGGAGGACGGACCGTCGAGTTCCATCAGCGGCAACCCGGCCGCGGGCCGGACCTGGATGCGTTCGCTCGCGACGTCGGTCAGGCTCGGGGACAGCATGATCCGGGCGCCGGTGGCCTCCAGGGCCCACGCGGCGCGGCGCATGTGCAGGGCGGACCCGACACCGCCCCCGGCGAAGAGGACGATGTCGGGTTTCCACTCGTGGGCCAGGGCGTCGAGGCGATCGGTGCTGCCGAGGATCGGGACCCCCCGGATCCCTCCGGTGCCACGATCCTCGGGGGGCACGACCGCGCCGAGCAGGGAGTACCCCAGCCAGCGCTCGCGGTGGAGCACCTGAGCGACATCGGCGACCTGGGTCAGGCCACCGACCAGGAGCACCTCTTGGAGCCACACGCCCCGCTCGTGGAGCCGGTGCAGGGTGCGGCGCGCGAGGTAACGGCCGAAAAGGGTCAGCGGGACCCCGAGAACGAAGGTCAGGAAGAACAGACCCCGGGATAGGGGGAATCGGAGGAGGTAGCAGATCACGCCGATCGTCCCGGCGGTCGCCGTGCTGGCCAGCAGGACACGGCGATACTCGGTCGGGCCGGCGCCCAAGACGCGGGAGGAATAGGCGCCGGTGAGGGCGAGGATGAGGATCCAGAGGGCGGCCATCGGGAGGATCGCCGTGCTCGCGATCAGGTCGACGTCTTTCGCCTCGTCGAACCAGGACAGCTGGGCGCGCAACTGCCAGGCGCAGTAGATGCTGCCCACGACGAGCACCACGTCGGTCGCCAGGGCGAGCAACGAGGGCGCGACGCGACGGCGACGCCAAGATCGACGCATGGCGTCCATGGTGAGGTCACTCAGAAGCACGAGGCGGTCCATCCGGGCAGGTTGGTCGCACTTGACCAATTCTTTACTTTCCCAGTATGCCCCCGGAGGGCCGTGGCAGAGGTCGGCCGTTCGACCGATTCCTCGCGGGAAGGGCTCCGGACTGAGAAACCCCTCAAATTCGCCTGCTCATCCCCGGCGGCCGATGAGGGGGCTCAGGGGTGGTCCGACACCAGGTCGGCGTCCACCATGGCGGCAACGATCTCCTCGAACGACGTGGTGGGTGACCAGCCGAGCCAGCGGCGGGCTCGGCTCGCATCGCCCACGAGCACTGTGGGGTCGACCGGTCGGAGCAGGTCGGGGTCCACGTGCACGTGCGCGGTCCAGTTCTCGATGCCCACCCGACGGAAGGCGGCCGCGACGAAGTCCCGCACCGAATGGGCCTCACCGGTGGCGATGACGTAGGTGTCCGGGGGCGCGTCCTGCGCCTGGTAGAGCGCGTCGACGACGTCAGGGGCCCACGACCAGTCGCGCCGTGCCTCGAGATTGCCCAAGAGCAGCGTCCCCGATCCCTCGCGCGCGATCCGGGCCACCCCCTGCGAGATCTTGCGGGTGACGAAGGCCGGGGGCCGACGCGGGGACTCGTGGTTGTAGAGGACCAACGAGCTCGCAGGCAGACCCCGTCCCCGATAGACGTCGACGCAGTGCTGGGCGAAGGCCTTCGCGGCCCCGTACGGGGAGACCGGGCGCAGCGGAGTGGACTCGTCCTGGGGGGAGCGCTCGGGCTGGCCGAAGATCTCTGCGCTGGACGCATGGATCACGCGGACCTCGCGCCCCGTGCGCACCTGTAGCCGCCACGCGGCCTCGAGCAGGGTGAGGGTCGCCTCCCCGGACACCCTGGCCGTGGTGATCGGATCGACCCACGACTGCGCTACCGAACTGATCCCGCCGAGGTTGAAGATGACCGTCGGCTCGATCCGGTCCACGAGCGAGGTCAGCCCACCCCCGTCCGCGAGATCGACGACGTGTCCGATCGCCCCGACCTCTGGCACCGCCTCGAGCCGGGCGGGGGAGCGCACCATCGCGTGCACGGCATACCCCTCGCTCGCCAGCCGCTCCACCAGGTAACTGCCGTCCTGGCCCGCCGCCCCGGTGACGAGGGCGACGCCGGTCATGAGCGTCGGGCGTCGAGGGCGGCCAGATCGGCGTCGACCATGGTGGTGATCAACTCCTCGAACGTCATCGTCGGCTCCCACCCGAGGATCGCCTTGGCCTTCGAGGCGTCGCCGATCAGGAGGTCGACCTCGGCGGGGCGCATGAAGCGGGGGTCCTCGGCGATCAGGTGGGCCCAATCGGTGACGCCGATGTGGCCGAACGCGACATCGAGCATGTCCCTGATCGAGTGGGTGCGCCCGGTCGCCAGCACGTAGTCGTCCGCCTGCGGTTGCTGCATCATCCGCCACATCCCCTCGACGTAGTCCCCGGCGAAGCCCCAGTCACGGCGCGCGTCGAGGTTGCCCATCGGCAGTGGTTCGGTGCGGCCGCGGGCGAACTCCGCCACGGCGATCGTGACCTTTCGAGTGACGAACTCCCTTCCACGCCGAGGGGATTCGTGGTTGAAGAGGATGCCACTGCTCGCGTGCATGCCGTAGGACTCGCGGTAGTTGATCGTCATGTAGTGGCCGAAGACCTTGGCGACCCCATAGGGGGAGCGAGGCCACAGCAGGGTCGACTCGCGCTGCGGCACTTCTTGGACCTTGCCGAACATCTCGGACGACGAGGCCTGGTAGAAGCGGACGCGCGACGGGTCGTCACCGGCGTGCAAGCGCACCGCCTCGAGCATGTTGAGCACGCCATTGGCCGTCACCTCGGTGGTCACCTGGGCGTTGTCCCACGAGTAGGCCACGAAGCTGACCGCGCCCAGGTTGTAGACCTCGTCCGGGTCGGAGGCGCGCAGGGCCCGGAGCAGGCTCGAGAGGTCGGTGAGGTCTCCGGTGTGCAGGACGACCTCCGGGACGATCGCCTCGACGAGCGCCCGCTTAGGGTTGTTCTGGCCCCGGATGATCCCGTGGACCTGATAGCCCTTGCCGAGCAGGAGTTCGGCGAGGTACAGGCCGTCCTGGCCGGTGATGCCCGTGATCAGGGCGCGCTTCATGAGAACTGCTCCTTGGGGTCGATGCCCGGATTGTCTCAGATGGTGTGATCCACGGACTGCGGGTGCTGTCTGCCGGCCTCGGCCGCCGATTCGACGACGAAGGCGACGGCCTTCTCGGCCGCCCCGACCGGCACGTGGTCGCTCACCCGATCGGCGATCCGGGCCAGTCTGGCCACGCCGGAGGCCCCCAGCAGGGCCCCGGCCGCGTGCGTGGACCGACTCCACAGGCCTTTCGCCCGACGGAGCGTTCCGAGCGTTCCGGCGCCGTGGATCCGTTCGAACGTGCGCTGGGCCGCGCCGGAGTGGTAGGCGCGCAGGGCACGGATCTCGGTCGTCGTCGCGGCGCCCCGGTGGGTCGCGTCGAGGGCGGCATCGAGCACGAGCGGCACCCCGGCGCGGTGCAGGCGGTAGCCCCAGTCGACGTCCTCGAAACCGTAGGCCCGGTATGCCGGGTCGTAGCCACCGATCAGATCCCAGGTCGGTCGGGTCACGGAGACATTCGCCCCCCAGAGGCGCCAACGCTGGTCCGCGGGCATGGCGAAGGCGTCGGAGCGAAAGCGGGCATCGCGCGAGGTGCCGTAGACCCGGGCGTACGGGGTGTCGGGAAGGAGATTGGGGCACAGCCCGATCACCCCCACCGGCGTCCCGTGCCCGTGGTGGGCCACGTGCCGGGCCACATGCTCCTCACCGGGCTCGAGGTCGTCATCGCATCGGATCAGGACGTCTCCGGTGGCCTTCGCGAAGCCCGCGTTCAGAGCGCGGGACCGCCCCTGGTTCTCGGCGAACACGATCCATCTCACCGGCAGACGGTCGTCCCACTCGGGGGCCAGGCCGACCGTGTCGTCAACGTCTCCGTCGATGACCACGACCACCTCGACATCGGGATGGGTCTGACGTTCCAGCGCAGCGAGGAGCACCGGGAGACGTTCCCGCCCACCGCGGGTCGGAATGACCACCGAGGCCCTCACGACGGGGGTGTCCGTCCGGGGATCGCGAGGCCCAGTCCGCTCAGCAGGTGATCCAGCCGACGCCCCCCGGCCTCTGGTGAGTAGCGCTCCCGCCACCGGGCGTGGCCGGCGTCGCCGAGGGCGCGACGCTCATCGGGGGAGGTCGCCACGATGCGACGCAACACCGCGGCCAGCGACTCCACGTCGCCGGCCACGGCGACCCATGGATGACCTTCGGGGACCACCTCGGCGAGCCCGCCGGCGTCGGTGACGGCGACCGGGATGCCGCGCGCCATGGCCTCGATGGCGACCAATCCGAAGGATTCGGGTTCGCGCGAGGGCACGACGAGCACATCGATGGCCGAGAACAGCTGGTCCGGGGACACCCACCCGAGGCGTCGGATCGGGGCCTTCGCCCGCGCGAAGGACGCGTCGATTCGCGCGACGTCCGCGACGGAGTGGAACCGGGGAGCGCCGGCCACGACCAGTTCGATCGGAGCGTCGGCAGGCAGCCGAGTCGTCGCGTCGACCAGGAGGTCGAGCCCCTTCTCGTGGGCCCAGCGGCCAAGGAACCCGAGGCGAAGTGACGGCCGGTGGGCCGTCTCGCTCCGGTCGTGGCCTGCGCTCGTCCGCTGCGGTGGTGGTGGTGCTGGGGTCCAGTTCTCGAGCACGATGGCGCCGGGGAGCGATCTCGCCATGAACTGGGAGGGGACGACCGTCGCAAGAGCTCCCCGCCCGGCGATCCGCTGGGCCGCTCGCTGCGGTCCCCGAGGGAGTCGGTGGAGGCCGACGATGCGGTCCCGAAGTCCGGTCGTCGCCAACGCGGGAACCAGCCCGTTGCACCAGAGCAGTCCTCGTGATCCGGTCGACCACCGGCGCAGGTCCCTCATGTAGTCGGCCCGGTGGGGGGAGAGGCCGAGTGCAGGGAATCCCAGGGTCTGGGCTTCGAGGACCACGCCGGCCCGGTGGGACGGCCCGATGACCAACACGTCGTGGCCACGGGCTCGCAGCGCCGACGCCAGGGCCAGAGCCATGACCTCGCCACCACCGATCTCTCCGTTGTTGGCCGCCACGGTCACCCCGGCCGGCCGGCGACTCAGATCAGAGGACATGGTCCTGGGTGCTCTGTTGATCGCTTCGCTGCAACTCCATCGGGTTGACGAAGTGGCGGATCGCCAGCCCGATCGCCAGCGCGGCCGGTGCCCTCAGGAACGCCTCGCCCAACGAGGCGGCGCAGATCAACAGACCAATCAGGGCGGCCTCGTGCCACGGGTGGTGTCGTTCGGGGGGGAGCCTGAGCAGCGACACCACGGTCAGGGCGATCAGGACCAGCAGGAGGGTGAGCAGAATCCAGCCCCCGTTGTTTCGGACGGCGAGGTAGGCGTTGTGGAAGAAGAACGTGCGCCCGTCCACGTCGACCTGTGCCGTCCCCGGGCCGCGTCCGATCCAGGGGTGGACCTGGACCAGCTTCCCGGCGGCCGCGTCGATCCGGTCCCGGAGCAGGTCACTGCCGACGCGCTCGGCGAACGGCCCCCAGTTCTTCAGGCGTTCGGAGGCATCCTGCAGCAGGTAGGTGGTCCCGCCGAGGATGCCCAGGCCCAGGCCTGGGGACACGCGCCGCCGGACGAGGAACCAGACGCCACCGACCGCCATGGCGACCATGGAGGTTCGCGAGAGGGTGAGGACGATGCAGAACGAGAAGACGAGCAGCGCTCCCCACCGGCGCCACCCCGGCCGCAGACCGACGAGGGTGACGGCGGTGAGCACCGTCAAGTAGTAGCCGGCCTGGTTCGGGTCGCCCCAGATGCTGCCGGTCAGCCGTCCGGGGTAGGGGTCGCCCCCGAGCCCGAAGAACCGGCTCGCCAGGCCGGCCGCAGCACCGATCGCCAGGCCCAGCCCGATGCCGCGACAGATGCTGATCCGGTCGACGCGACCGCTGGCGAAGGCGAGGATGGCGAAGCCGAAGATCCCGAAGAAGCCCAACTGCTTGATGTTGTCCAGCCCGTTGTAGAGCATCGAGAACGTGACCCATCCGACCATTGCCACGACGACCAGGGGGGCCCAGATGGGTATCGGCTCGGTCGGCTTCCTGGTCGAGGCGAGCAGAATGGCTCCGAGCATCGCGAGCACACTGAGGTTGGTCCCCGATCCCGGCACCCCGATCGGGATGGCCAATGCGACGCCGAGTACGAAGTCGGGGATTCGCGAACTGTCGTGCTCCTTGACCTGGAGGTGCTTGTAGGCGTCGGCCAGGGTCGTCATCGCCGCACCTCCCGGTAGACCCGACCGATCGCCTCGCACATGTGAGCCATTGTGGGCCAGGACGAGGGCAAGGCGGGCCGGGCCTTCGGGTCGAGCCCCTGGGTGACCAGGAGGTCTGCGACGCCGCGGTGGTCCTCGGCGGCGACGAGGCACGCCGCCGGCACCAACTCCGGGTTGCCGCCGACCGGTGTCGCCACGACGCCGAGTCCGTGCACGAGGGCGTCCAGGATCGAGTAGGAACAGTTCTCCCAGAGCGAGAGCTGGGCCAGGACGTCCGCGGACGACAGGGCGGCCACCGGGTCGACCTGGCCCGGGAGGGTGACCCGGTCCTCGAGGTCGAGCGAGGAGACGAGGGCGCGCACCTCGGCCTCGAGGGGGCCCCGGCCGGCGAGGGTCAGCCGGGCCTCGGGGTGGTCGCGAGCGACCAGCGCGAAGGCCCGCACGAGGTCACTCAGGCCCTTCTCCGGCGCGAACCGGGCCAAGGAGAGCACCCGCAGCCCAGGACGGACCTGCGCGGGCTCGGGCAGGGGGTCGACCCCGTTGGGGATGACGACGGTGCGCAGGGCCGACGTCGGGTGCCACTTGGCACGGACCACGTCCAGGGTCGAGTGGGACACCGCGATCAGGGCGTCGGCGCGACGGAGCCGGCCCGCGTGCGCCAGGGCCTTGAGACGGGACCGCCACCGAGCCCCGTGGTAGACGAGGTCGTCCCCGGCAATGCCGTGCTCGGTCGTCACCAAGGCGACCGGGAGGGCGAGACTCGCGAGGGCGGCCAGCAGGTCGGCATACGCGAGATGGGAGTGGACCACCGCCGGCCGCAGCGTGCCCGCGATCCGGCGAAGCTCGGCCACGCCGGTGGGTATGCCGTCCGCCGGGCTCACCGCCCCGGTGAGGACCGCGACGCCGAGCGCTGCGGCGCGGTCGGCCAGCGGTCCCGGAGGGCAGAGCAACACCGCTCGCCAGCCGGGGATCCCCGTCGTCAGGGCGTCGAGCACATGCCGGGCGACCCCTCCGACGTCGGCCACCGGCACCACCCAGAGAGCGATGGGGGGCGCCGGGATCGCGGTGCGGTCAGTCATCCGCAGCCGTCAGAACCACTGCTCGAGTCGGTCGAGGGCGACCCAGAAGCCCTCGCCGTTGTTCACGTGGCCCTGCCAGATCTCGGGGATGAAGGAGACGCCGGGGGCCAGTCGATCGAGCTGCTCGGCAAGCTGCGCCCAGTCGACCTCACCGTCGCCGACCTGGACGCCCTCGCCGTCGACCCCGGTCGCGTCGACCAGATGCAGGTGGTCGGCCAGCGGCGCGAGCAGCTCGACATGCTCGGCGAAGGGACGGCCGGCGAAGTTCGCGGCGAGCTTGCTGTGCGAGACGTCGAGGCAGAGCCGTCGACCGTGGGCCGAGGCCCATTCGGCCGTGTCGGCGGCCCCGACGAAGAGGTTGCAGAAGAGCTGGCCGCCCATGTACCACGGGAACGGCGGGAGGGTCTGGGCGCACAGCCGCACCCCGGAGTCGTCGATCTGCCGCAGGCCGGCCTCGACCCGGGCGTACATGTCGGGGAGTTCGTCGGCGGGCACGTGACGGTCCTTGGTGAACCCGCCCAGGCTCGAGATGACGACGGGGTCGGCCTCGATCGAGAACCACTGGCGCAGCGACCGGGTCAACTCGATGACGCCCTGCAGCTCCTCGATCGAGCGGCACCAGTGGGCGTCGTCCTCGCTGGCCAGGTTGAGGATGAAGTCGCCGCTGAACAGGTCGGGGGCGTGGCAGGCGTAGCCCATGGGCAGGCGCTGCGTGAACACGGTGGCGGGGTCGATCTCGAGATCCTTGTAGGAGAGGTGGAACTCAAGGAAGTCCGGCGTCGAATGCTCGGTCATCGCCGCGATGTCGTGGTAGCGGACCGGCAGTCCCCACGGTCGACGGAACGAGTAGTTGCGTCCCCGGGCGACGTCGTCGGAGAGGTCCGTGGCGTAGAAGAAGTCCCCGACGGCCAGCGGCCGGTTGGCGCGCCGTCCGACGAGGCGGTCCAGGGCGTTGGGTTGCAGCCCGCGGCCGGGGCTCTTGATGTCGACCTTGTCGGCGGTGATCGTGTCGCCGACCGCGATGTCGGCGGCCGCGACGAGGGACTTGGCGAGGTTGACCCGGTTCATCATCTCGCCGGTCGACACGGTGCGCTCGGCCGCGGTGCCGAGGGCCTCCTCGACCTCGCGAATGCGGGCCACCATCTCCGCGAACTCCTCCGGCAGCAGCGACACCTTGTGGTCGTTGCCCTCCATCGAGCGGTCCACGGTGAAGTGCTTCTCGATGATCCTCGCGCCCAGGCCGATCGCGGCGATCGGCACGTGGAACCCGCGTTCGTGCCCGCTGTAGCCGACCGGGCAGTCGCCCAGTTCCGCCAACCGGGTCAGGTAGCGCAGGTTGACGTCCTTGAACGGGGCCGGGTAGGTCGACTGGCAGTGCATGAGGGCGTATGCTGTGCCGCTCGCCTTGAGCAGGGCGACCGTCTCGGCGATCTCGGCCTCGGTCGACATCCCGGTCGAGAGGATGAGCGGAGTGCCGGAGGAGGCGGCGTGCCGGAGGAGGGCGTGGTTGGTCAGGTCGGCGGAGGCGATCTTGAGGGCGGGGGTGCCGTAGCCGACGAGGGCGTCGACGCTCGGGGCGTCCCACGGCGTGCACATGGCGTCGATGTCGACCGCCGCGCAATGGTCGAAGACCTCGAAGAGCTGGTCGGCGGTGAGGTTGAACCGGGAGAGCAGGTCGAGGGTGTACTGCGGTCCGAGGTCCTCGCCGGCGGAGGACCCGCCGGAGCCCCGGTAGAGGGCGTCCAGGTCGCGGAGCTGGAACTTCACGACGTCGGCGTTCGCCCCCTTGGCGAGGTCGACGAGCTGCTTGGCGAGGTCGACCGACCCGTTGTGGTTGATCCCGATCTCGGCGATGAGCAACGCGGGCCGACCCGCCCCGACCTGGTGCCGACCCACGCCGAAGTGTTCGCTGCGGTTGATCGCGACGGCGACCAGATGGCCCTGCTCGTCGACGAGGGGCACGTGGTCGATCGAGCTGGTGAAGAGCGGTCGGATGTCGGCGGGCGCGGAGGTGGCGAGCGCGGAGCGGGCGCCGGTGTGGGCGACCTCCCGAGAGGGCCGGGTGAGGTCCACCGGGCTCTGCCGGGCCAGCCACCGCCGGAAGTCACCGTCACTGAGGGAGCCGACGAGGTGGCCGTGTTCGGAGACGACGAAGACGATCCGGGCCTTGTTGGCCGTGATCTTCTCCAGGGCGCGCAGGATCGGGTCCTCGGCGTAGACCACGAGGGGGGTGAGCTGGCGCTCGATGATCATGGGTTGGGCTCCGGGGTGCTGCGCCGCGCGAGGTCGCGCAGGGTGGCTTCGGTCAAGGACAGGTCGACATCGGTGTCGATGTCGACGCCCTCGATCTCGTCCATGACGAACAGGGTGATCCGACCACCGAGCCGGTTGTCCTCCCGGTCGTAGACCCAAGGTCGGGTGAGGTAGAGCGACCCGGTCTCGCGATAGCGAAGCTGGTCGGCGGACAGGTCCTGCCGCCGGGGTCGGCGGGCCACATCGTAATCCGCCCGCGGCGGGTCGCCCTGCCACCAGATGAAGGGGGCCTGAGGGACGACGCCGACGAGCGAGTCCACCCCGCTCGCGGAGAACTGCGCCAGGGCGCGGTCGAGGGTGCCGGGCAGCCGGATCGGGGAGGTGGCCTGGAGCAGCATGACGGCATCCGGTGCACCGTGCGCGGTGCGGTGCTCGGCGAGGGCGTGCCGGACCACGGGTTCGGTCGGGGTGGTGTCCAGGGCCAGGTGCGCGGGGCGCAGGAACGGGACGTCGGCGCCGGCCGCCCGCGCGACGTCGGCGATCTCCTCGTCGTCGGTGGAGACCACGACGTGCAGGTGCGGGCGCGCCGCCAGCGCCTGAGCGATCGTCCACTCGATGAGCGGGCGCCCCGCCACGGGGAGGACGTTCTTGCGCGGGATGCCCTTGGAACCGCCGCGGGCCGGGATGACGCACAGGATGGTCATGGGGTCTCTCCGAGCATCTCGAGCAGGACCCGCGCCACCGCCGCGGCGGGCGGGTCGGCGGGTCGGAGCGGGGCGGGAGTCGGGGAGCTTCCCCACCGGTGCATGCCGTTGCGCCGCCAGAACTCCTCGAGCCAGGCCGGCGGCTCGGGCAGGTCGACCCAGGCCGGCAGACCGCTGGCCGCGGCCTCGAGGACCCCGGTGGAGTAGACGCTGACGACGGGGGCCACCAGGTCGGCCAGGGCGCCGCCGCCACGGTCGATGGGGATTCCCTCGGCTTCCCACGCGCGGTGCCGGGTCACCGAGGCCCGGTCCGTCTCGCTGGGGTGCGGTCGGTAACGGCCGTGGTGGGCGATGCAGAAGTCGTGAGCGGCCGATTCCAGCACGGGCCGGGGCAGTTCGGCGCCGTGCAGTTGCCCGAGGTAGACCGGTGCGGACCCGGTGTCGGCGTCGGCTCGCGGCCCGCCCGCGGCCCGGCCGGCTTCCCAGAGCAACTGGGACCCGACGGTGCGCACCGTCAGGTCGTCACGGCCCGAGCGCCAGAAGGCGCCGTCGGCATCGCTCCAGGCGAGCAGGGTGGTCCGCTCCGCGAGCGGTGGGGCGTGCGGGGTGAGCAGACCGTGCTGCACGGTCAGGAAGCGCGTGGCGTCGGGGAGCGCCGCGCGGGCGGCGGCGCCGATCCCGAGGTGGTGACCGGTCGACAACACGACCGTCCCGGGCGTGACGACCGAGCGGGCGAGGTCGGCCGGGGCGCCGGGAGTCTCGACCCAGTCGCGGACCGGCAGCAGGTGCCGCACGCTCGTCGGGGCCAGGACGGCGACGTCCGCCACCTCGAGGTGGGCCAGCGGAGCCAACTGGGCCGCGACCGTCGTGCTCTTGACCGCGTCCAGGGCGATCAGCACACGGGGCCGGGAACTCCCGGTGGTCAGGACGCCCGCCTCCACCCGGCCGAGCGCCGCGTGCGCGAGGCCCTTGACGCGGGCGGGCCACGGCCGTCGCCGCGCCGACCAGCGATGCCAGTCAGCGAGGTCCGTCGGGTGCGTCAGGCCCACAGCTGCTCCAGCACGGCGACCCGATGATCAAAGGTGTGTTCGGCCAGGGTCCGTGCCCGCGCCCTGGACCTGATGCCCTCGCTCCACGCCGGGTCGCGGGTCGCGCGATGCCACGCCTCGACGACCTCTTCGGCGGAGCCGAAGACCAGGGTTTCGGTGCCGACGTCATACAGCGTGTCGACGTCCGGCCGATCGATGAGCTGGAGTCCCCCCACCCCGGCCGCTTCGAAGGTCCGCAGGGTGAAGCCGTCCTGGCCATGACTGTGAACGTTCAGTGCCACCCTGGCCGCTCCCACCTCGTCCAGCGCCTCGTCGCGGGGGAGTTCGGGCGAGGACGGCACGTCGGGGCGACGCAGGTCCAAGGTGCGCAGCCGGTCAAAGGGCCGACGGGACCAGGTTCGACCGTAGGCCCGGAGCGGCAGGCCGGCCGCGCCCAGGGCGACCAGGAGTTGCTCTCGATTGGGGTATCGGGCACCGGCGAAGACCACGTCTGGAATCCTCCGGGTGACCGCCGGTCGCCATGCGTCGAAGGCGAGCGGCAGATGCACGCTCTGGATGCCCCGCTCCGCCATCCGCGCGGCATCGGTGGCCGAGAAGGACGCGACCCCCGTCATCCTCGTCAGGGTGTGGTCCGTGTGGTGCATGCGGTCCAGGGCGTCGTAGAGCCACAGCGCATGGCGGGCCCCGACCGCCTCGACGGCCTGCCAGTAGTCGTCCCCGAGCACATCGCCCTTGATCGTCAACACGACGTCGGGCCGCGCCTGACGGACCGCGCGGACCGCGCGGCTGGTCAAGTCGCCACGCATCGGCGATCGACGCACGCCCAGCCGATCGACGACCTCGATCCCCTTGTTGAGGACCTTTCGGCGAGCCGTGTCGAACCGGTCGTACGGGTGCACGCTCACCGACCATCCACGCTCAGTGAGCGCAGCCTCGATCGAGGCGTGGATGGCATGGAAGTCGGGGCTGACCAGCAGCACCCGTCCGGTGGCGACTGGCACGACTCACGTCACCGACTCGGGTGTGACGTTCTCCCAGAAGGTGTCCGGAGCGGCCGGGTCGAACAGCGTGTCGGTCCAGAACAGGGTGGTGAGCGGAGTGGTCCCCACGTTGGTGATGCTGTGCACCCAGTGGGTGGGCATGTCGACCACCGCTGGATGTGCGCCGTCGACCGGGAACTCGATGACCTCCTCGAATCCCACCCGCCGGAGCGCGATGACCGCGTCGCCCTCGACGACGACGAACCGTTCGACCTTGCGCAGGTGGTAATGGTTGCCACGGGTCGCCCCGGGCGCGGTCGTGGAATAGAAGGTCTGGCCCTGACCGCCGTGGGAGCGCACGGCCTCCACCAACTGCCCGCGGTGGTCAGCGTGCGCGATCAGGGGGATCGGGTAGTGGCGGGGGAAGAGGGCCGCTCGATAGGCATTGAAGAGGTCCCGGTGGAACGGGTCGCCGAGATCGGGCAGGTCGCCGTTGCGCGAGTAGCCGTCGTGCATGGAGCGCAGGGTGTCGAGGACCTCGACGACGGTCGTCGCGCGAGGGGTCGGCACGCAGACCTCCCCGTCGATGGCGTCGATCAGGCTCTGGGCGGCGTCCTGGACGTGCAGGAGGGTGATCGGCCGATCGGTGACCTCCAGGGCGGCACCACGGATGATTCCGTCGATGAACGTCGCGACGAAGGAGTTGTACCCCGGCCGGCCGTGTTCGCCGAAGAGGTTCGGCAACCGGACGTGCCGGAAGGCGGCGCCTTCCGCGGTGGCCGCCTCAGCGAGGATGGCCGCGGCCGCCCGCTTGCCCCGTGCATACGGCGAGTCCCCGGTCTCCTGGGTGCTGCCGGCATACACCACCGTTCGCACGTCGCTGCCGGCGAGGGCGCGTGCGACGTCGAGTGCGAGGTCCCGGTTCCCCCGCTCCACGGCCAGGTCATCCCCCCGGTTGACCCCAGCCACGTGGATGCAGGCGGCCGCGTCCGCCATCGCGTCGTCGAGGTCGGCCCAGTTGTCGCGCCCGATGGCCACGACGTCGTGGCCGGTCAGCGCCGATAGGCGGACCCGAAGGTGCCAGCCGAGGAATCCGCCGGCGCCGGTGACGACCACCCTCACGAGTGGAACTCCGGCAGCGTCCGCAGCAACTCGACGGTCCCCGCCAGGTCCAGTTGCTCGGTGTTGGCGCTCGTGTAGTCGTCCACGCCGAGCGCCTCGGGGGCACCCTGATCGAGGTAGAGCTCGTACTGGAGGCCGCGTCCGTCCAGCGGAACGCGGTAGTAGTCGTCCTCCTCGGTGGCCTTGGCGCGCTCTTCCCGGGTCAGGAGTGTCTCGTGCACCTTCTCCGCGTGCCGCGCGCCCATCACCTGGATGTCGCGGTCACCGCAGCCGAGGGCGGCGACCACGGCGGCCGCGAGCGTGGCGAGGCGAGTCGCCGGCGCCTTCCGGACGAACAGGTCCCCCGGGCGGGCATGGAGGAAGGCGTGTTCGACCAACTGCACTGATTCGTCGAGGGACATCAGGAAGCGGGTCATCGCCGGGTCGGTGACGGTCAGGGCTCGGCCCTCCCTGGCCTGCTGCACGAACAACGGAATGACCGAGCCGCGCGAATACATCACGTTGCCGTAACGGGTCACGCAGACCACGGTCTCGGACTCGGGGTTGTTGCGGGCAAAGGCCAGCGCGATCTTCTCCATCAGCCCCTTGGTCATCCCCATGGCGTTCACCGGGTAGACGGCCTTGTCGGTGCTCAGGCAGACCACCGATCGCACCCCGGCGCGGTGGGACTCCTCGATGACGTGGTGGCTTCCCGTGACATTGGTCAACACGGCCTGTTGAGGGAAGAACTCGCACGACGGCACCTGTTTGAGCGCGGCGGCGTGGAACACGTGGTCCGCGGAGGCCACGGCCGGGCGAAGGCTCTCCGGGTCGCGGACGTCCCCCAGGAAGAACCGCAGGCGCTCGTCGGTGAGCCGCCGGCGCATCTCGTCCTGCTTGGTCTCGTCCCGGCTGAAGATCCGGACCTCGCCGACCCCACGCGCCAGCAGGTGCCGCGTCATCGTCGTCCCGAAGGACCCGGTGCCTCCGGTGATCGTGACGACGGAGTCACGCAGTGTGGTCATCGGAATCCTTCGTCGGGGTCGGGTGGGCCATTCGGCGCGGATCAACGATACTCACCGCTTCGTGGGCCGATCGGGATCGCCAGGAGCGGCCACGCTGGTCAACTGCCACTCTTCACGCGCCGTCGCCCAGGGTCGCACGTCCCTCCGGCCCCGCCATCGACGCACCACGTTGACCGCCGCATTCACTCCCGTGGCGGCCCGCAGTCCCGCCCGCAGCCGCCGCTCGCCACCCCACTTGGCGGCATACCGGAATCGGGACTCCACCAGCCAACGGCGGCGTCGCGTGGGATCGCTGCTGCCGCCCCCCTCGTGCGTCACGGTGACGGTCCCGAGGAAGACGGAGGGGATGCCGTGCTCCCGCAACCGCCGCTGGAGATCGACCTCCTCGGCGTTCATGTGGAAGCCCTCGTCGAAGCCCCCGACCGCAAGGAAGGACTCGCGCGGCAGCAGCAGGACGGCCCCGACCAGCCAGTCGACGATGGTCGTCGCACCGGGCACGGCACGGGTGTCGTGACCGATCGCTTCGTGGAGTGCGGGGCGGTCGCGGAAACGGGCCAGCGGGGTCAGCCACTCGATGATCTGGTGGCTGCTCGTGGGGAAGTGTCGACCCGAATACGTGTGTGCCCCGCCGTGGTCGACGACGGTCGGGCCGGTGACGGCCGGTTGCCACGGCGCGCTCGCGGCGACCAGGTCGGCGAGAAAGGTCGGCCCGACGTCGAGGTCGGAGTTGAGCACGAGGAGGAGGTCTCCGGTCGCGGCGCGTGCGCCGGTGTTGACGGCGGCACCGAATCCACCGTTGGCCACCCGGCGGATCACGGTCACACCGGCATGGTCGCCGCCGGTGCCCTCGGGGCCGTCGGAGTCGGCGGGGAAGGGGACGGGCGAGCGGTCGTCGACCACGATGATCTGGCGGGGACCTTGGGGTCGGAGCGCCCCGATCAGGGCCAGGGTCGGCGCGGGATCGCCGTAGTGCGGGATGACGACGGACACCTGGGCCGCCGGCCGGTGAGATGACGAAGGGCGCGCCGGTGGGGCAGCCACATGACCTCCTCGTCTCCGGAGTGATCCTCCGCGCGACGATTCTATGGCCGGGGGCTGAGGCGACCTGCGGCTACGATTCACGGGTGTCCGACTCGCCCATCGGGATCTTCGATTCCGGCTACGGGGGATTGACGGTCGCCCGCGCTGTCCTGGACCAACTCCCGCACGAGAGCATCGCCTACTTCGGCGACACGGCGCGGGCGCCCTACGGGCCGCGACCGATCGCGCAGACGCGCGCCTTCGCCCTGGAATGCCTCGACCGGCTCGTCGACCATGGCGTCAAGCTGCTCGTCATCGCGTGCAACACCGCGAGCGCGGCCGTGCTCCACGACGCCCGCGAGCGGTATGACGTGCCGGTCGTCGAAGTGATCCGCCCGGCGGTACGTCGCGCCGCGACGGTCACCCGCAACTCTCGGGTGGGGGTGATCTCGACGGTGGGCACCCACCAGTCCGGTGCCTATGTCGACGCCTTCGCGGCGGCTCCGCATCTGACGGTGACGAGCACGCCGTGCCCGCGGTTCGTCGAGTTCGTCGAGGCGGGAGTGACCGGCGGTCCGGAACTGGTCGGTGTGGCGCACGAGTATCTCGACCCGCTGCGTGCCCTCGGGGTCGACACGGTGGTCCTCGGCTGTACGCACTACCCGCTGCTCACCGGTGTGATCCAGTACGTCCTGGGCGAGGACGTCACCTTGGTGTCGTCGGCCGAGGAGACCGCCAAGGACGTGTTCCGTGTCCTGGCCGACCTCGACATACTGCGGCCGGTGTCGGCTGCCGAGCCCCAACACGGGTTCACGACCACCGGAGATCCCGACCTCTTCCGACGACTCGCCACCCGGTTCCTCGGGGTCACCTCACATCTCTCGGAGGTGTTCATCGCGCCCCCCGTCCATTGACGAGCGGTACGGTCGGCGACCGGACGGCGCGCCGCCCCGCCGTCACCTCAGCAGGTTGCGTGCGGCGAGGGCTTCGGCCACGGATCCCCACATCGCGGCGCTCGAGAACCTCCGCCTGACCAAGGACTGGGCGGCGTCGCCGAGGCGATGTCGCTCACTGACGTCCGCGAGGAGCCGGGAGATGGCTGTCGCCAACGCGTCGGGGTTGCCGAGCGGCACCAGGGCCGCGGCGCTCGGGTCGAGGTACTCGCGCATCGCCGCGGTGCTGGTGACGACGACCGCGGCGCCCACCGACGCCGCCTCGAGGGCCACGCTCTGACCCGTGGGGTAGGAGAGGTCGTGCGTGGGGACCACCACGACCTGTGCTCGCCGCAACAGTTGCCGGTACTCGGGGAGTGGGATCGGTCCAGCGATGGTGACATTGGACGGGATTCGGAGGCCGGTGAGGTTCTCCGGACGACAGTGCACTCGAATCGGGGCATCGATCAGGGGAGCGGCGGCCAGGAGAGTGGCGTAGTCCCGCCCCCGATCCTGGCCGACGGCGACCACGGGCAGGTCACGCGTCACGGTGGGGTCCGCCGTGTAGTAGGCGTCATTGATCCCGAAGTCCAGTCGCAGGAGTTGCTCCGGGCGAAAGCCGGCATCCACCAGGATGGAGGTCTCACCGCTCGCCAGATGGGTGACCAACTCGGCGCCCAGCAGTCCACGGGTCAGTCGTCGACGCTCGTCCCTCCCGGCCCTGCGCAATTCGTCGGCGAGCCACACGCTCCAGACGACCAGGGGAGCGTGGGCGTAGCCCGTCCACGGGAGCCTGCGCAACAGGCCCGCCGCTCGCGACTGCGTTTCGAGCAGGCCCAGCACCAGATCGACCGGCGGTCGCACGGTAAGTCCCTTGAGCGCACGTTCCACCGGCATCCCGCCGCGATGCTCGACGGCGTCGCGGATCCGTCCGGCGGCACCGTGCCACCGTCGGTCGCGTCCCACGAGGTGCACGCCGTGGCCCTCGAGGGCCTCCACGCCGTAGGGCATCCGGCTGGGGACGTCACCGGTGGCGAATCGCCCCGCCCAACTCGAAAGGTCGTGCTCGGAGAGCAGGAGGGCCCGGCTCACGGTCGCCACCCACCGGGGACGTGGGCGACGACCTGCCAGCGTCGGTCGTGGCCCACTGGTGCGCCGCCGTTCACGGTGCGGTTGAAGAACCCCGGAGCGTGGATGAGGGTGTGGTTGTCGCCGTGCCTCGTCGTCGACAGGTGTGCTCCCCAGTAGGAGAAGCTCGAGTTCGCGAGGATCAGGCGACGGGCGCCGGCCAGCCGCGCGAGGTCGGTCAGCGGTGAGCGGTCGGCCCGGTCATCGGTCACGTCAACGCCGAGGTGGTCGAGGAAGGGCAGGTGTCGTCGACACCACTGAAGGTCGTCGGACACCAGGTGGATCCGCCCGATCGGCGACTGGGCCATGGCCTGGGGAATCGCCACCGACAGGAAACCGGGGATGTTGAACCCCCACTCCTCGATGTGTTCGGGCGCGTAGTAGTCGCCGCGCCTGACGTTGACGACGAGCACGTTGTCGGGTAGGGCGCGCTCGGCCACCTCCTCGGCGAAGGCCGGCGAGTCCAGAAGACGCCGGCAGAAGGTCTCGAGCAGCCTCGGGTCGGCGCCGCGACCGAAGGGTCCGGACGGGTCGTCGTACTCGTCCAGGCGCAGCGTCAGCGGCCCCCACCGAGAGTCTCGGAACCGGACTTCACCGGGCGCCACGGTGAGTTCGCGCAACGTGGGGAAGGCGCGCAGCCACGGGTCCATGGCCGAAGTCCGACGGACCAGCCGGGTGCCCGGGACAGGCGCCCGCGCGGCCCAGAAGAGCAGGGTGAGGTGGTTTCCGAAGCCCATCCAGTCGGGGGTCCAGGCGATCTCCCGTCCTCGCCGGCGGACCGGGCCCAGGGCCAGGGCGGCGACACGACGGGCGCTGATCATGGAGTCCATTGTCGCGCAGGGTCCCGGCTACTCTGTGGGCCATGCTCATCCGTGCTGCGCGAGGGTGTCGCGCGGGGAACCGAACGAACGGTCACGGGCGGGTTCGAGGATGATCCTGATCCAGATGCCCGACGTGGAGCACCCCGCGGGTGGCGTCCGGGTGGCCTACGGGATGGTCGACGCGTTGAACGCGGTCGGTCATGACGCTGCCATCTGGCATGGCCACGAGGGTTTCCGCGTCCGATGGTTTCCCCACGAGACCCGCGTGGTCACCGGGCTGAGCCGCAGTCTCGCCGTCGGCGATGTGCTGGTCATGCCGGAACTCGGTGGAGCCCGCCACCAGCATCTGGTGGCCGGGGCGCGCGTCGTGCTCCTCAACCAGGCCCACTTCTACACGATGTCCGGCGCCGACCCGGCCCGGGAGGATCCATCGGCCTATCCAGGCTGGCCGAATGCGACCGGGGCGATCGCCACGTCGCTGGCCATCGAACGCTTCCTGCGCGCCATGACCCCCGCGGGCTTTCCGGTGCACCACGTTCCGGTGGCCCTCGACGACGTGTTCGCCCGGGAGCGCGATCGCCCACGGGAGCGACGCATCGCCATGCTCACGCATCGACGGCAGGACGACCTGCCCGCGGTGGCGACGCTGCTCCGGCGCGCAGCCCAACTCCAGGGGTGGAGTATCGACCTGCTCTCGGGTCTGGAGCCGGCGGAGCTGGCGCAGCGACTGGGGCGGGCGGCGGTCTTCGTCTCGATGGCCGATCACGACGGGTTCGGCCTGCCGGGTGCGGAGGCGATGGCCGCCGGCTGTCGGGTCGTGGGGTTCCATGGCGACGGCGGCCGGGAGTACCTGCGACCCGAGTTCGCGTCGCCGGTCGACGATCCGGATCTGGTCGGGCTGCGGGATGCCGTGGTCGCAGCCGCCGTCTCGTTCGAGAGCGATCCGGGCGAGTTCGCCCGGTTCAACCAGCGGGCCTCTGACTTCGTCACATCGACCTATACGGCCACGGCCTTTCGCTCGGCCACCGTCGCGGCCTTCGGTGCCCTCGCTCCGGCGGCCGGGCAGCCCCAGCAGGTCACGGCCCGGCACATCCATTGGATCGGAAGCCTGGGCCAACGTCGGCGCCGGTGGTGGGGGGCATCCGGCAGAACGCTCCGTCGCGGGTGGGTGGCCGTGCGTTCGGCGACGGAGCGACCCTCAGCGTGACCCGCCCCACCGATCGACGGCTCGACGGGCGGTGCGCCGGGCGGCCCGGTAGCCGCTCGGGAGGAGCCCCCTGCGGGGCGCGTGGATCTGGTAGTGACGCAGGGTGGTGGGGACGGTGATCAGCGCCGGGGACGACGGCTCGGTGAGCGCGCGGAAGGCTTCCTCCACCCGCCCGCGGTTGATCGACGGCGCGTAGCGCTCAACGATCAGCGCCCGCCCGCGGGCGCTGCGTGAGGCGAAGGCGTCCGGGTCGGCATCGAATTCGAGCATCGCGGCCTGCACGAGGTCGGCCATCCCCACCACGTCCGATTCGGTGGCGACGGAGGCCAGGCCGGGAAGCATGTACTCCTTGGCTCCGTCCCCGGTGAACCCCACGACGTGGCACCCCGCCGCCATCGCTTCGGCCCCCGGGAGCCCGAACCCCTCGCGCTCCGCGCCGCTGAGGAAGATGGCGCACCGGCCCATGGTGGCGGCGACCTGGGCGCGGGACATGCCGTCGATCAGCACGATCTCCCAATCGCCCAACGCGTCCTGACGACGCAGGAGCTGCACCACGGCGAGCAGGTCCTCCCGCCGCCGTCTGGGCATCAGGGCGATCAGCCGTTCCTTGACCGCTGGGCGGAACACCTCTGCGTCGACGTCGACCGGGAGACGATGGATCGGGAACGTCGGCTGGCAGGCCCGCCCCAGGAAGGTCGCGATGCTCTCCGAGGTCGCGATGGCGGCCCGGGCGCTGGGCCACCCGGGATACGCCTCCGGGACGGCGGTGTCGAACGTCGCATCGGCGAAGACGAAATCGATGCCCTGGACGAGCATCACGACCGGCGCCCCAGCCGGGAGGAAGGACCATTTCGAGCCCCCGACCTCGGGCATCACGAGCAGATCGCCCGCCTCGGCTCGAAGCTGCGGGCCCGTGATGACATCGCACTTCCCGTCAAGATCGGGCAGTCGATGGCCGGGGGTGCCGTGCCAGACGTGGGCGGCCAACCCCGAGCGACGCGCGTGGCCGGCCAGGTCATAGATGACGCGCAGGCCACCACTGGGAGTCGGGAGGTCCGGGGCCATGAAGTGGATCAACGCGTGCCCCTTCTTGTCGCTGGGACGCAAATCCTACGCGCGGACCGGCCGGTGGCCCGTGCATCGACGACCGTCAGGGCCCGCCGGGTAAGTTGGACGCGACGAAGGAGAAATGGACCTCGATGATGACCCGACTCGCCCCTGGGGACCCGGCCCCCGACTTCAGCCTGCCCGACGACGAGGGCCGCACGGTCTCGCTGCGCGAGCTTCGAGGGCGACGGGTGATCGTCTACTTCTACCCCGCCGCGATGACTCCGGGGTGCTCCACGCAGGCCTGCGACTTCTCCGCCGGCCAGCACGAGCTGGACGGATCGGGTTACACGGTCATCGGTATCAGCCCCGATCCGGTCGAGAAACTGAAGCGCTTCCGCGAGCGCGACGGATTGACCATCACGCTGCTCTCCGATCCCACCAGACAGGTCCTTGAGCGGTGGGGTGCCTACGGCGAGAAGATGCTCTACGGCAAGAAGGTGACCGGCGTCATCCGCAGCACGTTCGTGGTCGGTGACGACGGCACCATCGAACACGCCTGGTACAACGTCAAGGCCACCGGGCACGTGGCCAAGGTGCGCCGTGACCTCGGTCTGGCATGACACGCACAGTGAGGAAACGGACATGAGCGAGATCACGACACTCGAGGCGCAGATCGCGGCCCGCCAGCAACGCCTGAGCGGCACCGTCGACGAGTTGGCGGCCCGGATGACGCCCCAGGCGCTGTTGGAGCAGAACACCCATCGGCTGCAGAGCAGGATTTCCGGGTGGACCACCACTCCGGCGGGGGAGCTGCGCGTCGACCGGGTCGCCGCGGCGGCCGCCGTGGTCGCTGCCCTCGTCGCCCTGAGGGTCTGGGGAGGGCGGCGCCGGCGCGCCCGTCGCGGCTGACGACGGCTCAGCCTACGGGCAGGTCTTCTCCGCACGGCATCCCTGCGGCTCGCCACGCCGCGAAACCACCGTCGATCACCGGCAGCCCCAACGTCAGCCCGTCACCACCGACCAGCGCGACGACCTCCCGGTGGCCCGTTGACGTGCCCCGTGACAGGTATGCCGGGAGGTCGCCCTCCCGGGAGCGTTCGTCGCGGGTGCGGAGGTCGAGAATCGAGACGCGTCCGTGGAGTGCGGCCTGGAAGGCGGCGCGCGGAGAGAGCTCGACGGTGCCGCCGCCATGGGCGAAGAGGTCGGCCTCGGATCGAACGGAGTTCACGGTCACCAAGCCCAACACGTCTTAGGCATTATGGCAAAGATAATGCCGAGTTATCTCACGACGTGGGAGCGGGTGCGTGTCGGGCGAGAACCGTGGACATCGGGTCGTCCTCGTCCATGAGCACGGTGACGATGGAGTCCCCGGTCGTCAGCGCGTGGTCGGACCAGGCCAGCTCGATGCCTGCGGAGGCAAACCGGTCGGCGGCCTCGGGTCCCATGTAGGCGGTCGCCCCCGTCCCGGACAGGTATGTCGTCCCGCCCACGGCCCGGACCTGTTCGATCAGCCGCTCGACGCCGGCCGAGATGGGCGGAGGGGTGAGCAGGAGCGGTGTGGTGATGCCGAGCATCTCCCGGACCACCTCGATGAGTGCCATGTTGACCTCATCGAGTCGTTCTCCCCGAGCGAGGTGGATGCGGTCGATGAGGTCGCGGCCGCGGGTGCGGAAGTGACGTGCCCCGGCATACCGTCCCCGGATGGCGTCCGCGAGTCGCTCCTGCCAGCCCGGCTGGACGTGGATCGTCGCGATGGGCACGAGGGCAGGCTTCCCGACCAATTGATGGGAGACCCAGCTCCCGCGCATCATGACCCGCCGTTGGTAGCCGTGCTTCTGGAACTGGTCGTGTCGGGCGAGGACGAAGGCGTCGCTCGTGGCCATCTTGAACCAGAACCCGGAGTAGGGCAGGAGGTCGGGTTGGTGGATGGCGACCTTCACGGACGGACCTGGCGCACGAGGGCGTACTGCTCCGCGAACGCGGTGCGCCGTACCTTCCCGACCGCCGCCGCCAGATCCTTGATGCTGTTCATCGGATGAGGACCCTGGGGATTCTCGCTGGCATAGGCCGCGCAGGCGGCGACCTTGCGATCGACCTGGTCCTCGGTCAACGTCTCGAACACGTTCCAGCGCAGGTCGCTCGGGTAGAGGTTGAGGTCATAGACCGAGATGTCGTACACGAGCACCGTCGGCGGCACCCAGTGATCGTCCGACATCGAGATCCGACACGCCCTCATGCCGGCCTCGTAGGCGGCGATGTGGTCCTGGTGCAGCGACGGGAACGGCAGATAGACCTCCTCGGGGCGCAGGCGCGCGAAGTGGTCGTCGAGTGCGCCCACGAGGGCGGTCATCGACACCCCGAGCGATCCGTCGGGGAAGTCCAGGGCAGTGGTCTCGATGTCTCCGAAGATGGACATCGCCACCTCGTGCTCCCGCCGACGGGTCTCACCGCTGTCCGTCAGGGCCAGGACGGAGCACTCGGCCCCATGCTTGGCCAGCAGGCCGCCGCAGCCCAGACTCTCGTCGTCGAGATGTGGGGCGACGATCAGTCGGCGCACGTGGGGCTCCCGTCGGTCGGGCCGGTGACTGCGAGGGAACCCGCCGGAACGGGCGCAGCCCCGGACATCTCGATCCGGGGCCAACCATTGGTGCGCCATCAGGGACTCGAACCCCGAACCCGCTGATTAAGAGTCAGCTGCTCTGCCAATTGAGCTAATGGCGCGCGAAAGGGAGAGTAGCAAAGCGGCCGGGGTCACGCGAAATCCGCCGGGGCCGATCCCCAGCCGCCCGGGATCTCGCGAACGATGTCCCAGCGCGGATCGAGTTGATCAGCCGCCCAGTCGCCGATCCGGGCGTGGAACCAGGGCGCGACGACCAAGCCATGGTTGTCGCCGTGCCGGACATTCGACACGTGAGCTCCCCAGTAACCGAACGTCGTGTTCGTGAGCACGAGCCGGCGCGCGGAGGCCAGGGTGGCCAGGTCGGTCCGCGGCGTCGAGTCCGGCGGCGCGAAGGTCAACCGGTCCGCGTGGTCGCCCAGCCAACCCAGATGGTCCCGACACCACTGCAGGTCGTCGGAGACGACCACGACCGTGTCGGGTCGACCACCGGTCGCCGTCGCCCGGGCCACGGCTGTCCGGAGGTAGCTGTTCTGGTCGAAGGCATATCGCGCCCGATGGGCGGGCACGGAGTAGTAGTCCCCTCGCCGCACGTTGACCACGAGGGTTTCGGCGTCCGCGAGGGGCGCCGGGAGAGCGCTGCCCCAGGGCGAATCGAGCAGGACGTCGCGGACGAAGGACTCGACCTCGGAAGCGTCGAAATCCACGCCCCAGAATTGACGGAGTCCGGTGTCGCGGCGATCGCGGAGGCCGACGTCGCGACGTTCGACGATGAGGCCCGCCGCGTTCGGGAAGGCGTCGAGCCACGGCCGCATCCGATCGGTGCACAGAACAGCCACGGACTCGCCGCGTCCTCGTGCGGCATGAGCGGACAGCCACAGATAGAAGTGATTCCCGACGTTGACACTCGGGGGCGTCCACAAGATGGTGCGCGGGCCGCGCCGCATGAGCGACAACGCTCTGCTCTTCATGGGTCGACCCCCCTTTCCGCAGCTGGCAGGAGTCGATCGTAGGCCGTGGGCGAACTGCGCCGGGGCAGGGTGGCCACGGCGAGGTTCGCCCGACACCGGCCCCAGTAGTGTTCGGTCATCATGAAAGCGGACGGGGCCCGGCGGCCCGACATCCAAGGCCTGCGCGCCGTGGCGGTCCTTGCCGTGATGGCCTACCACGCCGAGCTCGGGGTCCCCGGGGGATTCGCCGGTGTCGATGTCTTCTTCGTGATCTCGGGGTTCGTCATCACCGGGATGATGCTTCGGGAGCTCCACACCAGCGCGACGTTGTCGCTGACGAACTTCTATCTGCGACGCGTCAAACGTCTCACGCCCGCGTTGGCCCTCGTGGTGACCACGACCCTGCTGCTGGCCATCCCGTTCTCGACCCCGTTCGGTGAGCAGCAGGTGGCCGCCAAGACCGCGCTGGGTGCGATGTTCCTTCTCGCCAATGCCGTCATCGCGGTCACCAGCGGGGGCTACTTCGACGGTCCGGCCGACCTCAACCCCCTGTTGCACACGTGGTCGTTGTCCGTCGAGGAGCAGTTCTACCTGGTCGTCCCGGCCCTGTTCTGGCTGTCCTGGCGGCGGGCCGCACCGGGGAGGGGGTGGCGGGCGGCGACGGCCTTGGCGGCCGTCCTCGCCACGCTCTCCGGGGCGTGTGCCCTCTGGGGTGCGCTCTCCGGAGCTCCTCCCGTCTGGGCCGGGTTCTACAGCCCGATCAGTCGCGCCTGGGAGTTCGGTGTCGGAGTGCTGCTCGCCCTGCTCCTGCACCGTCGGCCGTTGACCGCCAGCGGGCGCCTTCTGGCTGCCGCGTCCGGAGCCCTCGGGGCGGCCGGACTGCTGAGCATGCTGCTGGGATGGTCCGGGTCGTCGTCCCGCTGGCCCGGGCCCTGGACCCTCCTTCCGGTCCTGTCGTCGGGGGCGCTCCTCGTGGCGGGCAGCGCGGCCGCTCCGGGCTGGGTGACCCGACTCCTCGCGACCGGGCCCATGGTGCGAATCGGCGACCTGTCGTATTCG
>WBZS01000812.1_pt1 | contig 29588 bp, 18 predicted proteins | sample 5204201 | NCBI WGS metagenome assembly WBZS01 (sample SAMN12344357, study PRJNA552823) | activated sludge metagenome | biome: Activated sludge suspended growth; feature: Nitrification reactor; material: Wastewater; isolation source: activated sludge from nitrification reactor of wastewater... | reverse complement strand
CCTGATTGCGCAGCTTGCCGGCCAGCTTCGCCTTGAGCGCGGCCAAGCGCGCTTCCTCGGCCTCGGTCAGGCCGGACCATGCGCCCACGTCGCGCTCCTTGAGACGGTCGTCGAAGCGCACCGTCAGGCCGTGCTCGGCCGCCACGACCTCGGCGGTCTGACGGGCCCGCTGTTGCGGGCTGCTGTACACGGCCATGAGCGGCTCGCGCCTGAGGTAGTGCGCGAGCGCGGCCGCCTGAGCATGGCCGACGTCGTCGAGGACCGGATCGGCCTGCCCCTGCCAACGCCCCTCGGCATTCCAGGCGGAGCGGGCGTGGCGGATGAGGTAGAGGATCGTCATGGGGCGGTCAATCAGTCGATTAGGTGTAGAGGCGCCAGGAGGGGCAGCCCTTGTGGCCGCCCTGCTGGCGCCGCATCAATGTCTGAGAACACGATCATGCGGATGCCGCCAGGCACACAGGCCATGACGGCATCCGCGTGGATCGACCTTACGATTTGGCCTTCTTCGGGAACCGGCTCAACACCAAAGCCTGCTCGGGCACGACGGCGCGCTCGCCGCGACGCAGGGCCTTCTTGGGTTTCTCGACCTGATCCGAAGCCGCCTGGAAGACGTAGATCGGCGTGCCTTCGTTGAGGAAGGCCTGATCGAGGTGCGCCTGGCCGAGCCGGTAACCATCGCTGTCGATCGAGCAGCACGTGACCATGCCGACCACGCGACCCTTCTCATCGACCACGGGGTCGCCGTTCTTGGCCATGCGCCCGGCCTTCTGCACAAACCGGAAGCGCGCGACCTCGGCCGTGCGCGCCTTCTCTTGCGCGATGAAAGCGGAGCGGCCGACGAACCACGGCTTGTGCAGCTTGACGTAGCTGTCGAAGCCGGCGTCACCGATACCGAGGTTGAGCGGCCCGGCGAACTCGTCGCCGTACAGCGGCAGACCGGCCTCGGTGCGCAACGAGTCGCGCGAGGCCAGACCGCACGGCTTGGCGCCGGCCGCGACCAGCGCATCCCACAGCGCAACCACATGATCGGGATGCACGAAGAGCTCGAAGCCCATGTTCTCGCCGGTGTAGCCGGTGCGCGAGACGATCAGATCGAAGCCGCCGAGCGTGGCGCGGGTCACGGCCGTGCGCGGCATGCCCTTGATGCGTTTGACGGTCGCGGCATCCGCACCAAGCTTGAGCACGACGTCGCGCGCGAGCGGGCCTTGCACGGCGATGTCGAGGCGCTGATCGGCGCCGCTGCCGGCGTCGCGCAGGTTGCGGAGCGTCACACCGCCGCGGCCGGGGGCCCGCGCCCACGGGCGGGTCAGGTCGATCAGCACCTCGCCCTTGAGCACCGCGTTGGCCCAGGCCCAGTCCTTGTCGTCGTTCGAGGCGTTGACCACGATCAGGAAGTGGTCGGCCGCCAGGCAATACACGTAGGCATCGTCGATCACGTGCGCATCCGGCGCCAGGATGTGCGTGTAGCAGCTCTCTCCGGGCGCGAGCGCCGCGATCTCGTTGGCGAAGATGGCGTCGAGGAAGGTCGCGGCCGTCGGGCCCTGGGCATCCCACACGCCCATGTGGCTGACGTCGAACAGGCCAGCTGCCTTGCGCGTGGCCAGGTGCTCATCGAGCACGCCCGTGTACTGCACGGGCATGTCGTAACCCGCGAACGGCACCATCTTGGCGCCCAGCGCACGATGCGAGGCGTTCAACAGCGTCTTCTTCAGCTCTGCGCCGGGTTGCGGAGCCACGAACGCCGGAAGCGGCGACGGCTCGCTGCCGTTCAGGCCGATGGCGTAGGGCTTGCTCGTGTCGACGGCGCTGCCGCCGGCCTTGAGCGCCACCCCAGTCGCGACCGGGTCCGCGATGATGATGCCGCCGGGGAGCTTGGCCTGCAGATCGGGATGATCGAAGGCCGCGAAGCCGTCGGCCAGGTCGCGCAGCCACGCGGCCACCAGGGAGGCCTGGGCCGAGGGCACGGTCAACGTGTAGCCCGCCGCCGTGCGCTCGAGCGCGCCCGCGACGACACCGCGCGGCGTGTTGAGCTGCGTCGGCTGGGTGCTGCCGATCGCCAGCGCGTACACGTCGCTGGTCGTGGCCCAATACAGGAACTCCGTGGCGCGCGCGCCGCTGATCGCGAGCGCGGCGAAAGCGGTCTCGGGCGCCGGATCGTCGACGTACCAGAAGTGCGGATAGCTATGGCGCGTGATCGGGAAGTCGATGCCGGCGCGCTCGATCAACGAACGCACCTTGAGCTTGGCGTCGTTGAAGGCGTCGAAGTCGATCTTGGTGCGCAGGACGTCGCCCTTGCGGCCCGGATACTTGAACGGCTTGCAGGCCTTGAGCACCTGAGCCATCACGCCGGCGAGCTCGTCGATCTCGGGTTCGCGGAAGCCGCGTTGCGTGATCCACGGCGTGCCCAGACGCAGGCCGGAGGGCCGCATGGCCGAAGTGTCGCCCGGGATCGTGTTGCGGTTGACGACGATGCCGGCCAGGTCGAGCAGCCGGGCGGCCAGGTCGCCCATCAGCGGCGTGCCATCGGGCCCGACCACCGACTTGCAATCGAGGTTAGTCAGATGGCTCTCGGTGCCGCCGAACGGGATCGCGAAGCCGTGACCGCGCAGTTGATCGGTCAGGCGTACGGCGTTCTTGACGGTCTGCGCCTGAAGCTCGCGGAATTGCGGTGTCTTGGCGACCTTGAGCGCCGTCGCCAGCGCTGCGAAGGCATGCACGTGCGGGCCGCCCTGCTCGCCCGGGAAGACAGCGCGATCGATCTTCTTCGAGAGCGCCGGGTCGGTGGTGATGATGCACGCGCCGCGCGGGCCGCCGAGCGTCTTGTGGGTCGTGAACGTCATCACGTGCGCGATGCCGACCGGCGACGGATACACGCCGGCCGCGATCAGACCCGCGACATGGGCCATGTCGGCGAGCAGGATCGCGCCGACCGAGTCCGCGATCTCACGGAAGCGTTTGAAGTCCGCGATCCACGGGTACGACGAGTAGCCGACGATGATCATCTTCGGCTTGTTCTCGGCCGCCAGGCGGGCGACGTCGTCCATATCGATCTTGCCGGTATCGGGGCTGATCGTGTACGGCACGATCTTGTAGTACTTGCCCGAGCGGTTGGCCGCCGAGCCGTGCGTCAGATGGCCGCCGAAGAGCAGGTTCATGCCCATGACGGTGTCGCCCGGCGTCACGAAGGCGTTGTAGACCGCGTTGTTGGCGGGCGCGCCCGAGAGCGCCTGGACGTTGACGAAGAGCTGGTCGGGCTTGAAGCCGTTGGCGGCGAAGACCTCGGCCGCGCGGCGGCGGGCGAGCGCCTCGATGATGTTGGCGTACTCGGTGCCCTTGTAGTAGCGCGGGTCGCTATAGCGCCGGAACTGGGCCAGGCGCGGGCCGTAGTCCAGGATCTCGGACTCGCTCATCAGCCGCGTGTCTTCATCCGGATAGCCTTCGGCGTACAGGTTCTGGAAGCGCGTGCCCAGGGCCTCGAGCACGGCGCCGGGCGCCGTCGACTCGGAGGCGATCATGATCAGCTTGCGGTACTGACGTTCGGTCTCGATTTGGGCCAGTTCGAACACTTCAGGGTCAAGCTCGCGAAGCGAGCCACGGAACAGAAAATCCTGCATCGGCATGAGGGGTCTCCCTTGTGTGACGCGGCCGACGCCGTGCCACGCTCAAGTGGCCCTCATTTTACCGAATCACCCAAAAGGGGGCAGTGATTAATGTAGTCAAGTAGTCGGGTAGTCGGACTTCTCGACTGCGAGACGAGCCGACTGCCCGACCAGCCGACTAACTGACTCGTCGTAACGCAAACCGCCCGCCGGGATCAAGAGACCTAAGCTGTGGGCGTGGTCGAGAGAGAGAGCTGGGGCCTGACCAGCCGGCGCCCTGCGCGCTGGCTGGCAGCCCTCTGGCTAAGCCTGATCGGCGGGTTCGCCCCCGCACCTGTGGCGCATGCCTTACCCGCGGACACCGAGCTTGCCTATTTCCAGGTCACCAGCATCGAAGGCGGGGTCGCCACAGTCGAGTGGGGCACGATCTCCGAGGCCGGCGCCGTCGGTTTCCGGGTCTACCGATCCACCACGCCCGACGGCTACCGCGCGCCGATCGCCTGGGAAAACGCCGTCGGATCGCCGAGCACGCCCACCAGTTACGTCATCACCGATACGCTGGAGGCCGGGACCACCCATTGGTACTGGCTGGCGGATGTCAACGCCTTCGGTGTCGAGCAGGCCCTGACCACGCCGATCTCGGTGGTCACCGGGCTTGGGCCGGTCGACCTGCCGCTGACCCACATGCTGTACCTCAACCTGATTTCGAATTAGCAAAGTCGAAAAACGGGGTGCATGGGGGGCGGAGCTTCTCTCCGCCCCCATGCACCCCGTTTCTCGCTTAACGCTCTGCCGACGAGGCGTCAACCTCAACCGAACCAAAAAGGAACGCGCGCCCCAATTGGGGCGCGCGAATGGGCCTGCCGTTGACCGGACGTGCGTGTCACCGCCTGAGTCGGTTCACCACAGGTGCAACCGGGTGGCGACCAGCATGAGAGCTGCGAGAAGGATAAGGGCGCTATCGAGGATCTTCATGACCACCTCACATCCCTGTTAACGGCGCAGCCCACTGTTTTCCGGTTAATTTCCGGTTAACACCGCCGCTTTCAGGGTACTCGGCGAATCCCGAGCCGTAAGGCGATCTGCAAGTTCCGCGCCAGGCCCTCCCGCTCAGGGGGCCGGCGGGCCATCGGGCCCATACACCCACTCGCTAAACAACGGCGCCAGATCGCACCCGCAGGTCGTCTCGGCGGTCTTCTGTAGCAGCGGACCGGTGACGAAGCCGAACCGGTTCTGGCTGTAGTATGTCTGCAGGAATGCGAAAAAAGCCTCATCGCCCATCCGAGTGCGCAATTCGTCGATGAAGACGGCGCCCTTGGAATACACGGCCGCGTAGTAGTCGAAGTCGCTGTCGTAGCGCTCGACCGGCAGACCGATCGGCACGCTGGAATCCGTGAGCATGGCCTCGTAGTTGCTGCGGAACTCCTCGACGGTGCGTTCGCGCCCGCCTGTCCCATCTTTGGATTCGAAATACAAGACTTCGGTATACGACGCAAAACCCTCGTCGAGCCACGGTTCGCGCAGCTGGTCGTCGCCGAGGACGCCGTAGAACCATTGATGTCCGACCTCGTGCACGGTCGCGATCTCGAAGAACGAGTCCGGGCCGACGACGCCGATGAAGACCTCGCCCGGGTATTCGATCCCGCCGAAGGCGCCGGGCGCGTCGACGAGGTCGAGCTCTTTGTAGGGATATAGACCGATGCGCTGGTTGAGGTTACGCACCTGATCGGCGCCGTAGGCCAGCATCTCGTCGGTGAAGTCGGCGTGCCGGTCGAGCATGTAAGCGTTGATGGTCACGCCGTCGACCTCGACCGACGAGCGCGTGAGCGGACCGACGACCAGGGCCAGGTCGCGCATCGGCGCAGCCACCAGCGTCTGCGTCCGCGTGTCGCCGTCGACACGTTCGTCCAGCACGATCCCGCTCCCCACGATCGCGTCTTCGGCCGGCGCATGGACGACGTAGACGAACGTGGCGCTGTCGCTGTTGGTCGTGTCGCCTCCCGGAACCGCGAGCTGCGTGTCCCAGTCGCCGCCGATGCGGCGCGGCACGAGCGGATAAAACGTCGGCGCCAGCAACACGTCGTTGGTCAGGCCGAAGCGCGCCGCGCCCGACTCGTCGATGCCGGGCAGCGCCTCGATCGAGAAGGCCGTGCTGACGTCGAGCGTCGCCCCGGGCGCGAGCGGGGCCGGCAGGGCGAAGCGCTGCGCCACGCCATCAGGCTCGCCGTCGATCTGCTCGAGCGCGACCCCGTCGCTGGTGACCGCCGAAAGGGTCATCGAACTGAGATACTGATCGTCATGGTTGGGCCAGAGCATGAGCACCAGATCCGTGATGGGCTCGGTGCCCCGGTTGGTGTAAAGCAGACGCGAGACGCCCTCGAGCGTGGCCGTGCCCCGATCGGTGAAGGCCACGCTGACGTCGATGGCGTAGCGCGTGCTGACCTCGGGGAGCGTCTGGCCCGCGAGCAGGCCGGCGGCCAGATCCACCGGGGCCTGATCGACCGGCCCAAGGGTGGGTCGCGCCGTGGCGCTGGGGCCGGCCGTCGGCTCGAGTGTTGCGGTGCGGCCCGGCACGGCCGTCGACACCGGGCGTGTCGTGCGCGTCGCGGCGGGCTGGGGCGGGATCGGCGTCGCGGCCCCGCTCAACACCGTTGCGCAGGCGAGATTGGCCAGCAGCACGCTGATCAGGCCGATCGCCGGCCAGTTGCTTGAACGTCTCATGGTGACAGCGCTCCGTCATTCCCGCCCGGAGATCGGGCACGGGTTAAATGGAACAGGTGAGCGGCCGGTCGACGCTGCGGCGCCCGCGACCCCTCACCTGCCTCGCGTGCCCCCTATAGGACTTGAACCTATAACACCACGGATGTAAACCGTGTGCTCTGCCAATTGAGCTAAGGGGACGATAGTTCTATTATAGCGGACCCCTGAGGATGCTCCCTTAGGCGGGAGCGACCGGCCATTTTCCGCGCCGCTGACCCACCCACCCGCGACCGCCCGGCGCCGGGCAGCCGCGGAACAATCCTCGTCCCTCCCCACTGAGGTCCATGGCGCATTCAAACCAATATAAAACCCGGTTGATCTCCGCGTGAAGGGCTATTGCCTGACGACATAAACGCCCCTATCATGGCGAGGCGTTTTGCTCGAACCTAGGTTGCGGAGCCACAATGACATCTTCATACCTTTCCTCCAGAGCGCTTGGCCGCGTCCTGCATCACGTCTGGCGCCTATGTGCCGGATTGGGTCTGGCGACCAGCGCCCTCCTGAGCGCGTACGGCGGGGCCCGACCGGCTGAAGCAGCCGGGACGATCTCGGGCACAGCGTTCCAGGACTTCAATCAGGACGGCGTGAACAACACGACCGCCAGCGCCGGCCTCCCGGCGGTGGACCTCGGCGTCGCCGGCGTGCAGGTGCGCGCCTACGACTCGACCGGCACGCTGCAGGGCAGCGCCACCACAGGCGCCAACGGCGGCTACACGCTCTCCGCGACCGGCACCGGGCCCTACCGGGTTGAGTTCACGGTGCCCGCCGGCTACCAGCCCTCCGGGCAAGGCGCCAGCAACGGCACGACGATCCAGTTCGTGCCGGACGGCGGCGGCACCGCCAACCTCGGTCTGACGATCCCATCGGACTACTGCCAGAACAACCCGCTCGAGTGCACGCCGCGCTACATCAACGGCGACGCCGTCGGCGGGACCCTGATCGGCAACACCGGCGGGCTGGTCGCCTTCCCTGAGAACAGCACCTCGGCCACCGGAGCCGGCTTGATCACGTCGACCGTGGCCTCCAACGTCGGCGCTACCTGGGGCCTGGCCTGGCACCGCAACACAAACACGCTCTTCGCCGGCGCGATGGCCAAACGCCACTCGAGCTTTGGGCCGGGCGGCTCCGACGCGATCTATCGCCTGACCATCGACCCGACCACCGGCGTGGCCAGCGCGACCTCGGTCTTCGTCGACCTCACGACCCTGACCGGCGGGCCGGCCGACACCGGCTCGATCGCGGCGCGCGACCTCGTCAGCGGGTCGTACACCACGCCCTCGTACGACGCCGATGCCTTCGGCAAGGTCGGCAAAGTCGCGCTGGGCGATCTCGACCTCTCGGACGACGGCCAGACGCTGTATGTCATGAGCCTGAACGATCAAACGCTCTACGCGTTGGCGATCGGCCCGAACGCCACGGCCCCGACCAGCGCGACCGGCACGCTCATCGCCCTGCCCGTCGGCGCGACGGCCTGCCCGCAATCCGACCTGCGACCCTGGGCGGTCGAGGCCACCGGCGCCTCGGTCTACGTCGGTGTCGTATGCTCGGCGGAGACGTCGCACAACCGCGCCGATCTGCGCGCCTATGTGCTGCGGCTCAACGGCGCGGCGTTCGACCTGGTGACCGAGTTCGCGCTCAACTACCCGCGCGGGTGCACCAGCATCGACGGCGGGTCGTGCTACCCCTCCGAATGGCAGCCCTGGCGCGACATCGCCAGCAGCGTCTGCGACGGCGCCGGCGCGTGCGATGTGGCCTTTGGCAAGCAGATCATCTATCCCCAGCCCATCCTGTCGGACATCGAGTTCGACCGGGACGGCTCGCTGGTCCTGGGGTTCATGGATCGCTCCGGCAATCAGTGGGGCAACAACAACTACGGCCCCGGCAGCGCCGGCTCCCCGCTCACGGTGAGCTACATCAACGCGACGGGCGCGGTCTCGACCACGGCAAGCTTTGCCGCGGCCTTTACCTTTGAAGGCGCCGCGGCCGGCGACCTGATCCGCCTGTGCCCGAACGGCGGCGGCGGCTTCAACCTCGAGAGCAATGCCACGTGCGGCGGCACAACCACCGGCGGCGCGGGCAGCAGCCCGGCGCAAGGCCCGGGCGGCGGCGAGTATTACTGGCAGGACATGTACACGTTGGGCGGGCTTGACACGGGCACACACAACGAGATCACGATCGGCGGTTTGAAACTCGTGCCCGGCCGCACCGAGATCGGCACGACAGTCTTCGACCCGAACGACGACCTCCGGGCCGGCGGCATCGCGTGGTTCGGCAACACAAGCGGCGCGCGCACGCACAGCTACGAGATCTTCGGCCGGGACTCGGCGGGCAGCCTGGGCAAGGCCGGCGGTCTGGGCGACCTCGAAGCCCTGTGCGCCAACGCCCCGATCGAGATCGGCAACCGCGTCTGGGTCGATACGGACCGCGACGGCCTGCAGGATGCGGGCGAGAGCCCGATCAGCAACGTGACGGTCAACCTGTTCAACCAGGCCGGCACGCAGATCGGCACGACCTCGACCGACACCAACGGCGCCTGGTACTTCGGCGGCGTCACCAATCGCAACCTGACCGGCGGCAACGTGCTCGCGCCCAACACGGCCTACGAAGTGCGCGTGCCGCTGAGCCAGTCGGCGATCACGACCCCCAACTACCTGTTGACCACGGCGAACGTCGGCGCGAACGGCAGCGACAGCATCGACTCCGATGCGTCGGCGTCCTCAGGCAACGCCGTGATCGCGCTCACGACCGGCAGCGCCGGCGCCAACAACCACACCTACGACATCGGCTTCAGCACCGGGCTCGCGCTCGGCAACCTGGTGTGGGGCGACCTGAACAACAACGGCACAGTCGACGGCGGCGAGACCGGCATCGACGGCGTCAGCGTGGCGCTGCTCACCTCGACCGGCACGCCGATCACGTCGACCACGACGGCGGGCGGCGGCCTGTATCTGTTCTCGAACCTCGCGCCCGACGACTACATCGTGCGCGTCACACCGCCGGCGGGTCTGTGCTCGAGCACCGGCACGCCCGGCTCGGCCACCGGGCCGTACGAGGGCAACCCGGCCGGCAGTCAGCCGCCGGATCCCGACAACGACGTCAACAACGACGACAACGGCAACGGCTCGACCACGTGCGGCCAGGGCGGCTACGTGATCGACTCCGGCATCGTCACGCTCGCGCTGGCCAGCGAGCCCGTCAACGACGGCGACGCCGACTCCTACACCAACCTCTCGGTGGACTTCGGTCTGATCGGCACGCTCTCGCTCGGCAACCTGGTCTGGCACGACGTCAACAACAACGGCCTGGTCGACGGCGGCGAGGCCGGCATCGACGGCGCCACCGTGCGTCTGCTCAACTCGGGCGGAACGACGATCACGTCGACCACGACCGCAGGCGGCGGCCTGTATCTATTCTCGAACCTGACCGCCGGCGATTACATCGTCGAGGTCGTGCCGCCGGCCGGCTACTGCTCGAGCACCGGCGCCGCGGGCGTCATGACCGGCAGCGGGCCGTACGAAGGCACGCCCGGCACGCAACCGCCGGATCCCGACAACAACGTCAACAACGACGACAACGGGAACGCCGTCGGGACCTGCGGCCAGGGCGGCTACGCCGTGCGCTCGGCGGCCGTGACGCTCTCGAGCGGCGCCGAGCCGACCAATGACGGCGACGCCGACGCCAATTCGAACCTCAGCGTCGACTTCGGCCTGTTCCAGCCGGTCTCGCTTGGCAACCTGATCTGGAGCGACAGCGACAACAGCGGCACCGTGAACGGCGGCGAGGCCGGGTTGAACGGCGTCACCGTCCGCCTGTACACCTCGGGCGGCGCGCTGGTCACGACGACGACCACCGCGGGCGGCGGTCTGTACGGCTTCGCCAACCTCGCGCCCGGCGACTACTACGTCGAGATCGTTCCGCCGGCGAACACGTGCTCGAGCACGGGCACGGCCGGTTCGGCCACCGGGCCGTACGAAGGCACGCCCGGCACGCAGCCGCCGGATCCCGACAACAACGTCGACAACGACGACAACGGCTATGGCGTCGGGACCTGCGGCCAGCCGGGCTACGTCATCCGCACGAGCCCGGTCACGCTCACGTCGGGCGCCGAGCCGACCACCGACGGCGACAGCAACGCCAACTCGAACCTCACGCTCGACTTCGGCCTGACCCCGGCAGTCAGCCTGGGCAACCTGGTCTGGGTCGACGCCGACAACAACGGCGTCGTCAACGGCGCCGAGGCCGGTCTGGACGGCGTGGCCGTGCGGTTGTACACGTCGACCGGGACGCTGATCACGTCGACCACGACCGCGGGCGGCGGTCTGTACCTGTTCACCGGCCTGAGCGCCGGCGCGTACTACGTCGAGATCACGGCCCCGGCCGGGTACTGCTCGAGCACGGGCACGGCCGGCTCGGCCACGGGGCCGTACGAGGGCACGCCAGGCACGCAGCCGCCGGATCCCGACAACGACGTCAATAACGACGACAACGGCTACCACACCGCGGGCTGCGGGTCGATCATCCGCACCGCGCCGGTGACGTTGGCGGCGGGCGCCGAGCCGACCACCGACGGCGATGCCGACGCCAATTCGAACCTGACCGTCGACTTCGGCCTGATCCCGATCGTGTCGCTGGGCAACCTGGTCTGGAACGACTCCGACAACAACGGCCTGGTCAACGGCAGCGAAGCCGGCGTCGACGGCGTGCCGGTGCGCCTGTATAGCTCGGGCGGCACGTTGATCAGCTCGACGGTGACCGCGGGCGGCGGTCTGTACGGCTTCACCAACCTCACACCCGGCGACTACTACGTCGAGATCACGCCCGCGACCGGCGCGTGCTCGAGCTCGGGCACACCCGGCTCCGGCACCGGCCCGTACGAGGGCAACCCGGCCGGCGGTCAGCCGCCGGATCCCGACAATGACGTCAACAACGACGACAACGGCAACGGCGTCGGCACCTGCGGCCAGCCCGGCTACGTCGTGCGCTCGAGCGTCGTCACCCTGTCCGTCGGCGGTGAACCGACCAACGACGGCGACGGCAACACCGGCAACCAGACCGTGGATTTCGGCCTGGTCGGAAACCTGTCGCTCGGCAACCTGGTCTGGAACGACGCCGACAACAGCGGCACCGTGAACGGCGCCGAGGCCGGCATCAACGGCGTGACCGTGCGCCTGCTCTCCGCGTCGGGCACCGTGCTGGCGACGACCACGACGGCCGGCGGCGGCCTGTACAGCTTCACCAACCTGGTGCCCGGCGACTACCTCGTCGAGGTGGTGCCGCCCGCGGGCTACTGCTCGAGCACGGGCACGGCCGGCTCGGCGACCGGGCCGTACGAAGGCACCCCCGGCACGCAGCCGCCGGACCCGGACAACAACGTCAACAACGACGACAACGGCAACGCCGTCGGCACGTGCGGCCAGCCCGGCTACGTCATCCGCTCGAGCGCGATCACGCTCACGGTCGGCGGCGAGCCCATCAATGACGGCGACAGCGACGCCAACTCCAACCTGACCGTCGACTTCGGCCTGGTGCTCAACCTCTCGCTCGGCAACCTGGTCTGGAACGACGTCAACAACAACGGTCTGGTCGACGGCGGCGAGGCCGGCGTCGACGGTCTGCCGGTTCGCCTGTACACGTCGACGGGCACGCTGGTCGCGACGACCACGACGGCGGGCGGCGGTCTGTACAGCTTCGTCAACCTGCCGGCCGGCGACTACTACATCGAGGTCACGCCGTCGACCGGCGCGTGCTCGAGCTCGGGCACACCCGGCTCCGGCACCGGCCCGTACGAGGGCAACCCGGCCGGTGGCCAGCCGCCGGATCCGGATAACAACGTCAACGGCGACGACAACGGCAACGGCGTCGGCACCTGCGGCCAGCCCGGCTACATCGTCCGTTCGGGCACCGTGACGCTCAGCGCGGGCGCCGAGCCCACCAACGACGGCGACAGCGACGCCAACTCCAACCTGAGCATCGACTTCGGCCTGACCGGCGGCGTGTCGCTCGGCAACCTCGTCTGGGGCGACGCCGACAACAACGGCCTCGTCAACGGCGCCGAGGCCGGCATCAACGGCGTGACCGTGCGGCTGTACGCCTCGACGGGCACGTTGATCACCACGACGGTCACGGCCGGCGGTGGTCTGTACAACTTCGCCAGCCTGCTGCCCGGCGACTACTACGTCGAGATCGTGCCGCCCTCGGGCTACTGCTCGAGCACGGGCACGCCGGGCTCGGCGACCGGGCCCTACGAAGGCACGCCCGGCACGCAGCCGCCGGACCCGGACAACAACGTCAACAGCGACGACAACGGCTACGGCGTCGGCTCGTGCGGGCTGGGCGGCTACGTCATCCGCTCGAGCGTCGTCACGCTGACGGCCGGCGGCGAGCCGACGGGCGACGGCGACAACGACACCAACTCCAACCTGACCGTCGACTTCGGCATCCTGCAGCCGGCGAGCCTGGGCAACTTCGTCTGGAACGACACCAACAACAACGGCGTGCAGGATCCGGGCGAGCTGGGCGTCGGCGGCGTGACCGTGACCCTGCGCAATGGGAGCGGCACGACGATCATCACGACGACCACGGCGCCCGACGGCACATACCTCTTCCCGAATCTGCTGCCGGGCACGTACTCGGTCTGCTTCAGCACGATCCCGCTGGGCAGCAGCCTGACGAGCCAGAACGCCGGCGGCAACGACGCGGCCGACAGCGATGCCGACCCCAACACGGGGTGCACGGGCACCTACACGTTGACGGCCGGGCAGCAGGACCTCACCGTCGACGCCGGCCTGGTCGGCGTGCCGACCGCGGCCACGCTGACGTCGTTCACGGTGACCGGGCCGACCAACGGCGTCGTCACGATCACGTGGACCACGGCGGCCGAGGTCGACGTCTTCGCCTTCCGGGTGTATCGCAGCTCGACCGGTCTGTTCGCCGACGCGAGCGTGGTCTGTGAGAAATCGGCGACCGGCGCGGACAGCGCCTATAGCTGCACCGACACCGTCGAGGGCACGGGACCCTTCACTTACCGGCTGTTTGCGATTACGCCCAACGGCGGAGAAGAGCTTGTGTGGGCTCCCAACACCATCGGCGCCGTTCAGATGTTCCTGCACATCCCGAGTATCATCAAGCGTTAAGCGCGCCAGTCCACTCAGTCGATCTTGCTTCCGGCCGGGCGTACGCCCGGCCGGAACTGTTTGGGGCGGGAGCGCGTCCGCACAGCATATCTTTGTCGGTCGGCGAATTCGGGGGCACCATGTCAGACGACGAACTTGATCCTCAACCTGATCCGTCCCGATCGCTGATGCGCCTGATCATCTTGCTGGTCGTAGGCGCCGTGTTCGTGGCCGCGATCGCGATGACGATCTATGTGGCCTGGCGCCCGGGGCCGCCGGCGGCGGACCGTCCTTGCGCGTACGACTCCATCAGCCTGGATCCCTATCCATATCGGCCGGAGGACGGCAGCATCTTCGAGGAGCCGACCGGTTTGGCGGCCACGGCTACGGCACATGCCGAGGCCTATCCTGGCAACAATCTGTATCAAGGCATCGACTTCGGCGCGAACGCCACCCAGTACGCGCTCTTTGGGCCCCAGGCCAGCGCGTACGCCACACGCTGTGCAGGGTTGAACCCGGACCAACGACGAACCGAACTGGCGCTGCTGAGCGCCGACAACCTGACCCATGCGCCGGGAAAAACACCGGGCGCCGCCGAATCGCCCACGTCGACTTCGACCAGCACGACCACCATGACGCCTGCGATGGGCGGCTATCCCGGCGGGCCGGCGTTCGAGACCCAGGCCGTCGCGGTCGTGATCGTCACGCCGACCCCGGCGGGAATCGCAACGACCACCGCCGCCCTCGCGCCCACCACAACGCGGACGAACACGCCGCAGCCCACCGAAACTATGGCGGCACCCGCGCCGGGTTTGATCGGCCATCCGGCCTCAGCCGGGCTGCGCTACGCGGCGAACGGAGTATTGTGGCGGATCGATGACGTCGGCGTACCGGTGCGCATCGCAGACCTGCCGCAGATGGGGATCGAGCCGGATCCGGCCGCTGCGCATGCAGCCATGGTCGAAGGCGGTGATCTCTATCTCCTGGATCTGGCGACGGGCGAACAACGCAATCTCACCGAGACGTTCGACACGCAAGAAGAGCGTGTAGCCTACTGGCCGTCGCGCCCCGACACACTGGTTCGTGTCTTCTATGGAACGCTCGAGGGGCAGAACGGCGTCGTGCTCCAGCTCGGAACGATCAACATCGACGGCAGCGAGCCGCGATCCATCGGTGTGCTGGGCGACTATGGGCGCACGAACTTCGCATTGGCCTCCGATGGCGAGACCCTTTTGTACATTGAGAACCAGGTCCTCATCAGTTACCACATGTCGGATGGCTCACGTCAGGAGATTCGGCTCGAAGCACTTGGGCTGCCAGAGGCATGCGACGCTCTGGCCTCTCCGGGTTTCTCGCCCGACAACCTCTTCGTCGCGGCCCGCTGCCTGCGCACGCGCGGCGGCGGTTCAAGCGAGGAGTTGATACTGATCCTCGATTTGCAGTCGGGCGCCGGACGGCTCATCACCAGCAATGCGCCGGCGGACGGAGGGCTGACGCCGAACCAGCCAAACATCCGGTGGTCCCCGAGCGGTCGCGAATTGATGGTCATGAGTATGTCTGTGGCGCCGCCGACCCAACGTGTGATCCGGGTCGAGGATGGCGCGCTTGTGGCCCTGCTGCCCGGCCAAACAGATCTGTTCAGCCCGGATGGGCAGTGGGCCGTCCTTCGGGGCTATGGGCCGACTGCGCCGGCGCTGTGGTTTCTGGTCGACACGACGACGTGGTCGGTGGCGGTGCCGATCGCCGTACCGGAAAACGCCGGCGGGTTGAGCTGGCCGTAAGGCCAGGGTTGACTCCACACAATTCACCCATAATCGCGCGATAGAATTCGCGCCATGTTTGGATTCAACCGCCCGGGCCGTCGGCCCGCACCCAATTCCACCCGCGAACCCTTCTCCAGCCGACAGGTGACCCGGCTGCTCGGCTACGTGCGCCCGTACTGGGCCGTCATGGCGCTGGCCGCGCTGGCCCTGCTGCTGACCTCGGGGATCGGCCTGCTCACGCCGTGGGTCGTCCAGAACCTGGTCGACACGGTCTTCGCCCGGAAGGACGGCGCCGAACTCAACCGCATCGCCCTGCTCCTGATCGGCGCGTTTCTGCTCAACGCGGTCTTCCGCTTCGTGCAGGGCTATGCGCTGGCCTGGGTCGGCGAGCGCGTGGTCGCGAATCTGCGCCGCCAGACCTATGCCCGGCTGCACACGCTCGGTCTGCGGTTCTTCAACGAGCGGCGCGTCGGTGAGCTGATCTCGCGTCTGGCCTCGGATGTCAGCGTGGTGCGCGCCGCGCTGACCAACAACATCGTCGAGGTGTTGGGCCAGACGGTGCTGCTCATCGGGTCGCTGGTGTTGATGCTGACCTTGAACTGGCGGCTATCGCTGTTCATCCTCGCCCTGGCGCCCATGATCTCGATCGGCGCCGTGGTCTTCGGCCGACGTCTGCGCGGGCTTTCGACCCAGGTGCAGGACCAGATCGCCGAGGGCAACGCCGCGGCCGAGGAAGCGCTTGCCAACGTGCGCGTGGTCAAGGCCTTCACGCGCGAGAACTTCGAGACCAGTCGCTATAACACCGCCGTGCAATCGGCGCTCGAGACGGCCATGCGGGTCACCGCCTGGCGTTCGGCCTTTGCGTCGACCATGGCCTTCCTGGGCTTCGGCGCGATCGCGGCCATCCTGTGGTTCGGCGGCCAGGAGGTGCTGGCCGACCGGCTCTCGGCCGGCTCACTCGTGGCCTTCCTGTTCTACGGCGCCAACATCGGCGCCGCGCTGGGCACCTTCGCCGGGCTGTATGCCCAGATCCAGGAAGCGCTGGGCGCCAGCCGACGCGTGTTCGAACTGCTCGATGAGGAGCCCGATATCGCCGACGCCCCGAATGCCGTCGCGCTCGATCACCTCGCCGGTCGGATCACGTTCGACGACGTCTCGTTCAGCTACAACGACTCCCAGTCGCTCACGCCCGTCGATCCGCAATCGCCCAATGACACGCCGCGGGTGCTGCACGACATCGTGCTCGAGATCCAGCCCGGCGAGGTGCTGGCCCTGGTCGGGCCGAGCGGCGCCGGCAAGACCACACTGTTCAACCTGATCCCGCGCTTCTACGACCCGACCGCGGGCTCGGTGCGCGTCGACGGCCATGACCTGCGTGACCTCAAACTCGCGACGCTGCGCGGCGCGATCGGCATCGTGCCGCAAGAGACCCAGCTCTTCTCGGGCACCGTGCGCGAAAACCTGCGCTACGGCCGTTTGGAGGCCAGCGACGCCGAGATCGAAGCCGCGGCCCGGGCCGCCAATGCCGCCGAATTCATCGAGAACTTGCCTGAGGGTTACAACACGCGCGTGGGCGAACGCGGCGTGAAACTCTCGGGCGGACAGCGCCAGCGTGTGGCCATCGCTCGCGCCCTCCTCAAGGATCCGCGCATTCTGTTGCTCGACGAGGCGACCTCGAGCCTCGACTCGGAATCCGAGCAACTCGTCGCCGAAGCGCTCGACCGGCTGATGCGCAACCGCACGACCGTGATCATCGCCCACCGCCTCTCGACCGTCCAGCGCGCCGACCGCATCGCCGTGCTCGAGGCCGGCCGCCTGGTCGAACTCGGCGCCCACGCCGAGCTGCTCGCCCGCGACGGTCTGTACGCGCGGCTGTACAGGCTGCAGTTCGAGACGGCGTGAGGAGCGAGGAGCGAGGAGCGAACGGTACCGCGGTTGGCGCGGCACCGTTCGCTCCTCGCTCCTACGTAAAATAGAGGGATGCCGATCCTTGTGCTGGCGGTGGTTGCGCTCGCCGTCGCCGTCGTCTATTGGGAACTGGTGTTGTGCGAGGGCGCACATCTCGGACCGCGTGTCGTGGCCGCGACCTATGACTGGGTGGCGGAGCGCTACGACGCGGGCATCAAGAAATTCGACCCCACAACCGAGTCCGCGATCCTGGGTCTGCCTCTGGCCACGGCACTCATCGAGGTCGACGCGCCACGGGTGCTCGACCTGGCGGCCGGCACCGGGCGCACGTCTCGGGCCCTGTTGCGCGAGCTGGCCTTCGATGGAACGGTCGTCAACGTGGATCTGGCGGCGCGCATGGTCGCCGTCGGGCGGGCCGCCCTGCCCGAGCCGTTGAGCGAACGCGCTGCCTGGCTCCGTGCACCGGTCGAGCGGCTGCCCTTCGGCGACGACACGTTCGACGCCGTGGTCTGCCTCGAAGTCCTCGAATTCCTGCCCGACGTCGAGGCTGCGCTGCGCGAAGCGCTGCGCGTGCTGCGCCCGGGCGGCGTGCTGCTCGTCACCCATCGCGTCGGCTGGAACGCGCGTCTGATCCTGGGCCGTTACCTGAGTCGGCCGGCGTTCGCGGCGCTCCTGTCGCGCCTGCCCGTCACCGGTGTGCGGGTCGAGCGCTGGCAGGTGGAGTACGACTTGATCTGGGCGACGAAGGGCGCCGGGCGGGAGTGAGGCTTTTGCAGCGGGCCACCCCCAACCCCCTCCGCTGAAACGCGCACCCGTTGCCTGATCAGCGAATAGCCCTCGCGCGTTTCTGCGGAGGGGGCTCAAGTCAGACTTCTTACAGCTCGCACTTCGCACACCTCGCTCCTCGCACCTCGCTGTTCGCGCCGCACTGCTCGCCCCTCGCTCCTCTCCCTTCGCGCTTCGCCGCCTCCGGGTGGTATCATTCCGCGACACACCCTATGACACACTTCAACCTCCTTGTGATCGGATCGGGCCCCGCCGGCGCCAAGGCCGCGGAACAGGCCGCCCGACTGGGGAAGACCGTCGCCTTGATCGAACAGGCGCCCAGGCTCGGAGGCAACGGCATCAGCACGGGCACGGTGCCGTCGAAAACGTTGCGCGAGACGGCCGCCTTCCTTCAATCGCTACGGCGACGCGCCATCCCCGGTTTGTCGTACCAGATCGATCCGGAGCTCAATCCGGCCGACTTGATGTATCGACGCCAGATGGTGCTCACGGCCGATTGGGGCCTGATCCAACGCAACGTCGACCGCTACAAGATCGAGGTCATCCGGGGACAGGCGCGTTTCTACGACGCACACACGTTGGCGGTGCAGAGCGCCGAGGGCGAGCGCCGGGTTTCGGGCGACGTGATCGTCATCGCGGCGGGGTCGACGCCCTATCATCCGGCGGGCGTGCCCTTCGATGATCCGCGCGTCTTCGACGCCGGCCGGATCGGCGAGATGGATCGGCTGCCGCGGCGCGTCGTGGTGTTGGGCGCCGGCGTGATCGGCCTCGAGTTGGCCGGGGTCTTCATGGCGGTGGGCGCTCAGGTCACGGTGGTCGAATTGGGCCAGCGCGTGCTGGCCGCCGCAGACGACGAGCTGGCCGATCAGCTGCGCCGCGCCATGGAAGACCAGGGCGTCAGCTTCTGGCTGGGCGAGCCCATGATCAACGTGCACTCCGGGCCGGACGGTATGCGGGTCGCGCTGCGCAATGGTCTGACCGTGGCCTGTGACACGCTCATCGTCGCCGCCGGTCGACGCGGCAACACGCACGACCTGGGCCTGGATGCGATCGGCGTGGCAGTCAACGAACAGGGCTTCATCCCCGTCAACGGCCATTACCAGACGGCCATGCACAACGTGTACGCCGCCGGCGACGTCATCGGCGGTTACTCCTGGGCTGCGACGTCGATGGAACAGGGTCGCTCGGCCGTGCGCGCCGCCTTCCTCGACGAAACGCCGCGTACGCGTGTCATCCCACGCTGCATCTACACTCTGCCCGAGATCGCGTCGGTCGGGCCGACCGAAGACGAGCTCAAGCAGATGGGCGAGCCCTATCTGGTCGGTCGCGCCAGCATGGCCGAGAATCCGCGCGGCCAGATCACGGGCGACAACTTCGGCCTGGTCAAGGTGCTCTTCGCGCCTGAAAACAAACGCGTGCTCGCCGTGCACTGGCTGGGCGAGGGCGGCGCCGAGCTGATCCACATCGCGCAACGCGTGATCGACGCCGGCGGCACGCTCGAAAACCTGGCCGAGCCGCCCTACGCCTACCCTTCGCTGGCATCGCTCTACGAGCAAGTTGCATTCAACGGGCTCGAGCATTGGGAGCGCTGGCGCGAGTGGCACAAGTGACGTCATCGGCCTGCCATGAAGTTCGTCCGCTATCGATTTGAGGGCTTGATCGGCTACGGCGTGCTGGAGGATGACTTCGTCAAGCCGCTGATCGGCGATCTATTCGGCAGCTACACGCGCGGGCAGGGCCAGATCCGGGCCGGCGACGTGACCCTGCTTGCCCCCTGCACCCCCTCCAAGATCCTGAGCTTCACACAAAACTACGCCGACCGGGCTCGCGAAGCCGGCATGGCGGCGCCGCCGTTTCCGCTGCTCTCGCTCAAGCCGACCAGCGCGCTGGCCGGGACGCTTGACGAGATCCTGCTCCCGCCGCAAAGCTCGCGCGTCGACTACGGAGCCGAGCTGGCGGTCGTGATCGGGCGGCGCGGTCGCTGGATCGCGGTCGAGGACGTCGCCCAATACGTGCTCGGGTACACGTGCGCCAACAACGTGATCGCCCGGGACCTGGTCGAGCTCGACGGCTCGTGGATCCGCGGCGGCGGGTTCGACACGTTCTGCCCGCTCGGGCCGACGATCCAGACGCATCTCGCGCTCGCCGACACGCTGGTACAATGCCGCGTCAACGGGCAGACGCGCCAGATGACGTCAACGCACGATCTGCTCTTCGGCGTGCCCCAACTGATCGCCTTCGCTTCCTCGGTGATGACGCTCGAGCCCGGCGATGTCGTGCTCACCGGCACGCCCGCTGGCGCCGGGCCGCTCGCCTCCGGCGACGTGGTCGAGGTCGAGGTCGAAGGCGTTGGCGTGCTCCGTAACACCGTAGCCGTCGAGCCCCATCAGCGGGTTCGTGAACTCAATTGACGAGGTGCAGGATGGGTCTCAAGCCAGATAACTGGATCCGCAAGATGGCGAACGAACAACGCATGATCGAGCCGTTCGTGGACGCGCAGGTCCGGAGCGGTGTGATCAGCTACGGCGTCTCGTCCTACGGCTACGACATCCGCGTCGCCGACGAGTTCAAGATCTTCACCAACGTGTTCTCGGCGGTCGTCGACCCCAAGCATTTCGACCCGAAGGCCATGGTCGACTTCAAGGGCGAGGTGTGCATCATCCCGCCGAACTCGTTCGTGCTGGCCAAGACGGTCGAGTACTTCCGCATCCCGCGCAACGTGCTCACGGTCTGTCTGGGCAAATCGACCTACGCGCGCTGCGGCCTGATCGTCAACGTCACGCCCTTCGAGCCCGAGTGGGAAGGCTACGTGACGCTCGAAATCAGCAACACCACCCAGCTCCCGGCGCGCGTGTACGCCAACGAGGGGATCGCGCAGGTGCTGTTCTTCGAGGGCGACGGGCCGTGCGACATTTCTTACGCCGACAAGAAGGGCAAGTACCAGAACCAGCAGTCGATCGAGCTGCCGAAGCTGTAAAGCCGTGGAGCGTGGAGCGCAGCAGCGTCGAGCGAAGAGCTCGATCGACCGGCGTGTAGCCGTCCTGGTGCTGGCGGGGATGACCGCGTGCACGCCGGTCGGCCCGACGGCTCCACCGACCGCGGTTACGGCATCGGCGACGGCGGAGGGGGCGGCGACGAGCGCCGCCCCAACGAGCACCGTCCCAACGAGCTCCGTCCCAACGAACGCCGCCCCGACAAGCGCCACCCCGACGGCCGGACCGACGGCCGCCCCGACGGGCACCCCAACACTCACACCGGCGCCGACGCCGACCATCCCGACCGATACCGTCGTCGAGCGCGGCGTCGCGCTGCCCGGTTTCTCGGTGACGGTCTACGGGCAGGTGTTTCGCCCGACGGCCCTGACGTTCGGGCCCGACGGCCGCCTGTATGTGGCGTCGACGAACGCCGTCGTCTACGCGCTGGCCGACACCGACGGCGACCATCGCGCCGATGCGACCACGACCTTCGTGAGCGGCGTGCGGGTGCCGCTCGGCCTGCTGTGGATCGGCGACCAGCTCTACGTCTCACACAACGAGCTCGGCGACGGGCGCGTGATCGCGTACTCGGATCGCGACGGCGACGGCCGGGCCGAGACCCGCGACACGATCGTGACCGGGTTGCCCAGCGGCGGACGGCACCAAAACGACGACCTCGTGCTCGGGCCGGACGGCTACATCTATTTGGGGATGGGCTCGACCTGTGACGCCTGCGCGGAGGCCGACGCGCGGTCGGCCGGCATCCTGCGCTTCAAGCCCGACGGCAGCGGCCTGATCGTCTACGCGCGCGGCCTGCGCAACCCGTACGGCCTGGCGTTCAACGCCGCCGGCGACCTGTTCTCGACCGACAACGGCCGCGACGACCTCGGCCGCGACGCGCCGCCCGAGGAGCTGAACCACATCGTCAGCGGCGGCGACTACGGCTGGCCGACCTGCTACGTCGGCGCGACCGACCCGGCCTGCGGCGCGGTTACGCCGCCGGTGGCCACGTTCACGCCGCGGTCATCGGCCGACGGCCTGGTCTTCTACGACGGGGACGCGTTCCCCGAGGCCTATCGCGGCGACGCTTTCGTGGCCGTCCTGGGCTCGTACGTCTACATCGACCTCGAACGCGGCGTTGCGCACGTGCCGATCACAAAGGACGGCGACGCCTATACCGCCGGCGAACCCGAGTGGCTGCTCAAGCTCGTCACTCAGGGCCGCCCGCTCGATGTCACGGTCGGCCCCGACGGCGCGCTCTACGCGGCCGATTACGAGATGGGCGAGATCTTGCGGATCAACTACGGAAGACCGTGAGGAGGGAAGAGGGAGGAGCGCAGTAGCGTTCGCTCTTCGCTCCTCCCTCTTCCCTCCTCGTTCTTCCCTCTTCCCTCACGCCGTCGGAAACGGATTGCGTTCCTTGAACCCGGCTTGGTGCCAGTACGGATACGTCTTCGGCCGTGCGCTGGCCTGATCGAGGCGCTGAACGTGCTCGGGATCGAGCGACCACCCCAGAGCGCCGAGGTTATCGAGGAGTTGGGCTTCGGTGCGCGCGCCGATGATCACGGTCGACACCGTCGGGCGCCCCAGCACCCAGTTGAGCGCGATCTGCGGCACGGTCTTGCCGGTCTCCTGCGCGATCGCGTCGAGCACATCCACCACGTTGAAGAGCAGGTCTTCGGGCACCTGTGGGCCGATTTCGACCACGCGTTGGTTGCGCAGCCGCGTGCGCTCGGGCAGCGGTTCGCCGCGACGCACCTTCCCCGTCAGACGCCCCCAGCCCAGCGGGCTCCACACCACGCACCCGACGCCCTGATCCAACCCGAGCGGCATCAATTCCCACTCGTAGTCTCTGCCGACCAGCGAATAGAAAGCCTGGTGTGCGACGTAGCGCGACCAGCCGTGTCGGTCGGCGACGGCCAGCGACTTCATCAGGTGCCAGCCCGAGAAGTTCGAGCACCCCAGGTAGCGGATCTTGCCCGCGCGCACCAGGTCGTCGAGCGTGCTGAGCGTTTCCTCGACCGGCGTGCGCGCGTCGAAGGCGTGGAGCTGGAAGAGATCGATGTAGTCGGTGCCGAGCCGACGCAGGCTGGCCTCGACCGCGCGGATCAGGTGGAAGCGCGACGAGCCAACGTCGTTGGCGTCGGGGCCGCTGCGGAACGTGGCCTTGGTCGAGATCAGGACTTTGTCGCGACGGCCCTGGATCGCGTGGCCCAGGATCTCCTCTGACGCGCCCCCCGCGTAGCCGTCGGCGCTGTCGAACATGTTCAGGCCGTGGTCAAGGCAGACGTCGACCAGACGGCGCGCCGCCTCTGCGGTCGTCCCGCCGAAATCCTCGACTTTGCCTCCGAAGGTGACGGTGCCCAGGGTAAAGGCGGGGACTTTGAAGCCGGAATTGCCGAGAAAGCGGTTTTCCATGAGTTTTCCCTTTCGCGAAGGTGGGCTGGCCCAGCGAAGCCGGTCCCCACTCCTTCGCGAAATCAACCGATGACGCTGACCTGAACGCCCTGCCGATCGACCGGGAGGACGAAGGTACGGCTGTTGAGGCCGCTTTCCGAGAAAGCGCGGCGCATGGCGTTGGCGATGGCGTCGTGGCCGCGCGGCGCGAAAGCGATGATCGACGGGCCCGCGCCCGAGATCGCCAGCGCGGCGGCGCCGGCCTGACGTGCCGCCGCACAGGCCAGGTCGAAGCCCGGGATCAGACGCTTGCGGTACGGCTGATGCAGACGGTCGTTCATGGCGAAGCGCAGGAGCTCGTAGTCGCCGGCGGTCAACGCCTGCACGGTGAAGACCGCGTGGCCGATATTGAAGATTGCGTCTTTGAGCGGCACGTCCTGGGGCAGGATACGGCGCGCCTCCGCCGTCGAGAGCTTGAAGTCGGGCAGCGCCACCGTCACCGTCAGAGGCGGCACATCGAGCCGACGGACGAGCAGCTCTTCCTCGGCCGCGCTCACCAGCGTCAGCCCGCCCAGGATCTGGGCGGCGACGTTGTCGGGATGTCCTTCGATGCCGTGAGCGATACGCACCAACGTCTCGCGCGAGAGCCGCGCGTCGATCAGGGCGTTGGCCGCCACGACCCCGCCGACGATCGCGGCGGCCGATGAACCCATGCCCGAGCCCGGCGGCACCTTGTTGACGGCGTGGATGCGAAGACCGGTCGGACGGCGACCGACGTGATCAAAGACGGCCTCGGCCGATCGGTAGACCAGGTTGGTCGTGTCGGTCGGGATGTCCTCGACACCTTCGCCCTCGACGTCGATCTCGACGCCCTGACGGGTCTCGAAGAACTCGACCGTGTTGCGCAGGCTGAGCGCCAGCGCCAGCACATCAAAGCCGGCGCCGAGGTTGGCGGAAGAACAAGGGACAGTGACGGTGACTTTGCGCATGAGGTTCTCGACCGAAGGCGGTGGAGGCTCCGCGAGCCGCGGCCAACGGAGCCTCCACCGCCTTTGGATTCATTCAAAGCTGCGCGATTCTATCAGACCGGTCAATGCCCCAGGATTTTGTGCGGCACATACGGCGTCTCGAGCTCGGCAAGGAGCTCCGGCGTGAGCGCAATCGCAAGCGCGGCGAAGGCGTCGTCGAGCTGATAGCCCTTGGAAGCGCCGATGATCGGCGCGGTCACGCCCGGTTTGTGCAGCAACCAGGCGAGCGCCAGTTGCGCCGGCTTGACTCCGAGCCGGGCGGCGACGGCGGCACAGCGCTCGGCCACGTCGAAATCGGCGTCGCTGTAGTACATGGCGTGCGCGAACGAGTCGGAGCCGGAGCGCGTGGTCTCGCCCGTCTTGTCGCGCTGGCGGTTGCCGGCCAGAAAGCCGCGCGCCAGCGGGCTCCACGGGATCATGCCCACGCCCTGGTCGAGGCAGAGCGGGATCATCTCACGCTCTTCTTCGCGATAGACCAGGTTGTAGTGGTTTTGCATGGTCACGAAACGCGCCCAGCCGTGCCGCTCGGCGACATGCTGGGCCTTCGCGAACTGCCAGGCGGACATCGACGACGCGCCGAGGTAGCGCGTCTTGCCCGCGCGCACGACGTCGTTGAGCGCTTCCATCGTCTCTTCGATCGGGGTCTCGGGATCCCAACGATGGATCTGGTACAGGTCGACGTGGTCGACACTCAGGCGGCGCAACGACGCATCGATGGAGTCGAAGATGTGCTTGCGCGACAGACCGCGCTGGTTGGGACCCGGGCCCATCGGATTGAAGACCTTGGTCGCGATCACGACCTCATCGCGCGGCGCCAGGGCCTTGAGCGCCCGGCCCGTGATCTCCTCGCTCACGCCGACCGAATACATGTCGGCGGTGTCGAAGAAGTTCACACCGGCCTCATACGCCTGACGGATCAGCGGCAGGCTGGCGGCCTCGCCCAACACCCAGTCGCGCCAGGCGGGATCACCGTAGGTCATCATCCCCAGACAGATCCGCGAGACCTTCATGCCCGTGGTGCCCAGTCGCACGTAGTCCATAGTCTGCTCCTTGACCCCGTGTCCTGACATCGGCATTCCCAGGCTCAACCACGCTGGAGCCAGTCGAGGCCGCGTTCGACGAGTTGGATGATGAAATCGTCGCCGGGCGCGCGGTTTTCGCGCAGGATCACGAGGTCATCGCGGCCGACCCAGCGCCAGGTCGAGAAGCGGTCGTGCTCGAGCTGCGGCCGATCGAGGTCTCCCGCGACATTCACGACGAAATCGGCCTCGCGTCGCGGCCGACCGTCGGTGGACCACGCGTCCTCCCAGTCGTAGACGTCGATCAGGTGCAGGACCCGCGTCAGGCGCCAGCCCGTCTCCTCGGCGATCTCGCGCGCGAGCGCGGTGTGCAGAGATTCCCCGGGCTCGACGTGCCCGCCGGCGACATCCCAACAGTTCGGGAACAGGGCGCGGTGAGGCGCGCGTTGTTGTACGTAGATTCGGCCGCGGCCGTCGGTGATCAGGGCGCCCACGCACCACAGCCGACCGTCCTCAACAAGCATGTGCGACGCAGTCGCGCGCACCAGCGCATCGGCGGTGGTCTCGGGTTCAGCCGTCATCGCGCCAGCAGGCCTGCCAGGGCCTCGAGCGTGGCGGGCACGACCGGCGGCGCTGCGAAGTGTTCGGTGACGATCGCGGGATCCTTCATCCCATGACCGGTGACCACGCACACCACGGTCAGGCCGCGCACGTCCATGCGCCCGGTCGCGGTCTCCTGGAGCAACCCGGCCGCGCCGGCGGCTGACGCCGGCTCGCACCACACGCCCTCGGAGGCCAGGCGCTTTTGCATCGCCAGGATCTGGCCGTCGGTCACGGCCACGATCGCGCCGTGCGACTCCTCGGCCGCCAGCAGTGCCTCTTCGCCGCGCGCCGGCCGACCGATGCGGATCGCGGTGGCCACGGTCTCGGGTTTGTCGACGGGGTGGCCGAGCACCAGCGGCGCTGAGCCCGCGGCCTGGACGCCGAGCAGACGCGGCAGGTTCGGGGCCTTGCCGGCGGCATGGTATTCGCGGTACCCGAGCCAGTAGGCCGTGATATTGCCGGCGTTGCCGACCGGCAGACACATCCAATCAGGCGCGCGTCCGCCGAGCTGATCGATGATCTCGAAGGCCCCGGTCTTCTGGCCCTGGATGCGATGCGGATTGATCGAATTGACGATCGCGATCGGCATGCGTTCGCCGATCTGGCGCACCAGCGAGAGCGCGTCGTCGAACGAACCCTGGATCTGGATCACGTCGGCGCCGTAAGCCACGGCGCCGGCCAGCTTGCCGACCGCGACCTTGCCCTCCGGGATCAGCACCACGCAGCGCAGACCGGCGCGAGCGGCATAGGCTGCGGCCGAGGCCGCGGTGTTGCCGGTGCTGGCGCAAATGACGGTCTTGGCGCCGCTGGCGGCAGCCTCGGTCATCGCCGCGGTCATGCCCCGATCCTTGAACGAGCCGGTCGGGTTCAGGCCCTCGAACTTCGCAAAAAGATCGCACCCGAGCTCGGCGCCCAGGCGCGGGAGCGAGATCAGGGGCGTGTCGCCCTCGTTAAGCGTGACGGGTTGGTGCTTGTGGGGCAGGTCGAGCAGGTCGCGATAGCGAGCGATGACGCCGGAGGTGGACATTCGGGCATTATACTCAGGGCACTCACCGATTTGAGACGAGACGCATGACCAAACGTTCGCCCTCCGACCTCCGCCGCTACGAATCGCAGACCACGCGCAACCTGGTCGTGGGATTCTTCGGTCTGTTGCTCGTCGTCGGCGGCGGCCTGATCCTGCTGTTCTACGGTCCGCTCGGCCTGGGCGCCGGCGTGCTCTGTATCGGCGCCGGGGCCGCGCTCTTCGGGCTGGTGTTGCTGGTCACCTTCAGCTTCGGCTGGATCGCAGACTGGCTCGAACGCCGCGATCGCTAGCCGGCGATTCTAACCTTCGACCTGACGGGTCCACTCACGATTCTCGGGTTTTCAAGGCCTTCCAGAATCGGTCTGCACCGTTTCGCATGGCATTTTCTAACTTTGATGACAGCACGACGCCTATTTCGGACCAAACCGAGTATTCAACTCGTTATTTTTTCGGATGTCCGGCGGCGCAAGACATGGAAGAATCCGCCACGGAGCCCAAGATGAATAACTTACAACGCCCGACCCATCTGGTCCTCATCGGATTCCTGTCGCTCAGCGCGCTCGGCCTGGGGCCGGCCCCGCAGGGCGCCACACCGCCCGATGCGCCGCTGGCCACGGTTCCCACCGGTTTCACAGACGCCTTCTTTGCCGGCCTCGACAGCCCCACCGCCCTGGGCTTCTCGCCGGCGCCCGATCCGCGCGTGGTAGCGACCCGCCAGACCGGTCAGGCCGAGGTGTATGACCTCAACGGCACCCTGGTCACCGAGGCCGTCGATATCTCGGCCGAGATCTGCTCCGACTTCGAGCGCGGCCTGCTCGGCGTCGCCTTCGACCCGAGCTTCGCCAGCAATCGTTACATCTATCTGTTCGCCAATTTCGGCGGCTGCAACTCGAGCAACGACGGCCGCGTCGTGCGCTACACGGTCAACACGAACTGGACCTTCAGCGCCGCCAGCCGCGTGACCATCATCGACAACATCCCGTCGCTGGCCGGCAACCACAACGGCGGCGACATCCACTTCGGCAAGGACGGCAAGCTCTACATCTCGGTCGGCGACGGCGGCACCGGCGGCGGGGCCGCCCCCGACAAGAGCACCATGGGCGGCAAGATCCTGCGTATCAACACCGACGGCACGCCCGCCACCGACAACCCGTTCTACAACGAGGGCGGCGCGCAACGCTGCGGCGACGCCGACGGCGACACCGGCACGGGTACCTGCCGCGAGATCTACGCCTACGGCCTGCGCAACCCCTTCCGCTTCGCCATGGACCCGAACGCCGCGGGCACGCGTTTCTTCATCAACGACGTCGGTCAGAGCACGTGGGAGGAGATCGACGAGAACGTCGCCGGCGCCAACTACGGCTGGCCCACACGCGAAGGGCCCTGCGCGGCCGGCCAGTCCTGCACGCCGGCGCTTCCCACCGGCAACGGCTATACCGACCCGATCCACTGGTACCCGCGCAACGTCGGCAGCTCGATCACGGGCGGTGCGTTCGTGCCGACCGGCATCGGCTGGCCCGCCGAGTTCACGGAGGCCTATCTGTTCGCTGACTATGGCACGGGCATGATCTTCCGCCTCAATCGCACCAGCCAGACCGGCACCAATCAGTACACGCGCTCGAATTTCGTCACCGGCCTGGGCAGCAGCAGCGCGACCTCGCTGATGTTCGGTCCGTCGGCCTCGGGCGGCGAGGCCCTGTACTACACCAATTACCAGAACGGTGGCGAGATCCGGCGCGTCACATACGCCAATCCTTCGCTCACCGAGAAGTTGTGGCTGCCCGTCGTCCGCCATCCGTGAGTCAACGCGCCTATGAAATTCCTCGTCAAGCCTTCGCTGCATCTGGTCCTCACGACACTGTTCACGTTGAGCTCGCTGGGGCTGGCTCCTGCACCCCAGGGCACGGCCCCGGACGCGCCTCTGGCCACCGTTCCATCAGGGTTCTTGGATAGCCTGGTGGCCGGCCTCGACAGCCCCACCGCCCTGGCCTTCTCGCCGGCACTCGATCCGCGCGTGGTGGCGACCCGTCAGACCGGTCAGGTCGAGGTGTATGACCTCAACGGCACCCTGGTCACCCAGGCCGTCGACATTTCGTCCGAGATCTGCTCCGACTTCGAGCGCGGTCTGCTCGGCGTCGCCTTCGACCCGAGCTTCGCCAGCAACCGTTACATCTACCTGTTCGCCAACTTCGGCGCCTGCGACTCGAGCAACGACGGCCGCGTCGTGCGCTACACGGTCAACACGAACTGGACCTTCAGCGCCGCCAGCCGCGTGACCGTCATCGACAACATCCCGTCGCTCGCCGGCAACCACAACGGCGGCGACATCCACTTCGGCAAGGACGGCAAGCTCTACATCTCGGTCGGCGACGGTTTCGCCGGCGACACGGCTCAAGACAAGAGCACGTTGGGCGGCAAGATCCTGCGCATCAACACCGACGGCACGCCCGCCACCGACAACCCGTTCTACAACGAGGGCGGCGCGCAACGCTGCGGCGACGCCGACGGCGACACCGGCACGGGTACCTGCCGCGAGATCTACGCCTACGGCCTGCGCAACCCCTTCCGCTTCGCCATGGACCCGAACGCCGCAGGCACGCGCTTCTTCATC
>WBZS01000837.1_pt1 | contig 29603 bp, 21 predicted proteins | sample 5204201 | NCBI WGS metagenome assembly WBZS01 (sample SAMN12344357, study PRJNA552823) | activated sludge metagenome | biome: Activated sludge suspended growth; feature: Nitrification reactor; material: Wastewater; isolation source: activated sludge from nitrification reactor of wastewater... | reverse complement strand
GATCCTGAACGTTTATGAAAAGCCTGACGGCATCAAGATCGCCTCCTGGTTTATCGTGGCGATCGTCGTTTCGTCCGTGATCTCTCGATTGTGGCGAACCAAAGAACTACGTTTTCAAGGTCTTCGGTTTCACGACGAGGGATCCCGCTTTCTTTGGGACAGCATGAAGCTTCTGGAATTCCCCGCCCTCGTCCCGCATCGGCCTGGCGCGCGAAGTTTGAAAGAGAAAGAACAAATCATCCGCAAAGACCATCGGCTTGGGCCCGAGGTTCCCGTTGTATTTCTCGAAGCTCATTTGGGCGACGTCAGCGATTTTTACAATATTCCAATCCTTAAGGTGATTCAGGAAGAAGGGTTGTTTATCTTGCGCGTCACGGATTGTGCTTCGATCGCGCATACGATCGCCGCGTTGGCTCTGGAACTTTCGAAAAGCGGACCCCCGCCCGAAATCCATTTTGGTTGGTCGGATCAGAACGCGCTTTTGGCGAATTTGGGATTCGTGTTGTTCGGCGAAGGAAACGTGCCCATGCTGGTGCGTGAACTCATCCAGGAAGCTGAGCCCGACGCCACGAAACAGCCTCGCGTCGTGATTGGCTAGCCGAATTGCCGTTTAGACGAGCGGCAATCGTAAACCTACCGAAAACGCCGCTTGCCGTTTCGCGCTCGCAGCATCCTTTCAAATGGCACGTAACCACGTACCTCGGCAAGAATTCGAGCGAGCGCGAAACGGCAAGCGAGGTTGTTCGTAGTCTTCTCACTGCCGCTCGCCGTTTAGGGCATTCCCCGTCCAGGCATTTCATCCCAGGTTCGACCCTGCAGGAGTCGGCCGGTCTTTTTCTTGTTCGTGCCACCCCATTGTTTGAAGAAGAAGGGAACGTTGGCATTTTCACATTGATCGCGAAGGTCGAGAACCCATTCCTCAAGCATTGGCCGGGCGCCGGGCCCGGATTCGCCGCCCACGATCATCCAGTGAAGGTTGTCGAGGTTGAGATTCGGAATCGGGCCCAAAAGCGGTTCGACCGAAAGGAATCGCACGGCCGCATGCGTACGACGTAGGTGATCGGCCCGGAAGCGGTAATCGCTATTCTCCACACTCACTCCCATCCACACGTTCGCAGGCCAATCGATTTCAGCATCCATTTCCGCCAACCGTTCCGAGCGTTTGGTGAGGATCTGAAAACGATGCCAGGACGCTTTTCGCATGGTCGCGAAAACTCGATGGATGAAATCGGCGGGAACATGTTTGTGGAAGAGATCGCTCATCGAGTTGACGAAAATCCGTTGAGGCTTCTTCCAATGGAGCGGAATTTCAAGTGCGTGTTCGTGCAACGTGACGTCGAAGCCATTTCGATAATTGGGTTGGCCCATCAACCGCAGTCTTAAAGACATACGCTCGGCGTAGCAATGGGTGCAGCCAGGGCTGATCTTGTCGCATCCCGTGAGTGGATTCCAGGTCGCTTCCGTCCATTCGATGGCCGAATTCTGTCCCATTCCCAACTCCAATACCCTGGGTCGATCACCTTCGGCAAAGCTTCGCAGCCACGCGCGCCGCCTCGACGAGGGAGCGGTGATCGGCGATGCCTTTGCCCGCGATGTCATACGCGGTTCCGTGGGCAACGCTCGTGCGAACGATCGGCAAACCGACGGTGATGTTGACGGCTCCAACCAGCCCCGTCAGCAATTTGAGGGCGATATGTCCTTGGTCGTGATACATCGCCACGACGCCGTCAAACTCCCCCTTGCGTGCCCGTACGAAAAGTGTATCGCTCGGCCAGGGGCCGGAGACATCGATGCCCGCCTGTCGAGCACCGCGCACGGCAGGTGCGAGGATTTCGGTTTCTTCGGTACCGAAAAGGCCGCCGTCGCTGGCGTGCGGGTTGAGCGCTGCCACCGCCAACCGAGGCACATGGTCGCATAATCGCCCCATCATCACCTGCAACAGATCGATTTTCTCGCGCACCGCCGCGGTCGTGATGTGTCGAAAGACATCACGCAGGGCCATATGCAGGGTGACATGCAATACACCCAGGCCGTGCGGGATCTCGGGGCTTCGAGCGTACAGCATCATGCCGAACTCGCGCGTGCCGGTTCGCTCGGCAAGGATCTCCGTGTGCCCTGGAAAGTGCAGGCCAGCCGCGTGAAGCCCTTCTTTTTGAAGCGGCGCCGTCACGATGCCATCCGCGTGGTGGGCGAGCGTCAGATCGATGGCTCGACATAAAAAGTCGTAGGCGGCTTGACCCGCCTCGGCGGATACCGAGCCGATTTGAACCTTTGAAAGGTTTTGGGTGGAGCCTCGCAGACAGCGAAGTTCCGTCGGCTTACAGATTGTTTCAGAAGGCGCATCGACAACGCTGACTTGAGCGTTCGAACCCACGGTGCGAACACCAGCTTGAAGCCAACTTGGGTCGCCCACCACCGTGGGGATACAAATCGTCATCAACTCAGGCCAAGCCCGAGCGATGATTTCCGGGCCAACGCCGGCAACGTCGCCCATGGTGATGAGAAGTCGGGGAAGCGGGGCCATCGTGGATGCCTTTGAGATACGTGGAAACTCGTCGTCCTCTTTATTGTAACCCCACGTAGTTTACGCAGAGTCGCGAAGACGCAGAGAATAAAACCAACGAAATGCCCGATGACGTGCGATCATCTCGACGAAACCCTGACTTTTTTTCCCATCCTCTCTGCGTCTCCGCGTGAGCTTCTTTGAACTCAAACCCCAGAGAATTTGGCGACACGTAACTCAGAGAAGGCGGTGACTTGCCGTTGACCCAGGTGTCGGCGTTCGGTATCACCGCGTCGCCTGCGAATGAATTTTATGGTCCGAGAAGGAACCTCGGGATGCGGCAACGACTGCAAGGGTTTGGAATTTGGCTTGTTCTGACGGCGAGCGTCGGGTGTCATCAGATGCCGTGGCATCTTGACCCGAGCGAAAAACGCGCGCTGGCCGAATATGTGTACCCACGTCATGTCGAGCAAAGTCGATTCGTCGAGGGACCGGTGGGTTCGATGCCTTTGTCGACCTCCGTGCAAGCCAAGGGCGAAGCAAAGGTTCAGGGCGTGGGGGAAGAATTCGTCAAACCTGCTCCCCGTACGTTGCCTCAACCGCCAACTCCGGTCGCGGTGAATGTCGCGGATGTCCCGCCGAAACTGCCGATGGCCGAGACACCCACGGACATCGAAATTGGAACGGGAAAACCGGAAGCGAATTCGAACTCCGTCGTGGTCACGGCGGAACTTCCCGTGCCTGCATCGCCCGAACCTTTGCCTACGTCGGTGACATCCCCACCTGCGCTACCCGCCGCTCCAACGATCGTTCCCATCGTGCAAGTCCGTAACGACGAACCGGCCAAAAAGGTCCCGCTCGTGGAAGCACTCCGTTGTGTGCTCGACGATCGGCCTCAGGAAGCGCTCCAGCATTTGCAGGCTTATGATCCGGAAACGCAAGAAATCTGTTTGCAGTTTCTTCCTACCTTGACCATGTTCGCCAAAAAACGAGTCGATCAGTTCACCTCGCAAGACGTGGCGGTCCTCAACGATCAATTGCACGGCATGCTCGCGAAGCTTCGACCCCGCACCGAGTTGGCGATCGATGCGATTTGTTTTTGCGAGTGGGTCAAGGGTTACGGAATTTATCAACCGGTCCCCAGGAATTATTCCTTTCAGGCTGAGTCGCCCGACAAACCCGGCGATTTCGTGCAGCTTTATGTCGAAATCCGCAGTTTCGCGTGTGAACCCACCAAGGACGAAGGCTTCTTCGAAACTCGCCTGAGCAGTTCGATCGAAATTCGCAAACCCAAGGGCGATAAAGTTTGGCATCACGATTTCAAGGACCCACCACGGCGAACACGCGCTCAGCTGCACGATTACTGCAACAACTACTGCTTCTCGGTTCCGCCTCTCGAGCCAGGCATTTACCAACTCGAGTTGCAGGTGGTCGACGAAACGATGAAAGAAGTTCGCCGGGTCGCGCGGAAAACGATTGAGTTTCGCATCGCCGCCAGTGCCGGCCGGCAAATCCCCCGGTAACAACCTTATTCTCGGATTCTTCTTCACGTCCCGATTCACCAACTTCTAGACGAAACGTCGCCCGACCGTTTGCATGTCCCATGCTTGACGACGCGATTCACTTGGGCGACGATGTTCTTCGGAGATGAAACAACGTTCAACGGGCGCGCGGGCCGCGCCTTTGGAGATGGTGCTGATGAAAAGTCGTCGTGTGGTGGCAGCATTCGCCGCACTCCTGTGGATCGTTCCCGTGGGATCGAGCCAGGAGCTGCGCATCGTGGTGGAGAACGGCAAACAGGCGATCGCAGCCACGCCTTTGCGCGTGCCGATCCAATGGGATGCGAAAGAAAAATCGCCAGCTGGTTTGCGTCTCGTGGCGGGATCGACCACGGCTTGGGGCCAACTGACTGAGCCAAGTTTCCGTACCGAATCCGTGAAAGCGGACCCCGGCAAGGTTCGAAAGGACCTTCTTTTCATTGCCACGGATATCAAGCCGAATGAACGCCGAGAATATGTCGCGACGGTCGCCATGCCGCGCGATGTGGCCCAATTTGTATGGAAGGAACACGGCAAGGGCGAAACCGATCTCGTCTTGGTCGATACATCGAGTTCTTCAGGCCGACCGGTGATGCGTTACATGCATCACGCCTACGACACCTCCTCGAAGGATGCACGAAATAAGTCGTACAAGCCGTTCCACCATCTGTTCGATCCCAAAGGCAAACGCCTGGTTACGAACGGCGGCCACACCGATCCGTATGAAAACGAAAAGTCCCTTACGTTTCCGCACCATCGGGGTCTGATGTTCGCGTTCAATCGGATTTCCTACGGCGACAAGAAAACCGCCGACACCTGGCACGCCACGGGTGACGCCCACCAATCGCATCAAAAGACGATCTTCGCGAACGCGGGCCCCGTGGCAGGCGAACATCGCGCGCTCATCACGTGGCACGGCGTGAAGAACGAAGTCTTTGCCGAGGAAGAACGGCAAATGACCGTATACAACCTACCCGGCGGCACGCCCGTGGAATTCGCGACTCGGCTAAGTTCCAAGGCGGGCAAGGTGCGACTGGATGGTGATCCGCAACACGCGGGCTTCCAGTTCCGCGCCAGCAACGAGGTGGCGGCCAAAACCGCCAAACAAACGTTCTACGTTCGCCCCGACGGCAAGGGGGAGCCGGGCCAAACGCGCAACTGGGAGCCAAAAACCAAGAAAGGTCCCGTCAATTTGCCGTGGAACGCGATCTGTTTCCGCCTGGGCGATCAATCCTTTAGCGTGGCGTACCTCGACCACCCGAACAATCCGGGCGAAAAACGGTATAGTGAGCGCGATTATGGGCGGTTCGGTTGTTACTTCGAATACGATTTGACGCCGGAGCACCCGCTCGTGCTCAACCATCGGGTTTGGTTGCAAGAAGGCGAAATCGCGGGAGAAGCCGTGGAACGGATGAGCGGAGCCTTTGTCCACCCGCCCCATACGTCTGCGCGTTAAGGCGATCGGGTGGAGAAAAGCTACCGAGCACCCGCCTTGACGTTTCGCGCTCGCTTGAATGCTTGCTGAGGTCCATGGGTTTCTAGGATCTCTTGGCAAACCGCGAGCGCGAAACGGCAAGCTGGGTGCCTGCGAGGAGAGGCGTTATGTCCTCCCTCGCGGTCGTTAGACGCGCCGTGGCGCACGCCCAATTGTTGACCGGTCCAGTTCGGTTTACGCCATCCCTACCACCGGCACATTTTTTCAGACTCGCGTGAAGATTCGAAAAAGACGGACGAATCTCCTGGCATCGAACGCTTGTCCAACGTTAAACTCCCTGGCACGTCAATTTTACCATCTTTCCTTTTCTAGGAGAATTGCATATGATGCGATTCCGTACTCGACTTTCATGTGAACTTCTGGAAACTCGGGCGAACCCGTCTGGCAATGTCACGGCCACGGTTCTTGGTGGTTCGCTGCGCCTCGTCGGCGACGCCGGCGATAATGATATTTCCGTATCCATATTCGCATCTGGTTCGGTGTCCGTTCTTGGAAATTTCGGTACGACCGTGAACGGTGGTTCCGCGTTTTTTGGCTCGGGCGTCACCAAGGACGTTCGCATCAACCTAAACGCCGGCAATGACGCGCTCACCATCGACGGCACGGTGCCCCGCGACTTACGCGTCGACCTTGGCACGGGCGATTTCGACTTCATGGGCACTGCTTTTGGCCCCCAACCCAGCTTGACCGTGGGAAGAAGTCTTGTGGTCAACGCCGCGAGTGTCGGCGACTTTATTCTCTTCGATTCGATCATCGTGAACGGCGATGCCCAATTCAATTTTGGGGCTGGCAATGATGGCTTGGCGATCAATCAATCCATCTTCCATGGCAACGTCGATGTGAACACCGGAGCCGGCGACGATTACGTGGAATTCGCCTCCAATATTTTCCTACCCGGACCGTTTGATACGCATATTGGCGGACGATTTCGAGTGAGGACGGGCGCGGGCGCGGATGTTGTCCGCCTTACCGGCGTCACGTTCGAAAGCTGCGTGCTGGTCGATCTGGGCAACGAAGATGATCAATTGTTCGTTAACAATTGCGTGTTCCAGGGTTTCACGTCATTCGACGGTGGAGCCGGCACGGATATTCTTCAGCAGGCGAATAACGCGTTTGAATCCTGCGTTCACGTGGATGATTTTGAATTCGAGATTTAGGAGTTGATCCAACGCCAAAGCCCAGGGAGAGTTTTCCCTGGGCTTTCATTCTCAAGGTCTCTCTTGGGGGTTATTGCTTCGGGGTCGCGTCCACTTCCAAGTCGCCGAGCACGTATTGCAGACCAGCCAAGTAGTGCTGTAACACCGTCGGGTTCCAGTAGATTTCTTCGCGATGGCCGAGCGAGCAATAGAAGGTTCGGCCGTTGCCAAATTTCGATACCCAACTAACGCCGTACAGGTTGTCTTTGCGCGCTGCTTGTTTCAGGTCGAGCTTGCGTTCCTTCATCGCTTCGATGTCGAGGCTGAGCAGATACCGGCGTTCACTCGCGGAAGCGGTGTCATTGCGGAATTGATAGATTTCGTCATTGATTTCAAAATCCTTGCCGCCGAACGCGCGATTGAGAGGATGGCTTGGTTCCAAGTTTTTGATGGGCACCTTGGTGTGCCAGGGGTGGTTGATAAATGCTCCCCCCATCATCTTGTTGTAGGCTTTCCAATCGCGGTACGTATCGGTGGCGGAGTGGCAGCCCATTAGACCTTTGCCGTTCTCGACGAAATCGACCAAGCTTTTCTTGAGCATTTCTTCCCGATCTTTGGGAGAAACGCCATCTTTGGATTCCTTGGGGCGAAGGCAATCGCCGGTGGTATTGAGCATGTAGACGGCATCGAACTTCGCGAGCTTGGCGGGTTCGAAGTACGATTCGTCTTCCGTCGCGAAGGCGGTGTAGGCGCCAGTTTTGTCGCCCATCATCGCGATCGCTTTGACGCCGATGCCGATCGAGCTATGGCGAAAGCCGGCGGTGCGAGAAAAAATCAGGACCTTGCGGGGTTGTTTCGACGTTGCTGGCGCGGCTGCGGGAAGCGCGGCCGTGACCTTTTCCAGCATTTTGGGATCTTGGGCAAAGCTTGGGAGCACGACCAGTGCCCACAAGCCACACGCTGCGAGAAGTCGTTGCATTCGAATCGCCTTTCTCACGAAAAGAACATCAACCATGCCCGAGGAAATCGCTCCCTAGGCTTCGAGTTTCGCGACCAATTTACCGCGAAAGGCCGTCGTTTCCCAAAGGAAAATGCTTGGATTTTGGTTTGAAGCTGTTGTCGCCAACGAAAACCCCCAGGGAACATGCGCCCTGGGGGGGTGAGTTAGATAGGCGACCCTAGTTGATCCATCGAAAACCGACCTTGCCGTTTCGTGCTCGGCGGATCCGCAGAAATCGAAGGAAGCCACGGGCCTTGGCAAGAATTCGAGCGAGCGCGAAACGGCGAGCGGATGGTTTGGTTTTTTCCTGCCGCTCGCCGTGACGTTCCGTGACCTTACTTTTCTTGAACCTTGGCTTCGACCGCTTGCAGGATCTCGGCGGTGTCATCGTTCTGCACGAAGGCGACCACACGAAGATCACGCATGCGCATGGGCCGATTGCTGTCAGGGAATGGCGCTTCCTTCGCGACGCCATCGAGATATTTGCCAAGCGACGTACGCAACTCGTCGAGATCGACATTGAAGGTGAAATCTTCGGCCTTCTTTTCTAGCGGGACGCCCTTGGGGGTCGAAGGCATCGTGCGGACGACTCGGCTGTGGTAGGCCAAGCCATTGGAGCCTCGGTACCGCACCCAGTCTTCCGTGAGCGCGACACGAAGCTTCATCGTTTTGGCTGGCTTTTCGAGGTCTTTCAGTTGCACGTCGACTTTGATCTTGTTCCCTGTTCGCACGGCATCCACGCCGAGCTTGGTTTCGGTCGCTTTTTCGAGCCATTGGTTGATGATTTTCGAGTATTCGGCATATTTGACCGGCCCGCCGTCGGCGCCGCCACCCCCGAGTGCATCAGGCTTGCCATTGAAGAGAATCGCAGGCGTGCCACGGATTTGGCGTGAGAACGCTTCCGCGTAATAATCGAACCGACCTTCGGTATCAGGATTCGTGAGCGGATCAGGACCGGGCACGTGCATGTGATATTGCAGCAGCACGACGTCGCTGGACGGGAACGTTTTTTCCAGGGCGTCAAACCCCAAGTCGGCTGCAACGCACGGCGGGCATTGAGCCCCGGTGAAAAGTTCCACCAACACCGCCCGATTCGTGTCCTTCTTGCGCCCGGCGTATTTCGTCAGCTCAAACCCTTCATTTTTCTTGATGTGTTCTTTGTAAGCTGTTTCCTCTAACGTATCGACACGCTTGTCGATGGCGTCGGCTTCGGCGGTTTTTTTGGCGGAACGGAGCGTGCGACCAATCAACGAGAGAACCCGGACTTGCATGTCGGCAGGCGTTTTTTCATCGATCGATTTTTCAACCTGATTCGCCAAATCGAGCGCGACGGTCGGGTATTCGCCTTGAGATTGAAGGAGATCCAAGAGGCGAAGGCTGAGTTGCGATTGGTAGCGCGGTCCGAAGTTTTCCGACGCTTTGGTGGCGGCGGCGACCCACTCCTGAATTTCTTTCTCGCTCGCTTTGTTTTCTTTTGCCTGATTGATCAAATCCATGATGATGCCGAACACACGCGGATCGTTCGGTGATCGAGTGACGAATTCCTTGTCCAGTTCGAAGCGATTGGTCGCGCCCGTTGCTTCGAGCCAGGCGGGGATGGCGTTGACGCCGCCTCGGCTCAGGGACCCGAGCACTTTCTTCGCGCCAGCTTGAGGAATCTTGCCTTCGAACGTAAACGTGGGACCGGTTTGCAGCTTCAGTTCAAAACTGAAGGTATCGCCGGTCGCTTGGATTTTGTTGACGGTGGTTTTGGGGACTTCCTTCAAACCCTCAGCCGTGCCGGCCCATTTCCCGCCGTCGTTCTTGAGGTTGACGAGCCAAAAGTTACTGAGCTGATTGTCTTCAATGATCATGAGCTTCCAGTTGCCCGCGATGCCTTCGTCGCCGGCGAGAAGCGTGAAACCGAAAACAATGGTTGCGAGCCCGGCAAGGATCCACGGTCGCATTGAAATATTCCTTTCGTGAAACAGAGAGACGATTGCCGCTTGGCTTCGCGTGGTAAAGCGTGTGCTGGGCGGGGGTCGAGCCACGGCCAAAGACAATGGTTTCCAATCCAATTGGCCCGGAAACCACCATCTTCACAGTATGGCGTTTTTGTCGAATTTTGCCAGAGGATGTTCCCCGATTGAAATTTCCTCTGGATGCACTTCTTGATTCCCATTAAATTAAATCAGGTTCGAGAATGCCCACCCACCTTCCGAGGCTCAGCCTCGCGACGCTTGCGTTTCCAGGGGGAAGTCATGTTAAGGCTGCTTGGCAAAACCGGCAAATTTTGCGATGGAATCCACCGGCGATCGTTTCTTCAGATCGGCGGATTGGCGATGGGTGGCGCGGCGTTGCCAAGCCTGTTGCAAGCTCAGTCAGCGAGCGGACGGACGTCCAACAAATCGGTGATCATGGTGTACCTGTCGGGTGGTTTGTCGCACCACGATACGTTCGACATGAAGCCCGATGCGCCTGCGGAAATCGCAGGCCAATTCCGCCCCATCAACACGCGCGTCGCTGGGATTCACGTGAGTGAATACCTGCCTCGTCTCGCCGGCATGATGGATAAATTGGCCATCGTTCGGTCATTGACTGGGTTGCGCGACGAGCACAGTAGTTTCCAGACGTTGACCGGATTCACGATGGACGCGGTCCGGCGTGAAAACCGTGCGAATGTATGTTCCGTGATGTCGCGCGTGTTGGGGACACGGTCCCCCGTGCTGCCCGCCTATGTCGACCTGTTTCCGACGATGCAGCACAAACCTTACAACATCCCCGGGCCAGGTTTCGCCGGCCCGACCCATGCCGGTGCGCGGGTCGAAAGTGAAAACCTCGCATTGCTTCGGCTGCGTGATTTGCAGCCCGAAGAGTTCCGCAACCGCCAAGCACTTCTTCGCTCCATGGATCAGGTGCGTCAAGTCGGGGATCAAGTTCCCATGGAACGCATGCACGCTTCCTATCGGCAAGCGTTCGAAGTCTTGGCGTCGAGCCGACTCGTCGACGCGCTCGATCTCAGCAAGGAATCTCAACACGTTCGTAACCGTTACGCCCACGGGTCGTCGCGCCATCAGGGCGATGGCGCACCGCTTTGGAACGATCAACTCCTGATGGCCCGCCGACTCGTGGAAGCGGGCGTTCGCTGCGTCACCGTGGCGTATGGCTTCTGGGATACCCACGGCAACAATTTTAGCCATCTGCGAAATAATCTGCCGATCTTCGATCAGGGGATCGCTGCTCTGATCGAAGACCTCCACCAACGTGGCATGGTGGACGACACGCAGGTCATCGTGTGGGGTGAATTCGGACGAACGCCTCGCATCAATCGCGACGCGGGCCGAGATCACTGGGCACCAGTCAACTCGGTCCTGATGGCGGGTGGCGGCATGCCCACGGGCCAAGCCCTGGGTGCGACCGATAAATTTGGCGGGTATGCGACGTACCGGCCCATTCATTACCGCGATATTCTCGCGACCATCTATCACAACATGGGCATCGATCCGCACGCGATGGTGATGGATGCGGTCAATCGGCCCAACGCGATTTTGCCCGCCGAGGCGCGGACGGTTTCGGAATTGTGCGCGTAGATTTTGAGATGTCGAAATTCAGATCTACTTAACCCCGCTGCCTTTTGGCAGCGGGCTTTTTATCCATGCAATTTGAGCTTCTCGATCCAGGAGCGTAAGTCATAGGGAAGGGGCATTTCCCAGTGCATGGGCTCCGTGGTGATAGGATGTTGGAAGCCGAGTTCGGTTGCATGTAAGGCAAGTCGCGGTGCGCCGCTGTTATCCGGCACATCCACGCCCTTTTCCTTGAGGCGATACACACGTTCGCCGCACACCGGATGGCCCAATTCGCTGAGATGAATGCGGATCTGGTGAGTGCGTCCCGTTTCCAGGCGACAGCTCAACAACGTGAAGTCGGCGAAGGTTTCGATCACTTCGACATGCGTGATCGCTTCCTTGCCAACTTTCGGATTGTCCCAGCTGCCACGTTTGCCATCGCCTCGATCGCGAACGAGATACGACCGAATCGTTTGCGAGGTCACGCGCCCCGGAACCACGGCAAGGTAGCGGCGAGTGACGGTGTGTTTGCGAAATTGCATCCCGAGACCCCGCTCGGCATCGACGGTGCGTGCGAAAACGACGAGGCCGCTCGTTTCCTTGTCGAGCCGATGCACGATGCGCAGGCGGTGATGGGGCTCGTGCTTAAATCGCCGGAGTTGCCCGCCGAGTTGTTTGAAGACGAGGTCATCGAGCGTCTCCACTAAAAGACGTCGCGCCTCGAGCCATTCCCGTTCTTCCGGGTGCCGCACCGTCGAAATGCCCGAGGGTTTTTCCACGACGACGACATGCTCGTCGACGTAGCGAATCGGAATCTGATCGATAAACGAAGGACGTTTTTTGGGTTGAGCAAGAATTTCGAGGGTATCGCCCACTTGCACTCGGCGAGCTTCATCCAGCCAAACCTCGCCGTTGTAAAGAACCCGGTTGGATTCAAGAAGTTTGCGAACCTGCGACCAGGATTGGCCCGGCAACCAGATGCGCAAGGCCGCCGTCACGGTTTTGCCGGCATGTTCTTCGGTTGCCACGAATGTTTGCGAGGTGGACATTTTTTCATTCTAGTGAACGATCGCCTTGGCCGGTGTCTGCAAAAAATCTTTCAAAAAAACCTAGGCCGATGGGGCGGTTCGAAGCACTATGTATTCGAAGTCTTGGGCGTTGCCGTGTTGCTTTCTGTCTTTTCAGGATGAACGAAGTTGTACCGGAATCCGCATTCGTTTCTGACTCCCGTTCTTTCCGCCGTCCAACGCCAGCTTCCCCCGTCGGATGCCAGCGACGGCGACTTATTACGGCATTTCTCGGAAACGAAGGAAGTGGACGCGTTCGAGGAGATCCTGCGCCGGCATGGCCCCATGGTCTTGAACGTTTGTCTAAGTTTGCTCAACCAAAAAGTCGACGCGGAAGACGCATTTCAGGCCACCTTTCTCGTCCTCGCACGGCGTGCGGGATCGATTACCAAAGTAGGCTCCCTCGCGAGTTGGTTGTACGGCGTGGCTTGGCGCGTTTCCACACGCTTGCGAAGCATTGGTCGTTCCCGGCGAACAGAACCGCTGACCGAACTCCCCGCTTCGAAACCCAGCCCGGAAGCGGAACTCGCGTGGAAGGAGACCCACCGTCTCTGCTTGGAGGAACTTGGCAAGCTTCCCGAACGATTTCGAGATCCGTTAATTCTGTGCTACCTCGAAGGCAAGTCCGTGGAGACGGTCGCCCAGCTCCTCGGCTTGCCCAAGGGGACCCTGAAAGGTCGACTCGAACGCGCGCGGCATCTTTTGAGAAATCGGCTTGTTCGACGTGGGCTTGGACCTTCGGTCTATGTCTTGGTGTTGGCAGGCATCGGCGCTGAAGGCGCGAAGGTAGTCTCCGCGGAGCTGCAGCGCGTCACCGCCACGTTGGCCGTCGCGGGCGGCATGAACCTGCCGAGTTCGCCTTTTGTATTCACACTAGCCCAAGGAGTGATTCAAACCATGTGGTGGACCAAAGTCAAAATCGCGCTCGCAAGCACCGTTGTCGCCGTCACGTTGACGTTCGGATGTATATGGGTAATACTCCCGGCATCGAACCTGGCTGTCTTGGCCGCACAATCTCCACAAGCGACCACCCAGGATAAAAAACCAGTTGCTTCAGAGACCAACGCGGGGGAAAGGCCGGAAAAGGGATCGGCGGGAACACCTCAGGGCACGAAACCGGCGACCGACGGAGCGGGCTCGGTCGATTTGCTAAATCCACGCGCCGAAGGCCAAGGCGGTGCCCCGATCCCTCCTAAAAAGGTCGTCACGATATCGTTGAAATTCGTCAAGGCCAGCGAAGCCGTGGACACGCTCGCGAAAATCGCCCTCCAAACCAAGCTCGATTTACGGATCACCACGATCGAACGAACGAATGCCATTTTGGTGGAAGGCGATGCTCGTTCCGTCGAGTCGGCCACCGCACTTCTCGCGATCCTTGATGTGCAAGTGCCACCCCCGGCAAAGTCTCCCCCACCGCCGAACGCGAACTCGCCGAGTCGGAAGAACGATTGGCCGGACCCCCATACCGATCTGCTAACCCAACAACAAAGCCTGGATTTGCAAGAACTCGAAGTCCAATTGGCCGAAATTGAGGTAGAGAAGATCTCGGTCGCGATTCGTTTCCTCAAAGACGCGAGCAATCCGCAAGACTTGAACTTAAGGAGAACACTTGCGCTGAAAGAACTCGACTTGCGCAAGGCCATGGTCGAGGTTCGCCGACAAGAACTCATTCGCAATCAGATGCGCACTCGTTTGCAGCGTCTCCAGGAAGCGATCCCTCACCAACGAACCACGAAACCGTAACCCGATTTGCCGAGGCTTGAGTGTTCATCCGAGCTTCATTTACGTGTTGTCCGAGCCTGAGCGCCAAGCGAGGTCGCGAGTTTGCCCTCGCTTGGCGCTCAGGCTCGGAAAGAAATGAACCGAATTTTTTGCGTTGACAGAGCACTTGCAAGGAAATGAGCGTGGACTCTCGCCGGCGCCCACGCTCGGATCGCTCCCTTCGCGTTCGAAACACATCTTAACGCATGAACTGCTCCAGATACCGTCGGCTTTGGCGGAGTGAGCGTTGGCGGTTGGCGAGCGAGCCTTCGTAGGCACGGTCTTCCACTTCGATGCAGACAGCTCCACGGTAGCCGGTGTCGGTCAGGGCCGAGAAAAATTGCGTCCAATTCACGTCGCCCAAGCCAGGCAGTTTGGGCGTATGCCAACCCAATCCCATGATCCCTTCCGAATAAATCTTGTCGACATCCACGCGGGTGTCTTTCGCGTGCACGTGGACGAACTGCTTGCCGAAATCGCGGATCGCGCGTGGGATGTCGATGTGCTGCCAAACGAGGTGCGACGGATCGAAATTCAGCCCGAGCCGACCCGCGGGAACTTTCGAAAAAAGCGTGCGCCATTGGGTGGGAGTCGTGGGCAGGTTGCATCCGCCGGGCCATTCGTCGAGCGTGAAAATCATCGGGCAATTCTCGATGCCGATCACGACATCCACTTGTTCCGCCGTCTGGAGCAACGCGGGCCAAACTTCATCGAAGATCTTCCAGTTTTCCGGCACCGAACGCTTGGGATCTCGACCCACGAACGTATTGACGACCTTCACACCAAATTTCGGAGCGGCCCGCATCACCGCGTGCAAATGGTCGACGACTTTTCGGCGATGATCCAAATCGGGATGTAAGGGGTTTGGATAGTATCCAAGGCCTGAGATCTGCACGCCCGTCTTTTCCACCAACGAGCGAACTCGGCTGATTGACGCATCATCGACCTTGGTGACATCGACGTGCGTGACCCCCGCATATCGGCGGTCTGCGCCGCCGGGCGGCCAACACATGACCTCGACGCAATCAAACTTCTCGTCGGCCGCGAAGGTGAAGACTTCTTCTAAGGACAATTCCGGCAAGATCGCACTGACGAAACCAAGTTGCATGGGTCACCTCGCAAGGCTAAAGAAAGTCATGGATAGCGTGTTAAGATCGATCGGATCGACCTCCGAGTTTGAGCGCAAGCGAGAAATGATGTCGTGGCATCCCTCGCTGGCGCTCAGGCTCGGACCGTATGCGGACCGTTTGTGAAAATTTGCGTTACTCGTTTTTTCCCCAAAAGGCACGTTCCAACTCCGCGATGGCGTTCGCGTCCATCGGTTGCACGGTACCGATCGCCTTGGCGTTGATGACGGCTTCGGCCGTCGCTTCGAGCACTTCCAAGCGGTCGAAGGCGTCGAGCACGTTTTTGCCGAGCACCATCACCCCATCGTTTTCCACGATGCCCACGGGCCGATCCAGGGATAAGAGTGCCGCGAGCGTGTCACCCTCGCCATACTGGATTCCATAGGGAATTCGAACGGCGTCGTGCAGAACGAGGTAGCTTTCCGGAATGGTTCGGCTATCCAGAACGGTTCCCGTGACGCCAAACGCCGTGGCGTTCACCGGAATCGCGTTGACCACGGCTCGAACGTTCGGATGGCGGCGATAGATGGCGCGATGCAGCGGGTAGGCTCGGCTGGGTTGTTTGCCTGCTTCGCGTTTGCCTTCGTGGATCCAAACCAGATCATCACGCTCCATCTCGCCTCGGTCCGCACCATAAGGTGTGATCAAGAACGAATCATCGCCCAATCGGGCCGAGAAGCTTCCCTTCGTGCTAGTCATCAAACGCTGGCGATACCCGCGGCGAACGAAATCGCTGAGTTGTTGGCGCAACTCTTTTTCGAGCGTGGTGGCCACGGGAGGATGAAACTCTTCGAGCGTGTCCCTGCGGGTCTGCGCCTGAGCGAGCTGGGGAGAGCCGAGGGTCTGAATCTCGCCAAGCAATCGGCCTTTGATGAGTGTTTTGGCCGTGAATTCGAGCGTTTCGAATCGTTTGAATGCCTGCGAAAGATCGGTTCCACCCACGACGACGCCATGGTTCTCGAGCAAGACGCACTGAAAACCCTGCGCGAAGACCTTGGCGATGTTCGCGCCGAGTTGTTGGCTTCCGGGCAGTGCGTACGGCGCGTAGCCCACCGTGCCACACACGTGTTTCGCTTGCGGAAACAACGTGGTATCCGGCACGTGTCGGCAGATGCTGAAGGTGACCAGAGCCGTCGGATGAGCGTGCACCACGGCCCTAAGATCAGGCCGACAGCGATAGATGGCTTGATGAAACGGATGTTCCGAAGAGGGTCGATGCAGGCCTTCCACCTGTCCGTTCGCGCGGATGCACACGATATCTTCTCGGCGAAGCGTGCCTTTATCGACCCCGGCCGGCGTGATCCACAGGTCGCCGTTCTCATCAAGAATCGAGAGATTGCCCCCGGAGGTCGTGGTCATCCGGTAGTGGTAAATCCGTTCCATCATCTGAGCGATTTCATCACGGGGATGGATCAAGGAGCGTGGTTTCATGGAAATCCGTGTCTTTGGGAAAAGGGTCGCCGTTCTAGGGTTCCGGCATAGTGTAGCCTCGGACCCCCTTCCATTTCGAGAGGAGAAATCGATGGAGACTGGAAAAACCCCGGATCCGAATCGGCGCGATCTGTTGACCGGAATCGCCGCGGCTGGCGCCGGCGCTGCCTTGGCGGGAATCGCAGCTGAGGGCGAAGCCGCCCAACCTCAACCGGCTCGCGCTAACCGCATCAAACAATCGATCGTCCACTGGTGTTTCAATACCGCCGGCGAACGCTGGTCGCTCGACCGCACTTGCGAAGTCGCTCGCGAGCTGGGTGTTCCCTCCGTGGAGATCGTTCCCCCAGAGGATTGGGGCACGTTGCGAAAGCACAACCTTGTTTGTGCGATCGCTCCCAACGGCATGCCCGGAGCACCCTTCATGCGCGGGCTCAACAATCCCAAATATCACGAAGAAGTGCTCGATCGCACGAAGAAAACGATCGACGCATGCGCGGAAGCACGTGTCCCGAGCGTGATCTCCTTCACCGGGTACAAATGGCGCGACGCGGACAATCCAAAAAGCGGTGAAATCAGCCGGGACGATGGCGCGAATAACTGCGTGCGTGCGTTACGCGAATTGGCGGGCCATGCGGAAAAGCGAGGCGTCACGATCTGCGTGGAACATCTCAACACACGCGATGATTCCCATCCCATGAAAGGTCATCCAGGGTATCAAGGCGACGATCTGGATTGGTTGGCGGGCATCATTCGCCGAGTCGGATCCGCGCGGGTGAAAATCCTGTTCGATATTTACCATGTGCAGATCATGCATGGCGACGTGATTCGGCGTATCGAACAATGCCGCGACATTATCGGCCACGTACATACGGCAGGAAATCCGGGCCGCAACGAGTTGGATGATCGGCAAGAGATCAATTTCCCGCCGATCATGCGAAAGTTGCAACAGATTGGCTACACGGGATACGTGGGTCAGGAATTCATTCCCACGCGCAACCCACTGGAAGGACTTCGGCAAGCCGTTCGGCTATGCGATGTGTAGGGGCAAGGATTCCCTACAAACCTGTCCTTGCAAACTTGTGCTTGCAAATCTGCTCTTGCAAATCTGTGCTGGCAAATCTTTGCTGGAAAGCCCGTGGCCGAGAGGCCACGGGGTGTTGCACGTGGATACCGCCTTTCACCCGGTGGCCTTTCGGCCACCGGCTTTGGGGCTATTTCTTTTTTGCGGGCGGGTTTTTGAGGTTTTGCTTGAGGTCGGCGTCCGCCAACGTCACGGGCGCTCCGGTGGTGGGAACGTCTACGCCACTCGCCCACAGGATGCCGTTCGTGAGAAATCGGCGATACGATTCCTTGGCCAAGCTGCTATGAAGATGCCCGCCCGTGAACGTGAAGGTTCGGCCGCTCTTGGGCCGTTCATAAGCGAACGCCACCACGTCGTCGCTTCCTTCGCTCGGTGTTTTCGCTTTGGGAGACGTGGTACGTAGGAGCGGGGTGACGCCTTTGAGGTCCGGCACGAAGCGGAGTTTATAAAGCCAACCATCATCGATTTCGAACGTGCCCACGCCTCGAAAAATAGGGTGCGAAGGGTGTTTGCTGAATTCGGCAACCCAGTGCGCCCGCTGCGAGAATTTGTTTTCAAAAGCTCCCCCCGCCCAGGCGCGCATGCGTTCGCCAAAATCCTTGGGCACATCAATTCCCTGGTGGAAAATCGTTAATCCAACGCCCTGATCAATTGCTTTTTGCAATTCGACAATGCGGTCGCCTTTCAGGATCTGATGCTTTTCGCCGCCATCGAAGAAAAACACCACGCTGTTGAAGCCGGTGAAACCTTTCGCGGGCCAATCGATGGCGATTTCCGCATCCACGTTTTCGGTTTGCTTTAGAAGTTTTTGCAGGACGAAACAGCCTGCGTAATATTCGTGTTCGCCCGGTTTGAACGTGGACGATCCCGCGAGCAGGAGGATTTTCTTCGCCTTGGTTTCACCCGCCTGGGAGGAACTGGAAAAGAGTAGGGGGATGCTGGAAAAACACGCGAATAGAAACGCGATTCGAACAAGCCAAAAGCATCGATTACGCATGAGATCGAACCTCCAGGGAGAAGGAAATGCCTGGGAGCGACACTACCACGTTCAACGGAGAAAGGCACGTCCGATCTTCGTAAAATCCCGGTCTCACCTGATCGGGAAGCGTTTCATCTTCGGGTGTCTGGGACTTCATTTCGGGCCATGCGGAGGCGATCGGCAATCACTTCGAGAGGGTGCAGGGCATGCCTGGGAGTGAGGTCGCGGATTTGGTGTCGGCAGGAGGTGCCGGGGGCGACGACGAGGGCATCGGGATTTTGCTGAAGAGCCGGGATGAGTTCCAGGTTCGCGATGGCGACGCTGAGTTCGTAATGGCGTGTCTCGAATCCGAACGAGCCTGCCATTCCGCAGCACCCAGTTTCCAGGAGTTTCACGTCGAGGCCATGGATTTGGCGGAGTAGGTCGAGCGTTCCCTTCGTGCCGACCAACGCTTTTTGGTGACAGTGGCCATGCACGACACAGGGCGCGGCGAAATCTTTGAGGGGAAGGACGATGTCTCCACCGGCGAGGCGTTCCGCGATCCACGCGTCCGCCAACCGAGAGGCAGCGGCGATTTTGCGGGTTGCGGGACTGGGTACAAGATCGGGCCATTCATCGACGAGCGCGAGCAAACAGCTCGGTTCGATGCCCAGGATCGTCCATCCCTGTTCGACGAATTGTGCAAGACGAGCGACCTGGGGCTGAATCAGGTCGCGTGCTTCACGGAGGTATCCCTTGCTGATGAGCGATCGGCCACAACAGGGAATGCCCGCGAGACGAACCGTGATTTCACCCGCTTCGAGAATTTCGACGGCGGCTTGGCCAATGCGAGGTTCGAGGAAGTTGGTGAAACAATCGTCTAGGAGAAGCACCTTGCCTTTGGTTCCAGGCTTTGGCCTTGGACGCCGATCGAAAAACCAACGGCGAAACGAAGTTCCCTGAAGTTCGGGCAGGCTTCGCCTTCGATCGATGCCCGCGGCCGATTCGAGGAACCAACGGACCAGCGGGCTTTTCTGCAGCCAATTGACCAAGGTGGCCGTGTTCGAACCCAGCCGATACCAGCGATGTACCTTTCCCATCAAGCGATGGCTGAGCGGGCGTTGGCGTCCTTGGTAAAAACTTTGAAGAAACTCCGCTTTCAACTTCGCCAAGTCGACATTGCTGGGACATTCGGACTTGCACGCTTTGCATTGCAGGCAAAGGTCGAGTACGTCGTGCAGCCAAGAACTTCGAAGTTCATGGACCGGGTTGGGGCTGTCGAGCGCGAGCCGAAGTGCGTTGGCTCGGCCTCGGGTGCTATCTTTTTCGTCGCGTGTTGCGCGGTAGGAGGGGCACATCGTCCCGCCTTGCGTTTTTCGGCACACACCTGAACCGTTACAAAGTTCGATGCTGCGAACGAATCCTTCTTGCTTCGTGTAATCAAAGATCGTGTCCGGTTCGAAGGGACGATAATTCGCTCCCATGCGTAGATGATCGGTCATCGGCGGCGCATGCACGATCTTGCCGGGGTTGAAAAGATGATGGGGATCGAAAAGCTCCTTCACCTGGCAAAAGGCCTGGTAAATCGCATCGCCGAACATCTTGCGATTCCATTCGCTTCGCGCCAAGCCATCGCCATGTTCGCCGGACAGACTGCCCCCGAATTCGAGCACGAGGTCGGTGATATCTTCCATGATGCGGCGCATGCGCTGGCGGTCGTCTTCCGCTTGAATGTTCAGAAGCGGGCGAATGTGCAAGCAGCCAACGCTCGCGTGCCCGTAGAACGCACCGTCGGTACCGTGCGCTTTCAGAATCGCCCGGAAACGTTGGACGAAACTTGGCAACCGCTCGGGAGCGACGGCGGTATCTTCCACAAACGTCAGGGGCTTTCGATCTCCGGGCAGGCCAAGCAACAAGGGCACGGCGGCGTTTCGTAAATTCCAAAGCGGTTGGCGTTCCTTCGCGTCGATGGCAGGCAGTGTCGCGATCACTCCCGGCCTCCCCTGAAGCTTTCGCTGCAGTTTTTCGATACGATCCGTCACCTCGGGGACGGTGTCGGCGGAGAACTCGACCATGAATATCGCTTCCGGAACACCCGTGAGCGCTGCCATGGTGTTGCGTAATGCCAGATTTTGTTTCGCCACCCGTAGCAACAACGCATCGAGGAGTTCGACGGCTGAGGGTTGCATTTCCAGGCAGATCGCCAAAGCCTCCATGGCCGCGTCGAGACTCGAGAATTGCGGAATCAAGATCCCCACGGCTTTGGGCGTCGGAACCAGGTTGAGTTCCGCCTCGCACAAGACGCCGAGCGTTCCCTCGCTGCCGATGAAAAGGTGATGCAAACCTGCGGAATCAGGCGAGCGCGCGAAACGGTCGAGATTGTACCCGCTCACGCGGCGAAGGATATTGGGAAATCGCTGATCGATTTCACGATGCGCGTTGCCGACGATTTTGCGAAGCCCATATTCGAGTTCTTCGGTCAGCGTCGGGTCCTGGCGACGCCACGGTTGCCCAGGTGCCGTGTGCAGGCGATGGCGTTTCCCATCGCGAAGGAAGGCATCGAGGTTTCGCACGTGATCCAGCGTTTTGCCGTGCACGATCGAATGCGAACCCGCTGAGTTGTTGCCGATCATACCACCGAGCGTCGCTCGGCTCGCAGTCGCCACGTCGGGCCCAAATTGCAGGCCGTGCGGCGCCAACGAGCGATTGAGTTGATCGAGGACGACGCCCGGCTGAACCCGCGCTTTTCGCCCCACGGGATCGATGTCGAGGACATGGTTAAGATACTTGCTGCAATCGATCACCACGCCTGGCCCGATCGATTGCCCGGACAGGCTCGTGCCACCTCCGCGTGGAACGATCGGGATGTGCATTTCGAGCGCGATTTGAACCGTAGCCTGCAAGTCGGCCACGTTCTTGGGAAGCACGACGCCTAGGGGTTCGATCTGATAAATGCTCGCATCGGTACTGTAGAGCTTGCGCGTGGTGGGATCGAAGCGGACTTCGCCACTTACGTGCCGCCGTAAATGGTCGTGAAGGATCGATCGTTTTTGTTCAAGAAAAGCAGGCATACCTACCCAACATTCGCGTGTTTCCCTTCAAGACGAAGGTCAACGACACGTCGGCGATGGAATTCGCTGGTGCATTCCGCGGTTCCCACTCCCCTTTTTACGGGATTTCGAACGGCTCACAAATGCTTTGCGAATCGCTCGGAGGTAACTGCATCTCATTTGCGAATCGCGAGCAACTAGGTTCTCTTGCGGGAAAAGTTCTGGAAATCTCACGCAGAGGCGCAGAGACGCGGAGAGAATAGGAAGAATGATTTATGGTTTTGTCAAGGTTATGGGCCGTGAAATTTTAATGCTTCAGTTCCGTTCTCCGCGTCTCTGCGCCTCTGCGTGAGATTGCCTAAATTCATTACCAAGAGAATTTGGCTACATCCGCGAATCGTTGAAGAAGCTGGATGGTTGGATTCCGCCGAAGAGGGTGGTATTCTTATGGGCGCTCGATCGCTCGCTTTGCAGGGTTTGAATCTGGGAACTGTGGACGGCTCGAGCTGAGACGCGGTGCATTGCGACTACGGGGAGGGCGAATGGCCAAAGCGAAATTCACATACGATTACCCCAGGCCGATGGTGACCGTGGACGTGATCATTCTGAGTCGGGATTCGGCGCCGAACGTGCTATTGATTCAGCGCCGGCAGGACCCTTTTGCGGGATGTTGGGCGATCCCGGGCGGTTATTTGGAAATGAATGAAAGTCTCGAAGACGCCGCTCGCCGCGAGCTCTTCGAGGAAACGGGTGTCGCGGCTGGGAAATTGGTTCAACTTCACACGTTCGGTTCGCCGCATCGAGATCCGCGCGGACGCACGATCACCGTCGCGTATTTAGCGTTCGTCGATGGAAAGAAGATGAAGCCCATCGCGGCAGATGACGCTCGAGCCGTCGGATGGTTTCCGTTGCACCGTCCACCTGCATTGGCGTTCGATCACCGCGAGATCTTGGCCGTTGCACGCAGGCACGTAAAAGCCCTTGGTCAGAAACAAGGTTGATCCCTCGTCAGAGAATAACATGCAGCACGCGTTTCAATTTTTCGTCGGTCTTGGTTTAGGTCTACTCGCATTAGCAGGTTTCGGGTGGACGCAGGAGCAGGTGTCTAAAGTCGACGCGAGGTATTTTCGCGAGCGAATCGCACCGGTGCTGACGAAAAGCTGCGTCGAATGCCATAATCCGCAAAAGTCGCGAGGGAGTCTGGACGTTACTCGGCGAGAGGCGTTGTTGGAAGGAGGCGAAAAAGGACCGGCGTTGGTGGTTGGCGATGCCCAGAAGAGCCCTCTCTTCAAGCTGTGCGAAGGACCGAATCCCAAAATGCCTCGCGATCGCGAACCTTTGTCGTCCCAAGCGCTCGCGGACCTCCAGGCATGGATCGATGGGGGAGCACCATGGCCTGACGATGTCGTGCTGAGTCGGCCTGGCAAAGGAACACCGAAGGAAGACGGGTGGGCGTGGCAACCCTTGAAGCAACCACCGATTCCCACTGTCGCCAACAAGGATTGGCCGAAAAACGCGATCGATCATTTCATTTTGGCGATGCTCGAAGCGAAGGGGCTTCGACCGACGCAACCCGCCGACCGCGTCACATTGATCCGCCGACTCACCTACGACTTGCACGGCTTGCCGCCGACACCTCAGGAGATCGACGCGTTCGTTCTGGACCGATCTGCGGATGCCCTGGAAAAATTGATCGATCGGCTCCTGGCGTCGCCAAGGTATGGCGAACGTTGGGGTCGGCATTGGCTCGACATCGTCCACTACGCGGACACCCATGGGTACGACAAAGATAAACGTCGCCTCTGGGCCTGGTTGTTCCGCGATTGGGTCATTCGCTCGTGGAATCAGGATATGCCGTATCGGCGTTTCCTCCGCTACCAACTTGCGGGCGATCACTTTTTCCCGAACGATCCCGACGGCATCATCGCCACCGGATTCGTGACTGCCGGTCCCTGGGATTTCGTTGGCCATGTCGAACTCCGTGAGGGAACCGTCGAGAAAGAAAAAACCCGCACCCTCGACCGCGACGACATGGTGGCCAATACGCTTTCGACCTTCAATAGTTTGACGGTCCATTGTGCTCGCTGCCACGACCACAAATCCGATCCCATCACGATGAAGGACTATTACCGTTTGCAGGCGGTCTTTGCGGGCGTCGAGCGAGGCGATCGACCCGTCCTGACAAAAGAAAACCTCGTCACCAAAACGACGCTTGAAGATCGGCTCGCGAAAACCGTGAGCCAACAACACGCGTTGGAAGAATCGATTGCCAAGGTTTCCTCGCCGGAACTTCGTACCATCGAGGCCTCGCTACACTCGCTGGAGAAACAGCTTTCAAATCTACCGTCCCCGATCTTGGCGCAGCCAAGTCCAACGAATGGGTATCACAGCAACATCGAACCAAGCCCGGACCGGAAAAAGTGGGTGCAGGTCGATCTTGGCGCGCGGGTGGCGTTGGACGCCGTTCGCTTGCTACCGGCTCGACCCACCGATTTTCCCGACACGCCGGGTTTCGGGTTTCCGTTGCGTTTTCGCGTTCTTCTCAGCGATTCCGCGGATTTCAAAGAGGACGTCACCTTGATCGATCAGACGAAAGCGGATTTTCCTAATCCAGGTGATCAAGCGGTGACCATTCCGGTGAAGGGACGATCCGCCCGCTTTATTCGGGTTTCAGCCGAAAAACTTTGGAAGCGAACGAACGACTATATTTTTGCATTGGCGGAGCTTCAGGCGATCTCCGAAGGGAAAAACCTGGCGAGCGGCAAAGAGGTGACTTCGCTCGACAGTATCGAAGCAGGGCGCTGGAGTCGCCGGCATTTGGTGGATGGGTTCACGAGCCGAAACAAGCTTGCCGATCTTTCGGATCCGCGTCTCGCCCAGCGGTGGACGCTTGAAACGGAACGTGCCCGGCTGCTCAAGGAACGTGAAGCTTCCCTCGAACGAGCCGTGGATGCGAAAACGCGTGCTCGCCTGCAAGAGGTCTCCGTTGAGCGAGCTTCGCTCGCAAAACAACTCGAAGCGCTGAAATCGTCGACTTTCGTTTATGCAATCAAACCGATCCCGCCGCGACCGATTCATGTACTCACCCGAGGCGATGTCGATCGCAAGGGTGAACTCGTTTCGCCGGGTGCGCTCGTGTTCGTGAAGGGCTTAGATCGCCATTTCGCGGATTTCAGGGCCGACGCTCCAATGAAAACCGGGGAAGCCGCTCGCCGAGCCGCGCTCGCGGATTGGTTGGCGGACGATCAAAATCCGCTGACTTGGCGATCGATCGTTAATCGGATTTGGCAGTACCACTTTGGTCGAGGCTTGGTCGACACGCCCAACGATTTTGGCCGAAACGGAAACCGCCCCTCCCATCCGGAGCTACTCGATTGGCTCGCGAGTGATTTCCGCGACCACGGCGATTCCTTCAAGCGCCTCCACAAAATGATCCTGATGAGTGCCACCTATCAGCAGGCGTCCACCCATCATCCGGATTTTCAAAAGATTGATGCCGACAATCGTCTGCTGTGGCGTATGAACCGAGGCAAACTGGACGCCGAATCGATTCGCGATAGCGTCCTGCACGTTTCGGGAAAACTCGAATTTCAGATGTTTGGCCCAGGTTTCGATCTCTTCCGGTTCAAGGATGACCATTCACCCATTTATGATCATCTCGATCTGAAGCGAATCAATGCTCCGGATACTTGGAGGCGAACCGTTTACCGCACGGTGGTCCGTAGCGTGCCCAATCCGTTTTTGGAGTCGCTGGATTGTGCCGATCCCAATATTAGCGTTCCGATGCGAAACCAAACACTGACACCGTTGCAAGCGTTGGCGATGCTCAACAATCCGTTCATGGTGCAGCAAGCCGAGTTCTTCGCCGAAAGGGTTCGCACGGCAAAACGCGATGCGCGCGAGCAAGCCGATTTCGCGTACCGTCTCGCGTTCGGTCGAAATCCGACCGACGACGAACGACAACCTTTCTCGGCTTTCATCGAAGAGCACGGCTTGGCGAACGCGTGTCGACTTTTATTAAACGCGAATGAATTTCTGTTCGTGGATTGATCCATTCCCGATTCATGGTCGAGAGGCCGAATTCGGTGCGAATGCCAAGTTCTTTTTCCACCATCCCCAGGAGTTTGCCGCATGAAGATCCGTCGTGCCGTTCGCGGGGTAGGGATCGTCGTCTTATGGATTCTGACCGCACCCTTTTGTCAGGCGCAAGCCGATCCTGGAGGCGATCTTCGCACCACGATCAAGGCGTTGGAGCATTGGATTGGCGAGGAAGTGGCGGCCAAGCGAATCCCATCGCTATCTCTCGCCGTCGTCGACCGAAAAACGGTACTCTGGGCGCATGATTTTGGGCCGGATTCGGTGCCGAATGCTCACGGACCCGACTCCCACCTCGGCAGCCCGATCTACCGCGTGGGTTCCGTTTCCAAACCGTTCACCGCGCTTTTGCTCATGATGTTGGCCGAACAAGGGAAAATCGACCTGGATGCGCCAATTCAAACCTACCTGCCCGAATTTCAGCCGAAAAACACGACGGATAAGAAAATCACCCTTCGGCAAATCTTCGCCCATCGCTCTGGCATCGTGCGTGAACCTCCCGAGGGAAATTATTTCGACGATCGCGGCGTTTCCTTGGAAACAACCGTGAAAAGCTTGAACGGGATCGATCTGGTGTATCCTCCCGAAAAGATCACCAGCTACTCGAATGCCGCCATTTCGGTTGGCGGATACGTCGCGGAGCGGGTGCTCAAAAAGCCTTTCAACGACGTGATCCAGGAACGAGTGCTCAAACCACTGGGTATGTCCGATAGCAGCTTTGATCCGCACGCCTCGCTTCGACGCCGACTTCCCAAGGCGCTCATGTGGACCTACCACGGTCGTGAATTTCCCGCGCCGAAATGGGACTTCGGCATGGCCCCCGCGGGAAGCTTGTATTCCCCGGCGCTGGATCAGGCGAAGTTCCTGCAATTTCTGCTCAATCGAGGTGAAACGCCGACGGGTCGTTTGGTGCAACGCGAGACGTTGGAAAAAATGTGGACCATCGCCTACCCCAAGGAAGGTGAGAAAGCCGGGTTCGGCATCGGCTTTTTCGTTTCGGAATTCGAAGGGAAAAAACGCGTGGGACATGGCGGTGCGGTGTATGGCTTCGCCACCACTTTGGCGGCTTTGCCGGACGACGACTTGGGCGTCATCGTCTGCGCTTCCCGCGACGTCAGCAACGGGCTGACAGGCCGAATTACCGACACCCTCCTTCGCCATTTCCTCGCGCTCAAAGCTGGCAAATCGCCGCCCGCCTTCGAGACCACGACACCCGTTGAACCGGAGTTGGCGAAAAAACTCGCGGGAACTTATCAGTCGAAGGAAAAGACGTTGGAACTCTACGAACGTGGCGGGCATCTGTGGGTGTTTCCGCCTCGGACAGGCCAAAAAATCGAAGTGCGTAAGCGTGGCGATGCGCTGGTCTTCGATGACATCCTCGGTTTCGGCGCGAAGCTCGAAATCCATGAGGACACCATCGTTTTCGGTAAAGACACGTATCGACGTAAACCAGTCGCTCAAGATTCGGCTCCCCTCCCATCGAAATGGGAAGGCCTGCTAGGTGAGTATGGGCCGGACTTCAACGTGCTGACGATCCTCGAAAAAGACGGTGCCTTGCACGCCCTTATCGAATGGGTCTTTTTGTACCCTTTGAAGGAAGTCGGTCCCGATACGTTCCAATTCCCTGATTACGGCCTCTACCACGGCGACAAAGTCATTTTCAAACGCGACGCCCAAGGGCAGGCCATGGAAGTGAACGCGGCAAGCGTGCTTTTCAAACGACGCTCATTGACGAAGCGGGGTGAAACGTTTCGCATTCGCCCCGTGCGGGAGATGGCGGAAATTCGCGCGGAAGCGCTCAAGGCGTCGCCGCCGCTCGAAATCAACATGATCCTGAAGCGGCCCGAACTTGTGGAACTAACCACGCTGGATCCAACGATCAAGCTGGATATTCGTTATGCCAGCGCGAACAATTTTTTGGGAGAGCCCCTCTACACCCAAGCGCGAGCGTTCCTGCAAAAACCCGCCGCCGAGGCGCTGGTGCAGGCACATCAGAAACTTGAGAAACTCGGGTACGGGTTGATGATTCATGATGGTTACCGCCCCTGGCATGTCACGAAGATGTTTCGGGAAGCAACCCCGAAGGCGTTTCATCATTTCGTGGCTGATCCCGCGCAAGGATCGCGCCATAATCGCGGGTGTGCCGTGGATCTAACCTTATTCGACCGAAAGACGGGAAAGGCGGTCGAGATGGTCGGTGGATACGATGAATTCTCGGACCGCTCGTATCCCGATTACCTCGGCGGCACCACCCAGCAACGAGCCTTGCGCGACTTATTGAGGCGAAGCATGGAAGACGAAGGTTTCAAAGTCTACGAAGCCGAGTGGTGGCACTTCGACTTCCACGCCTGGCGCCAGTACCCGATCCTCAACGAAACGTTCGAGAATTTGCATCCATGAAAAGGCCTTGGTCGATCGGCTTGGCTCGTACTCGTAAAGGATGGTGAACGATGCCGCAGCGCGATGACAAACGCATGCTTCGGAATTTGAAACGGGTGATCAAACGAGAAGGGACCAAACATCGTCGCCAAGCTTTCAAGAAAGGCTTGCGCGACAATCCCGAGGAAGCTCACCTGGCCGAGGAAGATTTTGGCGGGCACGAATCCCAGAGCATGAACGGGATGGACCGTCCCGCTCGTCCCGATGCCGAGTGAAGTTTTCGAAATGAATCCTTTTGCGAGTGATTCCAGGATCCGATACCATGGCAACGACGAACCTAGGTTTCAATGTCCATTGAGGGGAATCCAAATGTTTCTGGTGCGAATCGGCACGTTGGCGGGTTTGATGGTGGCAGCCGCGCTCGTTTCAACCGCCTCCGCGGGCGAAAATCCGATCCTCAAAACGGTGAAAGCGTCCGTGAAGGATCCGAGCAAGGCGTTCACATTGATCGTGAATCTCCAGGTTAAGGAGGGCGCGGGTGAAAAATTCGAAACCGCCTTCGCGAAAGCCCGGAAAGCCACACGAGCTGAGAAAGGGTGCATCGCCTACGACCTCAATCGAGACAGCAAAAACGCGGGCCGATACATGGTGTATGAACGCTGGCGCAATGTCGATGCGTTGGCGGACCACCTTCAAACCACGCACATCGCGACTCTCTTGGGTGAAATCGGCGATCTGTTGGCGGGACCACCCGAAGCTTCCGTCTATGCGATCACCGCGGAATAATTTGGTTTCGAAACGCAAGGTGCTATTTCTGGCCTCGACCGCGAAGGCACCAACGAAACGAGCCTGAATCCATGATGGATTTCAGGCTCGTTTCGTTTTGGACCAATTCGGCGTGCCACTTTTTAGAGCGATGTCGCTATTCCAACAGCGAAATTTGCACGCCGCTCTGCATGATTTTGGAAAACGCGGTCGTCAACTTCGTGATGCGTTCGTCCGTGGTGCCATACACCAATTTGTACGAGGGGAAATCCGAAGTGCTTCCATACTGCGTCGCACCTTTGACGTTTGCCAGGCTTTCGTTTTCGATATCGCAGAACAACTGAAGGGCGGCGGTGCGTCCGGTGGAGGTATTCGCGGGATCGAACAAGGTACCAAAGCCAACGCAGTGAATTTCGACCGGTTTTCGCGTGGTGGAGAAACCCGGTGGACTTGCCGTCGTCAGTTTGCAAATCTGATTCGCGACGGCGATGACTTCCGAGTCGGAATAAGTGCCGCTCGAAGGAAACTCCGTATTGGTGGAATCGGAAAGATTGACCGGGTTTTTGATACGGATCGGATAATACGAACCTGCCCCGGATCCGGAAAGAGAGGCGTAGGCGCGGGTGTTGGGGGCACCGTCCGTCTCGAAGATGATCAATCGAGCCGCGCCGT
>WBZS01000863.1_pt1 | contig 29626 bp, 29 predicted proteins | sample 5204201 | NCBI WGS metagenome assembly WBZS01 (sample SAMN12344357, study PRJNA552823) | activated sludge metagenome | biome: Activated sludge suspended growth; feature: Nitrification reactor; material: Wastewater; isolation source: activated sludge from nitrification reactor of wastewater... | reverse complement strand
TCAGCAAGCGGATCAAGGACAACATCGGCACCACCGCCAAGATCGAGGTCCGCGCCCCCGGCGGGATCGAGCGCTCAGTCGGCAAGGCTCGCCGGATCGTCGACACCCGCAAGTCCCCGCTCCCCACCTGACCCAACCCCGCCCCCAACCTGACCCGATCCGACCTGACCCGACCCCGTTCACCGCCTGACCCGACCCCGTTAACCCAGCGCCGCGGCATACCTCACCCCCCTTTCCCCCCGCCGAGATTGACGTTGCGACCCGCCGCCCCGGCGTGTCCTGCACGCAAGGTCAATCTCGGGGGGCGGAAATGACCCGGGGGGCGGGGTGAGCCCGAGAGGAGTTCCACCGATGGCGACCGATGGCGTCTACACCCCGCAGGGCGATCCCGGCCTGCGCTGGTCGCTGGACGAGCTGCGCGCGCGTCAGCTTGAGCGCCTGCAAGACACCGTCCGTCGGGTGTATGCCGCCGTCCCCCACTACCGGCGGACCTTCGACGAGGCGGGGGTGCACCCCGACGACATCCGCGACCTGTCCGACATCGCGCGGCTGCCGTTCACCGACAAGCACACGCTGCGGGACAACTACCCGTTCGGCCTGTTCGCGGTGCCGCGCGAGCAGGTCGCCCGGATCCACGCAAGCAGCGGGACAACCGGCAAACCGACCGTGGTCGGCTACACCGCGGCGGACATCGACATGTGGTCGGACCTCATGGCGCGATGCCTGTATGCCGCGGGCGTCCGGACCGGCGATGTCGTGCACAACTCCTACGGCTACGGCCTGTTCACCGGAGGCCTGGGCTATCACTACGGCGCCGAGCGACTGGGCTGCACGGTCGTGCCGATCGCCGGTGGGATGACCGAGCGCCAGGTGCAGCTGATCCGCGACTTCCAGCCGCGGGCGACGTTGGTGACGCCGAGCTACTTCCTGTCGATCCTCGACGAGATGGACCGCCAAGGCATGGACCCGCGCGAGTCGAGCCTGCGGATCGGCGTGTTCGGCGCCGAGCCGTGGACACCGGCGATGCGCGAGGCCGTCGAGACCCGCAGCAGCATCTCGGCGATCGACGAATACGGCCTGTCCGAGGTCATCGGCCCCGGTGTCGCCGGCGAGTCGGCCGAGACCAAGGACGGGCTCAACATCTGGGAGGACTGCTTCTACCCCGAGATCATCGACCCAGTCACCCACGAGGTGCTGCCGGACGGGGCGGAGGGCGAGCTGGTCTTCACCAGCCTGACCAAGCAGGCCTTCCCCGTCATCCGCTACCGCACGAAGGACCTTTCCCGGTTGCTGCCGGGCACGGCATACCCGACGATGCGACGGATGGCGAAGGTGACCGGGCGCACCGACGACATGATGATCATCCGTGGGGTCAACGTGTTCCCCACCCAGATCGAGGAGATCATCCTGCGGCAGCCTGGGTTGGCGCCCTACTTCCAGTGCGTGCTCACCCAGCCGGGCAACATGGTCGAACTCACGGTCGTCGTCGAGACGCTGGTGCACGAGGAGCCCGAGCGGGCCAACTCGATCTCGGCCGACATCTCCCACCAGATCAAAGCCCGGATCGGGACGACCGCCAAGGTCGAGATCCGCGACCCCGGCGGCATCGAGCGCTCCGTCGGCAAGGCCCGCCGCATCGTCGACCTTCGCCCGAAGGCCTGACTCACGAGGCGATCGACCCGCCCCAGGAACGAAGGCCAGAGGATGTCCGCAGATCCGGTCGGTGAGTGGGCTTGGTCAGACGCGTGGGTGCTGGCCGCGGCACCCGACACCCCGACCGGTTGCTCGCTGAGCGATCTGATCAGGACAGCGGATGGGATCAACCATGCCATCGTGACCCTGGACGAGTTGGCCGACGGGCTCGGGGCTTTGCTGGCGGCGGGTCTGCTCGAGGTGCGGGGCGACCACTTCCGCACCACCGCGGCGGGTCAGGCCATCAAGAAGCACTGGAAGGGCGGCCTGTTCGGATGGAGCAGGTCCCTCTTGCCCCACTTGCGCACACTCCCGCGCCCAAGGGAGCGGTTCGAGATCTCCCGAGCCGACTATGACGCCGCCGTCACGCAGTACCTCCGTCGCGTCCCCCGCTGATCGGCACCTCACGCACCGCGCGAGTCACCACACGGACATCCCCGTATGCCGCCCCGCGACGATGGAGTTACCTCGCCTCACCCCATGTGCCAGGCCGAGGCGGATCTCCGCAGCGGCGCGTGATATCATCTGATATCGAGGAGGCGACCGATGCCCGATGTGCTCATCCGCAACGTCCCCGCCGACGATCTTGCCCGGCTGGATGCCCAGGCCGCCCGGTTGGGCGTCTCTCGGAGTGACTACTTGCGGGGCCACCTGCTCCGGGAGGCTCGACGCACCATCAACCGCGTGAGCGCCGCCGACCTGCGCGCTGCCGCTGGCTTGCTTGCCGACCTTGCCGATGACACCGTCATGTCCGACGCCTGGTCATGACCCGAACGTGGTTGATCGACAAGTCCGCCCTCGTCCGCCTTGGCGCGAGCCCCGACGCAGAAGACTGGGCTGACCGCATCGAGCGCGGCCTGGTGAGCGTGACACCCGTGACGCTGCTCGAAGCGGGCTTCTCCGCACGCTCGGCCCTCGATCTGGACCGGGCGCTCGGATCGGCGCCGCTGGCAGCGATGCCGGTCGACCACCTCTCCCCGGCCATCGAGAATCGTGCGCTGGAGGTGCAGCGGCGTCTCGCGGAGCGAGGACAGCACCGGTCAGCCTCAATCCCGGACCTCCTCGTGGCCGCCACCGCGGAGCTCAACCGACATGTTGTGCTGCACCTTGACAAGGATTTCGACCTCATCGCCGAGGTGACGGGCCAGCCGACCGAGCGCCTCCGGCTCGACTGATCGCCTTCGGCTCGGCTAATCGCCGCTTACTCGCCGAAGCACGGCGTCCGCTGGTCGCCGGGCGGGACGGCATACGGTGTCTGTCATGCGTGTCTTGGTCAGTGGTGGTGCGGGCTACATCGGGTCGCACACGGTGGTGCGGCTGGTCGCGGCCGGTCACGACGTCGTCATCGTCGACTCGTTCGCCAACGCCAAACCGACGGTCGTCGGGCGGCTGGAGGCCCTCACCGGCACCGACCTGCCCGTGCACGCCTTCGACCTCACCGACAAGGACAAGACCGAGCGGCTGTTCGCCACCGAGAAGTTCGACGCGGTCATCCACTTCGCCGGGCTCAAGGCCGTCGGCGAGAGCGTGCAGATCCCGCTGGACTACTACGTCAACAACCTCGAGTCGACCTTCTCTCTGCTGCGTGCGATGCGCCGGCACGGGTGCGACCTGCTCGTCTTCTCCTCGTCGGCAACCGTCTATGGCGAGGTCGCGCCGGTGCCCTATCAGGAAGACTACGAGCCGCTCTCGGCGTCGTCGCCCTATGGGCGGACCAAGGTGATGATCGAGCACGTGCTGCGCGACGTGGCCGGCATCGACGAGCGGCTCAAGGTCGCGATGTTGCGCTACTTCAACCCGGTCGGCGCCCACCCGTCCGGAACGATCGGTGAGGACCCGCAGGGGATCCCGAACAACCTCATGCCCTTTGTCGCGCAGGTGGCCGTGGGACGACGCGAGCGGCTGCAGGTCTTCGGCGGCGACTACCCCACGGCCGACGGGACGGCCGAGCGCGACTACATCCACGTGGAGGACCTCGCGGCCGGGCACGTCGCCGCGCTGCAATGGATCGCCTCGCACGACCGCAAGGTCAGCACCTGGAACCTCGGTGGTGGCCGCGGGACGTCGGTCCTGCAGGTCGTCGCCGCATTCGAGAAGGCGAGCGGTATGCCGGTCCCCTACGACATCGTGGGGCGGCGCGAAGGTGACCTCGCGGCATACTGGGCCGACCCGAGCCGAGCCAACGCCGAGCTGGGCTGGCGCGCGGAACGCACCATCGACGAGATGTGCGCCGACACGTGGCGGTGGCAGCGCGCCAACCCGGACGGCTACCCCGATTGATTGACAGGGCAACGGAATTCGGATACCAGTCCGTTCATGCCTAGCACTGTCACGCAACTGAGCTGCACCGCGCCGTCCCATTGATCGGGACGATTCATCAGGAGTTCACCGACGCACGTCGTACCCCTAGGGGTATCGTGTCTCGTTCGTCACATCTGCCGCACCGACGACCGCGGACGCCCCGAAACCCGGCGTAGCGTCAAGGCGTAAGCCCTTTCATTGGCACTCATGCGGGAGCCCTTCCAATGGATGTCTTGGACCTTGCGCGGTGGCAGTTCGCCATCACGACGGTGTACCACTTCCTCTTCGTCCCCATCACCATCGGCGTCACGGCACTCATCGCCGTCATGCAGACCTTCTGGCACCGGACCGGCGACGACCGCTGGCTGCGGCTGACGAAGTTCTTCGGCAAGCTCTTCATGATCAACTTCGCCCTGGGGCTGGTCACCGGAATCGTGCAAGAGTTCCAGTTCGGCATGAACTGGAGCCTCTACAGCCGGTTCGTCGGTGACATCTTCGGCGCGCCGCTGGCCTTCGAGGCGCTGCTGGCCTTCTTCCTCGAGTCGACCTTCCTCGGCCTGTGGATCTTCGGCTGGGACCGGCTTCCCAAGAAGCTGCACCTGGCCACCATCTGGCTCGTGCACCTCGGCACCGTGTTCTCGGCGTTCTTCATCCTCGCCGCGAACTCGTTCATGCAGAACCCGGTCGGCTACACGTTCAACGCGCAGACCAACCGCGCGGAGCTCGACGACTTCGCCGCAGTGTTGTTCAACAAGGTGCAGCTCGCGACGTTCCCCCACGTCGTGCTCGGCGCCTACATGACCGCCGGCGCGTTCGTCATGGGCATCGCGCTCTACCACCTGCGCAAGCAGGCCCTCGACCACGGCCCGGACATCGCCATGTACCGCAAGGCAGTTCGGTTCGGCGCCGTCGTCGCCCTCGTCGCGAGCATCGGCGTCCTCGTCTCCGGCGACGTGCAGGGCAAGGTCATGACCGAGGTACAGCCGATGAAGATGGCTGCGGCAGAAGGACTTTACGAGACCCGGGCCAACGCGCCCTTCTCGATCCTCACCATCGGGTCGCTCGACGGCACCAACGCCAAGCCGATCCTCGAGGTCCCCGGCCTGCTGTCGTTCCTCGGCACGGGCTCGTTCACCGCCGAGATCCAGGGCATCAACGACATCCAGGCCGCCGAGACGGCGAAGTATGCCGCGAACCCCCTCACCGCCTCGACGTCCTATGTCCCGGTCATCTGGATGACCTACTGGAACTTCCGCCTCATGATGGGCGCCGGCTTCCTCACGATGCTGTTCGCCGCCATGGCCCTGTGGAAGACCCGCGGCCAGGGCGTCGTCACCAGCGGCATGTGGAAGCACATCGCCATCTGGACGCCGCTGCTGCCGGTCCTGGCCAACTCGTTCGGCTGGATCTTCACCGAGGTCGGACGCCAGCCCTGGATCGTCAACGGGCTGATGACCACCCAGACCGGCGTCTCCACGACCGTCGACGCAGCCAGCGTCTGGATCTCGATGATCGTCTTCACCCTGCTCTACGGCGTCCTCGCGGTCGTCGAGCTCAAGCTGTTGCTGCGCTACATCAAGCCCGGGGCAGTGCCGGTCGAGGCGCCCAAGGATCCTGCCGACCGGGCCGACGACGAACCGTTCGTGTTCGCGTACTGATCCACACGGCATACGAAACCCACGTCACACGAAAACTATGGACTGACAATGGAACTCACGACACTCCAGATCGTCTGGTTCGTGCTCATCGCCGTTCTCTGGATCGGCTACCTCGCCCTGGAAGGCTTCGACTTCGGCGTCGGGATGTTGCTGCCGATCCTCGGACGCAGCCACCAGCGCGGGGCCGCGGGCGAGGCCGACGCGGAAGCCCGCAAGCGGGTCATGCTCAACACCATCGGACCCGTCTGGGACGGCAACGAGGTGTGGGTGCTCACCGCCGGCGGCGCGATGTTTGCGGCCTTCCCGCAGTGGTACGCCACCCTGTTCAGCGGCTTCTACCTCGCGCTCGCCCTCATCCTCGTCGCGCTCATCGTCCGGGGCATGGGTCTGGACTACCGGCACAAAGTCGACTCCGACACGTGGCGCAAGCGCTGGGACCTGGCCATCACCGGAGGCTCGTTCCTCGCTGCTCTGCTCTGGGGTGTGGGCCTGACGAACATCGTCTACGGGACTCCGATCAAGGCCAACCCGGCGGTCAAGGGTGACTACCTGTTCGACGGCAACCTGTTCACCCTGCTCGGCATCGTGCCGCTCCTCGGCGGGCTGACCTTCGTCGGGCTCTTCCTCACCCACGGAGCCTTCTTCATCGCACTCAAGACCGACGGCCCGATCCGCGAGGATGCCCGCGTGCTCGGGGTCAAGGCCGGCCTGGTGACCGCAGTCCTCGCCGTCGTCCTCTTGTTGGCGATCAACCTGCGGCACGGGTCGCTCGTCAGCTGGGTCGGCACCGTCATCGCCGCGGTCGCCCTGCTGGCCGGCATCCTCATGGCGAGCAAGGGACGCGAAGGCTGGGCGTTCGTCGGCACGTTCGTCACCATTGCCTTCGCGGTCGTCGCCTACTTCGGGGCGCTGTTCCCGAACGCGATGCCGACCACGCTTGCGACCGGCGCCGACCTCACCCTCGCCGCCGCGTCGAGCACCCCGAAGACGTTGACGATCATGACCTGGGCCGCCGTCGTCTTCACGCCCATCGTCCTGCTCTACCAGGGCTGGACCTACTGGGTGTTCCGCAAGCGGATCGCCGTCCACCACATCCCCCAGCCGGTCGCCGTCGGCAAGTGAGGGCCGGGTGAACGCGCGGGCGCGTGCCGCGCGGCTCACCTAGCATCAGGCTCGTGCGACCGATCGACCCACGGGTCTTCCAGACCCTCCCCGAGGTCCGCCGCATCATGGCGGGCCTCGGGGCGTTGGGCGTCGGCCAAGGCCTCGCCGCGGTCGCCCAGGCGTTCGCCGTCTCGACCGTCGTGGTCGCGGTCGTCCGCTTCGGTATGCCGGGTGCTCCCGGCCTCCTGCCAACTCTCGTCGCGCTCGGGGCCGTGTTTGTCGTCCGCGCCGTGCTGGGAGCCCTCGCGGAGATGTATGCCGCACGGGCCGGCATACGGGTGTCCGCAGCCCTGCGGGAGCGCCTGCTCGGACGGTGGCTGTCGCAGCCGGTCGACCGGACGCCCGAGCCAGCAGGTGCGAGCACCCTTGCCACTCAAGGGATCACGAGTGTCGAGCCTTATGTGGCGCGGTTCCTGCCGGCGCTGGTCGGCGCAGTGGTGCTGCCCGTTTTCGTCGTGGCGACGATTGCGGTCCTCGACTGGGTGAGTGCGGTTATCGTCGTACTGACCGTGCCGCTGCTGCCGGTGTTCGCTGCCCTGATCGGGAAGGCGACCCAGGATCGGACTGAGCGCCGGTGGCGCGCGCTCACCGCCCTGTCGGGGCATTTCCTCGACGTGGTGCGCGGGCTGCCGACGCTCGTCACGTATGGGCGGGCTGAGCGGCAGGCCGACTCGATCCGCAGCGTGAGCGAGGCGCATCGTGCGGCAACGGTGCGGACATTGCGGGTGGCGTTCCTGTCGTCGGCTGCGCTGGAGCTGTTGGCAACGATCTCGGTGGCGATCGTCGCGGTGACGGTGGGGTTGCGGTTGACCTACGGGACGATGGATCTCGCTCCGGGGCTGGCCTGCATTCTCCTTGCCCCAGAGGCCTATTGGCCGATCCGACGAGTGGGGACGGAGTACCACGCGGCCGCCGACGGCGTTGCCGCACTCGGGTCGGTCCTCGACGAGCTCGGCAACGCAGTTGATCCAACCACTGCTGGCAGCCCTTTGCCGTCCTCGGGCCGGCTCGGGTCGACGGCGACGATCACGAGCACGAGGCCCAGCCCAAGACCCGCCCAGGGCTCAAGCACGGACACCATCACGGGATCGTGCGCTGTGCTCAATGGAGTCACCTACCACTACCCCCGAGCCGAGCGGGCCGTGCTTGACACGGTCAGCGTGCGCCTGCCGGCGGCCGGCCTGGTCACCATCACCGGGCCGTCCGGCGTCGGCAAGACGACTCTGCTGGAGCTGCTTGCCGGGCTGCGAGAACCGACCTCCGGCTCGGTGGCCGCACCCGAGGCGCATCTGGTCAGCCAACGCCCGCTGCTCATCACGGGATCGATCCGGGACAACGTCACCCTCGGTGTCGACAACGCGCCGAACGACGATGCCCTATGGGCAACGTTGGACGAGGTCGGTCTCGGGTCTGATCTCCGCGGCCTGCCCGATGGGCTGGACTCACCCTTGGGCGACGACGGCTTCGGACTTTCGGCAGGTCAACGAGCCCGGCTGGCACTGGCTCGGGCGAGCTTGTCCGACGCTCCGCTCATCCTGCTCGACGAGCCGACCGCCCATCTCGACGAGCGCTCAGCAGCCCTGGCACACAATGTCATTCGCGCACTCGCACGCACCCGGACCGTCGTTGTGGTCACCCATCGCCCCGACCTGGTCGACCTCGCCGACGCCAGGCTCGAGCTGGGCGGTGACCATGTCTAGCCCCAGCGGTCACATCAGCGACATCGAGGCGGCGTTTGCAGCCTCCGCCCCAGGGATCAAGCGAGCGGCGGTCATCGGCGGTCTCGCCTCCGCCTCTGGCATCGCGCTCACTGCCACGTCCGGCTGGCTCATCGTCGCGGCGAGCCACCAGCCGGTCATCCTCACCCTGCTCGCTGTCATCGTCGCGGTGCGCACCTTCGGCATCGCGCGTCCGGTCCTGCGCTACGCCGAGCGGGTGCGCTCACACGACTCCGCCCTGGACCTGCTCGCGCGGCGACGGGTCGCGGCATACCAGGCGCTCGTCCCTCTCACCCCCGCACGGCTGGGCCGACGGTCCCGCTCCGGCGTCCTCACGACGGCGGTCGAGGATCTCGAGGACCTCGTCTTCGCGAAGGTGCGCGTCGTTGTGCCGGTCCTCGGGCTCGCTATCGCGGCCGCCCTGACCGTCCTCGCGCTCGGGCTGTTTGCGCCCGCCGGGTCGATCGTGCTCTTCACGGTCCTGGCCGCGCAGGCGGGCGTGAGCGCCCTCGGGCGGCGGCTTGAGATTGCAGCACAAGCGGATTGGCTGCGCGCCCGGGCCGACGTGGCGCGAACCGCCACGCTCGTCACCGGGTATGCCGCGCAGCTGCGCGGGCTCGGCGCCGGCCCGCAGGCGTTGGGCTGGGTGAGAGACGCGCACCGTTCATTGGAGCGGGCGACCCGCCGCCTGGCCGCGGCCCGAGCTGCGGGAGTCGCCCTCGGTCACCTCGTCACGGGCGTCGGGACCATCGCGGCAGCGCTGGTCGCGCAGTGGGCGATGAGCGTCGGGCTCAACGACGCCGTGGCCGCCGTCGTCGTGCTCGCCCCGTTGGCCGTGGGTGATGCGTTTGTCGGGTTGCCAGATGCGATGGGCGCGTGGGCGCGAGCGCGGGGCAGCGAGGCCCGGCTGCGGTCCCTGCTCGACCAGCCTCCTGCCGTGGCCGACCTTTCGCCGGGTCGAGGTATGGAAAGCGAGGGGAACAGCGGGTCTGAGCTCGAGCTGGTCGGGGTGGCCGCGCAATGGCGAGCGGGGGACAGCGGTGACGGGACGGTGGGAGGTAAGCGAACGGCATACGACCTGAGCCCGGTGACCCTGCGCGTCCCGGCGGGCGAGCACGTGGTCCTGACCGGAGCCAACGGGAGCGGCAAGTCGACACTCCTCGCCGTGCTGGCGCGGCAGTTGGATCCGGCGACCGGCACCTACCGTCTCGGCGGTGTGGACGTGACTCGTATGCCGCTCGCCGCCGTCCGCGCACACCTGGCGGTCGTCGACGACGAGCCGCACATTTTCGCGTCGTCGCTGCGCGAGAACGTCCGGCTGGCTCGACCGGATGCCGACGATGCAGCGGTCGAGTCGGCGCTGCGGGCGGCTGGATTGGGCGCCTGGCTGAACGGACTCGCTGATGGCCTAGACACCATGCTCGGGACCGGCGGACGTGGGGTGTCCGGCGGCGAGCGGGCTCGGTTGGCGTTGACTCGAGCCCACGTGTCGGGGCGGCCGGTGGTGCTGCTCGACGAACCGGTCGCGCATCTGGACCACGCGACGGCGGTGGCGGTGCTGGCAGATGTGCGCCGGGCCTTCGCGGGCCGGACCGTGATCATGGTCAGCCATCGCCCCGACGGAGTGGACGGGTTCGATCGCGTCGTGGACCTGGCTGAGCTTGCCGCTGCTTCGCTGTGACCGTTGGCCGCCACCCGTCATCGAGCCAGGCTGGCGGGAAGGCGGCGGCGAGCGAGAGTGCGAAGCGGCGACCTACGGAGTCCGCTGGGTGGGCGCCTGCCAGCCCTCCGCGATGGCGCGCAGGGCGGCGAGGTGGGCCTGGAAGGCCTGCTCACCAGTCGGCGAGAGGGCGAGCCAGGTGCGGGGGCGTTTGCCGACATAACCCTTCTTGACGTCGACATAGCCGGCCTGTTCGAGCAGGGTGACCTGTTTGGAGAGCACCGAGTCGCTCACCTGGACCGTGTCGCGGACGGCTGAGAATTCTGCCGAGTCAACCTTGGCCAGCGCGGCCACGATCGAGAAGCGGATGGGCGAGTGGATGACGTCGTCGAGGCGGAACCGGGCGTGTGGTGCCTGCTCCGCGCGCTCGGTCATCGGGCCCGCCGGTGGACCACGACGCTGGCGATGACGCAGGGCAGGGCGGCAACGACGCTCATCGCGAGGACGACCGACTGGCTCGGCCACGGGGTTTGGTGGCCGAAGATCCAGGCGATCCCCGCGGCATACAGGGTCATGGTGGTGACGAAACCGGCGTTGTAGACGCGCTGGAAGCCGCGCGGAATCGCGCGGGCGCGGGCCTTGACGGCGAGCAGGAGAGCGAGGGCGGCGCAGTAGCTCGACATGCTGATGGCGAAGCCGACGTTGTTGCCGACCGAGAGGGTGGCCCAGCTGAGGTAGAGGATCGCGCCGACGATGAGGCCGACCCCCGCGACGAAGGCGCTCAGCAGCGTGAGGTCTCGGGCGGTGACCGGGGTCGTGGCCGATGCCTGGTCCAGGGCCGCGCGGGCCTGCGCGGCGGTGACCTCGCCGGGAAAGGCTTCTTGGTCGCTCGTGCCTGTGGCGCTCATCATGGCCTCCGGTGGGAAAGGGGTATGCCGTGGGTGGTCAGGCGTGGGGAGGGGTGGCGTTGTGCTGGTGGTTCGAGGTTAGAACATTACTTTCCATGTTGTCAAGTAGTTTCTAGGGGAGGTTTGGGCTGGCCGCGGGCAGGTGATTGGCTGAGGCCATGAGGGCTGATGACGCCGCGGCATACAGCGTGCGACCGGTGCACGTCGAGATGGTCTGCACGGGGAACATCTGCCGCTCCCCCATGGGCGAGGTCATTTTGCGCGCGATGCTCGACGAGGCTGGCCTGACCCACGTCGCGGTGGGGTCGTCAGGGACCGGCAGATGGCACGTCGGCGAGGGCGCCGACCCCCGGACGGTCGCGGTGTTGCGGAGGCATGGGTACGACGGATCGGCCCATAGGGCAAGCCAATTCGACGCGGGAGAGTTCGGGGCGATGGACCTCGTGTTGGCCGCCGATCGGGGCCACGTCCGGGAGCTGCGCCGCGCGGCTCGACGGCCCGAAGACGCCCAGAAGGTGCGGTTGCTGAGGGAGTTCGATGCTGGCGCGGTCGCCGCGGGGACGCTTGAGGTCGATGACCCGTGGTACGGCGGGGCGGCCGACTTCGAGCGTTGCCTCCGCGAGGTGGAGGCCGCGTGCCGGGGTTTGGTCGATCACCTTCGCGGATCGGCGTAGCTCGGTTCGGGGCCTGTGGATAGCCTCTGCGAGGCTTGCGGGTGACATGTCAGACTTGCCGGGTCGGTGAGTTGGACTCGGGAGGCACCTGCCGTGGTTGCAAGGACGTGGCGGTATGCCGCCGGGCTGGCGTTGCTGGGTGCGTTGGCTGGGGGGTTGGTCGGGTGCACGAGCAGCCCGGCCGGGCCGGGATCCACGAGTGGCCCGACCGGTGGGGCAACCTCGGTTCCGGCGACCTCGACGGCGACCTCGCCGTCAAGTGGGACGGCGACGGGGTCAGCGACGGGGACGTTGCCGTATCCGGCGGACGTGCCAGCCGAGGCGCGGGTGAACTCCCCGGCTGGGGCGATGGCGTTTGCGCGGCACTTCTTCGCTCAGGTGAACAAGGCCTACACCACCCCTCAGGCTGGCCTCATCGCCCCGTTGTCCACAGCCAACTGCAAGTCATGCGCTGCCTACGAGAAGCATGCGGCCGACTATGTCGGAAGAGCTGTGAGATACGACCGACCGGCCATCGTTGTTCAAGAGATAACTGTCTCGCCGGAGACTGAGCCGGGTGCGACGCTTCTTCTCGACATTGTCGTGGAGCAGCAGGCCGCTCGGTTGATCGACGCGGGGAGCCGGGTGGCTGAGTCATTTGAACATGCGAGGGGGATCGTCGTGCTTCATGTCGTCCGCAGCAATGAGACGTGGCTGGCGCGAGAAGTGCAGGTCCGATCATGACCCGGCTGAGGGCCGCTGCTGTTGTCGCTTTGGCTGGGTGTGTTCTCTCGGTTCCAGTCACGAGCGCGTCGGCTCAAGCCGGGCCCTCCGGCGGGAGCTTCCTGGGGACCTCTGCCGAAGCCGGAGGGACTCGCACTCACGCATCGGCGGCGTCGGTGGGGAATCTGGGGCAGGGCAAGGACTTGCAGGGTAATGCGTTTGGGGTGCCGATGGTGTTTTCGGTGCGGATCGCGTGTCAGGTGGCTGATCCAGGAGATCCTGACCCGAGTGCCTGCCAAAAGGCCGCGTTGGGTTGTCTGACCAATGGTCAACAGGCTGGGATCGGGTTGTTGTACGACATCTACAGTCGCGCGGCCGGGTCCAGTGACCCGTGGCACTTCGTGGGGTCCACGTGTTTCGCTGACCAGGTCCCAGGAGCCAGCCCGACCTTGTCCATGGGCCGGATCATCGACGCGTTCCACCTGACCCCGTGGGCGACCGCGACCGTCCTCACTCAACCCGAAGGCAACACGACGTTGGTGAACCTGCCGGTGTACGCGCGGATCTCGTGGTCCGTCCAGGGATACCAACCCGGTGAGATCGACACCCTCGATCCGGCCCGCATGGTGGGCTTCAACGTGCAGATCAGACCGAAAGTCGACCATTACACGTACGTGTGGGGCGATGGCACCTCGACCGGCCCCAGCCGCAGCGATGGTGGAGTCTGGCCCACCGGCGACATCACCCACAGCTACCCGAGTCCCGGCACCTACCAGGCCAGGGTCGACACCACCTTCACCGGTGACTTCCGGATCAACGGTGGCCCATGGACCCAGATCCCCGACACGGTCACCATCACCGGACCCACCACCACCATCACCGTCCACGCCGCCAAAGCCGTCCTGGTCGGCTAACCCGTTCCGACCCAACACCCGCAACCCCAGCACGGGTGGCAGTTACACCGGTTTCCTGGCACAAACATCCGCCACGAAACCGCAACAACTGCCACCACACGGGGGCCGGCCGACACACCGGGAGAAGAAGGCCCGCACCCCCGGAGACGAGCGCGCCCACACCCGGGGTGAAAGGACAGGCCGGGCCGGGCGGGAGGGTGGGAGCGCGGCATACGGGATCTGGGAAGATGACCACATGCCCTCCCTCGGTGACGTCGAACCCCCGATCGCCCTCGGCGCGCTGGACGGGCGCTACCGCGGGTCGGTGGCACCGCTGGTCGATCACCTCTCCGAGGCGGCGCTCAACCGCGAGCGCGTCCGCGTCGAGATCGAGTGGCTCATCCACCTCACGTCGTATGCCGTCGTCCCCGGCACCCGCTCCCTCACCGCCGCCGAGCAGGCGAGCCTGCGCACGATCGTCACCGACTTCGGCCCCGCCGACATTGCGGCACTCGCCACCATCGAGCGGGTCACCGTCCACGATGTCAAAGCCGTTGAGTACTTCCTCAAGGAGCGCCTCGCCGCGATCGCTCCCGCCCGCGAGGACGCCGGCCTCGGCGAGCTGATCCACTTCGCTTGCACGAGCGAGGACATCAACAACCTCGCCTACGCCCTCATGGTCAAAGGTGCCGTCGAGCAGGTCTGGCTCCCCCGCGCCACTGAGCTCGCCGACCAGCTCTCCGCCATGGCCCGCGAGCACGCCGCCACCCCGATGCTCGCGCACACCCACGGCCAGCCCGCCACCCCCACCACCCTCGGCAAGGAGCTCGCGGTCCTTGCCTTCCGACTGCGCCGCCAGCTCGACCGGGTCGGGCGCGCGGCATACCTGGGCAAGCTCAACGGCGCGACCGGGACCTACGGCGCCCACCTGGCCGCGGTGCCCGATCACGACTGGGAGGCGACCTCACGTGCCTTCGTCGAAAGCCTTGGCCTGCAATGGAATCCGCTCACCACGCAGATCGAGAGCCACGACTGGCAGGCCGAGCTCTATGCCGACATCGCCCGCTTCAACCGGATCCTGCACGGCCTCGCGCAGGACATGTGGACCTACATCTCGATGGGCTACTTCGCCCAAGTCCGCGGCCAAGGCACCGTCGGCAGCTCCACGATGCCGCACAAGGTCAACCCGATCCGCTTCGAGAACGCCGAGGCCAACCTTGAGGTCTCGTGCGCGCTGCTCGACGTCCTGGCCAACACCCTTGTCGAGAGCAGGATGCAGCGCGACCTCACCGACTCCTCGATGCAGCGCAACATCGGCACCGCCTTCGGTCACTCGCTGCTTGCCATCGACAATGTATGCCGTGGCCTCGCCGGCCTCGATGCCGTCCCCGAGCGGATGGCGCAGGACCTCGATGGCAACTGGGAGGTGCTCGCCGAGCCGATCCAGTCAGCGATGCGGGCGCTGGCGGCGCGCGGGGTCCCGGGCATGGACAACCCCTACGAACGGCTCAAGGAGCTCACCCGAGGCCGCCGGATCGGGGCCGCAGAGCTGCGCGAGTTCGTCGTCGGCCTGGGCCTGCCGCCCGAGGTCCAGGAGCGCTTGGTCGCGCTGACCCCCGCCAGCTACACCGGCTTGGCCGAACACTTGGTCCGGCACCTCCATGCCTAGCTCTCAGTCGCGGGGCTGACCCCGAGCCACCAACGCCTCGCCGAGCCCGTCGGCCATCCGCAACGACCGGATCACAACCGGCACTGCGAGACTGCTCACCGACGGCCGGGCGCCCCGCGCCGAGCGTGCCTCGTTGGCCTGGCGCACCGCGTCAAGCACCATCGGCACGCACCGGATCGCCAGTGCCACGGTGAGAGCGGCGCGCTCCGGCGAGGCGCCCACCCACGTCAGCGGCCGTAGGCCCACCTCCAGCACGCGCAGCATCGCCGCCACCCGCGTGGTCATCGACACCGTCCAGGCGAGCAGGATGCTCGCCGCCCCCCGCCCGAGCGTCACGGCAGCGTCGTCCAGCCCGGAGGCCCACCATTGGACGAGGAACAGCACGCCCAGCACGATCGCCAGCCCGCGTAGCCCGCCGCGGACCACCGACCACGGGATCCGAGCCGACGCCAGCACCACGCCCGCGACGAGCACGGCCAGCCCCGCCAGCAGGGGCGTCCGGATCAGCAACACCAGCAAGACGGCGGCAAACAGCCCGCCGACCTTCACCCCCGCCGAGACTCGGTGCAGCCACGTGGTGCCAGGCACGAAGACCCCTGCCGGGTTCACCGCACGACCTCCCCCATCAGGCGCCGGTATGCCGCAACCGCCACCTGCGGGGTGTCGTCCGCGACCACCCGCCCATCATCGATAACGAGCACCCGGTCGAAACCAGTCAGCAACTCGACATGGTGGCTGACCATGAGCACCTGCTGCGACAACTCGGCCAACAACTGCGCGAAGCGGCGCTGGTTGCGCAGGTCGAGCAACGTCGTCGGCTCGTCGGCCACGATGATCTGCGGGTCGAGCAACAACACGGCGGCGAGCGCCAACTGCTGCTTCTGCCCACCCGAGAGCAGATAGCACGGGTGATCCGCATGATCGGCCAACCCGAAGTCGACCAACGCCCGATCGACCCGGCTCGCCACGTCGACGGCAGCCAGCCCCCGCCCGCGCAGCGAGAACTCCAGGTCCTCGCGCACCGTCGGCATGACGATCTGGGAGTCGGCGTCAGAGAAGAGGAACCCCACCTTGGCTCGCACCTGGCGGGTATGCCGCGCCACGTCCAGCCCGTCGACGGTGACCGTCCCCGCGGACGGACGCACCAGCCCGTTGACCAATCGAGCCAAGGTCGACTTGCCCGACCCGTTTGCTCCGACGATCCCGATCCGATGCTCGGTGAGGTCCACCGAGATCCCGCGCAAGACCTCGCGCTCGCCGTAACTCAGCGAGACGTCGGACAAGGTCACCCGCGGCACGGGCTCATCCTCTCGCGCCGGACTAGATCGGACCAGGGAGCCGACGCCCGAGCACCGGTCCGCTGGCGGCGCTGCCCGGCCGCTTCAGCCGCGGCAGACCCGCCCGCGAAACAGACGCTCAGCGGAACAGCTGGGGCAGGGCCCGGGCAACCGCGCTCGTGACGACCGCAGCGATAGCCGCCTTGATGACGTCGCCGATGAGGAAGACCAGGGCGCCGACCTGCAGAGCCCGGCCGAACGGCATACCGGCGAAGGCAGCCAGCCACGGGACTCCCACGGCATACACGACGGGTATGCCGGCCAGGCAGGCGAGCAGCAGGCCCCCCGTCGCCTTGGCCCCCTGCGCCCGCCGCAGCACCAGGCGCGAGAGGAAGCCGACCACGGCGGCGGCCAGGACGAACCCGACCAGGTAGCCACCCGTCGGGCCGGTCAACACGCCGAGCCCGCCCTTGTAGCCACTCGCAACCGGAAGGCCGACGGCGATCATCGCGAGGTAGACCAACACGGCCAACGCGCCCTTGCGCGGCCCGAGCACCGCGCCGGCCAGCGTGACACCCAGGGTCTGCAGCGTGAACGGCACCGACGAGCCGATGAGCGGAACACCGGGGACGAGGGTGAGCGCCGCGATCAACGCGGCGAAGACGGCCACCTGGGCCATGTCACGGGCGCGGTTGTCCTGGGCGAGGGTGTCGGACACGGCGGCGGAGGCGTCGGTTGGCATTGCGGTATTCAATCAGTCCCGGGACGCGCGATCGACGCTTTCCCGGGGTGCGACCGGACCCGGTCAGACCGTGACGCGACCCTCGGGTGTGTCGAAGGTGACCGCCAACACGCCAGGGGTGCCATGCGGGGCGACGAAGGTGAACTCCAACGTCGAGGGGACATAGTCCTCGGGAAGGCCCAGCCACGCCCGCACCCGCGAGGGGTCGCCCGCAATGGTCAGCCCGGACAGGCCGACCTGCGTCGCACCGTCGGTCGACGGGTGACGGGTCCCCTCGGCCCACTGGATGTAGAACGGCAACTGCGGGTCGCAGATGAGCCCCTTGGTGCCCAGCTGACGCCAGCGCAACTCCAGACCGTCGGGCGTATGCCGGTAGCCCTCCGCCGACTGCCGCGACAGGCGGCGCTCGACCTCGGTGATGTCCTCGACCTGGACGGCCCAGCCGAGCCAGCCGCCGCCGTTCTCGGAGCGGGCCCGAACCGCCTGACCGAACGGTGCCTTGTCGGAGGCGGGGTGATCGAGCACCTCGACGACCTCGACATAGCGCTGGTTGGACAGGGGCAAGATGACGTTGCGGGTGCCGAACCGCGGGTGGACTCCCCCATCGACCGGCGTCACCCCGATGAGCTTGGCCAACCGCTCGGCGGTGGCATGAAGGCCGTCGTGCTCCGCTGCGTAGGAGACGTGGTCAACGCGCATGTCGCCCATCGTGACACAGGTTTGAGGGTGCTCTTGACCACGGTGCACCTCACGACGGACAGACCCGACGGTGAAAACGCTACGACCCTCGTTGGCGCACGGCTTCGAAGAGGACGACCGCCGCAGCCGCTGCAACATTCAACGAGTTTGCCTTGCCAGACATGGGAATTCGCACGCGCACGTCGGCTGCGTCCAACAGCTCGCGAGAAGCACCGTGCTTCTCGGCACCCACCGCGACCGCCACGGGCCCGGTCAGTGGGGTGTCCGAATAGAGGACATCCGTCTCAGGAGTCGTCACCACGAGGCGTATGCCGTGCTCCCTGCACCAGCCGATCGTCGCCGCCGTGGACGCGGAGGCGACGGGCACGGCATACACGGTGCCCTTGGAAGCGCGCACGACGTTGGGGTTGCCCCAGTCGGTGACCGGATCGGCGGCGACCACGGCGTCGACCCCAGCAGCGTCGGCGGTCCGCAGCATGGCTCCGAGGTTGCCGGGCTTCTCGACCCCCTCGACGAGCAGGACGAGCGGGTCGGCCGGCAGCCGCAGGGCGGACAACGGGCGGTCGACCGCGGGGAGCACTCCGAGCAGCCCGTCGGGGCCTTCGCGATAGGCGACCTTCTCGAACGCGGCGCGCGACACGGAGACGATCTCGGCGCCCGCCGCCCGGGCCGCCGCGACGAACTCGACCTGCGAGCCGATGGCCTGCGACCCGGCATACCCGCTCGGGCTGTAAAGCTCGGGGCACACGTAGAGCGTCTGGGGGGCGACCCCGGCGGCGAGCGCGAGGGCCAGCTCCTCGTGGCCTTCGACGACGGTCAGCCCGGCCTCGTCGCGAGCCCGTCGACGCCGCAGCGCGACCAGCGCCTTGAGCCGCGGGTTCGTCGGTGAGGTGAGGTGCAGGTCCATCGGCGGGCGATCAACCCGTCGAGTCGAGAACTGACTCAAGGACGGTTGCCAGGCCAGCCTCCTCAACGGTGCCGGTGACCTCGTCGGCGATCGCCTGCACCTGCTCAGGCGCGTTGCCCATCGCCACCCCTCGGGCGGCCCACTGGAGCATCTCGATGTCGTTGCGCTGGTCGCCGACCGCGACGGTGTCGCACGGCTCGACCTGCAAGCGGCGGCGCAACTGCTCCAGCGCCGAACCCTTGGACACGCCCTCGGGGTTGATGTCCAGCCAGGCAGTCCAGCCGACGGCATACGAGACCTCGTGCAGGCCGATCCGCTCGATGTGGGCCATGAACGCCTCGGGCTCGGCGTCCGGCATCCGCAGGGTGACGCGGGTGGCCCGCTTGGCGATGAGCACGTCCCAGGGCACGACCCGCTGGTCGCCCATGAGCTCACCGTCGGGGAACGGCGAACTCACCATGAAGCCGCGCCCGAGATCTTCGACCGCGACCAGTGCTTCGGGCAGCTCGTCGCGCAGCAGGGTGAGGGCCGGCCGCGGGTCGAAGGTGACCTTTTCCAGAATCTTGTAGCCCTTGGGCCGACGCGGGTCGATCCGCAGCGTCACGGCGCCGTTGGAGCACACGGCATACCCGTGGCCGATCCCCAGCCGCGCGAGGACCGGCATGGTCGCGACGACCGAGCGGCCGGTGGCGATGACGACATGGTGGCCGTTGCTGACACAGGCCGTGATGGCGGCGTGGACGCGCGCGTCGAGATGCCCGCCGTGGGTGATGATCGTCCCGTCGACGTCGAGCGCGATCAGTCTCCGTCGGGGAGACTCAGCCGTCCCGTATGCCGCGTGCTCACCTTTGCGTCCGCGAATCCCCTTCTCGCGCTTGGTCACCGGACCGGCTCGAGCACCGAGAGCCCGCCGAGGTAGGGCTGGAGGGCGGCCGGCACTCGGACCGTCCCGTCGGGCTGTTGGTGGTTCTCGAGGATGGCGACGATCCAGCGGGTGGTCGCGAGGGTCCCGTTGAGAGTGGCCACGACGCGGGTCGCACCGCCGGAGGCCTGCGGGTCGCGCTCGCGCACCCCGAGCCGCCGGGCCTGGAAGGTCGTGCAGTTGGACGTCGAGGTGAGCTCGCGGTAGCGGCCCTGGGTCGGCACCCAGCCTTCGCAGTCGAACTTGCGGGCGGCGGGGTCGCCGAGGTCGCCAGCCGCGGTGTCGATGATCCGATAGGGCAACTCGCAGGAGTCGAGCATCGCCCGTTCCATCGCCAAGAGCCGCTCGTGCTCGGCCTCGGCGTCCTCCGGTCGGCAGTAGACGAACATCTCGACCTTGTGGAACTGGTGGACGCGGATGATCCCTTTGGTGTCCTTGCCGTGGCTGCCGGCCTCGCGGCGGTAGCAGGCCGACCACCCGGCATAGCGCTTGGGGCCGTCGGCGAGGTCGATGATCTCGTCGCGGTGGTAGCCCGAAAGCGCGACCTCGGAGGTGCCGGTGAGGTAGAGGTCGTCGGCGGGCAGGTAGTAGACCTCGTCGGAGTGGTGGTCGAGGAACCCGGCCCCGCGCATGATCTCGGGGCGCACGAGGGTCGGGGTGATCATCGGGGTGAAGCCGGCCTCGACGGCGCGCGCAACTGCCAGCTCGAGCCGGGCGCCGACGCCGGTGAGGAAGTAGAACCGGGCACCGGCCACCTTGGCGCCGCGCTCCATGTCGATGGCACCCAGCGACTCGCCGAGCGTGATGTGGTCGAGCGGCTCGAACCCCTCGGCCGCGAAATCCCTTGGTGTGCCAACGGTTTCGCGGACAACGTAGTCTTCCTCGCCGCCGGCCGGGACGCCCTCAAGGACGACATTGGAGACGCTGGCGAGCAGCCGGGCGGCCTCGTCGCCGGCGGCAGCCGCAGCCGCGTCGAGGCTCTTGACTCGCTCGGCGAGGTCCTTGACCTGGGCCAACAGGGCGGGCTTGTCGGCAGCCGACGCGGCCGCGACCTGCTTGCCGAAGGCCTTCTGCTGCGCCCGCGCGGCCTCGAACTGGGCCAGTGACGATCGCCGGGTCTCATCGGCGGCGAGGATCGCGTCGACGACCCCCGGGTCCTCACCACGAGCATGCTGCGAGCGCCGGACCACGTCGGGTTGTTCACGGACGAGCTTGATGTCGATCACGCCCGCCAGCCTACCGAGACGCCGATGGGGGCTTCAGACGGATTTCGTGAGCCGCGCAGGGTTGCGCGGCGGTGTTTCTGCGCCGGTGTCTCAGCGGGGGTGTTCAGCCGCGGTGTTTCAGCCGCGGACGTCCCACACGTGGTGACGCAGGTCGTGCAGCGCGTAGATGCCCAGCGTGGCGATCGTGAACTCCGACCCGTTGCTGCGAGTGCCGGGCCGGTGCCAGTCCTCCTTGGTGACCCGCTCGAAGACCAGGGCCAGGGCCTCGCCGGCCTTGCCGATTTGTTTGGCCACCGTCGCGGGGTCCTGCGCCCAGTAGCGGTCCTGCTGGGCCGTCTCGTCCTGGTCCCAGTTGGCGAAGACCGGGTTGTCCTGCGCGAGCATGAGCTCGACCCGCTCGGCGAACAGGCGCATGACGTCGCGCACATGACAGGCGTATTCCAGCGGCGACCACACGTGCTTCTTGGGACGCTCGGCGACCTCTGGCTGCACGAGCACCGCGGGCCACCGCGACGCCGTCTCGCGCACTGCCTCGGCCAACCGCTTGGGTCGGATCGTCGCCGCGTCGAAGCCACACTCCTTGCAGGGCTCGCGCAGCACCCAGGTCCAGTCCTTGTCGTCAGCGGGCGGCACGGCGGGTTTCGGGACCATGGATGAAGTATGCCGTCCACCCCCGACCGTCCGCTCCGTAGAACTGAGCCGGGTTCTGGACCACGGCAGGGCTTCGCGGGCCAGCCACGAGCTCCCCAGGTCGGCGCCGACGGATCGGCCGCGTCGTATACCGTCGGAGGGTGCCGGAAAACCTGCTGTGGTGGATCGTCGGAGCGGTGGTGCTCTTCGCCGCCATCGGCGTGGCTGCGGCCATGGCCAATCGGGGCACCGGCGACTATGACGCGTTGTCCCAACGGCTGCGTCGGCGCCGTCCGCACCGCGACACCTTCCGAGAGACCCCGGTTGACGACGAGCCGCCCCGGCGCGCGGCCGTCATCGTCAACCCGACCAAGTTCGACGACCTTCCCGACGTGCGAGCCCGGATCGCCGGCGTCTGCGCCGCGAACGGGTGGGGCCCGCCGATCTGGGCCGAGACGACGGTCGCGGAGCCTGGAACCTCCCAAGCCCGTCAGGCCCTGGCCGCCGGTGCTGTGCTGGTCTGCCCGCTGGGCGGAGATGGGACAGTGCGAGCCGTCGCCAAGGCCCTGGTCGACACGGGCACGCCGCTGGGCCTGCTCCCGGCCGGCACTGGCAACCTGCTGGCCCGCAACCTCGACCTGCCGATCGACTCGATCGAGAAGGCCCTGGTCGTCGCCCTCACCGGGCACAACAAGAGCGTCGACGTCGGTCACATCGTCATCGACCGCAGCGAGGGGTCCGCTGCCGAGGAGGACACCTTCTTCGTCATGGCCGGCATCGGTTTTGACGCGGCGGTGATGGCCGGAGCACCAGAGCACCTCAAGCGGCAGGTGGGGAATGCGGCATACATCCTCGCGGGGCTGCGCAACATGAAGGGCCCACAGTTCAAGGCCCGAATGAGCGTCGACGGGGGGATGGAGTTCACCCGCCGCACCCGCACGGTGTTGCTCGGCAACTGCGGGAAGATCTTCGGCGGCCTGGTGCTCATGCCCGAGGCCAAGATCGACGATGGGCTCATCGACTCAGTCGTCATGTCTCCCAAGGGAATCGTCGGCTGGACCGCCGTCCTGGCGCGGGTCGTCAGCCGTCAGCGCAAGGGACACCCGATCGTCGACCACCACACGGGCCGCGAGATCAGGGTGCGGTTCGACCGGCCGGAAGAGTTGCAGCTCGACGGCGACACGGTCGGGCCGGTGCGCTCGGTGACCGCGTCGGTCCGTCCAGGCGCCCTCGTCGTCCGGGTCGCCGGCCCGACGGGCTGAGACCGCCGCCCGCCGACGCTGAGCGAGCCGGTGTCAGGCCTCGCGGGCCGGGTGGCTCGCTGGGACGGCTTCGCGGGCCGGTTCCGTGGTCGTCTTCGGCGATCCGACCCCGCGCAGGAAGAGCGGCATAACAACGATGAGGTATGCCGCCCACGCCCCGATCTCCAGCACGGCCATCCGCGGACGGAGGTTGAAGATTCCCCGGACCACCATGGCCAGCGGCGAGGCCGGGTCGACGACGCTGCGCAGGTCGAAGGCGTAGACGCCGTCACCGGGGAGGACACCCGCCTCCTGAAGCTCGTGCACGGCATACGCGAGGATGCCGGCGGCGACCACGACGAGACCGGCACCGGTCCAGCGGAAGAAGCGGGCGAGGTTGATCCGGACCGCACCGGCATAGATGGCGACGCCCATGGCGACCGCGGCACCGATGCCGACCACCCAGCCGAGGGCGGGGGCCAGGCCGGTCTCGGCGGCGGACTGGACGGTCGCGTAGAAGAACAGGGCCGACTCCAGGCCCTCGCGCCCGACGCCGAGGAAGGCGACGGTGGCGATGGCCAGTGGTCCGGCGTCGATCGCACGGTCGAGCTTGCCGGTCAGCTCGCCGGCGAACCGGCGACCCACCGAGCGCATCCAGAACACCATGCCGGTGACCAGGACAACCGCGAGCAGCGACGCGACGCCGGTGACGAGCTCGGCGGTGTGATCATCCAGGCCGTCGGTGCCGAAGGTGAGCACCGCGCCCACGACCACCGAGAGCCCGACCGCCGCTCCCACGCCGGTCCAGACGTGTCGCAGCGCCCAGCGCCGGTCGGTCTTGACCAGGAAGGCGACCAGGATGACGACGACCAGGGCTGCTTCGAGGCCTTCGCGCAGGCCGATGAGGGCGTTAGAGACGAACACGGCACTCCTGGAGAGGAAGTTAGGCAAGCCTTACCTGACTAGGTTCTCACAGGCCGGGTCGAAGTTTCCACCCGGGTGGCTGGAGTCACAGCAGCCGCGAATTGCCCTCAGGACAGGGCATCGATCCATGCCCGAGCAGCGACGAAGTCGGCGTCCTGCATGCCGGAGTCGATGATGCCGGGGCGCCCGTCCGCGCGCGGGTAGGACCCGAGGAAGCGCACGTCGGCGCAGACCCGTTTGAGGCCGATGAGCGACTCGCGGACCCGCTCCTCGGCCAGGTGGCCCTCGAAGTCGATCGAGAAGCAGTAGGACCCCATCGCCTCGCCGGTCGGGCGCGACTCCAAGCGCACCATGTTGACGCCCCGGACCGCGAACTGCTCCAGCAGCTCGAGCAGGCCCCCAGGTCGGTCGAGCTTCTGGAAGAGGACGACGGTGGTCTTGTCGGCACCACTCGGGGGCGGCAGGTGGCCGGGCCGGCTCACAAGCACGAACCGGGTCACCGCCCCGCCGTTGTCGCCGATGTCGTCGGCGAGGACATCCAGACCGAACCGAGCGGCGGCCCCCGGCGCGCACACCGCTGCGTCGAACGACGGGTGGCTCTCGGTCGCGAGTGTCTGCGCCGAGGCCGCGGTGGACAACGTCGGCAGGTATGCCGCGTCCGGCAGGTTCGCCTCCATCCAGCCGCGGACTTGGGCCCAGGCATGCGAGTGGGTGCCGACGGCGCGGACCTGGGCGAGCGGCATACCGGGTCGGGCAGCCAGCACGAAAGTGATGGGGACGAGCACCTCCCCGATGATGTGCAGCTGTTCGCCAACGGACAGGGCGTCGAGGGTCGCGCTGACGCCGCCTTCGACGGAGTTCTCGATCGGGACCATCGCGGCGTCAATCTGGCCGTCGCGCAGGGCCCGCAGCGCGCCGCCCACCGAGCCGAACGGGTGGTGGTCGCCCTCATGGGAGGCCGCCCACTGGCGCAGCGCCATCTCGCAGAAGGTCCCCTCCGGGCCGAGGTAGCCGAAGCGGGTCATCGGGACCACGCCTGCGGGCGGGGACGGGGGTGGTCAGGGCTGCGGTGGCGCACGGTGGGCAGGGTATTACGCTCGGTGCCCACCATGACATTCAGTATCGCCGTCGCCGCGGCCGCCTTCGTGTTGATCTTCCCCGTGGAGTTCCCGGACAAGACGTTCGTCGCGACGTTGGTGTTGGCGACCCGGTTCCGGCCGTTGCTGGTGTGGATCGGGGTGGCGAGCGCCTTCCTCGTGCAGACGATCGTGGCGGTGGTGGCCGGTCAGCTGCTCACCAACCTGCCGCGGACGCCGGTCGAGGTGGCCTCCGGATTGCTGTTCCTCATCGGCGGCGTCATCCTCATCCGCGGGGCGAGCCGTGCGGATGCTGAGGAGGCCGAGGCGGAGGCGGAGTTCACCGAAGTGGCGGAGTCGAAGGCCGGGGCCACGGGGGTCAAGGCCATTGCGACGAGCTTCCTCGTGCTGTTCCTGGCCGAGTGGGGCGACCTCTCGCAGCTGCTCACCGCCAACCTGGTGATCCGTTACGGCGAGCCGTTGTCGGTCGGGGTGGGGTCATTCCTCGCGTTGGCGACCGTGTCCGGCCTGGCGGCGGCGCTGGGGCACCAGTTGTTGCGCCGGGTCAAGTTGGCGACGATCCGCCGGATCGGTGGTGGCGTCTGCCTGACCCTGGCGGCACTCACGGTGCTCGGGCTGTTCGGTGTCGACGTGCCGATCCTCGGCTGAGCTCCCTCCCCCCCTCGCCGAGATTGACGTTGCGAGCGGTTGGCCCGGCGTGTCCTGCAGCCAAGGTCAATCTCGGCGGGTCGAAAAGGGGGATGGGGTCGAAAAGAGGGGCGGGTGAAAAGGGGGTGGGGGTCAGCGGAGGGTGACCTGACGGCTCAGCAGGCCGTTGCGGGCGCGGCGCTCCTGCGGGGTCAGCGGTGTCGAATCGGCGATCGCCTCGGACAAACGCCCCGACATCGCCACCACGGCATCCTCGAACGACTCCGCAGCCGCCTCTGGGTCGACCTCCCACACAGGGACGAGCAACCCACAGGCCCGGAACGCCCCAAGCAACCGCGCGTCCCCGCCCAACCGGTTGGCGTCGGCCGCAGTGAGCCGGGCCAGCCCGTCGGTCGCGGCCTCCTCGGCCTGCGGCAGCACCCATCGGACGAAGGTGCGCTCACCGAATCGCACCCAGAACACGCTCGGCGCGCCCGCGACCCGAGTCGAAGGCACGATCGACTGGTTGGCCTGCTCGAGCGATGCGGCCCCGTCGTCGTCGAGCTCGGCGTCGCCCACCCAGAACCCGAAGCCTTCGTGCAAGGTCACCTCGAAGGGCGCCGCTGGGTCGATGAGGTCCTGCAGTCGGGGGGTATCGGCGGTCGGGGACGGCACCTGGGTGATCGGCGTTCCCTCGGGGCTGGCCGCCGCGAGCAGCCAGGCACCGGCAATGTCCCGGCTTGCATCGCCGCAGGTCGCCCCGGCCTGGGTGGCCACCAGCACGCTTCCACCCGTGCGGTGCAGCGCGGGCCACGCCATCGGCAGGACCGTCGCCAAGGTCGCGTCTCGCGGTGCGTCGCCGACCAGGTCAGCGGTCGCCGTGCCCTCCACAAGCCGCACCGATGCCGTTGCCGCCGGCAGGATCTCGCGCATCGCCACCCATTCGGTCTCCGACGGGAGCCCTTCAAAAGGTCGCCGCACAAAAGGTGCCGCAGCGGGTCGGACCGACCCAGAGGTATGCCGTGTCTCGCGCCGTTTGCTCGCCTTGCCCATGGGCGCCAACCCTACGACGCTTCCCGACGGCCTCGCGCCGCGCGGCCACTCGGGGACCGGGCCGGGCCACCCCACTGGCCGGGCCCGCAGACCCAGCCAACAGATGCGGGCGTCAGTATGCCGCGACCCCCGGGTCCTCGGCGGGCGGGTCGACCAGCGCGGGGATCCGGGTCAACCACCAGGCCAACCCCAGCCCGATCACCGCCAACGACCCCGTGAGAGCCAGCACGGCAGGCCAGCCGCCACCAGCCCAGGCCGGACCGGCCAGACCCCCGAACAGCGAGGACCCGCCGTAATAGGCAACCAGATAGAACGCTGAGGCCTGGCCGATCCCCCCGCCCCCGAATTGAGCCCGAGCCACGACCCACCCCGACGCCAGCCCGTGAACCGCGAAGAACGCCCCGGAAAACACGACCAGCCCCACGAGGAATATCCACAGCGGGGCCGCAGCCGTCACGGCCAGGCCGATGGCTAACGCCCCAAACGCCACGGGGAGCACCGGCCGACGCCCGACCCGGTCGGCGAGGCGACCGGCATAGGTCGAGGTGAGCGAGCCGGGCGCGTAGGCGAGGTAAACCAGGGACGCGGCAGCCACCCCGAGCGCATAGGGCTCCCCGCGCAGGCGAAACCCGACGGTGTTGAAGACCGCAATGAACGCCCCCATGGCGACCGCCGCCACCCCGTAGAGGGCAAGCAGCGCCGGGTCGGTCACCAGTCGACGCATCGTCGCCCGCCGCGCCGCCCGGGACGGCTCGGTGCGTCGGAAGCCGCGCGACGGAGGCAGCGTCACCACCACGACCACCGCGCAGACCAGCCCCACGCCTCCCATCGCCGCCAGCGCCCACCGCCATCCGGCGGCGTCGGCGACGGCGCCCACGATGAGCCGCCCCACCATCCCGCCGATCGCCGTCCCACCGACATAGAGTCCGGTCGCTCCGGCATGGGCGTCGGGGGCGATCTCCTCGCGCAGATAGGCCATCGCCACCGCGGCCATGCCGGCGAGCGAGATCCCCTGCAACCCGCGCAGGACGAGCAGGGTCGGCCAGTTCGGCGCGAGCGAGTGGGCGATCCCGACCAGGCTGGTGACGACGACCGACGCACGGATGATCGGGGTCCGGCCGACCCGCTCGGTCACCGGCCCGACGGCCAGCAACGCGACCGCCATTGCCAGCGTGGTGACCGAGATCGACAGCGTGGTCGCCGAGACCGGCATACCGAAGTCTTCGGCGAGCTCGGGCAGCACGGCCTGCGGGGAGTAGAGCAACGCAAACGTGGTCACCCCCGCAGCGAAGAGCGCGACGGTCACCCGCCGGTATGCCGCGTCGCCCGGTCGGTAGCCCACGCCTGCCAGCCTGCCACCCCGGTCCACGACCCGCGTCGACGTCTCAGGTGCTGCCTGGCCGAGCGGCCGGTCCCTCCGCCGAACGGCCGGACTTCCCGGCAGGGTGGTCGCGGCTACGCTCGGAGTCATGCTGGCCGTCACCGTGACCATACCCGGAGGCCCCGAGGCGCTCGTCCTTGCCGAGGTCCCGGACCCCTCCCCAGGCGCCGACGAGGTGGTCCTGGACGTCGTCGCTGCCGGTGTCAACCGCGCAGACCTGCTCCAGCGGCAGGGGCACTATCCCCCGCCACCGGGCGCACCGGCATACCTGGGGCTCGAGTGCAGCGGACGAGTGGCGGCGGTGGGCGCGAACGTCACCGGTTGGGCCGTTGGCGACCAGGCCTGCGCGCTGCTCTCCGGCGGCGGCTATGCCGCCCGCGTCGCCGTCCCCGCAGGCCAACTGCTGCCGGTGCCTGCGGGCGTGTCGCTCGTGGACGCGGCGGCGCTGCCCGAGGTGGCCTGCACCGTGTGGTCGAACGTCTTCATGTCGGCGGGGCTGGCGCCCGGACAGTGGCTGCTCGTCCACGGTGGTTCGTCGGGGATCGGGACGATGGCCATCCAGCTGGCCCGCGCCATTGGCGCACACGTCGCCGTCACTGCCGGGTCGGCCGAGAAACTCGACGTATGCCGTTCGCTTGGCGCCGAGGTGCTCGTCAACTATCGGGACGAGGACTTCGTCGCCGCGATCCGGGCAGCGACAGCCGAGGACCGTGAGACTGGTCCGCGCCGGGGCGGTCCGGGAGCCGATGTCATCCTGGACAACATGGGCGCGAAGTACCTCGCGCGCAACGTCGAGGCGCTCGCGGCATACGGGCGACTCGTGGTGATCGGACTGCAAGGGGGCACGCGCGCGGAACTCGACCTGGGGCTGCTGCTGCGCAAGCGCGCGGCGATCATCGCCACATCGTTGCGGGCCCGGCCGATCGATGAGAAGGCCACGATCGTGGCGGCGGTCCGCGAGCATGTCTGGCCGATGATCGAGGCCGGTGCGGTTCGGCCGATCGTCCACGCCAGAATGCCGTTGGCTGACGTCGCTGACGCGCACCGGCTGCTGGAGTCGTCCACCCACATCGGCAAGGTTCTGCTGACCCTCTAGGGCGACCTGCTCACCCCCCTGGGCGACCTGCTCACCCCCTGGGCGATCTGCTCACCCCTCCGGTGGCACTTAACACGGTTGCCTGGCAGATGTAGGTGCCAGGTAAGCGGTTTAAGTGCCACCGGACCGGAGGGTCGTGGGTTGACCGGACGGCATACTCGGTATAGCGTCTCTGACCAGCAGACATACTGAGTATGTAGCGGGCGCCGAGGAGGTCAGGGGATGTCGGTCCGGCAGAGCCTGCTGGCCATCTTGCGTGACGGTCCCCGCTATGGCGCCCGGCTCAAGGCCGAGTTCGAGGCTCGCACCGGCGGGGTTTGGCCGCTCAACGTCGGGCAGGTCTACACCACCTTGGCGCGCCTTGAGCGCGACGGCCTGGTCGTCGGCGACGGCGCCCCCGACGACGAGGGCAAGATCGCCTACCGCCTCACCGACGCCGGCCGCACCGAGGCCGACGCGTGGTGGCTCGCACCCGTCGGGGTCAGTGAGCCGGCCCGCGATGAGTTGGTCATCAAGCTCGCCCTCGCGATCGCCGGACCAGGCGTTGACCCGTATGCCGTGATCCACACCCAGCGCACGGCCACCATGCGCCACCTGCAGGAGCTCACCCGGCTCAAGCTGACCCTGACCTCGCCGCCCGCTGCCCCGCCGAACACCCTCGGCACCGACCCCGAGCTGCTCGTGCTCGAACACCAGCTCTTCACCGTCGAGGCCCAACTCCGCTGGCTCGACCACGTCGAGGCGACTCTCGCCACATATCCGACC
>WBZS01000862.1_pt1 | contig 29642 bp, 34 predicted proteins | sample 5204201 | NCBI WGS metagenome assembly WBZS01 (sample SAMN12344357, study PRJNA552823) | activated sludge metagenome | biome: Activated sludge suspended growth; feature: Nitrification reactor; material: Wastewater; isolation source: activated sludge from nitrification reactor of wastewater... | reverse complement strand
GGCCTCGGCGGCCTTGAGGGCAACCATTTCCCCGACTGGCGTGGACGTGTCCAGGCCGAAGTCGAGGAGGACGATCTGCCATCGCTTTTTGCGAGCGCGTTCGAGGAGTGAGGCGAGGTCGAGCATGGAGCGCGAAAGGCGGTCGAGCTTGGCGCACACGAGCACGTCGGCATGGCCGAGTTCGATGTACTCGATGGCCATACTCAAGCCGCGGCGATCTTCCCACGGTGTCGAGCCGCTGCAGGTGTCGGAGTAGAGCAGTACGCGCTCCCACTCGCGCCGGTCGATCTCGCGCTGGATGGCGTCGTGTTGGGCGCTCAGGCTGGCGCCGGAATCTTCCTGTTCCTTGGTGCTGACGCGAGCGTATGCAACGGCTCTCATCGCTTCGGGCCTCCTCGTTTGGTGGTGGGCTGAGAGACGGCGGCGACGGCGAGGGCGAACACCTGGGGGATGGGCCAGTCGCCGGCCTCGTATCGCTGGATGGTGCGCTTGCTGTAGCCGATGGCGCGGGCGAGCGCGGCCTGTGACATGCCCGCTTTCGTGCGGGCGGCGGTGAGCTCGGCGGGGGTCACAGCTGTGGAACCTCCTCGGCGATCGCGGTGTCGGGCACACGCCAGAGACCGATGCGCTTATCCCACGTCAGGGCCGTCATGATGGACGGGGCAAGGACGACGCGGTGCGACAGGCCGAGCGCGTTGATTTCAGGGACGATGGCGCGAATGCGGTACTTCTCATGGCCGACCACGATCGGCTGTCCAATCTCGGGGATGTTGGGGGTGTTCACAGCTGGGCACTCCTCGGGGGCGTGTGGGTTCGGGTCGTAGATGCAGCGGCTCATGCAGCCTTCCTCCGGTGGCGTTGGCAGGGACACGCGCGCCCGGTGGTGACCGGGCCTCGGCATCCCTTGGGGGTGTGTAGCCAGTCGTCATGCTCACAGCAGGACGCGGGCGAGGCTCGGGGCTGGGGGGCCTCGGGTTGGCTGATGACGCGGACGGTATCGCGTTCTGGCTCGACGGGTTCGCAGAGTCCGACGCGGTGGCCCAGGGCGACGAGCTTCGCCACGGCGGCATCGATGCCGTGGTAGGGGACCCCCGCGAGCGGAACGCGGAGATACTTTCCTATCGGCTTTGATGTGAGGGTGATCCGTAGGGCCTCGGCGATCAGCTTCGCGTCGTCGTCGAATGTCTCGTAGAAGTCTCCGAGCCGGAAGAACAGGATCGTGTCGGGGTAACGGTTCTTGAGCTCGAGCCATTGCATACGGACTGTGGGAGCCTGTTCGCTCACAGCAACGGGCCTCCGAACATGGCGATCTGCGTGCCTTCGCGGCGCTTCGCTGGCTTGCCTCCGAGTATCCAGCCGTTCAACTCGCTTTCGGTGCGGCCGGTGTCGTGGGTCTCACCGAAGATGTCCAGGCTCTTGACGGTCTCGGGGCGTTCACAGCCAGGACAGGGGGAGGGCGCATGGCACGCGCCTCCTCCGTCGTTGGGGGCGGCGATGGTGCCGGTGTGGCCGCAGCTGTAGGTGATGGCGATCATCGTCGTCTCCTACTCGTAGTCCAGGTTGTCCCAAAAGGTGCCCTCGGGGGGTTCGCAGGGCCATTCACCCGAACACCATCGGCAGTACCAGCGCATGTTGCGGTCGGATTCCTCGTAGCAGTCACGGCGGTTCCAAAGGAGGATCGCCCCGTCGCGCTGCTCGATGTCGTAGCTTACGAGCGCATCGAAAAGGATCTCCAATGAACTGTCATGCTCGGGAGTGTGCTGCTCGTCGTGGGGTGGAAGGGTGAGGGTTCGGGGTTCGGGGTCAGTCATCGTCGCGTGATCCTTTCGATGGCCTCCGCGATTGCGCCGACGATGGCGCAGAAGCCGCAGAAGGTGGCGAATGTGAGGGCTGCGAACACGAGCGGGGGAAGGTCGGCGATCACCATTGGGGGTGACTCCCCATTCGGCCGATAGCGCGGCGGGTGCTGTCGAGGTAGAGCGCGGGGATAGGCTCGCGCTGCTCCTCGTCCTCCACCTCGTCACACTCCATCGGAAACGTTGCCCGGAGACGTTCTATTGCGTCTTTGAGCGATCGATAGGTGTGCTTGATCGCCGTGGATTGATCCTCTGTAGGGCAACAACGGGTAGCGGTGTTGAGGTCGGCGATCTCGAGGTCGGCGATCTCGCACGGGTGCGAGCACCAAACGTCCTCGGTCGGTCGGCCGCACCATGCGCACGGGCGGGTTCGCTGGGTGGATTCCACGTCTGGATCTCCTCGGGTAGCGTCAGCGTCTCTACGCTGCCCACCGTCCCCCGCTCGGGACGGAAGGCAGAGGGTGAGCCGCTAGGTGGTGGCGGTGGCGATCTGTTCGGCGAGGTACCACGCTTGCGGGCTCGCTTGGCGCTGCCATGCCTGATTGCTCGGGCTCCATCGGAACCCTCGGGCCTTGAGGGCGCGGATGGTGTCCGGGGAGGGCTTGCCGGGGAAGAACAACCGTGTGCGGTTCTCCTCCAGGTCCTCGACGATCCGAACGTCGCCGATCGTCGTCTCGCGGCCGGCGGGATTCGCGGCTGCTCGCTCGCGCTGGGCGGCGAGATAGTCGCGGCGCTCCTTGAGTCGGCGAATGTTGGCGCCCATGTTCGTCAGGTGGGACGCGGGAAAGGGGCTTCCCTCGGGCTTAGCCCATCCGATGCGAACCAGCCCGGCGTAGTCGGCGCGCTGGGTGTCGTCCAGCACATCGAAGTTCGCGCCTTTGGGGCAGGAAGCGTTGAAAGCCTTAACGCGGTCGCGCTGGGCTTCGAGCGCGGCGATCTTGGCGTCCAGCTTGGCGACGGAATCGGGATCGTCGCTGCTGATCGCGTCGTTGGCCTCGGCTGCAGCTGCGCGGTGTTCGTAGTGCTCGGCTTTGTCGCTGGCGTCGAAGGCGCGGCGATAGGTGCGGTCGATCCGGTTGCGATAGTTCACGTCGCGCTTGTAGCTGTAGTGGTCGACGAGCAACGGTTGCCCGAGCGGGATCACGTCCGCCATCTGGCGAGCTTGGGAGTAGAGCGCGGCAGACTCGCGTTCGGCTTGTTCGGCGCGGGCGCGGTATCGCTCGATTCGAGCGGCTTTGCGGGCCTCGTAGTCGTTCACCGGAGGAACCCCGCGAGGCGCTGCGACGTGGCGCCGATGCCGGTATGCAGGCCCATGCTTGCGCCCGCTTGCTGGCCGGCGCGGTAGCCGCTGGATGAGGTACCGGCGCGCACTCTCTGTTGGGCCAACCGGGGGTAGTACCGGGTGACAGCGGCCTTTACGGCGGCATCGTCGCGAATGATGAGGGCGCGAGACTCAGGCTCGGCTTCTTGGGCTTGGCGCTGGCGCTGCAGGCGATCGGCGACGATGGAAACGGCACCGAAGCGAAACGACGTCTTCCATCGGCGGCTGCTGGACTCGTAGCCGCTGTATCGCGACCACGCTTGATCGGCGAGGCGGTCGATCTCGCGGCTGAGGTATTCGTACAGGTAGCGGCAGACTTCGATGGTGTGCGGCTGGCCGATGATGGCGTAACGACCGGCCCCCAGGCCGACCACATAGGCGCCGTTAGGCTTGGCGATGGCCTGTAGCAAGACTCCCCGCCAACTGGCGCTATTGCCGATGTCGACGATCTCGCGTCCATAGTCGGGACGCTCGGCCGCGGACACGTCGGCCATGCTGAGGTTGTAGCGGTGGAGAAGTTCCTGAGCCTTGGCCGCTGCGGCTGCGGCCTCGTGCTCGTTGCTGGACGTGCTGAGGGCGAGCAAGCGCCGCACCTTCTCAGCAATCCGGGCGGTATCGATCGGTTCCACGTCTGGATCTCCTTGGGTAGTGGGTACGGGGGTTAGACCGTCCGTAGGGGAAGTGAGCGCGTCGGCGCTGGCTTCCCGTGGCGGAATGCCTAACTGGCGGGGGCGTCGTACCAGCTGCAATCGGCGCGCTGGAAATGCGTAATGCCCAGGGCGAGGAGCGCGGCGATCGCCTCCTCCTCGGTGTCCCATGCGAGCGAGTTGCGGCCGGTAGACGGGGCCTTGGCTGGCTTCGTTAGCTCGTAGGGGATTGAGCCGACGATGCCAAAGCGCCCGGAGGGGTAGCGGAGGATCGCGGTGCTCATGGGACGGCGGTAGTTCAGGAAGCGGCCCATCTCTGAGACGTAAGCCATGGGGGAACCTCGTTTCTGTGCTCGGCGCTTAGTCCGGCGGTACGGGTGCGAGGGCCGAAACCCTCGCCCCGTGGCGCTGGATACCTAGCGGGCGAACGCGTAGCAGTTGTCGCCCCAGCTATGCCGAAGGCTCGTCACGTGTTCGATCGCGGTGGACGGCGGGACCGGCTTGGGCCAATCGCCGACGGTCCACGCGCTGCGGCCCATCTCGTCCAGCCAGAGGTAGTTCCGGGTGTCGCGGTGCTTGTAGCCGAACAAGCGGGCGGGGGCGCCCTCGATGCGGGCGACTCGCGTCGACATGAACATGAAGTCGCGGGGGTTGAGACCGTTCATCGGCGCGTAGGTGTCGAGCGGGGCGAATGCGGCCGTAGTGGTGGCGGGTTCAGGGACCATCTTTGGGAACCTCGTTTCGGAATCGCCTCAGTCACTAGGATCGAGGCGTCAGGATGACGCTACTACAGGCGTCATGGTGTCGTCAATAGTCTTGACTAAAATGAGACAAGGTATCGCGTTGCATCGTCGTAGCGAGAGGGTGGACAATTTCTGCGGCGGGCCAGCTGGACGTAGACGAGACCGTCCCTAAACAAAACGGGGCCGCTGCCTGCTCGTCGTGAACCCCTAAAGGGGGGCAGGGGGGATTGTCGGGATAGAAGCGCCGCAGGCCCAACCGAAGGCCCGGAGAGAGGGCCAAGGCCCGAACGACTGAGAGACCGTCACGCGGCCCTAGCCGCAGCTGCCCAAGCTCCGAAGCCAAGAGGAAACGACTAGCAGGCGAGACGGATCACGGTAGTAACTGCTAAGGTGGCGGCATGGTTCGCAAATACTCCAACCGCCAAACCGGCAAAGCTGGTAACCCCCACGTCGGCGGCTCAATCAACCCCGGCTCTCCTCGTGGCGTCGCTAGCTCGGCGAATCTGCCCGCAACCCTCGATGACACTTCGCCCCTCGATAACCCGGCGGTGGCGTATCAGGAGAGGATGCGTGTTGCGGCTGCTCAGGCGTCCCATGACCGCGCTTACCGCACGGCACCGTTCACGAAGCGAGCTCGGCTGGACTTCCTCGAAGCGTTGGCCGGCGGAATGCCAGTGTTCGACATCTGTGTGTTGCTGGGAGTCTCGCGGCGGACGGTGTATCGGCAGCGGCAGACTGACCAGGACTTCGCGAGGGAATGGGATGAGGCGATCGAGATGCGCTATCAGCCTGTGGCCGACCGGCTGCAGGACATCGCGCAGTATGGAGACCCCTCCTCGATGGCCACGGTGCGGGCCTCGGAGATCTTGTTGAGGGTCAACCCCGCGTTCAGCCAGCAGCCGAAGGGCCAGAGGGCAACCGCCACGTTGAAGCAGACGGCGGAAGGTGGAGCACTCACCGTCACCCTCGGCGCTCCGACGGCAGACTAGTGATACTGAACAAACGAACGATTGCAGCGGACGACGACGACGACGGAAGCGGGACGGCCGGAGCCGGAGCCGACGACGGCGGGACGCGGGACGGCGGCCCCCCGTTTCCGTCGCCCCCGGGGGCCTATCCACCCACTGATCGTCGCGACTACACACACCCTACGCGCGCGCAAGCCCTTTCCTCAGAGGGGGACGACTACGGTTGGCGGTTGGCGAAGCCAATTCCTCTCGGGCAGCGATACAGCTACCCAAAGTTCATGGGGACCAGGCCCTCTTAGCTCAATGGCAGAGCAAGCCCGTCGTAACGGCGAGATGGCGGTTCGAGTCCGTCAGGGGGCTCCACACATTTCAGAACCCTCGCGCGCAAGCCTTTCCGGTGATTCAGCCAAGAGGATAGAATCGGCGCGTGGCGTTCGAACTGCGGGAGCCGGGTTGGTACAGGACTGACGTGGTAGCCCCGCGCGTCACGATAATGTTCGCTTTCGCTCTCGTGTATGCGACGGATGGACCGGACGGCTGATGTGGCGCAACACCGAGCGCGTTAGAACGAGGGGAAGGGGGGTTTCAAGCGGCCCCCCTTCTTGTTGCGTGACGAGCATCGTTCTTAGCTTTATGCTCGCGTGTGTTGGCTACGGTCCTGGTGAAAGGCCAGTGTCGTGTGATACCGGCGGCGCAATCGCGTGCGACTCGACGATGGGACCGGGGCCGACCAGAAAGGAAACGAGGTAATCATGGACAAGTTCGGACCACTGAACGAAGCAGTCCATGGACCCGAAGCTGGTCCTGGTCGTCGCGCCGATGACGCGGGTTGTGGGCTATGAGAACGGAGCCATCGCGTGCCAGGGAGTGAACTAGACCCGGTTGTCGACGTCCCGGTCGGCAAGCTAACGGAGAGTGGCGTCTGCCCCCGGTGCTTCGGCGCCGGCCGCGTGCGGACGTGGATTGGCGTGGCGCTGGTCAGGGTCACCAATTGCCGCCTCTGCCGCCACACGGGCTATCACGAGATCGGGGTGGCCGGGTGAAAAACCATCGCCTGCTCGAGTTCGGCGTCCAGGGGGTCATCGCAGACACCGTGCGACGGAACATGCCCGAGGGGTTCGGCCCCGGCTACTTCCAGCGCCAACTCACCAAGACGACGAGGGTCCACCTGTGGGCGTCCACTCCCGACCAATGGGAGGAGCGCGACCACATGCTCCTCGCGACCCACGTCTACGTGACCGCGTGGGGCTGGCAGCGGGCGTCACGGGCGCACCATCGGGGCCGCAGGCGATGAAAGTGTGGGGAGAACTCGTTGCTGAGCGTCAGAGACGCCGGGATTTGGGGCTGCCTGAGCCGCAGCGCATCTACCTTCCGCTAGACCAATGGGACGCGCTCTGTGAGGAGTTAGAGATCCGTCCGAAGCGGTTCATCAACGTCTTTGGCGAAGCCGACATCTTCCCAGCACCCGAAGGGCTAAGTGGCTGAGAAGCGCGAACCCATCAAGCAGACATGGTTCAAGACCCCGTGGAAGCTCGTCTCCAAGGACGGAGAGGTAGCCGAGGGGGTCGATCAGTTCGGCGCGTGGCCCAAGCAGATCGACTTTATGACCGCTGCCGAGCGGTTCGTTTGCTTCGGCGGGGCGCGCGGACCGGGGAAAACCGTCGCCATGGCCCAGGTCATCAAGAACACGATGATCCAATGGTCGGGCATCGAAGTGCTCGTGCTCCGCAAGGACCTTCAAGACCTCAAGCGCACGACGATGGCGGAGTTCATCCGCGCGACACCCAAGCAGTTCCTCGATCGGCGCTTCGGCGGCCAGTGGAACAAGGCGGAAAACTGGGTCCGCTACCCCAACGGGTCCATCGCGTACTTCGGAGAGCTCAAGGACTGGGAGTCCTACAAGTCCATGACGCTCGGAAAAATCTTCATCGACGAGGCGAACGAGGTCGAGGAGGACGCGTTCGTGAACCTCGAGCCGACGCTGCGCTGGACCACCGGCGAAGGGCTCTGCAAGCTCCCCGAGTGCGCGGCGCTCGGAGAGGAGTGGGTCCGCGACCACCCTGTCCACCCGCGGTTCCAGATCGTGATGGCGACGAACCCCGCGCCAGGATGGATCAAGAAGCGGTTTTGGGAGCCGTTCAAGGCCGGTCACGAGCGCCCGCGACACCGGTTCATCGCCGCGACGGCGTTCGACAACCCCTCGCTGCCGCCGGAGTTCATCCCCTCGCTGCTCGAAAACCACTCCGCGACGTGGGTTCAGAACTACATCTACGGCGATTGGGCGTCGTTCGAGAACATGGTGTGGGAGCGTTGGAACCGCGGTGTCCACCTGTGGCGCGGACCGGTTCCCTACGGCGAATTCACGCGCGTTGACGGCGGGATCGACTACGGCGGGACCACCAAGGACGCGCACCGCACCGCCGCGTACCTCACGGGATGGCTCCCCGACGGCCGGCTGGTCACCTTCTGGGAGTATTCGCAGCAAGGGGCGGCCAGCGCCGACTTCTTCGCCAAGATCAAGCTCGTCACCCAGCAATACCGCGTCGATGGCTGGGACGCCGATTCGAGCCAGCACCGCGCCAACGAGCTCCTTCGGGACGCCGGAGTGCCGGTTTTCGACGCTCCCGGGTACAAGGGCGCCGTCCGCGACGGGATCAACCAGGTCGACCGGCTCCTCACGCTGGACGCGACGAAGCGCCCGCAGCTGTACGTCGTTGAGGAGAACTGCCCGCGCCTCGTCAGCGGCATCGAGACCTACCAGCTGGACCCCGAGACGGGCGAGCCGGCCAAGAACCAGGAAGACGACGAAGTGAACGGGTGGCGCTACAACATCATGCGCGTCACGAAGTACCGGGCGACGAGCCAGAACCGGGAGTTGAACGTGACCGGCGGTTCAGTCACTAGCAGATCGTCCAAGCCTAGTAGTATACTGACGCAAGTCCGCAATCAGCGCCGTGAACGCCTGAGAAAGTTCATCGAGCGAACGGAGAGAACCGCATGAAGGACGTTCCGGTCAGCAAGAAGCCCCTCGGGGGCTACGTCCCTCAGCGGAAGTACGAGATCAAGACGACCGACGTCATCCTCGGGCGGGTCCGGAAGGCCAACGAGCTCGCTTCGACCATCCGGAGCATCGGGGATCAGCTCTCCGGGGAACAACAACAGAACACCAACACCCTCGACTTCCTCGTGAACCTCATCCAGGGCAAGCACGACCTCGGAATCCCCGCCTCGAAGCGGTACGTGAACTTCGATGCGAAGTCGGCGAAGCCCGCAGACATCCTTTTCCGCGTTCTCGGGATGCTCATGGCCCAGCCGCGGCCGGAATACATCCACCCCGACGGTTCGAGCAAGAACGAGGGCCTTCGAGACGACATTGAGGGCCATCTGACCCAGGTCTACCCGTGGATGTGGCGCAAGTACAAGAAGCGGTGGGACATCCAGAGCCTCTACTGGCAGCTTCTCGCCGGCCGTTCATACCTGCAGCAGTCGTATCTCCCGTTCTATTGGGACAAGAACGTCCGATCCCGTACGAGCGGCGAGCGAATTAGCAAGGACGATGACGCATCGACTATCGCGGCCAAGAACGGCATGTATAACGACCGCGTTCGCGGTTACAAGGGCTACATGGGACCGCCCTGGTGCGTTGAAAGCATCGATCCCCGGATGATGTTCCCGATCGAGACGGCAATGGGGAACGAAGGCTATGTGAAGATTTACCGAATGCAGCGGTTGGAGATCAACGAGAGTTTCGCGAAGGTCGGGAAGTTCCTCGAGTTCGACAAGAACAACGATGTCCTCGACATCCATGACATCGGGAAGCCAGCCGGGAAGATGCTCCCGGTTCAAAGCGACTCAGCCGAAGCCAACAACAGCATCGATTACTACGAGTATATCGATGACGCGATGGTCTATTACGTCGTCGCGAACAAAGTGGTCCACAAGTACCAGCACGACGGCGGGATTCAGGTATTCCCCGGCTACGGTCTCCAAACGGGCTTCAACGAGTTCAATCTGGCAGCTGTCGGCATCCTGTGGGCCGTCCGCAACGAGCTCCCGCAGTTCGATTTCATGCGGACCCTGTGGGTGCAGAAGGCGTACCTGGACGTGTTCCCGCAGCTGTTCGCCCAGCTTGGCACCGAGGACCAGCCGCTCCGCAACGAGAAGGGTGACCCGGAGTCTTGGAATATCGAGCCGATGACCGTGAAGCAGATCCGCGGCCAACTGGTGAACGCGCTCAAGGACGCCGAAAGCGGCATGGACTTCCGCGCGGCGGTGGAGATGTTCGCCGGCGACATCGACCTTGCGACCATCCCGGGCCTCGCTCGCGGCGTGGCCGGGGCGCAGCAACCGGGGTACGCCATCAACCAACTGAGCCAGTCGATGCGGACCCTCTGGAAGCCCGTCATCGAGAGCCGTGAACTCCAGTTTAGCGGGCTCTATGAGCACTACCTATGGGGCACCAAGAACATCGTCCGCGAGCGGACCACGGTGTTCGGAGCGACCGAGGACCCCGAGAACGGCGGCAAGACTGGCCGCTACTTCGCGCTGGACCCCGACAAGATCGAGGACTTCTTCCGCGTCGAAGCACACCTCGACCCCGAACTCCCGATCGACACGCAGGGAAACATGATGACCTACGCCAAGCTCCACCAGGAGGGCATGGTCACGTGGGAGGATTGGGTCCGCGACGGCCTCAAGAAGTCGAACCCGACCGCCTACCGCGAACAGGTCGAACTCGACATGGCGCGCCGCCAGTGGGCGCCGAAGGCCATCGAGGATTCGATGGCGCTCGGTCGCGTCGAACTGACCAACGAGATCCTGGCCGAACGCGGCCTCGACAAGCTGAACGCCATCGGAAACATGGACGTCATGGCGCTCAAGGCCGCACGGGCGAAGCAGCCCGCGCCCGATGGCGGCGGCGGCGGCGATCCCAACGCTCAGATTCCGGTCGACCAGGGGCCGGGAATGCCCGGAACCCCCGGCAGCGGTCCCGCTGTCGCCCCCTCAACCGCTGGGCAGACCGGCAGTGACATCCCCCCGAGTGTTGGGGTGACCGGCGCGAACCCGAACAACGCCCAGCCCGGATTCCGGGGCTAACCGGTGGCTGAGTGCGTGTGGTGTGGCGATCCGGTCCCGATGGCGGGAATGAAGTGCCTGCCGTGCGCGGCCATGGCGGTGAAGGCGTGGAAGGGGAAGCAGCATGGCAAGTGACGCCATCAACCCGCTCGAGGCGCTGACCGAACGCTTCGCCCACGAATACGTCCTCGATGTGAAGCGGTACACGAAGATGTTTGCGCCGGTGCGGCCATGGTGGACCGCCAAGCTGTCCGCCGACGCTCAGTTGTGGCGCTGGGAGGCGCCCGACGGCGCGGTCGCCGCGGACGGGACGAAAATCTCCCTACGGGACGCGATTCTCCCGTGGCTGATGACCGCGACGGCGCACATGGGGGCGAAGGACGCCAAAGAGGCGCTGGACATGATCGAGGACATCTTCACGTCCGTTTCGGCGCCGGACCTCATCCCTCCCGAAGTGGTGGCGCAGATCCCGCCCGAATTGCTCGAGATGGTGCAGGCGGCCGGTCCCGAGGACGCGGCGAAGCACATCCGGAAGATGGAGCGAATGCACGAAGGCCGGATGCAGGCGGTGGCGGTCCTGGCGCAGACCAACCAACCGGACGTTCCGGAGCCGCCCGACGTTCCCCCTATGCTCCCGACCGAGATGCAGCCCGGGACGGCTGGGTGGCCGCTATACGGGAACGCGCCGCAACAGCCGGGAGCCGACCACGGGCAGCAATCCGAGCCGTCGCTGGCGGGGCACTAGCCCCCGCGCCGAAAGTCCACGTCGGGCCAACTCCCGCCCGAGACCACGAGGCTAACCGCCCCGATGACGACGAGGGCGAGGATGGCCCACGTCAGATACGTGTAGAACCGTTCATCCATGCCCGGAGTGTAGCGCGGTAGTCAAGCGTGCTATCCTTCGGCTGGCACCTGTGGGTCTCCCGCGACTGCCGGACGTTCAGCGTCCGTGCAGGGCGCAGAGAGGGGGACCAGGGTGGCGATGCAGTTTCCGCCGGCAGTCGAACGCTGGCGTTCCACCGTAGCCAAGTATTTCCCCCCGGAACTGGTCGACAAGGCGCTCTACGTCATTCAGGGCGAGAGCGGCGGCGATCCCAACGCTGTCGGTGACGGCGGGGCCGCGCGCGGTCTCTTTCAGATTCAGGACTCGCGGAACTTCTCCAGCCGGCCCGACGCGGCATTCCTCGACAACCCCGAGAACAACATCGCGTATGCGGCGCAGCAGCTTGGCGCTGCGGGCGGGAATTGGAGCGCGTGGGGCGAAGGCACGACCTTCAACGGCAAACCCTTCGGCGCCCTTGGAAACAACCCCTATCCGGGCGACGGAGGAGGCACGTCGATGCCGAGCAGCGATTGGTACACGCGCTATGCGGCGGTTTACAACCGCTGGGCTCCCCTCAGCGACAAGTACGCGGCGACGCAGGGTCTCGGAGGCGCGGTGACCTACGTCCCTGGCGTGGGTCTCGTCGCCGGTGCTCAGGAAGTCACGGACCCCACGACCGGTTCATCCACCGTCGATCCCGCTACCGGGACCGTGATGATGACCGAGCAGGAATACAACGACTTCATGTCGCTCGACCGCCAGCTGGGCGATCTCGAGACACAGTACGAGAAAGACGGCGGCGGGAACCTCGATGACGCGATCAAGCGCGCCACCTTCGACTACAACACCGATCCGCGGAACATCGACGCTCAGAACGCCGCGAACAAGTTTTCGCGGGAGATGGACGTCCGGCACGAAGCGGCCGGTATCGCCGCCGATCGCCTGTCCCAGCAACAGGCCGACCAGAAGGATGCGGTCAAGAGCTTCAACGACTTCATCAGCGGCCCGTCCTGGGGACAGACGTTCATGGCCCCGCGCACAGACCTCCCGACCGCAGACGACCTGTTCCAGCAAGCCGTCGATACGGTGAAGAAGGGCCTCCCCGACGTTCCCGATGCGCCCTACTACTCGGACGCGGCGCGCGCGGCGGGCAGCGGCTCGATGCCGTCGATCGCGGGAATCCGCAGCGGCCTCGACTCCGAGCGGGGCAAGACCTCAGGGGGGAGCTTCGCGGGGCGCATCTTCGGCCCGATCTCCGCGGCGGTGAACGCGGCCAAGAACGCGCCGGCAGCCAAGCCGACGAGCCGCGCGTCGTTCATCGACGCCGACCTCAGCGCGAACAGGAACCGGGCGCCGAAGGTGCCGACGATCCCCGGTACCAAGCCACTCCCCAACCTCGCCAGCGCCACGACGATCCCGTGGATCTCGAGGGCTCAGAACCTTGGGCGGTCCAGCCCGTCACCATCCACGTCGGTCGCGGCCCCGTCCGCTCCAACGCCCCTCAACCCTGTCCCGAACCTGCCCGGGGTAGGCAACTACGGCCTCGGTGCTCGCATCCGGGGTTCGGTTCTCTTCGGGAGGTAGGCCATGCCTGTAGACCCTCGTCTCGGATACGACCCCTCGCAGAACGCCCCTCGGTGGGCGGGTCCGCAAACGCGCGAACAGTGGATCGCCGACATGGCGACGTCGCTGACGCTGCGCTACCTCAACGGCGCGGATATGACCGAGCCGGAGATGGCCGATACCTACTTCCAGCAAAACGGGCTCCCGATGCCGCCCAAGAGCTCGTTCGGAAGCGCGGCCAGGAACCCGAACAACGCACAGGACCCGATGGTCTACAACTCCATGCTGGCCGTCGCCTCCAAGATGTTCGACTCGCGAGGGATCGGGCTCCCCTCGGGCGGGACCCCGCTCTCTGAGAACGACCAGACGCGCATCTACAACTCACAAGAGAACGAGAAGGACCGCGCGAACTCGATGGCGATCGCGGGGATGCAGGAATCGGGCGCGAACTCGCGGAACGCTGCGACCAACGCCTCGAACGAGCGCATCGCCTCGCTGAAGGCACAGGTGGACCGCGAAAGCATCGCGTCGAACGAACGTGTCGCCACGGCAGACCGCGCGAGCCGCGAGAACATCGCGAACCAGGACCGTGCCGAGAAGGCGCGCGAGTTTGACCTTGGCATCGCAGAAGATCGCCGCCAGTTCAACTCGACGATGCTGTTCAACCTCATCGACCGCGGCATCCAGCTGATGCAGAAGCCGGTCGACTGGCTGGGTTACCAGTTCTACTTGCAGAACATGGCGATCCCGCTGACCTCGCTGAACCTTTCCAGCGTGGCCGTGCAGCTGGGCGCCGTCCCGCCTTCCGGCCCTTCCGCCGCTGGCCCGGTCACGGGTGGCCCCGCCGTCATGGACGGGGACACGTCGTTCGCCCAACAGGCAGGGGTCCAGAACCCCGGCTTTGTCTCCGTACAGCAAGCCGTCCAGGCGAACCCCGGCACCCCGACCGACCCCAACCTGCAGACGTTCACGGCGATGGCGACCTACCCGCAGATGGTCCAGCAGGCGGGCGGGGCGCAGCAACTCGAGGCGCTTGTGGCGCAGGGGCGCACGACAGAACTCCCGCAGGTCCTCGGGGACAACCCCGTCGTTCAGGACGCCGTCGTTCAGTCGAAACAGGCGCTCGCCGCCGTTCCGCCGCAGACACCGATGGATCGCTTCACCCAGCCGACCCCCGGCATGGATTCGGGCGGGTCCGCGACCGCCATCCCGACGGTGCCAGGGGCCGCTCCGCAGCCAGAACCCCCGCAGCTGGCGGGCGCCCTCATCGGCGGCAGCGCCTTCGGCGGGAAGATGGTCGGCGGTCCGCCCCCGCCAGCGAACGGTAGCCAGATGACGGCATTCCAGCCACCCCAGCCCCCGGCGGTCGTCCCGTTCGGGAACGATAACCAGATGCACGCGATCCCCCAGGTCCCCGGCGCGACGGTGACCCAGGGCGGGAACACAGGCGGAACCTCGGGGGTGTTCACGGGTCCGGCGCAGACCGGCGTCGCGACCCCGACGTCGAACGGCGGCGTTCAGGTCACGCAGACGTCGAACACTGGCGCCAGCAACCCGCAGGGCAACGACCTTCTCGGGCAGCTGGCGGCGCAACTTGGCGTGCCGGTCGAACAGGTACGCCAACTGGTTCCCCCGAACCTCCTCGCCGGCGGCTACAGCGTGGACACGATTATGAACACGCCCGTCATCAAGAACCTGATGAACCCGAACGGGCCGGGGTTCAACTTCTACCGGACGAATCAGGACGCGACGAAGTTCAACACGATCCAGGCGTTCGGCAAGCCGCTCGGCATTCGCGGCGGGCAGGACATGAACGCAGGGACGTTCCTCCAGGCTCCGAAGTCCATGCAGGAGATGACGCAAGGGACGGTGGAAGCCAGCGGCCAATACTGGCCCGACGTCCAAGAGCAGATGTTCCGCTCGTCTCCGCTCACCAACTACGAGGCGGGCGCGTTCGGGAAGCGGAGGTTCTAAGTGGCCTACCGACGCGGTGGTGACAGCTACCGAGGCAGCTGGGGAAGCGACTTTTCGTTCGAGCCGCTGAACGTCTACAAGGAGAAGGAACAGGAACGGGCGAAGCAGCTCGTCCAGACGGCCAGCGAACAGAAGTACGGGACCGACATCCCCCCGATTCCGGGCGGGGTGTTCGGTGTCGTCCAGCGCAGTTTCAACTCTGCCATGGCGCAGACCGCCGACCTCAAGGCAAAGGCGCCGGCGCAGCCACAACAGCCGAAGTCGCGCCGCGGCCCCTTCGGCGTGGTCTCCAACTTCCTCGGGAACGTCGGCGACGTCGGCGAAGCCATCAACGACGCGCTTCCGACGCCCGTGCGGAACGTCCGCGAGATCGTCAGCGACCTCAACCCCGTCGAAGGGGTGGCGCGCTCGGTCAATGACGTGGTGCATGGCCGGAACCCGATCACCCGGCGCTTCAACGAGGCGAAGCGGGTCGCGGGCGACGTCCTCAGCGGCGAACAGTTCCTTGGCGAGCTCGGGGTGGACAGTTCCAAGCTCCCCGACAAGCCGACGATGCCCTTGCGGCAGCTGGCCGATGTCGCCGCTTCTCCGTTGACGCTCGTTACCGCCGGGACCGCTGGCGTCGCGCGTGCGGGCGCTCAGGCTGGCGCGAAGGCGATAACCGGCGCGGTACTGCGGCAACTCGGGAAAGAAGCCGTCTCGGGCACTGTGGGCTACGTGGCGGGGCAGCAAGCCTCGGAGCATCTGCCGGAAGGAACCCCCGGCATCGTCAAGGCTGGCGTGGGCCTTGGCGCTGGCATCCTGGCCGGCGGCGCCGCGTACAAGGCGATCGAGAACCCCAGCCGCGCGCTGCAGCTGTCGATGAACGCGGCGAAGGCTCCCGGCCCCCTCAAGGGCCTTTCCATTGAGGACGTGACCAAGAACCCCGCTCGCGTCGGCCGAACCACCGAGGTTCAGAGCACGGTCCATCCGAATACGAAGTACGGGTTCCGGTACCGCATCGTGGACCTGTCGGACCCGCTCGTGTCCCACGACCCCTACACGTTCCAGGAGAACCCGGCTTACAACCAGATCCTTCAGCCTCGGGACCGGAGCGCGGCTGCGTCACAGGGGCAAGTCGAGACTATGGCCCGAAACCTCGATCCCAATCGGATGCTGGCCGAGGCGGGCAACCTGCAGGATGGCGTCCCGATCATGGGGCCGGACGGCATCATGGAGAGCGGCAATGGGCGCACAATGGCGGCGATTCGCGCCAGCAAGGACCACCCGGAGCGGTGGCAGGCGTACCAGGACGAGCTCCGCAACCGCCTCGACCAGTTCGGGCTCACCGACCAGTCCCTCGAAGGTGTCCAGCAGCCGTTTCTTGTCCGCGAGCGGCTTTCGAACGTCGACCGCGGATCGTTCGTGAAGGAGGCGAACACGAGCTCGACGCTTCGCATGGGCACCCTTGAGACCGCGAAAGCCGACTCTCAGATGATCAGCGACGAGCTTCTGCATGGGATGGACATTCCCGACGGCGCGACGCTCGATGACGTGCTGCAGTCCCCGCGCTCCAAGACGTTCGTTCGGCACTTCATGGACCAGCTTCCGGACACGGAGCGCGGCGCACTCATCGACACCAAGGGCCAACTCAGCGCCCAGGGGGTCGAACGGCTCAAGGCGGCGTTCTTTGCCAAGACCTATCCCGGGGTGCGGGGCGAACAACTCCTACAGAACTTCTTTGAGTCGGCTTCCCCCGAGGTCCGCAACGTCCGGGCGGGCATGGAACAGACCCTTCCGGCCATCGCCCAACTCGAGGCTGGTATCCGCGCCGGACGCATTTCGCCATCGCTGTCGATTGCGGAAGATGTGGCGGCCGCCGCCGATGCCTTCCGGAAGATCAAGAGCGGCACGCTCAAGTTCAAGACGGTAGACGACTACCTCAGCCAGTCCTCGATGTTCGGCGACGAGATGGATCTTTCGCCCGTGGGGCGCGACATCCTCGCCTTCATGGACAAGAACAACCGGTCCGCGAAGCAGATCAGGGAAGCGTTGAAAGGGTACGTGGAGGAAGCCGCGAAGGCGCCGCCGCCGAATCAGGGGGGCATGTTCGGCGGGGATTTGGCTGGGCCGGCCATGGATGCCGTGTCGGTTTGGGAGCGCGCAACCGGCCGCGTGGTGCCAGCCGAGGGCGGGACCCCGGGAGTGCTGGACATGGGGTCGGGCCGTGTGGAGTTCCCGGGCAATGACCCCAACGCTTCGGACGCCTCCGGCAGTCTGCCAGAGAGCACCAAGCCGACGACGACCAACGATCCGAACGCCAGGTCCGAATCGCCCTTGCCCCCGGCGGAATCGAACATCCCCCAAAACCCTGAGAGCGGGACGCCGAATATAGCTTCGGACGCCAACGTGGCGAGTTCGGAGTTGCCCAGCGAGACGTCAGTGGGGTCGAACACGGGGACCAGTGTAGCACCCGAAAAGAAGCCCTCGTTCCAGATGCCGCCGGGGACGGAGAGCTCGAACCCGAAGTACAGCTACCGGGACAAGCAGTTCAACGTCATGTTTCAGGATGACTTGGACCGTGCGCTCTACATCCTCGCCCAGCCGGAACGGAGCAAGGCCGATGCGAAGATCCTCGCCTCGGTCATGGAGTACCTTCCCGGCAAGAGCGAGGAGGAGCTTCGCGGGCTGGGGAAGGCCGTACGCGACCGCATCAAGATCAAGGCGAAGGACGCGCCGCGCGGGTCGATCATCAACCTCGAGCCCGGGGTCCACGAACTCGGGGTAGCCGAGGGCCTTCCGGAGCCCAAGCCGTTCCCGCACCAGCGAAACAACGCCGACGGGACCGTGAGCCAGGAGGGGCCGCCGCGAAGCGACCCCCGCCGCGCCGTGCATCAGCCGTTGCCGGGGGCGGTGGGCGAGGCTGGCCCTCGTGGTCACCAGAAGGCCCCGACGAACGGGCGCATCGAACCCGGTCAGGTCATGGCTCCCGGGGCGCGCGGCGCCGAAGCGGACCCGAACATCGGGAGCGCCAGCGGGCCGAACACTCCCGCGAGCGCCCCGCCCGCGCCTCCTCCCAAGGAGCCGCCGGTCACCGAGCCGGGGCCAGGGAACCCGCAGCGTGGGTTCGGGCAGACGGGGGAGACCGTCGATCTGCTGAACGGCCGCGACCGCGCCGCCGTCATCGCTGACGCAGAAGCCGGCCAGTCCACTCGTCTCGGAAAGGCCAAGAGCCGCGTGGTGAAGCGCGCTCCCGAGGTTCAGGGTGTCGCCAACGAGCTCGACCGCACGAACCACATCGTTCGAGAGTTCCCTGCGGAACAGGTGGACTCGCTCCGCTTCGACGCTGAGAAGGCCGGTCTGCGCGTTCAGCCGCGTGAAAACGGCTGGGTGGTGGTCGGGAAGGACGGGCGCGAGATCAGCGTCTCCGACCTCGTTGAGGGCCGCGGGGATGCCGCGACGCTGGCGGCCGACCTCACGCCCGAGCAACAGGCGATCCTCGATCGCGTCCAGCAAGTCACGGACTACGTGAACCGGACCGCCGAAGCGCATGGCGTGGACATCGCCAAGGTGGACACCGAGACCGGTAGCTTCTGGCCGCGCAAGGTCATCGCCCGGGAAGTCGAGGGGCGGCGCATCGAAAAGAACCAGCCGACGGGGACCAACCGCTCCATCGGCCGCAACCGGCTTGGGAAGCGTACCGAAGTCTCGGAGGCTATCGGCCAGGGGAACGGCGTGGTCTACGACAACCCATGGACCGCGCTCGAGGACTCGTGGCGAAACAAGCTGCGGATGGCGCAGGACTCCTACGTGGCGAAGATGGTCGAACCGCTGGCGTCGAAGGAGGCCAAGAGCGGGTTCGGGTATAAGCCGGTGCCAGGGAACCATCCCGCCTTCACCACGAAGGGGGTCGTGGGGACCGGCGAGGGCGGCGCCGCGATCATGACCGACCAGCCGATGATGTTCCCGAACGACGTCGCCGATCAGCTGGGGGACGTGTTCAACAGCCGCAGCATCGCGGACACGAAGCCCGGGAAGTTCGTTCAGGCCATCAACGCCGTCACGACTCCGATCCGCGCGTCGACCGATGCCTCCTACTTGCTCAACCAGGGGCTCGGGCTTCTGGAGTCGTCGCCCCGCAATCTCGCCAAGGGGGTGAAGGCGTCCGCCAGGGTGGTGCTTTCCGCGATGGGCGACCCGCAGAAGTACGCCGACCTCCGGCGCGCGGAGAGCGGGCGGACCGCAGAACTGCTCGCGCGGGCCGGGGTGGACGAAGCGCAACAGTCCGGCTACCTCGTGCGAATGGGTAAGCACTACGCCGCTGAGGGCGCGGTCTACGAGCAGCAATTCCCGACGTGGTTCCAGAACAGTGTCGGGAAGGTCCCGAAGGTTGGGACGGGCCTCGAGCGGACGGTGAAGTGGTCGAACGAGACCTTCGGCCGCTATCTGAACTACGCCCGCGACGTGCTGGCGAATGACGCGCTCGAACAGGCGGTCGCCAAGGGCCTCAAGGGGCAGGCGCTCGATGACGAGATGCGATCCGCCATGAAGTCGGTCAACCGCATGACGGGCTGGACCAACTCGAAGCCGACGGGCCTCGAATCGATCGGCATGTTCGCGCCTCGCTTCTTTCGCTCGAACGTGGAACAGATCGTGGCCGCCGCGACCAAAGGCGGGATGGAGGGCAACATCGCCCGCGCCCATCTCCTCAAGCTCGTGGGCATCGGGGCTGGGCTGACCATCGCGGTCAACGAGGCGCGGGGGTACAACACGGACCTCGATCCTCGTAGCAACAACTTCCTCCGCATTCGCAACCTCGGGGGCCAGGACATTTCGCCCTTCGGTCCGTTCGCGACACTCGTCCGCGGCATCGCTCAGACCGCCGGCGGCCAGCCGGGGGAGATGACGGGCGAGGCGAAGGGCCACGGGTTCACCTTCGGCACGAACCTCCCGTCTCCGGACGTCATGGGCGCCGTCCAGTTCGCTCGCGCAAAGGCATCGCCGACGCTTTCGACGGCGTGGGACTTGGTGACGGGGCGCACGTTCGACGACCGCCCGATCACCCCGAACCCGCTGTCCAAGGAGTTCTACACAAACACCATCCCCGACGTGGGGCGGGAACAGGTCCCGTTCAGCTTCCAGGCGCTCGTCAACGAGGGGCCGGTCGCAGCTGCAACCAGCGCGCTCGGAGCGCAGGGGAGCGAAGTGACCCCCGCAGAGAAGCGCGACATCGCCCGCGGCGACGTGGCACGGGAGAAGTTCGGCAAGGCGTACGCGGACCTCTCTGGCGATCAGAAGGCGCAGGTGAACCTCGATGAGCGGGTCGCCAAGAACCAGCGCGAGGTAGAGCGGCGCCGGCTCGAATCGGGGACCGACGAAGCGAAGCGGGCGACCGCCGACAAGACGTTCAGGGACCGCATGAAGGTGTCGGCGCAGTTCCTCACGTCGGGCCAGGACAAGGCGGGTAAGCCCTTCTCGGGGAACGACTACCGCGACGCCTACCATGACGCGGTGCTGCAGCGGCTCGGGGCCTTCTCGGTGCTGGACAAGCCGACGGGCGACTCCGACGTGAACGGGTACTTCGACCTCTACCGGCAGGCCGACATGGGCAATGGCAAGACGGACTATGCCAAGCTGGACCAGCTGGAAGCCGCCTACGTGGCCGACCATCCCGGGGTCATGGATAAGGTCGACAAGGCGGTCGGGGTTCAGGACGATCCGACGCTCCGCAAGTTCCGGCAGGCTCAGAAGGAGGCGCAGCAGTACTACGCGCTCCCCGCCTACCGGGGGATGACCAAGGAGCAAGCGGACAAGGCGAACGAAGTGCTCACGCAGGCGAACGGAATGGTGTCGTCCAAGGTCGCGGTGTCGCGCGCTGGGGCGCTGGCGCAGCTGATCAAGTCAGGGAAGATCACGGCGGAGGACGCGGCCCTCGCCAACCGCGCGGCTCGTGTCGGCACGAACCCCGAGCGCCAGAAGTTCAAGATGGAGCACGAACTGTTCCGGACCTTCTACAGCGATGCGGCGAATGTGGAGGGGGCGGCGGTGGTAGCGTCGGCCGGCGGGAGCTCGAGCATGAAGCGAGCGAAGCTGAACCTTGGGGGATCGAGTGGCGGCGGCTCGAAGCCTACGAGTCGGTACCGAACAGCGGGGGGCGCACGTCGATAGTCATGGTGACACCCTCATCGTCGGGGTGGACGAACCGCGGTGAGCCTCCCGGCGTGCGGACGGGACTGACCTTCCCCTCCCTCACCCACTTGTCCACCGTGCCTTCGCTGACCTCGTAAAACCGCGCGTAGTCCCGCTTTTTCATTAGCCGTCGCATGTTCCGGTGTTCCCCCATTGATTTAGCCAAGAATATACAACTCTCTCCCAAGAACCTCACTCTACGCGGGAAACCACGGCTGGAGTACGCGCGTGACAATGCCCGCTGCGGAAGCCCCCGAGGCCCCGAACGCCGCGCCCGAGAGCGCCGCGCCTGGGTCTGACCTTGGCGGCTTCCACGATGCGACCGGTGCCCACGAGGTTTGGACGTTCCCCGCGAAGCCCGAGACGGCGCCCGAGACGGCTGCCCCTTCGGAGCCAGCGGCCGACCAGAAGCCGGAAACGCCCAAGCCCGACGCAGCCAAGCCGGAGGCGACCCCCGACGACGACGATCTGCCTGATGACCTGGTGGAAAAGGTGCTGCGGCACCCAAAGGGCCAGGGTCGCATCGATCAGCTCGTCAACAACAAGTTCGGGAACCGCCTCCAGCAAGAGCGCGAGACGTGGGCGAAAGAGCAGCGTCAGCAAGATGAGGCGTGGGATAAGGCGAGCGAGTTCTACACGAAGCTCACCGAGGATGACGACTTTTTCGAGGAAGCGGTCAAGAACAACGGCTCGCCAGCGATCCGCCGGTTCATGGCCGACTACGAGGAGCGGTCGGCGCTGCGAAACCAGTCCGACAAGCCCGCCCCCGTGGACCTCGAAGCAGTCAAGTCCGAGTTCACCCACGACTTCAACAAGGCCGCGGTGGCTGAGTTCCAGGCGACCGTCAAGGCAACCCTCCCGTTTTTCGGGGAACTGCCGGAGGACGTCCGGGCTCAGATCGACGGAGCCGCCTACGACCCCGAGCGCAATTGGCTCGAGGAATCCCTGACCGCACTCGGGACGGGTATCCAGAAGCACATCGAAAAGCTCAAGCGGGACCATTCGCAGGCACTCAGAGAAGCAGTCGAAGCCGGCCGGAACGACGCCAACGCCGAACGCCAGACAGGCGCGCCGGTGGTGGTGACCGACCCCGACCCGGGTTTCGACCCACGCGACATCGAGCGGCGCTACGCGCTGGGGGATACCTCGGTAACCCGAGCGGACTTCCGGCGCGCGCTGGCGATGTTGGGCAAGAGCATCTAAGGAGCTTGTGGTGACTGCCTCGAACGGAAACATCACGACCTCTGACCTTGGCAACGTAACCGCGACGGTGATCAGTCGCGCCCGCGATGTGATCGAAAAGCCGCTCGTAATGACCGACGCCAATGTCGTCACGAAGGTCACCATCGAGGACGGGGACGGTCTGACCTACAACTGGCCGAAGTTCGGTACCGGTTTCACGGCGCAGACCCTCCAGGAAAACGCCCCAATCAACAACCCCCAGCGGCTCATCCCGAGCACGCAGCAGTTCACGACGTCCGAGAACGGCGTCCAGGTCATCCTCACGGACAAGGCCAAGCGGATCACCAAGGAACCGATGGCCGCCCGCGCCGGCCGGTTCATGGGCAACGCCATGCGCCGCCTCAAGGAGACCACGGGCCTCGCTCTCTTTTCCGGCCTCTCCCGCGACCTTGGGTCCGCTGGCAACCCGTTTGCCCCCGGCGTTCTTGGCGCGGCCAAGGTCCGCCTCAAGGCTGGCGCCGAAGCCGCGCAGACGGAGCCCGCGGAAGGCGAGATCGTCGCCATCCTCCACAACTTCCACATCCATGACGTGCTCACCAGTTCCGGCACGCTTGGCAACAACACCACGTCGAGCGGGTATTTCCCGATCGAGGGGTGGACCGAGGAACTGGTCCGCGAGTACGACATCCGCCGCCTTTACGGCGTGGACGTCGCCGCCGCGCCGCTCATCAGCATCGACGGTTCCGACGATGCGATCGGGGCCATCTTCAACAAGATGGCGTTCATCTACGTGGGCACCAGCCACAACATGAAGATGGAGAAGGACCGGGACATCGAGCTCCGGGCCGACATGATGGTGCTCACCAGCGAGTACGGGTTCGGCGAACTTGAGGACCAGTTTGGCTTCAAGGTCACCGCTGACGCCACGGCTCCGGCGGCCTAAGGGGAGGGCACGAAAATGGCTTTCTCTCGCACCAAGACGATGGAGAAGGCGGCCGACGCGCTGGCTGCAAGCGGCGCGTACACGACCGGCTTCTACTTCCCCCGCGACGTTCGGATCACGCGCTACTACGCGGTTCCGGAGGTTGCCGAGGCCGCGCACGCGACGCAGGTTCTCTCGGTTGTCTTCACCAACGAAGGCACCGACGGTTCTGGCAACACCGTGCTCGCCACCCTCACCAACGACTCCGACCTCGCTGACTCCACGACTCGCAAGTCGAGCGCGTGGGCCGCGTGGGATGCCAAGGAAATCAACTGCGGCGCCCGCCCGGTCAGCGCAGAGGCCACCAACGTATTCGATGAGATCGCGGCCGGGTCCGTCGTCTCGTGCGAGATCGCAAAGGGCGCGGGCACCGCGACCGGCGCGGTCATCGCCGGTATCGAGTACATCGACAGCGACTAACGGGTCCGCTGGGAAAGGTCCGAGGAGATGGTCGAGATCATCCGCGAACGGAACTTGCTTTTCGAGGACGACCTGAAAAGGGACTTCAAGCCCTTCGAGATCGTTGAGGGCAATTTCACGTATCAGGTAGTCGGTCCGGACATGCGAATCCGCATCGTCCACCGGCGCCAGCGGAAGGTCCGATACGTCTCCTCGGACCAGAACCAGATTGCCGAAGTCGTCACCGACCTGGGCGCGGCCACGAACGATGATGCGTTCGCGATGCCGTGTGACGGGGCGGTGGAAATGGCGCAGGCGCTCGAACTGTTCGAGTGGGCCAAGCGGGCTCGCCGCGAACGGAAAGAACGCGAGGCGTGGGTGAAACCCCTTCGGGACGAGGAGTTCAAGCGAGCGATCGTGGACGCCTTCGAAGAAGGAGCGAAGCGGGCCGTTGGTCTCACGACCGTCGGCCCCCATGTACGAATCCAACGGGAGTCGTGAAATGGCTGTGAAGGATGCGGCGACGGTTCTGGCGAAGCTCCAGGCCGCCGGCCACAACTACAACCCCGAAAAGCAGTTGCTCAAGGCCGATCTGGCCGCGCACACCTGCATCGTTTACGACAACAACAACGCGGCTTGCTCCGTCAAGGCCAGCGATCTCGAGCAGTACGTGGCGAAGGGCATGACCCTCGAGCCGAAGCCCGAGCCGTTCGAGCCGAGCGGTGAGGACGTGGCCGAGGAACCCGCCGAGGCCGCGCCCCCGGCTCCGGCCAAGCGGGCGACCCGCCCCGAGGCTCCGGTCCCTGCGACCAAGAACCAGCGCCGCACGGCGCGCAACAAGGCTGCGGCCAAGGAGGCTGAGGCTCCGGCCCCGGCCGAAGGGGCTGCCACCGAAGGCACCGAAGGCCAGGAGTAAGCGATGGCAGGCGTAGCTATGCCGGTTCGCCGCATGAGTGAAGTGCGGGACTTCTCGGACGACGAGCTCGTCGCTCAGGGCGTCATGGACGTGGAGGACGTCGAGTTCGACCACGATCCTGTCCCGGGCGAAATCATCGTCGACGAGCGGAACATCGAAGGCCACAAGGATGCGCGGATCACGGGGACGATGACCGGGGATGACCCGACCCACGTCGCCATCTACGACATCGACGGCCGGCGCTTCACCATGCCGCGGGATTGGGCAGAGCTACGCCTGCTCAAGCGATACCCCAAGAACCACCCGAAGTACCCCAACCAGCCGGTGTTCTACAAGCGCCCGCCGCGCGTGTTCCCGAAGCCGACGTTCGCGTGCCCCTCTCAGTGGCAGGGTGGGTGCCGCAAGATGCTGTACACGAAGCTGCAGCAGGATCGGCACTTCCGCCTCCGCCACCACGAGGAGTGGGAAGCGCGGGAGGAGGAGGCCAAGATGTTGCGCGACGAGCGCGCCATCGCGGCACAGGAACGCACGGCACTCCTCCTTGAGAAGCTGCTTGGTGGCGGCACCGTCCCGACGGAGGCTGTCGAGAACATCCTGGCCGAAGCTCCCGCCCCCGATGACCCGAAGGGCACCACGGAGGACGAAAGCGATCTGTTCGGCGTGCCCGAGCCGACGTGGAAGCGCCAGCAACTCATCGCGTGGCTCAAGCACAACGAGATTCCCGCGCCGGAAGGCTGGATCAAGCTCTCGCAGGCTGACGTGTGGGAGTACGTGAAGGAGAAGATCGGTGCTTAGGCTCGAACTTGTCGCCACCTTCGATAAGGAGTGGAAGTCCGGGGACCGCGTGAAGGCGAAGGAGATGGCGAAAGAGTTCGTGGACGCGAACCGCGCCTCGCTCGCGCCGCAGCTGGAACCGTACACCCGCGAGGAGTTGGTCGAGCTCGTCGGAGCCTACCGGCGGGCAGGCCGGGAGGCCGACCGGCGCATCGCCGATATGTGGTTGCTGTCCGAATACGCCCCCGTGCGCGTCGTGGGCGCGATTCACAAGACGCTGGACCCGGAAGCTCTGCGGTCCTTGGTGGAGGAGCACAGTGGCGAACAACTTCAAGATCAGTAACGCTGCCGCGAAGGCGGCTTGTGACGCGGTAGTCGATCTCATCGACGGCGGGGCCGGCGCGGGCAAGATCGCCCTTTACGACGGCGCCCAGCCGACCGATCCCGACACGGCCATCGGGGCGCAGACGAAGCTCGCGGAACTGACGTTCAGCGACCCGGCCTTCGGCGCGGCGGCCGATGCCAACCCCGGCGGGCGGGCGACGGCAAACGCGATCACCGATGACACGAACGCGGACGCCACCGGCACGGCTGCGTGGTTTCGCGTGACGGACTCCAACGGGGCGGCGATCTTCGACGGCTCCGTGGGCACAGCGAGCGCCGACATGGTGCTGAACACGACCGCCATTGCGGCGGGATCGACGGTGAGCCTCACCAGCGGCACCGTCACTCAGCCGGAGTCCTGAGCCAATGGCAACTATCCCAACTCCCGGCTCGGAACTTCGCCACGTCCGCAAGACGGTAACGTTCACTGGTGGGGCGGGTGCGGGTGCGGTGGGGCTGGTAACCCTTTTCCCCGTGACTGGCGCGGTAGTAATTGAGCGGTTGGTACCATTCTGCACCGTGGATATGGTATCTGCGACTAGTGGTGCTGAAATAGCCCTCACTGATGCTGATGATGGGTCAGGACCTTACAGCACAACAACTGCATCGGCGATGGATGCGGGATTTCTGTGGGACAGGGCAAGCGGAGACAATGGGTGGGGATTCGACGCAGTATCCGTCACGTCCGTTTTTGTCGCGTATAAGGACGTATGCCTCAAAATCACCACTGAAGACATCACAGCCGGGGCTATGAGGTTTGACGTTTGGTATCGCCCCATCACCGATGACGGCGCGCTGGCCGGGGATGACATCGACGAGCCTATGCGCGACCACTTTTGGGCCAAGGCGCTCTCTGACATCGCCTCCGTTCCAGCAATGACAGCCTCGGCACTCTCGGGCCTCAACTGGCTGTTCGCCCTGGCGCGCAACAAGCTCACGCAGACCGCGACCACGCAGACCCTCAAGAAGGACGACGGCACCACGACGGTCGGCACTGCCTCGGTCTCGGATGACGGCACGACCTTCACTCGTAATGAGTGGAGCTAGCCCGTGAACACGCGGGATCGGCGCGCGTCGGCGCTCGCGGTCACCCTGGTACCGCTTCGGCCACTCCCCGACCCTGGGGCTCTTGACGCTGGGGATCGCGCTCAACTCGCGGGTGCCTATCGGAACTACTTCGAGGTCGCCGCCGGAACCGTAGCGGCCACCCTCCCGTCGGTCACAGGGTCATTCACCGGCGCCGGCATTCGCACGGGAACCATGTCTGACACGTTGCCCAGCCTCCAGGGAGCGTTCGCCGGGTTCATGCAGCCGTCCGGCACCTTCGCGGCGACGCTGCCGTCCATCGGCGGTGCGCTGGCTGGATTCGAGCAACCAGAGGGAACAGTCGCGGGTGAGCTCCCGTCCCTGTCGGGGAGTTTCAGCGGCGCGGTGGTGTTCGTTGGATCGTTCGCGGGTGAGCTCCCGTCGCTCGTCGCGGCCTTCGAGGGTATCGAGCATCCGCGTGGTTCGGTAGGCGCCGAGCTTCCTGCCTTCACGGCTTCACTCACAGGCCATCTCGAGAACACGGGCACGGTGGCGGCTGAGTTGCCTTCCCTAGCGAGCGCCTTCGCAGGTGGAACACCGCTTATCCTCGGACTCGGATCCCCAGCCGGGGGTGTAGGCACGGCCTTGTTCCGGCGACCGCCCGCTGGTGGGGCCGGGATGCTCCGGAACGTGCCTCCACCCGGCCAGTAGTGCTATCCTTCGGGCACATAGGTAGCCCCCTCGCTTCGGCGGATGGCTCCTCCTGCTAGGAGGAGTGTCCCTTGTCCGCCGCGAACGTCACCTTCACCGTCTCGGACCCTGACCGGCTCATCGCTGGCGACGCGCCCTATGCGGCGTTTGTGGTCGCCTACGCGAAGCTGTACCGCTACGCCACGGAGGCGGCGGCGCGCGCCGACACCGATGGCTCGGGTGGCACCCTGGTAACGACCTTCACGATCGTCGCTTCGACCGTCGCGGCCTCGGACCCCGACATCGCGGGTCCGTACCGCTATGGGATCTACGACTCCTCGCAGACCGCCGATTCGTGGTACCGCTACAAGTTCACATCCAGCGACGGCTTGTCCAACTCGCCCCTCTCTGACCCGTGGCAGAGCGACAACGCGGACCAGTGGGCGCTCCGCGACATCCTGTTCGAAGTCGGCGACCTCCTCGGTGGCGCGGTGGTCAAGGGCACCGCAACGGCGGGGGGCTCGGGGACGGTCACCTGCACCGCCCTGTTCAAGAGCACGAAGCGCGACGCCAGGGTGTACGAGGGCTGGACGCTGTGCGTGACGCAGGACGCGGGCGGGTCCTCGGCCGCACCAGAGGGCGAGGAGAAGCTGATCGACTCGATCGACACGGCTACCGGCATCGCCACCCTCGAGGACGCGTTCAGCGCGAACGTGGCGAACGGGGACATCTTCCTGCTGTCCGCCTACCTCGCCCCCTCGGAGATGATCCGGATCATCAACCGCGCCCGGGAGAAGATGAAGGTTGAGGACAAGATCGACATCGCGATCGCGTCCGCAGAGGACCGCTACCCGGCGCCGGCGGGGGTGAAGTCCAAGAGCGACATCATTTCCGTGGTCGGGGTCCGCCAGTACAGCAACAGCAACCGCGAGGACGAGTTCGAGATCGACTACAAGCCGATCATGCTGAACGGGCGGGTGTGGCTGGAGTTCAGCGACTTTCCCGAGACCAGCACGATCGCCCGCGTCGCCTACCAGCGCAGCTATCGAGATGTGGAGGGGCCACTGACGGCCATGGGGGATACGACCAGCTGCCCCGCGGAATGGTGGCGGCCGGCGTTCGCCTTCGCGATCGCGGAATGGCTGCTCGAGAGCGACCCGAACGAGCCTGAGTACCAGCGGCTCTACGACAAGTTCAAGGATGCGGCCCTCGCGGCATCGGGTGAGTATGCGCCCGACTTCGAGCGCCCCGCGCACCTTGGGGCTGGCCGAAAGGTTCTCCCCGGCCCGGATCAGGTGGCGTGATGTCAGTCGTCCAGACGGGTCGCACGGGACATGGAGCGCGAGCCAAGGCGGCTCAGGGCGCGAAGCAGGCGCACGTACCAGGGGCGGCGCTTGGGGCTGCGGACGTAGCTGTAGCGCGGCTGAGTGGGGATTCGCATGGCGAGGAGTGTAACCGATGGTGGTAGTTCGCCAATCCCTCGCGGTCGACGCCTCGCTGATCCTCGATGTTGAGGAGTACGCGCTGGATGACGCGGGCAACGAGAGCCCGGTCCAGCGTGAGCCAGCGCCCGTTCAGCCGGGAGAGATGGACACCGAGTTCGAGCGGCGGGTGATGAACCTCGCGATGGGCTGGGGGCAGGCGAAGTACAGCGGCCCCGGCGGCTATAACTACGGCGACGGCGCGATCCTTCACCGGCGGCTGTCCTGGCTCCCGGGGTCGACGGTCACGGTGCGGACCGACGCGACGATCCCGATCGGGCCAGTGAGCTTCTGCGAGTATTGGGACGGGACCGACGCCAACCGGCGGCTGATCATCGTCACCCCGCGCCACGTCTACGAGGTTCACCCCGACGGGACGTGTGACGACAACGACCTCGGCGCGACGTTCACGCTCGCTCGCGGGATGACGAAAGGCGTCTCCTTCCGCACCGGCGGGATGACGGCGCCCAAGATCTTCATTGCGCGGCCATCCACGACGCTCACGGACTACATGGTGAGCCGGACGGCGGCGAACACCTACGCGGTGAGCGGCGCGAACAAGTACGCAGCCGCGCTTGGCGAGGGGAAGGACCCGGCGGGAGCGCAAGTCCTGTGGCGGGTGGACGAAAACGGGAAGCTCAACCAGTCGGTCACAAACAACAACCCCAA
>WBZS01000861.1_pt1 | contig 29657 bp, 16 predicted proteins | sample 5204201 | NCBI WGS metagenome assembly WBZS01 (sample SAMN12344357, study PRJNA552823) | activated sludge metagenome | biome: Activated sludge suspended growth; feature: Nitrification reactor; material: Wastewater; isolation source: activated sludge from nitrification reactor of wastewater... | reverse complement strand
GCGTGCCTTCCCGGGCTACCAGCCGAGCTCCACGGAGGCGCGATAGCTCCGTCCCGGGATGGGGAACAGGAACACATGGCCGAACTGCGTCGGCGACTCCTTCCAGCCCTGCTTGTTCAGCAGGTTGTCGATGCCGGCGCGCCAGGTGAGGGTGCTCGCGCCGGCGCGCTGCATCCACTGGCCGTTGAGGCCGACGATGGCGAAGCCGGGCAGGCGCTGCGCCGAGTCGTCGGGGGCCATGGTGCGGTTGCCTTCAGCGGCGACGCTCGCGCCGAGTTCGAGCGCGGGGACTTGCGGCACGCTGTAGCTCGCTTGGGCCTTGAAGGTGAGCGCCGGCACGTTGACCGGGCGCTGGCCGTTGTAGCTCGGATTCGCACTGCCCTCGCGCCGGGCCTTGAGCCATTGCAGACCGCCGGCGATCCACCAGGGGCCAGCGCGCAGCGTCGCACCGGCTTCGATGCCGGTATGGCGCTGCGTGCCGTCGGCCTGGCGCACGCAGTCTTGGCCACCCTCGAAGCAGTCGCCGAAGTCGGCGTACACCGGTCGAGTGAAAATCGGGCGGATACGCGTGCGGACACTTTCGATGATCGAGCGTTGTGGCTCCATACCATCTTGGCGAAACACCAACGATTGATGGACAATTAAAATCGCATTGTTCACGACCGTCCCCACCAAAATTACAAAGCCCAACATGGTTAGCACGTCCAAAGATTGGGGAGGCTCGCCAATCGAAACCAGATAGCGACTAAGCAACTGCAAGCCGATGACGCCGCCAACCGCTCCTAATGGCACGCTGAGCATAATGACAAAAGGATAGGTCCACGACTCAAACAGGGCTGCCATAAGTAGGTAAGTAATGAGAACCGCAAGCAGAAAATTCCACTTCAACGCATTCCAAGTTTGCTGCAGTTTGTCTGCGGTACCACTGAGATTGACGATGTACTCAGCACCCAGTGTGCCATTTTCCTCGAGCGGTCGCAAAACCTTTTCGCGAATGGTTTCGATCGCCGTTTCCAGCGGAATCTCGACAGGCGGTGATACTTCCAACGTGATCGCTCGTTGACGCTCGCGGTGATTAATCTGCTCGGGTCCGCTCGACAACTCCGTTTCGGCAATCGCGTCGAGTCGCACCGGCTCGGTCAGATTTCGAGTGGCAATGTACTGTGACAGAACGTCCTTAGACAATTTCAACTCGTCGTCGGTGCCTTTGATCACCAGATCGATCTTATCGCCTCCAATAAAATAGTCGGTCGCATACGCCCCATCCACCAATGCGTTCACGTTGTAACCTAGTTCATCGCTGGTAATGCCAGCCGCCGCGGATTGTTCTGGTTTCAACAGAACATGCAATTCAGGAGTCGACAGGTCAAGGCTCGGAGTCGGACGGACCTGAATGCCCGCCGGAAAATTTTTCTTGATGTCGCCCATGATCAGGCCGCCCAACTCCACTAAGCGCTTCAAATCTGGTCCATTGATTTCGACGTCAATGTTTCGGCCGCCTCCCATGCCACGGCCAAATAGACTCGTTTGAGAAGCAATAATAGTCGTACCGGGAAAACGATCTTTCAATGTATCCTGCACCAAGTTGATCATCTTCCGGGCCTTCATATCATCATGTGCCCGCATTCCGCAAAAAATCGCACGGTCGCGTGCCATATAGAAGAAGTCTGCGATAGATGGATACTTCAATTTCGATGTATCCTCGGTGGCCGGATCAATATCCCAATAGGGCCGCAACAACGTTTCAATTTCCTTGCCAATTTCATTCAGCTGGTCAACGCTATATCCTGGAGGGGTGAGCACATTGCAAATCACCAAATTGCGGTTTCCCGCCGGTAGGTATTCGATTTTAGGGAACTGCCACCACATAATGACTGCGCTTAATCCCAATATCGTAATGATGGTTGTCAGTCCGAGGATCTGATTGCGTGCGAGCAACTCATTGGTTTTGGTAACCCGATGTTCAAACCAATTGCCGAACCATGCCAAGCCTTTTGCTACCTCAGAATTTTCTTGCGGTTCGCCATGCCCCTGGCCCGAGCGATAAATCCGCGCGGCGGCAGTCGGAATCACAATCACGCTGACGATCAGCGAAAGGCCCACCGAAATACTAATCGCCAATGCGATATCGCCGAACAGTTGGCCGATCTCGCCCTGCAGGAAAATCACTGGGAGAAAAACTGCCAAGGTCGTCAAGGTCGATGCCAAAACTGCGCCCCAGACCTCGCCGCCTCCGCGTCGCGATGCATCCTTTGGCGGCATGCCCTCGTCCAGGTATCGGACGATATTTTCCAACACGACAATTGCGTTATCAACCAGCATCCCCACCGCAAACGCCAGACCTGCCAAACTAATGACATTGAGCGTCCGCCCCAGGTATTTCAAGAAAAGAAACGTCCCGACGATCGAAACAGGGATGGCAATCGCGATTACCAGCGTCCCGCGGGCAAACCAAAATCCTGCTGTCAAAATTAATGCCATGGTCAACACAAAAACCCATGGGTGCCCGTAAGTTGCCAACAACGAAGTCGCCAGAATGAACGGCGCAAACAATACCGTCCGCCGACCCAAATGCAAGAACAACATCAAGATGATGACCGTCAAGCCACCACCCAACATAATGTTTTCCTGCACTAACCCCACAGCCGATTTGATGTAGGTCGTTTCGTCATACAACTGAACCATCGTTAGGCCCATTTGGTCGAGCACTCCGCGATTCAGTCGATCGGTTTCCTTCCGCAATCCGGCCATCACGTCGATCACATTGGCGTTCGAATCGCCTTGAATCGTGACAGACAGGGTATTCTCGCCATAGCGACTAACAAATCCCGTGTTCTTTTCGAAGCCCATTTTGACTTCGGCGACATCTCTAACGTAAACGCTGGTGCCGCCTTCACTGCTGATGATTTGGTTGGCAACTTGGTCGATGGAACGATATTTTCCGATCGTCCGCACGCCAATCTGCCGTTTGCCTTCCACGTAATTTCCGGCAGAGATGTCCGCGTTGTTCTGCAGCAGGGCAGTCCGCAAATCGGCAATCGTCAAACCCCGTGCCGAGAGCTTTGCCGAATCTACCACCACATGCAGTTGCGGCAACCGCCCGCCACGGACAATCGCGTCCGAGACACCTGAAACCCGTTCAAGCTGGGGCTCGATAAAGTCCTCAACAAATTTCCTTTGGTCGGCAACGTTTATCTCGGCAGGAACCAGCTCGACACACTCTGGATGCTCCTTTGCCAGTTCCTTGATCCGAAAAAGTCTCAAGCCCACGTTCGCCGGAGCCATTGCCCGATTGATTTTTTCGCGCAGCTCTGGGTGACGAGCTGCAATGTCATCCGCTTGGTCGCGCGTTGGCGGTTTCTTGGTCAAAATAAACCATGCGATTGCTCGATCACCTTGGCTACTAGTACGAATCACGGGCTTGTCAGCATCAACCGGATACTCGCGAACCTGTTCCAACTGGCTGTTGACCTTGAGGAGGACTTCATTCATGTTCGTGCCAACGCGGAACTCCAGGTTCAAGGTTCCCGATGAATTCTGGCATTCGGAAAACATCTTCGTTACGCCTTCGACGCTCTTGAGCTTTTCCTCTTGTTCATTGATTATTTTTGTTTCGATTTCGTGTGGACTCGCGCCGGGCCAAGAGGTTTGAATGGAGATCTGCGGGCGTGTCACATTGGGCGACAACTGCATCGGCATGCTGAACATGGCAATCAGACCGAACAGGATCAACAAGATCATGCTGACTGCCACTTTAACTGGATTGTTGATAAACCAACCAATGACTTCCACTGGGATGACCCTTGATAGCTTGCGGCCGTGTCTGCCTGCTGAATGACGTTATTTAGAATTCGAAAGGGTGACTGGAGCTGATTCTGAATTTCGAGGCGGAGTTTCTTCAACACTTTTGGTGACGACTACCGCATCATTATTCTTGAGTCGCTCATTTCCTTGGACAACAATTCGATCCCCTGGACTTAATTCGCCGGTGACTTCCACCCAAGTCCCTTGGCGGCTGCCAAGTTTGACTGGCACGGCAATGACTTTTGTCTTATCGCCTTCCAAAATTTTGTAGACTACCGGCATCGCCCCTCCTAGTACAACTGCATCGAGAGAAAGAACGATCATTTCGCGCGCCTCGCCAACTGCCATCGTAGCACGTCCCAGCATTCCGGGCTTCAGCACCGGCTGATTTCCCACAATCGGATTGCCAATTCGAGCACGCACCGTGACGAGTCGCGAACGCATGTCAACTTGTGGAATGATCGCCAATAATTTTCCGCTCAAAATTTCGTCGACGCCATCGAATGCGATTTCCACATTATCTTGCTCTCGGCTGCTGGCCAGGGTTTGTTGCACACGGCCGATAAATTCCTGCGGCATGGTGAAAGCAAAATCAACTTGATCCAGTTGCACGACTTCGGCCACTGGATCGCCACGTGAGATCCATGCCCCGACCTCGGCCTGTTTGTTAATGATGTAGCCGTCAAAGAACGATCGAATGGAGTATTTTCCCTTTTGATCCTCCAAACGAACGATTTCCTGGCGGACTGCGTCAAGTCGCGTTTGAGCTTGTTGCAATCGCAACTCACGAGTTCCCTCAAGACTTCGAAGGCTGCCCGCGGCCTGCGTGTGCAGTTGCTGATCAGTCAGAAATTGGCTGCGGGCTTGAGCGAGTTCGGAAGAGGACACAGCGTTGGCCTGGTTGGAAATTCGCTGGACGCGCTCAAATTCGTTTTTGGAGTAGGCCAGTCGGGCTTCAGTTTCCGCCACACGTGCCTTCGACAAGTCAATCTCGATCGGCAAGGAAATCTTCATTTCCTGCAAAGCCTGCTCGACGAGTCGTTCTTGAATCTTGGCGGTATCAATTTCAATTTGCAGCGTACCCGTTTCGATTTCCACCATGACTTGCCCCGACTCGGTCAACTTGCCATCGGCCGAATGCTTGGGGCCAGCTACGAAATCTCCCCGTTCAACATTTACTGCACCAACGCGTCCTTCAACCGCCGAACCAATAATTGACTGCCGGAGCGGTTGAACGCTTCCCACAAATGTCTGCTTGTCGAAGAATGCGCTTGTGAAGACTTTGCCGGCGACCACCAGATTGACTTGGCTTGGCTGCGCGACCCCAATCGTCACGTCCAACAACACAATCGCCCATGCGACTGCCGCATTACCTAACTTCCAAAACATTGAATGCCTCAAGTACGCCCCGTCGTCGGGACCGGAAAAAAATTTGTAGACCATCAACTCCATTGTATTCGGCCCGCCTTTGATAGCATCTCGATTTTATCGTTTCAAAGCCTACGAGTGTCACCTAGGTGCCTAGGATCGCCGGGTTTTCTGCACTTTAGGCTCAATAATTGCGATTGCTCCGGTGCCGGGAATCTTGATAGAGTCCCCCGCCCAACTCTAAGGCATAGCTACACCATTTTTCCAGCGCCAAACGTGATCTCTCAACGCCGAATTCGAACACAAATGTACACGGCAATTCTTCTATTGCTGGTGTTCGTCGCGGTATTGTCTTGGACAGCCTTTCAAGGCGCCCTCAAATTTCGCCATTTGACCAAAAACCTGCGGGAACGCTCCAGCGAATTGCCGTTGGTCGCCAAACTCAGCACAGAGGTTAACGCCCAACGCGCTCTGCTTTCACAATGCTGTTCGTCGCATGCTGGCAACAGCGATATGGCTCAGAAAAACGAAGTGTGGCTCCACCGAAATTCCTTCCGCAATAACCTTGGCAGCATCAAAGTTGCCTTGGAAAATTACGTCGATCAATTGGAAAGCGGTCGGACATCTGACCCGCGAATTGCCGACATTTCCGAAGAATTGAAGCTGGTCACTTTATTTCGCGGCTCGCTCGAAAAGATCGAAAAACTGACCAACGAGCATGACTGGTATTTCGGGCAACACTTTTCGCCTCTGGAAAATGAGTTCGAGACGTTACAAAACCTCACCAGCAGTTTGCCGTCAGTGCTCAAGCAACGGATGGACGACTTCGCTGACCAAGCCCGCGGTGAATATCAGTCGGCAATGCTCGTCGCCGGCTTGATTTCGTTTTGCGGTATCGCATTGTTGATCTACCTGGCATGGTCGTTCAACCGCACACTTTTTTTTCCTTTGGAGATGCTGCTGAAAGGGACCCGCGAAGTTGCTTCTGGCAACTTCGATCACCGGGTCACCATCGCAGCAGAGGGCGAAATCCGGGAATTGATCGAGGCTTTTAACGCAATGACGCATAACTTTCACGAAATCAAGAACGACTTGAACAACCAAGTCCAACAGCGAACCAAACAAGTCGTTCGCAGCGAACAAATGGCAAGCGTCGGGTTTCTCGCCGCTGGCGTCGCTCACGAAATTAACAACCCACTCGCAACGATCGCTTGGAGCGCTGAATCGTTGGAGACGAGATTGCTCGATATCCTCGACTCGAACTCCGACAAGCCCGCCGAGCAGCGCGACAGCGATATCGCCTCGATGAAAAAATACTTGCGGCGAATTCAAGACGAGGCCTTCCGCTGCAAAGGAATCACTCACAGCCTCTTGGATTTCTCGCGTTTGGGCGATGCACAAAAAAGTCCTTTGCAACTAGCGGAAGCCATCGATGCAGTGATCGACATGGTCAAGCCACTTGGCCGCTACCGTCATCGAAATGTTGAATTTAAGGGCGACCGCAACCTTCGCGTGCTCGTAAACCCTCAGGAAATCAAACAAGTCCTACTCAACTTGATCACGAACGCATTGGACGCGATCGACGATGGTGGACACGTCTGGGTTGAACTTTCGAAGCGCGGATCGGATGCTGTTTTGTCGGTCCGTGATAACGGCTGCGGGATGACGATGGAAGTCCGCACGCATCTGTTCGAGCCTTTTTTCACTCGCCGACGCGACGGACAGGGCACCGGCCTGGGCTTGTCGATCAGCTACCGAATCATTGAAGAACACAATGGCCAGATTGAGGTCCTTAGCGATGGCCCTGGCACTGGCAGCACCTTTTTCGTATCTTTACCACTCTACAAAAATGAACAAATCGAACTCCTCACGCGCACGGCAGCCTAAGCCCCTCAAAGTTCTTTTTGCCGATGACGAAGTTCCTTTGCAGGAACTGATCTCCGACGAATTGCCACGGATGGGCTACACCGTCACCGTTTGCCCTGACGGACCTACCGCCGTCGCGACGATCGAAAAGTTCCCTTTTGACTGTCTGATCGTGGACCTGGATATGCCGGGACTCAACGGCATTCAGGTCATCGAACGAGCCAAACAGATCTCTCCGCACATCGAGGCGATTGTCTTGACTGGAAAAAGCTCGAAGGACTCAGCCATCGCTGCATTGCGCCTAGGTGCCTTCGACTACTTGCAAAAGCCGTGCACACTGATCGAATTGCAAACTCGATTACAACGCGTGGCCGAAAAACTCGAGATGTCCAAACGGCTGCTGGCCCTGGAGTTGCGGCTCAAAAAAGCCGAAGGCCCCCAGTCAATGGTCGGCACCCATGCCACGATCGAGCAAGTTCGTCGACTGGTTCAAAAGGTGGCACCGACCGATTCCACGGTATTGGTCACCGGCGAAACGGGAACTGGCAAGGAACTGGTTGCGCGGGCGATTCATGAGCAAAGCACACGCGCCAGCAAACCATTTCTGGCAATCAACTGTGGTGCACTGCCAGAGAACTTGATTGAGAGCGAGCTGTTTGGACATCGCCGCGGAGCCTTCACTGGTGCCGAGGAAAATCGCCAGGGTGTTTTCGAGGTCGCAGACGGAGGAACACTCTTCCTGGATGAAGTTGGCGAGCTGCCCAAATCAGTACAAACAAAATTGCTGCGCGTGTTGGAAACCGGCGAGGTCCGTCGCGTGGGAGACAACATGCCGTTCAAAGTCGACGTGCGGATTGTCGCGGCAACTCACCGAGTGTTGAAACGAATGGTGGCTCGCGACGAGTTTCGCGAGGACCTGATGTACCGCATCAATGCCTTTGAAATCGTTGTTCCCCCTCTCCGGGATCACATCGAAGACCTACTCGTCTTGGCCGAACATCTATTGGGCCGCGTACGTAGTCGTATCGGAGCGGCAGGGGCACCGCGATTTACGACCGAGGCTCTCGCGGCGCTCAAGGCCTACATTTGGCCAGGCAACGTTCGCGAGTTGGCCAACGTCATTGAACACGCCTCCATCCTGTGTGATGAATTGCCGATCGACAAAGGCCATTTGCCAGCCAATATCCTTGATCGCAGCATCAAATTGCATATTCCCAATAGCGCAATGACATTGCGTGAAATCGAAAACCGCGCGATCATGGAGTCCCTTGACCGCAACGACGGCAACAAATCTGCCGCCGCCGACGAACTGGGGATCAGCATCAAAACGCTCTACAACAAAATCAACCAAGAATCCGCTCGCCGCGCTGCGTAATCCCCAAGCAGTTGAAAAATTGTGTTCGGTCTCGGCGTTGGAAATAATTCCAGACTTTGTGAATGCACGCCAAGCAATTTTTTGCCAAAGGTTTGCCATTACATCTCGGGACCATTTGCCATTACATGTCAGTACCAAAAGGTAAGAACCACCAACTCCGTATTATTCTCACTTGAGATCACGCTACAGAATTCATTCGCAATAGTCAGCCCAGGTTTTTGGCGTTTCGAAGACACGAATGTTTTGCAGTGTTGGAAAGTTCGGCGTTTGTTTCAAGAGACGCCAGATCACAGCAGCAATGTTCTCCACGGAGGGAATAACGGTGGCGAACTCAGGGACGTCGAGGTTGAGGTGTTTGTGGTCTAGACGATCGATGACATAGCGTTTCACTAACCCTTCGAATTGGGGCAGTGAAAAATGCTCGTCCTGACAAGCAATCGTCACCGCGACAACGTAGTTGTGTCCGTGTCCATTCGGATTGTTGCACTTGCCAAAGTACTCGCGATTTTCCGCAGCCGACATCGACTCACAATGCAAACGGTGGGCTGCCGAAAACTCAAATTCTTGAGTCACGGAAATGCTCATGGACTCCTCCCTTTTCAACTTCAACGACAGGTGGGGTGAGACAACCAATTCGGTGTCCAGCAACCTCACGCCTTTCGGCAACAGTTCAAGTAAATGCTTCGTCTCATTCAGCAGTCGAAAATAATTCATACAGGCGAATTCAGACGCCACGATTCGACTTCCGACAAGTTTCGCGAGTGCTCGATCTATTTCCTGGATGTTGACAAGGTAGCCGGATTGTCGATCAACCTCTCCGGTGACAGTCGCACGCAGCTTCAGAAACAGGGCCACCTGCATTCCAGACTCGGTTCCGCTCCACGCGTTGGGAGCCCGGGCGTATTCGCCTTCGGGCCTCAGATAAAATCGGTATTCGCGGGTAAGTCTTGTGGGCATTTTTATTGTCGAGTTACGGTAATCGCCTGGCCGCTGGAAAAACGAAACTCGTCTTGGGTGACGGCCCAAACCATGTCGGCAACTTCTTCAGCGGAAACAGCTTGGTCAGCCGGGAAGTCGGGGAACAGACCGCGCAACATCGGTGTTTCAATAGCACCGGGCCGAAGGGAGAACGCGCGGATCCCATCTGCTTTCCCTTCATTGCCAATCGCCAATGTAAACAAATCGAGCCAGGCCTTGCTGCTACCGTAGGCTGCAAAACCTGAAAATGGGCTAACGGCAGCCAACGAAGAGATGTTGACGATTGTCCCCTGGCGCTGAGAGACCATCAGCGGCCAAACGGCTTGAGTCAGAAAAAAGACCGACCGCGTGTTGGTTTCCATCGTTTGGTCGTATTCAGTCTCGGTGATTTGCGGAAAGGGGGCATTCGAAGCAAATCCCGCTGCATTCACGAGAACATCGAGCCGTCCAAATACTTTGCAAAACGCCGTGACGATTTCTCGCGGGGCGTTTCGATCACAAAGATCGGCAACAATTTCCAAACATCGGACTCGGGAGTTTGCCGATGCAATTTTGGCCTTGGCGTTTGCCAATCGGGCAGACTCACGCCCACAAATTGCGATGTCGAAATTTTCCCGCGCGAAACGAATTGCGGTGGCCAAACCAACGCCGCTTGTTCCGCCCGTGACCAATGCGACTTTTTGCATAAATGACTGTTTTGGTTTACTTATGACGTCACTTGCCGAATTACATTGCACCGCAGCTGCTGACTGCGATTAACTTTGAGCCAAGTAGTCTCTGCCATTGTTGCAGCCTACCTGATAGGAGACGGTATTCCAACCTCTCGCAACGCGAAATCCCTCGCAACTTCCCCCAGTATTAACAAGTCGCCGTCGATTCGAGTAAACTTACGGGAAGAAGTAATTGCGAGCCTAAACCGCTCCGCCATTTTTGTTTCCTGATTCATTTCGAGCAAGCAATGCCTAGTTATCGACGACTTGGGAAGTTCCACCTAAACGCCACATCATCATGCCGAATACGGCGAATAGCTTCCTCAACGAAGGCCTCTATTACGAACATGTGGTGACAACTCAAGGCTTTGATCGCGCCTACTCGATCATGTACCACTTGCGACCACCGACGCGAGTGACGGCCACGGAGTCGGCTGGGAAAGTCGCCATTGAGGCGGCTGATGATCGAGAACTGCGGCACCATCATTTCAAGACCCAAGAATTGCCACGCGGCGGTGAAGCGGTGACCGGCCGTGTGCCAATTTTGTTTAATGACGATTTGGTTTCATGGCGTTGCAAACCAGACAAGCAACAGAGCGAGCTCTACCGCAATGGAGCAGCCGACGAAGTGATCTTTATTCACCAAGGTTCCGGGCACTTGGAAACCATTTACGGGAAAGTCCCCTACCGCCGAGGTGATTATGTGGTGGTGCCCCGCACGACAACCTACCGAATCGTTTCGGATGATATTTCCAAAGAAGACCATTTAGTCCTGGAATGTTTTGCACCCGTTCGCGTCCCGCAACGGTACCATAACCCTGATGGGCAAATTTATCTCGGCGCGCCGATGTACGAGCGAGATTTTCATTCGCCCCAAGAGTTGTGTTTTATTGACAAAGAAGAACCGACAACGATCTTAATCAAGGTCCACCAAAACTTAACCCGGGTGACGATGACCCACCATCCCTTTGATGTCGTCGGCTGGGATGGATTTTTATATCCCTACACGTTCAATGCATGGGATTTCGAACCATTGACGGGTACTGTCCATTTGCCGCCTCCGTTTCAACAGAACTTTGAATGTCGCGGTTTTGTTATTTGCACTTTCGCACCGCGGCATTTGGATCACCATCCGCATGCGGTGAAGGTTCCTTATGTTCACAGCAATGTGGAAGCTGACGAAGTATTGTTCTACGTCGATGGCGAATTTGCTTCGCGACGCGGCGTCGGTTTGGGGTCGATGACTCTGCATCCAGGAGGAATTCCGCATGGACCTCATCCAGGCACAATCATGAAGAGCATGAAAGTGGAGCGAACGGACGAAATGGCGGTCATGTTCGATACCGACCGCCGGCTACATCCCACAGTGCAGGCGATGAAGGTTGACGATCCGGGTTATCCCAAGAGTTGGCTGTAAGCGAAAGAGTAGCATGGAAATTGACTTTCTTGCTTTAGAGCCGTCGCAGCGTTACGCGACGATGATTCGCGCGATTATGCCCCGACCGATCGCATGGGTTTCGACGATCTCTCCTTCGGGGATTTCGAACCTCGCGCCATTCAGTTACTTCTCGGGGGTGGGCACTTCGCCACCGTGCTTGATGTTTTCTGTTGCAGGAAAACAAGACGGTACGCCGAAAGACACCTTGCGAAACGTGGAAGCGATGGGTGAATTCGTTGTCAATGTCGTTCCCTATTCGTTGCGGCAGCCAATGGCCAATTCGGCCGCCGACTATTCGTACGAGGATAGCGAGTTTGTGCGCGCGGGACTCAACGAGACTCCCTCTCGAACCGTCCGTCCTCCGCGACTGCTGGAATCACCCATCAATTTTGAATGCCGTGTCCACGAAATCGTGTGTGTCGGTTCAGCCAGTGCCGTGTTCGGAATCATTCAATGGCTGCATGTCGATGATGAGATTCTGGACGACCATGCGAAAATCGATCCGGAATTGCTCGATGCGATTGGACGATTGGGAGGTCAAAGCTACACGCGGACCAAAGAAAAATTTGAAATCTAGATGACTGAAACGGGAGTTGCATTTGGCTGCCTTCGAACCACAACATCGGATACCTCCGTCCGTTTCTGCGCAAGTCGAATCACTGCTGACGGAAGAAAAAGACCCGCTAGTGAACTGGCAAAAATGCGTCGCGCTGCTCCGAGGGCATGCGTCGCCTCGCGAATGGGCAGCCGTTTGGAAGCAATGCTTTGCAGACTGGGAACCTGCAAGGTGTGGACCAGCGCCAATGTGTTTGCCGGAAGCTCCTGATTTGGTCAACTCGAATTTGGCACGTTGGATGCTGGAAAAACAAATTGATGACTTCCAGACCTTCCACCGCTGGACGGCCGATAATCGTGAGCAGTTTTGGTTGGAAACGATCCGCCGCCTGAACATAAATTTCCAGACTTCTCCAACTGCGATTGCGGATTTTTCAAGCGGCCTGGAAACACCGAAATGGTTGCCCGGCGCGCGACTGAATATTGCCGAAAGCTGCTTTCAGGCCGATGACTCAAAGACGGCGATTGTGTTTGGAGGTGCCGACCAAGTCCTTCAACGTTGGACCTATGGCGAGCTACGAACAAGGACTTTAGCCGTTGCGGGGGCAGTGCGCCAGGCGGGATTCCAGCCCGGTGATGCCTTAGCAGTTGTCCTCCCGATGACTGCGGATTCAATTGCCATTTACTTGGGAGTTGTCTGGGCTGGTTGCGCCGTCATTTCCATCGCCGATAGTTTTGCACCTAGGGAGATTGCTAGTCGATTGCGAATTGCGAAGGCAAAGGGGGTGTTTACCTACGACGAAATGATTCGCGGCGGAAAACAGTTGCCTTTGTACTCGAAAGTCATCGAGGCAACTGAATTGCCGGTTGTGGTCCTAAAGAATCGCAGCGAGTCAACTGCGGTGTTGCGGGGGAGAGATTTGTTTTTCGACGAATTCTTGATTCAAGGAGAGGCGGATAAATGCCCGGAAATTCACTACGCCGAGGCCGATGAAATCATCAATATTTTGTTTTCATCCGGAACCACGGGGGATCCCAAGGCAATTCCCTGGACCCATTCGACACCGCTCCGTTGTGCGGTCGATGGTTTTTGTCACCAAGATATCCGACCGGAACATGTGACCTGCTGGCCAACCAACTTGGGTTGGATGATGGGCCCCTTTCTCATTTTCGCGACATTGATCAATCGCGCCACGATGGCCTTGTACCAAGACGCACCAGTCGGCCACGGATTTGGAGCCTTCATACAGAATGCTCGCGTCAATATTCTGGGCGTAATTCCTACTCTAGTGAGAGCGTGGCGGGCGTCGGGCGATTTGGAGCAATTTGACTGGTCGCAAATTCACGCGTTCAGTTCGACAGGTGAAAGCTCGCAGGCAGATGACATGTTTTATTTATCGTCGCTGGCGGGAATGCGCCCAGTGATCGAATACTGTGGCGGAACAGAAATTGGGGGCGGTTACATTTCGGCAACCGTAGTTCAGCCGAATTTTCCCAGTACCTTTACGACGCCAACTGTCGGTCTCGATTTTGTAATTTTGGACGAAGAAGCAAAAGCGGCAAAAGTTGGCGAGCTGTTTATCGTTCCGCCCTCGATTGGCCTTTCAACCAGGCTGCTCAATCGGGACCACCACGAAACCTACTTTGCGGATGTGCCAAAAACATTGGACGCGCCCGTGTTGAGAAGGCATGGCGACCATTTCCGCACGCTTCCAAATTCTCTGTATGTTGCCGGCGGCCGGGTGGACGACACAATGAACCTTGGAGGAATCAAGGTCAGTTCTGCCGAACTCGAGCGAGTAATGAATGAAGTCGAAGGAGTGCGAGAAACGGCTGCGATTGCTCTTGCGAGCTCAGGAGGCCCAGAAGAACTATTTGTATTTGCCGTTTGTTCCCGTCCGCAAAATCCGGATGGACTTTTGAAAGAACTCAACCAACGATTACGAACCGAATTGAATCCCTTGTTCAAGGTGAAAGAGGTTCGTATCGTAGATTTATTGCCGCGTACGGCGAGCAACAAAGTGATGCGCCGTAAATTACGCGATCTGCTGGTTGGCAAAGTCTAAACAAACGTGCAATGGTTTCCTCTGCGATTGATTTATCTACAGCGCGAAACCGTAAACGAATATTGATCGAGCACAGGATCATCGGAATAGGTCCCTTCTTGAGCCAAGAATTCTCGTACGGTTGTCTCGGAAACCATTGCCAGTTCGCAATCGTTAACGAATTCTTCCGCATTGTTCGCGCCAAAGATAAACGACTCGCCCATTTCGTCCATGCGCCGAAAGAAGGCTTGCACTTCCGGAATTACCGTTTCACCATTGATCACCGATTCTGAAACGAAATCCACCCACAGACGGCTTTCGGGATTCTCCATCATTTCGCCAAAGGACTTGAGCAAACACTTGTTGACTGCTGACTCAAAATACATCGAACAGCCTTCGAAAATGATGGCCGTTGGCAAGCTTGGTACAAAACCATTTCCCAACAACTTGTCGTTGAAATTGCCCTCAAGAAAGTCGGCTGCGATCATAACGCGTTTGCTTTGGTCAAATCCAGGCAGCATCTGCGCAACCCTGGTACGCTCAGCGATCATTTCCGGCAAATCCACTTCGTAAAAAATGACGTCCGGAAAGTCGTGTTGCAATTGAAAGGGCCGCATGTCTAGACCAGCGCCAGCTAGGACCACTTGCCTCAGTCCGCGGACCGAACGAAGCATTTGATCGCCGTGCCGCGTCCGCGCTTCAACCATTTGGACCAATTGAGGCAACGCACGATTTAGCTTTTCAGCCAACATTTCGCCTTGTGGTCCGGCTGCTAGTTGGGCGTGGCTGGGGTCGACCCGGTAATTTCGTCCGTTAGACGAAAAACTGGCTCTGGCTCGCACTCCAGCGATCATTCGGGCCGAGGCCTTAATTTTTTGATTGAAAAGAGTCGACGATTTTTTTCCAGGTTCTAGTAATTGTTTGGCCGGTTGAGCGAAGTAAGTCAGTTCCGCTTCCGCGACGATCTGCCCGTTCGACTCGAACTCCATTGGTAGGGTCACCAAGACGCGATTACCTTGCTTGTAGCGGGACACGATCAACTCTCGTTCGCGATCTGGAATCCGGCATCGGCCGATCAAATGCCCGGTACTGGGGGCTTTGTAGCGCACGTTCATCGATACCAACCATAACGAAGCTGAATCTTCAGTCGAGCATTTGTGAATTCCCGCAAGAGGCACCCCGCGCAGCAAGGAGGTAACCGCCATGCCACCGGTGTAATCGGCGGATAGCGAAATCAATGCGGCTTGGTGGGTGCCGTGTTGGTTCGTTGTCGCTTGATTCAAGGGCAGTATGGTTTCAGCATATCCATTCTCTACCACCGTTATTTGCCATTCGGATGCTTTCAACACTGGGACACATTGGTGCATTAAGCGAGTCATCAATTCGGGGTTAATTCGCTCACAATAATCGTCCTCCCAGGAAATGTCCTTGAGAAAACTCGCCGCTGAGTCTGTGCAATTGATCGCTGATTTAAACCGCGACATGGAGAAGCCCTCGAAATATTGGAAAAGTACCGATCAATTTTTGCCTTGCTTCTGCTGGACCGAAGTTCAACTCAAGACAAAAGAAAAGAAAACAAACGGCGGCTTGTCATGGGCCATTTCCAAGCGGGCAAGATCCTAAACGAACACGGTTACGAATTCAACAAATTTTTCCACGCAAAATCTATTTTCCTCCGTCCGCGTATTGATTCGGTCCACTTATTCCGATTGTGTGGACCTTGAGGTTTCCAAAGTCCATTTTTGTCACCCGTTGAACGTGCGCCAGCGAATTTGCCAACACTTGTGACCTAGTTTTCAGGACTGCGTGCCTCTGGAAACAGCGACAGCGAAACGTCGACATCGATGGAAACTTTTGAAAAAGCAAATATGTTGCGGTATCAAAAACCAAACGAATACCTAAAGGACTTGATCGGGGTAGACCCAGCGGAGCTTGCCGCAGGCCGGATGCCCGATGGAACGATCGTTGAGGGCAAAGAATTTCGCTTTGATTGCACGCAAAAATCAACCGACTTGGCCATTACGATCCGCTGTATGCCCAAGTCTGAATTTCGCGATGTCAGTGTTGAACGACTTTTGGGCGATTCGGCGCGCCTGGCGTCTGTTAATTGCGAGACTTTCCTGAAACCCGTTGATTGGGGCGTGACCAAGGATGTCGTTTTTGTTGCGCATCCGCGTTCGTCGGGTTGGCCACTGAACGATATTTTGCGGCTGGGTCAATCCCCTAGTTCTCGAGTCAAGCGAGCGTTGTCAATCACTCGTGGTGCATTGACTGCGATTCAAAAAATCCATGAGGCAAATTGCATTGCTCGCAACATTTGCCTTTCCAATCTGTTTATGGGGCATGACCGAGTTTGCCTTGTTTGCCCTGGGCCTGAGAATTTTCGCGATTTCGGTATTGTCAGCGAAAAGAAAGCTTTGGACTATGCAAACTTCGCGTCGCCAGAACTAGCTGGTTCGATTCAATTTGAAATTGGCCCTGCGTCAGACTTGTACTCGATTGGCGTGTTGCTGTTTACGCTGGTAACAGGACGTGAACCTTTTCAAGGCGATTCCGTAGGGACGGTTCTCTATCAGCACATCACCGTCGATCCACAAATCTTGTTATCCGATTACGAGGTTCCAAGGCCACTGGTGGAGGTCATTGGTCGCCTGCTAAAAAAGGATCCGCGCGCTCGGTACCAATCAGCGCATGCCGTTCTCAACGACTTGCAGCAGATTCAAATGCTCGTCAATGATGGTCAATCCATTGACGGCTTCGTGATTGGTCGAGAGGATACTCGCAACTCAATCGTCGAACCGTCCTTTGTCGGGCGAACGTCGGAACTGACATTGATTGAAGAACAGATCACTGCTGCCGCGAATGGCGCGGGCCAATCGCTTGCCGTCATTGGCCTTTCGGGGATGGGCAAATCCCGCTTAATTAACGAGGCAAGTCACTCGGCAGTGCGTCGCCGTTTTTCTATCTACCGAAGTATTGCTTCCAACCATGCTAGAGAAATTCCGACGACCCCGTTGCTGCGAATCATCGAGCAATTGAAAGAACAAATCCGAACCTATCACTCGGTACGAAACCGCCTCAGTAAGGAACTGCTGGGAGCCCGTCAAGAAATCGCTCTGGTGTTTCCTGAGCTCGCCGAGTCATTGGGATGGCCCAGCGTGACGCGTATGACCCGTGAAGACCTGACTCGCTCACAGGTAGAAAACGCCTTCGTTAAAGTTCTCGCCTGCTTGGGAGATCAAGAGTCTCCGGCGTTAGTCTGGATCGATGACTGCCATTACTTGGACCCCCAATCGCGAGCAATCATTGCTGCTTTGTTGCAACAGTCTCTGAAATACTGTCTGTTTGTGTTTTCGTTGAGAAATGACGACGGAATCAATCATAATTTCAGTTCACGAATCAAGACGACGCAACAGATTTTTCTGAGTGAGTTGGGTCGTGAGGAAATGATGTCAATGCTGGAGTCGATGGCTGGTCACCTGCCAGAGCTCGCTGCGGAGACAGTTGTGAAACTTGCTGCCGGCAGTCCGTTTATGGCGGCTGCTGTTCTGCATGGATTGATTGAGAACGAAGCTTTGACCTTTGAGTCCCAAACCTGGAAGGTCGACAAAAAGAAACTTGCTGGTATCCAAGCGTCGCAAAATGCAGCCGACGCCTTGGTCAACCGCTTACATGAAATCCCACCGACTGTCCAAAAGATCCTGTCCGCAGCGGCGATCATTGGCAAGGAATTCGACGAGGATCTCGTATCGCAACTTTGCCGTTTGCCGGTGACCGATATTCAGGAATGCATGAAATGGTCGCGCCAGCAACGTATTGTCTGGGCCATGGCAAACGGCAAATATTTGTTTGTTCACGACAAAATCAAAGACGCAATTCTGGCGCGTATGTCGCCGTCCTTCCGCAAGGAATCGCATTTGGCATATGCTCAGTTCCTGGAAAAGGAAGAACCGGAAAACGACTCTGAATTGGCCTATCACTACCATTTGGCGGACGAAGACCAGCGAGCGCTCCCGTTCGCCCTCAAGGCGACGGCACAAGCACAAAGATTGCAGTCGCTGGAGCGGGCCGAGGAGTTGCTACGCATTGCGCTCAATGGACTGCAAAGCGCAGACAAGCTCACGCAGCATGAAGTCCATTCGAAGCTTGCCAACGTGTTGATGTTGAGCGGCAAGTATGACGAATCTGCGGCGTGGTTGGAAAAGTCCCTTGAGACTGCCGAATCGTCGATGGAGTTGGCTAATATCGAAATGAAATTGGGCGAGCTGGCATTTAAACGGGGCGACAAAGAGATGGCGGTTGACAAGTTCGTCGCCGCACTCAAGAAACTCGGTTTTTCGGTGCCCACCAGTCGATTTTCCTTGTGGCGAAAATTGGGTTACGAGGTCTGCGTTCAAGCATTGCATAGTCTTTTTTCGTTCTGCTTCGTCAACCGACGCCGTGGCACCCCACCAGAATCAAAGACCTTGGTTTGGAGACTCCATGGCCGGATTGCGCACGGCTATTGGTATACGAGAGACAAGTTCCACACCTTGTGGGCTCATTTGCGGCACATGAACATGGCCGAAATCTACGGGCCGACCGTGGAATTGGCCCAAGCTTATTCCGAACACGCTCCAGGCATGTCGTTAATTCCATGGCATTCGCGAGGAATCAAATACGTCAAACGTTCGCTCAAAATGCGTGAGCAGATGGAAGACAATTGGGGCCAGGGCCAATCGCGGAATTTTTACAGCATTCTTCTGTATTCTTCCTCACAATACGCGGCCTGTGTAGAGCAGGCTTCATTAGCTGAATCCATTTTGGTTCGCGCCGGGGATCCGTGGGAAGTAAATATCGCTCGATACCAAAATGCGGCTTCATTGTATCGCTTGGGAGACCTCAAGGCTGCATTGGACCTTGCGCGACGGACCTATGACTCGGCATTATCCATTGGCGACCACCAATCAACGAGCAATATCATCGACGTCTGGGTTCGCGCTTCGCTCGGTGAAATCCCCGAAGAAGTGCTGTTGACCGAAGCAGTCCGAGCAATCCACGATACACAAAGCCAATGTCAAACTTTGCTGGCCTATGGCATTCACCTCTTGTTCAAACAAGAATTCGACGAAGCCATCGAGAAGTTTCAAACAGCAATCGACCTTTCCAAAAAATCGGGGATCGTTAACGCATTTGTGACGCCGAATTATCCTTGGCTGGTGACGGCGATGCGCAAACAGCTGGAAATCCGCCCGCCTCGCTCACCCGCCAAATTACGACAGTTGCAAAATCGACTGTTACGGGCCGCGAAACGCGCCGTTACGAAGACCAAAGCATTCCCAAATGACCTCCCGCATGCCTTACGTGAAATGGGAATTGCCTCGTCCATGCTGGGACACTATCGGAATGCCAAGTCTGCGTTGATACAAAGCATCTCAATAGCTGAAAAACAAAAGGCAGTTTACGAAAAGGCTCAGTCACAGGAAATTTACGGTTCGATCGGCTCCGAACTGGGCTGGCCGAATGCCGAAAAAATCTTGCAAGACGGGGTCCAAAGCCTTAACGATATCCGAAAAAATGTTACCAATTCGGACGTGACAGAATCGATGTCGATGTTGGATCGATTTGATTCGTTATTGATGGCCGGACGCCAAATCATTTCTGTTAACGCTCCCAACGAGATTTTGCTGCAAACAATCGCCGCTGCAAAACGTCTACTGCGCGGACAGCGGACCATTATTATTGAACGGAAAAAATCGGTCGATGGCGCCTTTTGGCATTCGTCCGATACAAATACCGTTTTCGACCTGAGCATTGTTGAGGAAGCAGTTTACAAACAACGGACTATCGTTCGTGACTTTGAGCGCTATGATGAAGTCGACGCAATCGCACGACGCCACGGCACCTATCTTTGCAGCCCGATCACCGTTCATGGCGAGGTCGCTGCCTGTTTGTATGTCGCTAACGAATTTCTCTCGGGCCTGTTTGGTGAAAACGAGATTCGCATCGCTGATTATGTGACGACCACAGCTGGAAGTGCCCTTGAAAAATCCGACGGCTTCCGCCGTCTGGAAGAACTTAACGTCGGATTGGAAAAAATTGTCCACGAACGAACGGCGACGGTCGAAGCACGCTCCGTCGAATTGGAGCGAACGGCCCGAGAACTGATGGCTACCCAGTCGAAGTTGGAACAAGCCCGCGACGAAGCCGAAACCGCCAATGCATCGAAGAGCGAGTTTTTGGCCCGAATGAGCCACGAAATACGGACGCCAATCTCCGCCATTATGGGCTTTACCGAATTGATGCTGCGCGGAATCGTCAATGATCCACTCCAGCGAACCCAAAAATTGGAAACGATTTACGGCAATAGTACCCACCTACTCCAATTGATTAATGACTTGCTTGACCTGTCGAAAATCGAAGCAGAAAAAATGCAAGTCGAAGCGATCGATTGCAATCCGTTGCGCCTCCTGTACGAAGTGGTCTCCTCGCTAAACGTTCGCGCTGAACAAAAATCAATCAGCCTGAATATGAAATTTGACGGAGAAGTTCCGCAACGAATCACCAGTGACCCAACGCGGTTGCGACAGGTGCTGATCAACGTCATTGGAAACGCCATCAAATTTACTTCCGTCGGCGGTGTCGACGTAACGATGCGCGTTGTGGAAGGTCCCTTTCGCGTCAACAACAACATTGACTCAAGCCAGGTACTGGAATTTGAAGTGGTTGATAGCGGAATTGGAATGACGGCTGAACAACAAGCCAAGATATTTGACCCTTTTTCACAGGCAGATTCTACGGTCACACGAAAATTTGGCGGCACTGGTTTAGGACTCTCGATCAGCAAGCAGCTTGCGGAGGCTCTCGGTGGGGGCGTGACGGTCTCTAGCGTCGTTAATGTCGGCAGCGCCTTTACCATCCGAATCAATCCCGGCCCGTTACGCGTCGACGACATGCTGACTCCCGAGGAAGCACTGGAGTCGGTCAGTTCAGTCTCCGAACGACGATTCTTGAAAGCCGACCTTTCGGGACTAAGAGTTCTCATCGTCGACGATGGAGAAACAAATCGCGAACTACTCAAACTGATGCTCAGCGACGCTGGAGCCAAGGTCGAATGCCGAAGCAACGGACAAGAAGGCGTGGACGCGATCAACAGCGGCTTGGAGTGCGATGTCGTGCTGATGGATATGCAGATGCCAGTGCTCGACGGCTACTCCGCCTCGAGACTACTACGGCAACAAGGCTTCGGCACGCCAATCATCGCTCTTACTGCAAATACAATGGTTGGCGATGAAGAAAAATGCCGCGCCTGCGGATGTAGTGATTACCTCTCAAAACCAATCGACATCAATTCCTTGTTACAAAAATTGAGCCAGCTTTTCGGGTTGAAGACGAAGACGTTGAGCCTTTCGGAATGCTTTGAGCGCGGTCAAGAACGCGACGCGGTATCAACCAAAGAACTCAACCAACAGCTTACGATGTCACGAAAATCCACAGCGCCGTGGGAAGAAGAACTTCCGGATGACGAAGTCTTCCGGTCTTTTGCAATTGATTTTGTGGAAGAAGTCGACGGCCAGATGGGTGAACTCCATCGACTGGTCGAAAATCGCGATTACACACAATTGGCATGTAAGGCCCATTGGATCAAGGGAACCGGCGGAACAGTTGGTCTACCTACTTTGACAACGATCGCCAGCGATTTGGAAAAGGCTACCAAGGTCCGCGATCTGGAAATGATGACGCAAGCGTTTGATCGACTTTGTGCGTTCATTGGGCATGAGCGCAAATCTACAGGCCTACCACACGGATCGCAACTTGATTGATCGAGACGCTTTAGTAGCGAACGCTCACCCCGAGACTTGCAGCGTGCACAGCCAATTGGGTGGTCACATTGGAGCCGGGCACCGGTCCAAAGGGAGTCACGATTGGACCGCTCAGTTCGTTCTCTGGCGAAAAGCTATAAGCAAAATTGAGATTGGTTCTCTCGCCAAGATGGATTGTGCCGCCGAGGCTGTAAACATGCTGATAGTGCAACGGAGCCAAAACGCCAATCGTGGCTTCATCGTTCGACAATAATGACGAACAAAAGGTATAGCCACCAGCAGCCGTGAATCGTTGAGATACCCTCCGTCGCATCCCACCACCTAGCATGTATTGATCGTTGTAACCGAGTCCGATGAGCGAGCCATCCGGGTTGAATCCAGAACCGCCCCAACCTTGCGCATTCGAATTCCCAACATAACGCACATCAAAACTGAGCACAGTATTCTGGAAACCAGAATACGCGGTGCCGATTGATAACAGCGTTGGCAAATCAAAGTTAGCGGCTACATCGCGAGGCAACCCTAATTCATTGACACTAAGATTGTGGAAGGTTTGCATCCATTGCTTGCTGCGATAGGTCGCGCCAAAACTGATCGATGGCGAGGCCTTGAAGTACGATGAGACTTGAAATCCTCCGCCCCAATTCATTTGGGCACCGCTGCCAATTGGATAACGTGCCGCACCTGAGCCGTCCGCATCATCTGGCGGAGCAAACACAAAGGGATCTATTCCCAATTGCCCCAAGGTAATCGTTGGCGCAAGGCCGATGGAAAATCGCTCGGTCAATCTTAGACAAACGGACGGCATGATTTGCATGAACTGAGCTGATGTATCCACTCGCCCCAATCCGCCAGGAAATCCGGGCGAGTTGCTTTGCGGCGTAAAGAACGGGTTGGTAGCCGACGACGGGTAGTTGGTCTTCGCACCTCCGACCGTTGCTACGCTCAGGCCATAAACAATGTTGCAGTTTTGGGAATGAAAAATCCAACCAACATTGGGAAGGGGAATGACTCCTGGCTCACCTTCGGTCGATCCCGCCCCCAACCCAGCGATCGACGAAGATGTTGAGACTTGGGGAAAGATCAGATCGATACCAAACCCGAGTTCATTAGATCCGGACTCTGCCATTGCGGCAGGGTTTAGGTAGGTGGTCGAGACAGGGTCGACCGGCGCAGCTGTGGTTGCCCCACCCATGGCTCGGCTGACAGGACCCGTCCAGGGAAACACAATCCCCTGACCCCGGATCGGCGAACAACATGCACCCAAAAGGCAACAGCAAACGAAAACACGCGTGGCAAACTGAGACACGTCTGACTCCCATGAAACCGCAGACGGAAAAAGCTTCGTCATCCTCTCTATCGGAATGACTGTCTCGATACTAAAGAAAAACTTTTACCAATTTACGTTTTCACGTGATGGAGCGAATCAAAAAATGTGCCCGTCTAACGTCGACTGGGAGTAATTTTCAATTCCAGCCGTGCGTCTTTTCGCATCACAACAATCGTCGTTTCAGTTCCCGGTTTCAAACCGTCGATTGCGTATGAATAGTCGTAAATGTTCTCCACTTTTCGACCACCGAACTCGACGACGACATCGCCTCCTTGCAATCCAGCTTGGGCTGCAGGGCTGCCTTCGGTGACTCCCGATAACAGGACTCCCTTGACATCGCCTGCGTAGTCAGGAATTGAGCCCACGAAGGCTCTCATACTGGCGCGCGGCGCAGTCTCTGCTTTTTCGGTCTGGGCCTTGTAAACAGGCACTTCATCTCCCGTCGCCAACGAGTTTGCAATCAGCCCCATCAATTTCGCAATCTTGGCGGCTTCAACGTAATTGAGTTTTTCTGGTGTGTCCCGCGGCGTATGGTAATCCTTGTGTGAGCCTGTGAACGCAGAAAGGATTGGGACACCAGCACGATAAAAAGAGCTTGCATCGGTCGGCAAGGAAGTGTCGTTACTGAGTTTCAGGTTGAGTTGTGTAACAGTGTTCTTCTGAGCAGCTTTCTTCCAATAGTCCGACGAGCCGATGCCTTGCAGAATCAATGTGCCGTCATAGCGGCCCACCATGTCCATGTTGAGGCAGGCAACAAGTTGTGGATAGAGACTGTGCTTTTGCTGAAGGATTTCATTCGAACCGCCATTTTTCGTCGCAAAAGATTCCACAAAATGTTGCGAACCATGCAAGCCCAACTCTTCACCACTCCAAGCAGCGAAGACAACATCTCGTTTGAGATTCAACTTTCCAGATTTTTTCGCGGCAGCCATGTTTTCGGCAATTTCCAACATTGCGGCAACGCCCGATGCATTGTCATCTGCCCCGAAGTGAACCATGGATGTTTCGTTGTCACGCGCCAATGAACTACTGCTGCGGCCAGCACCCAAGTGGTCGATATGTGCTCCAATAATCAGGGCCTGCTGGGCGGGCTGATCCGAAGCGTTGAGACGGCCGACAACGTTTCGACCGACACCGATGATCTGTTCTATTTCCAAATGAGCGGCGACCTGAACGCCTTTGAGCGCTATACCCATCATCGGCTCACCCGTATCCAGTTTGTCTTGCAGCTCTTTCAGATCGCGGCCAGCGGCCTTCAGCCACTCGGCGGCAACCTCATCGGTGACACTGATTGCAGCAACACTGGAGCCTGCCAAAGAAAAATCTTTCTCCAGTGGCACCAACTGCTCGCGCACTGCGGAATTTGGTCCACTGACCACGACAATTCCGCGTGCTCCCTTGTCGCGTGCATCCATCGACTTCTTGCGAAGGCTGGCATGAAATTGCAAATGCTGGCGAACTTTGTCGGAAGTGTTCTCAGGTGCATATCTGAAAATCATGACCCATTTGTCTTTGACGTCGAGGTGAACGTAAGAATCGTAGGCCTTGATTTCGCCGTCTTCCGGAGCCACGATTCCATACCCTGCGAAAACGACATCGGTCGCGCCAATCGAGCCCGTTTTTGAAAAGGTCAATGGCCGCCAGTCCTTTTCAATCTGGTAGGACTTGTCGCCAAATTTGAGGGCATTCGTCGCTCCAAGTTTCGCACCGGCAGGAAATTTGAATTTTTGGAACCACGTGCCCTCGTCGCCAGCGGGTTGGAGGCCCAAACTATCGAGGTATGCAGCAACATAGGCGGTTGCCTTTCGTTCGCCGATCGAACCTGTCATCCGACCCTCAAGATCCATGCTGCAAAGAAATTCAACGTGTTTGCGAAAGTCCACGGGTTCGAAATCGGCCGAAGTTGCTTTGGCGGTCTCACGACCCGTTTGCTCGGAATGCGGGTCGCTGTTGGAAGCTTCGGTGGTCGATTCGTCAATTCCCAACGCTTTCAAAGCAGCCGCATGATTCCATTTCGCGACATAAATCTGTGACTGACCTTCAGAATTTCGGTTTGAAGTCCAAGTAAGTCTTTCGCCCGTCGAGTCCCAACTTGCCAATCCATCAAAGCCAGGCGTCGTCGTGACACGGACCGGTGCCGATTTTCCGTCAGCATCGACGAGATAGAGTTCGAAATTATCGAATCCGTGTTTATTTGTTGTGAAAATCAAATACTTGCCACTAGGATGAAAATAAGGCGCCCAAGAGGTGGCCCGCATGTTCGTTAATTTTCGCTGCTCGGTTCCATCGACATTCATCGTGTAGATTTCAGCGGTTACACCATCCTCCGAAAATCTTCGCCAACAGATTTTCTTTCCGTCACTAGAGAAGAATGGGCCGCCGTCGTAGCCTTTTACATCTGTCAATTGTTTGACTTCGCTTCCATCGGCTCGCATGATGTAAATGTCCATCAGCAATTGTTGCTCCACTTCGAATGCTTTTTTGGTCGCGTCGTCCAATTTGTCCGTAAAACCCCGGCGATTGGAAGCGAACGCGATCCATTTGCCATCCGGCGAATAGCTTCCTTCGGCGTCGTAACCTAGTTCTGTGGTGAGCGACTTGTACTCTTTCGTCTCTAAATCGTATTCGATCAAATCGTAGGCGCTGTCGTAATCCCAAGTGTAGCGGCGCTGTTTGCCTTGCTCCCGCAATTCCAGCTCCGCTTTTTGTTTCGACTTCGCCTCAGGATCATTTTGAGTCGAGCCAAACAACGCTTTTTTCCCTGACGGATGCAACCATGCACAGGTCGTTTTACCGTGCCCTGGCGAAACACGTTGACTTTCGCCAGTTCCCAAATCCAAGACATAGATTTGGTAAAATGGATTGCTTGGGTCCTGTTCCGCCTGATAGATAATTTTGGTTCCGTCTGAATTGAAGTAGCCTTCGCCAGAGCGTTTGCCTTCATAGGTCAACTGGAGAGTATTCGAAAAAAACTCGCCTTCGATCCCTTCATCGGTTGCTTTTACAACCGGCTGGGCGGAACTGGGAGGGCTAGTTTGAGTCTGAGCGGATCCAAAACTCGGGAATCCCACAAATCCAAAACTAAAGACAACCAGAATTCGGCCAACAACCAGCTTCAATGCCATCTCAAATCTCCGAAAAATAATCAGTGCACGTAAGAACCGATCACCACAATTACTTCTGACAGCATAAACGCACCAATTATTCGATTGGTTTTTGTCGTTCAATATTTTGTACAAGCGGGCAGCGGTCGGAAGGGATACCCTACGATTTTACAATCTAAAGACTTTTTTTCCGACCAGCAGATAATGTTCAGTCATCTGTTTGGAATTTGTAAATGGACCGGCATTGTGCTAAAGTCCGCAAATAGGTCCATTTTTCAACCTAATTAAACCCACATTGCGTCAAATTCGCTCGTGAATTTTGTCGATTATTTCCGGTACTTCTGGTGCAATCCTAGGGTTAAAATTAGGGTATCTTCCTACCTATCGGGGTGCTGGACGTTGCTTTGTTTCTTTTTTCTTTAATTCAAAAGCCAAGCCTATGATCGCCAAACGAAGTTACGACTGTCTTGTGGTTGGCAGCGGACCTGCAGGCGCTTCGACTGCAATTCTCGTCGCCGAACAGGGATACACAACGCTGATGGTTGAACGGGAAAAATTTCCCCGCTTTCACGTTGGAGAATCGCTGATGCCAGAAACCTACTGGTCCTTCGAGCGGTTGGGGATCGTGCATGAAATGGATCGTGTTGGGTTTACGAAAAAAAACGGTGTTCAATTTGTTACGGCTGACGACAAGGAAACACAACCGTTTATTTTCTCCGAATACGATGACCGAGAATGCTCCACCACCTGGCACGTTCAACGAGCAGACTTTGACAAGATGCTCTGGGATACGGCCTACAATCGTGGTGCCAACGTCATGGACGAAACTCGAGTAATGGATGTCGAGATCCGTAAAACATCGCCTCACAAGGTTATTTTGAAAACAGCGGACGGCAAGGAACAAGAGGTGATGGCCCGAGTGATCGTTGACGCTTCGGGCCAGCAAGCGATCCTGGCAAACCGCTTGGGTTTGAAAGAAAATTATACAGACCTGAAGAAATCCGCCGTTTGGAGCTATTTCAAGGGCGCGAAGCGAAACGGCGGTGTTAATCCGGAAGTAACCTGTATCCTACACACGAAGTCGAAAGACGCCTGGTTTTGGTATATACCGCTTTCCGACGGAACAGTGAGCATCGGACTCGTGGGGGACAATGACTTTTTGCTAAAACGGGGCGGAAGTCCCGAACAGATTTTCCAGCAGGAGCTGGCGAATTGTCCGGGCGTAAAACGCCGTTTAGTGGATGGCGAATGCGTCAGTCGCTACCACGTCGCCAAGGAATTCTCGTACCACTGCACGCAACAAGCCGGCAACGGCTGGGTATTGGTAGGCGATGCGGGAGGATTCATCGACCCGATCTATAGCTCTGGAGTCTTTCTGGCACTCAAGTCGGGCGTCATGGCGGGCGAAGCTATTTGCGATGCTTTGGCGGCCAACGATGTGTCCGCCCAGCGCCTTGGTCGTTGGACCAAAGAATACAACGATGGCGTCAAGTGGATTCTGAAACTGGTTCGGGCGTTTTATACCAAACCATTCAGCTTCGGGGATTTTGTTCGAGAATTCCCACAACACCGCGAAAACCTCACTAATTTGTTGGTCGGCAAGGTTTTCGAAGGCTCGCCCGGCTTGATTTTCGATGACATGGATCCATGGATCGAAAAACTCGACGAAATGATTGTGGCTTGAAAACTCATTTTTGACTTGGGTCCTACGCCCGTCATTTGCCAAGCGACCGTTTGATTTCGTCGCGCGTCGTTACGGATAGGACGACGCCGTTTTGAACTTCCAATTTGACCGGGGCGGTTGCATACCATTTCCTTTCGGCGTCTAGACGAAAGAACACTGCTGAAGATTTCGAGTCGTGTTTGTCATCGCTGAACGGCGGAATTTCCAAAACTGCAATGCGAGTCTCCTTGGGACTCGATGGCACGGAATCCAATACGGCATGACAAAGCTCGCATTGAGAAACCAGCAAAAAAATAGTCCATTTTCCCTCATCGAGCTGAGAACCATTTTCAACAAAGGGCGTCAGCGGGAATTTCTTTCCAATCCACTTTGATGGTTCTAAAAACGCAATTCCGCTAATGCCGTCGAAGGCGATCTCGTCTGATTTCAGAAACGGCGAAAAACGCATTATTAGTCCAATTTGCAACAAACAAATCGTTAACGCGCACCACCAAACGCAGGAGACTCGTCGTCTGCTTGCAGGTTTCGATTCTTCTGCTTCAGAGCGGAGTCTATTCAAGTTTAAGCAAAAGATTGCAACTAGATCAATGGTCAATGACAGCCAGGGACTTGTTTCGAACGCCCCAAAACACCCGCAATTGGTCGAGCCTTGAAGTACCTTTAGAAACGACACCAAACCGAAAATCGAAAAAACGACCATTCCGACCCAGACGGATAAACGAGGTTGAAATCGAGATGCCAACCACGCTGCCAAAAACAACTCAAGCCATGTCACGAACAACGTAACTACAAAAGATCCGCCAATAAGGAGTTCACTAGCGGGTGCAGCCAACAGCACATGGGTCTTCAATACAGCCGAGACGACCAGTAAAACAACAGGAAAAAAATAGGCGTTTGCCTGGAGGAATCGAAGGGGCCCAAATGAATCCGTTTCAACTAAGTTCATTGCCCTGCGTTTGCATCATTCGCGATCGATTGATTGGGAGTTCTCCCTCCTCCCCAAACAAAAAAGACGATGCTTCCAACCAAGCAAGTTCCAGCGATGCAGGCCCAGACAAACCATTTCTCAACCGGACGTTTGGGTGTTATTAATCCTACTGATTCCGGAGTGTAAAATTTCGCATCGCTAACGGCTTCTCCGACACTGGAAATCTCATGAACCTGGACACGGCCATTGCTAAAAGTTGATTGGATTGACCATGGAATCACTCGCCCCGCCACAATGTTGTAGTTGATGAGCTTATCAACGGTCCGATTTATTTGCACTTCACCTTCTGGCGTCGCAGCTTCGACATTCACCAATATTCTCCGTAACAAGTATCCTTCCGTTGGCAACCAATGGAATTCTCCAGAAATCACTCCGCCGCTAAAGGGAATACGAAAATTGATTCCTTCAACGGTCCTTCCCAAATGTTCGTCCAAATTTGAAATCGACGTCGCCTGCAAACGAGGGGTCGTAAGAAACAATTCTAAGGGAACGGTATTGACCAAGCCTGCCACAACTGCAAATGGAAATTGACCGAGAAGATTGTTGTCAATTTTTGCTTGGACCTCTGGATCATATCCGAGCAACCAAAAAACATATTCACCCGATGGTT
>WBZS01000860.1_pt1 | contig 29664 bp, 22 predicted proteins | sample 5204201 | NCBI WGS metagenome assembly WBZS01 (sample SAMN12344357, study PRJNA552823) | activated sludge metagenome | biome: Activated sludge suspended growth; feature: Nitrification reactor; material: Wastewater; isolation source: activated sludge from nitrification reactor of wastewater... | reverse complement strand
GCGTAATGCTGCGAGCCGACGGGCCACTGGTAAGCCGTGTGCGGGAAATTCGCATGCACGGTTTGAACGGGGGTGTTGGCTTCTATCGAAACCTTCTGGCTCGATAGGGGCCAACATCTACCAATGAACACCGCAACTCCCGCCGATACGCTGCTGTTGGTCGACGGCTCCAGCTACCTGTACCGCGCCTACCACGCGCTGCCCGACCTGCGTTCGGCCGACGGTTTTCCGACCGGCGCGATCCACGGCATGGTGGCGATGATGCGCTGGCTGCGCGGCCAGGTGGGCGCTGGCCATGCGGCCTGCGTCTTCGACGCCTCCGGGCCGACCTTTCGCGACCGCCTGTACCCCGAATACAAGGCCACGCGCTCGGCAATGCCCGACGCGCTGCGGCAACAGATCCCGGCCATCCACGAGGTGGTGCGGCTGCTTGGCTGGCCGGTGCTTCAAGTGCCCGACATCGAGGCCGACGACGCCATCGGCACGCTGGCACGCCTTGGCGCCGACAGCGGCCACCAGGTGTTGATCTCCACCGGCGACAAGGACCTGGCGCAACTGGTCACCGACCGTGTGACGCTGATCAACACCATGGCCCGTCCGCCCGAACGGCTGGACCGCGGCGCGGTACTGGCCAAGTTCGGCGTGCCGCCCGAGCGCATCGTCGACTATCTGACCCTGGTCGGCGATGCGGTCGACAACGTGCCCGGCGTCGACAAGGTCGGCGCCAAGACCGCCGCCAAGCTGCTGGCCGAGCACGGCTCGCTCGACGCGCTGGTGGCCAACGCGGGCGCGGTCAAGGGCGCCGTCGGCGACAACCTGCGCCGGGCGCTGGACTGGCTGCCGCGCGGGCGCCAACTGGTCACCGTGCTGACCGACTGTGACCTGGCCGCGCACATCGCCGGCTGGCCGGCGCTGGACGCGCTGGCCTTGCGGCCGGTCGACCGCGCCGGGCTGATCGAGTTTTTCAGCCGCTACGGTTTTCGCACCTGGCTGCGCGAGCTGCAGGACGAGGACAGCGCCGCCGCGCCCGCCACGCCGCGCGCCGCCGCGGCGGTTCGTGACGCCAGCGGCGCGGCGCCCGGCGGCGGCGACCTGGCCGAGCAGGCCGAGCGCGACGCGCCGCCGGCGCCAGCGACCCCGCTCGACTGCCGCTACGACAGCGTGCTGACCCGCGCGGACTTTGACGCCTGGCTGGCGCGGCTGCGCACCGCGCCGCTGGTGGCGCTGGACACCGAGACCGACTCGCTCGACCCGCTGCGTGCGCGCATCATCGGCATCAGCTTTGCGGTGCAGCCGGGCGAGGGCGCCTACGTGCCGCTGGCCCACGACTACCCCGGCGCGCCCGAGCAGTTGCCGGCGGCCGAGGTGCTGGCCGCGCTCAAACCCTGGCTGGAAGACGCCGACGCGGCCAAGGTCGGGCAAAACAGCAAGTTCGACAGCCATGTGCTGGCCAACCACGGCATACAGGTGCGCGGCTGGCGCCACGACACGCTGCTGCAAAGCTATGTCTTCGAGGCGCACCTGCCGCACAGCCTGGAAAAGCTGGCCGAGCGCCACCTCGGCCGGCGCGGCATCAGCTACGAAGAACTGTGCGGCAAGGGCGTGGCGCAAATTCCGTTTTCGCAGGTCGACATCGCGCGCGCCGCGCAGTACAGCGGCGAAGACAGCGAAATGACGCTGCAGGTGCACCAGGTGCTGTACCCCAGGCTGGCCGCCGACGCGGGCTTCAAGCGCGTCTACGAGGAGATTGAGCTGCCGGTGTCGGCGCTGCTGATGCGCATTGAACGCCACGGCGTGCTGATCGACGCGCCGCTGCTGGCGCGGCAAAGCCAGCAATTGGCCGAGCGCATGCTGCAGCTCGAACGCGAGGCCTACGACATCGCCGGCCAGCCGTTCAACCTGGGCAGCCCGAAGCAGATTGGCGAGGTGTTGTTCGGCAAGCTGGCGCTGCCGGTGAAGAAAAAGACCGCCGCCGGCGCGCCCAGCACCGACGAGGCGGTGCTGGCCGAACTGGCCGCCGACTACCCGCTGCCGGCGCGCATTCTTGAGCACCGCGGCCTGGCCAAGCTCAAGGGCACCTACACCGACAAGCTGCCGCTGATGGTCAACCCGGCCACCGGTCGCGTCCACACTTCGTATGCGCAAGCGGTGGCGGTGACCGGCCGGCTGTCGAGCAACGACCCCAACCTGCAGAACATCCCGATCCGCACGCCCGAGGGCCGGCGCGTGCGCGAGGCCTTCATCGCGCCGCCCGGCCACGTCATCGTCTCGGCCGACTACTCGCAAATCGAGCTGCGGCTGATGGCCCACATCAGCGGCGACGCCGGCCTGACGCACGCCTTTGCCGCCGGGCTGGACGTACACCGGGCCACCGCGGCCGAGGTGTTCAACGTCGCGGTCGACGCCGTCACGCCCGAACAGCGGCGTTACGCCAAGACCATCAACTTCGGCCTGATCTACGGCATGGGCGCGTTCGGGCTGGCGCAAGCGCTGGGCATCGAGCAGCGAACCGCGCGCGACTTCATCGAGCGCTACTTCGCGCGTTTTGCCGGCGTCAAGCGCTACATGGACGAAACCAAGGCCGCCGCGGCGCAGACCGGCTACGTGCAGACGCTGTTCGGCCGCCGCATCACGCTGCCCGAAATCCGCGGCGGCTCGGGCCCGCGCCGCGCCGGCGCCGAACGCCAGGCGATCAACGCGCCGATGCAGGGCAGCGCGGCCGACCTGATCAAGCTGGCGATGATTGCGGTGCAGCGCGCGCTGGACGACGCCGGCAAGCGCAGCGCGATGGTCATGCAGGTGCACGACGAGCTGGTGTTCGAGGTGCCCGACGACGAAGTCGACTGGGTGCGCGCCGAGGTGCCACGCCTGATGGCCGGCGTGGCCACGCTGCATGTGCCGCTGGTGGCCGAGGTCGGCGTCGGGCCGAACTGGGAGCAGGCGCACTGAACGAGGCCAAGCTCCGCCATTCGCTCTGCCGTGCTGAGGCTGCCGGCGACCGCAAACCGCGGCCCGGCGATTACATCCGCGTGTCGTGCAGCGCGCCGCCGGTCAGGTCGACCATTTGCGGCGTCACCTCGGCAAAGCGCAGCCGCTTGCCGCCGTGTTCGGCAACAAACTTGTCGGCGTCGGCCTGCTGGGCAAAGCTGGCAATGGTCAGCCCCATCGAACCCTTGCGCCGGCTGCCGACGACGAAGTAGGCACCCTTGGCGTCTATCCAGTGGCCCTTGGGTTGGCCCCAGTCGGCGCGGCCCATGTCCTGCACGTAGGCGGCGCGCACCTTGCGCACCTGTTCCGGCCGCAGCAACATCGAAAACAGCTCGACCGTGTCGCAGAAATAGTCCGGTGCGCTCTGCCCTTCAAAAAAAATCTGGCCCTTGGGGCCGGGGTAGTCGGCCAGCAGCATGCCGTCAAGCGCGCACGCGGTGTTGCGGTCGATCTCCAGCGGCGCTGAAGCCACCGTGTCCGGCGCGCGGCCGCAGCCGGCCGCCAGCAGCAGCGCCAGCAGCCACAGCGGCCGGCCGAGCGCACGCCGGCGGGCCTGGCGGTGCAACGGTGTCATCGGCGAAACCTCCACGCCGCCAGCGCCAGCGGCAGCACGATCCACAAGCCCATCACCGCGCCCATCCACAGCGGACGGCCCAGCGCCGGCGGCACGATGCTGGCCAGCCCATACAGCGTGCGCACATCGTCGAGCGAAAAAATGTTCAGGATGCGGAACACATCGGCCGGGTTCAACAGCAGCAGCCAGGCCGCGACGTCGCCGCCTATGCCGCCGCCGCTGAGCACCATGAAGCCCAGCAACAGCAGGTCAAACACCAGCACGAAGAAAAACCACAGCGCAATCGCCAGCCCCGAGGCGCGCGTGCGGTCGCTGGCAACCACCGACACCGCCACCGCCAGGCTCAGGAAGGCCAGGCCGAGCAACACCGAGCTGAGCATGAAGCCGGCAAAGTGGAACAGCGCCGCCGCGCCCAGTTGCCAGGCCAGCAGCGCGGCGACCGAACCGAAGCCGGCCACCGTCGACAGGCTCAACGCCGCGGCCAGGCCCAGGTACTTGCCCAGCAGCAGCTCGAAGCGCGTGATCGGCAGCGCCAGCAGCAGGTCGAGCGAGCCGCGCTCGCGTTCACCGACCACCGCGTCAAAGCCCAGCAGCAGTGCGATCAGCGGAATCAGGTAAATCACCAGGCTGACCAGGCTGGCGATGGTGAACTCGATGCCGCGCACGCCCACTGTGCCCTGCTGCGCGCCGCCAAAGTAGGCAATCACCAGCGCGAACACGGTGAACACCGCCGCCACCGCCAGCACCCAGCGGTTGCGCAGCCGGTCGCGCAACTCCTTGGCGGCGACGGTGGCCACCGCACGCGTGTCGACCAGCCGGGTGGCCGCGGCCGGGGCGTTGGATGCGGCGTTGGCAGTCATGCGTCGCGCTGCCCGCCGTGCTCGAAGAACAGGTCTTCGAGGGAAGCCTCGTCGATCTGCCAATCGGCCAACTGCTCGCCCAGGCCGACCAGCGCCGCCTGAAGCGCGCGCTTGGCCGGCCGCGGGCAGCGTGCACTGAGCTGCGCGCCGCGCCACTGCGGCTCGGTGAGCGGCAGCGCGGCCAGCGCCTGGCGCAGCGCGGCGCTGGCGGGGGCGTTGTCGGCGGCGCGCGCCGACAGCCGCAGCGGCAGGTCGGCGTTTTCGCGCAGCGACTGCACGCTGCCCAGCGCGCGCAGCCGGCCGCCGGCCATGATCGCCAGCCGGTCGACGCGCTCCTGCAGCTCGGCCAGGACGTGCGAGGTGACGACGATGGTCACGCCCTGGTCGCGCAGCGCGCGCAGCGTGGCGTGCATGTCGCGCGCCGCCTCGGGGTCCAGGCCACCGGTGGGTTCGTCGAGAAACAGCACCCGCGGCTGGCCAAGCAGCGCCTGCGCAAAGCCCAGCCGCTGGCGCATGCCCTTGCTGTACTCGCGCACCGCGCGGCCGGCGGCGGCGCCCAGGCCGACCCGGTCGAGCACCGCCGCGCAGTCGGCCAGCGGCGCGCGCTTGAGGCGGGCGAAAAAGCGCAGCGTCTCCAGGCCGCTCAAGTTGTCATACAGGACCACGTTCTCGGGCAGGTAGCCGATGTGCCGCCGCACGTCGCGAAAGGCGCGCGCGTCGACCGCCACGCCGGCGACCTGCAAGCGCCCGGCGGTGGGCGCGATCAGGCCGAGCATCATCTTGAACAGCGTGCTCTTGCCGGCGCCGTTGTGGCCGATCAGGCCGAACACCTCGCCGCGCCGGATGTCCAGGTCGACGCCGTCGACCGCGCGCACCGCGCCGTAGTGCTTGACCACGCCGCCGAGGGCGATTGCTGGCTCGCTGGCGTCTTCGGCCAGGGCGCGTTCGAACTGCGTGCTCACCGCGGCGCCTCGGCCGGGAAGTGCCGGCCCAGCCATTGCTGCCAGTTGGCGTGCGCCGGCCGCATGCGCGGCTGCGGGTCGACCACGCTGGGCACGCGCAGCAGCGGAAACTGGCGCGCCACCAGGCGCAGCGCCTGCACCGCCGGGCTGGCAAGCAGCAGCTTGACCAGCGGGTAGCGCCAGACCAGGCGGTCGACCAGGTCGTTGGCCTCGTAGGGAATGTCGCCGCGGCCGTTGCCGTCACGGTCCCAGCCCAGGTAGTTGCTCCAGTGGTTGCCGCGCGCGCCGCCCCAGGTTTCGTCGCGCGCGCCGATATAGCGCACCTGTTCGCGGTTGCCGATGAAGTCGTTGCCGTCGACGACATTGCGCGTCGAGCCGGCCGACAGATGTACGCCGACCTGGTTGTCGACCACCAGGTTGTTGACCAATTGCGCGTACTCGACGTCGTAGATGAAGAAGCCGCGCGCATTGCCGGCGACCACGTTGCCCTCGATCACCGAGTCCTGCAGCGAGCGCAGCATGATGCCGTGGTCCGAGTTGCCCCAGGCGCGGTTGTTGCGAACCACCTGGTCGCGCACTTCCATCAAGGCCAGTCCGCCGCGGTTGTAGTAACTGTCATTGTCCTGCCACAGGTTGTGGTAGGAGTTCATGTAGTGCGTGCCGTAGCGGCTGTGGTGCAGCACATTGCGGCGGAATTCGGCGTGGTGCGATACGTCCACATACAGCGCGTCGCGGACAAAGCCGATGCGGTTGCCGATGATGCGCGCACGCTCGGTGTTGTAGAGCTGCACGCCGTTGCCGCGCTGGGTTGACGCCAGGTCGCGCTTGCCGACGATCAGGTTGTCCTCGACCCGCACGTCGTTGGCCTTCTCAATCCACAGCCCGAACAGGTTGTGCACCAGGTCGCAGCGCCGCACCACCGCGCGGTGCGCGCCGGGCTGGATGTAGATGCCGGCGTTTTGCGCCGTCAGGTCGGCACCCGAGTCGGTGACGATCAGCCCCTCGATCGTCACGTCGGTGGCCTGGACGCGAATCGTGTCGCCGCGCTCACCACCCGACAGGGTCGGGCGGTCGATGCCACGCAGCGTCAGCGGCTTGGCCAGCACCAGGTTGGCGCTGTAGTGGCCGCGCGCGACCTCGACCACATCACCGGCGGCGGCACGGTCGAGCACCGGCTGGATCGCCTGCCCGGGCTGCACCTGCCAGGTGGCGGCGGTGACCGCGGCGCAAGGCAGCCAGGCCAGCAACGCGCCGAACGCCGCGCGCACGTTCACGTCTGCAGCCGGCCGAGCGACTTCAGGGTGATGAAAAACACCGCACCGATCAGCAGGTTCTTGAACGCCACGTAGCACACCATGTCCATCAGCGTTGCCACGCGGTAGGTGCGGCCCCACCAGGGCCCGTCCTTGACGTAGCGCTTGGCGCCATAGCGCACCAGCACCTCATACAGGCTCCAGCCAAACCACCAGGCGATGACCCAGCCGTACTGCAGCCGCCCCATCGCCGCCAGCACCCACACCGCGCTGGCCACGAAGGCGACCGAAAAGCCCGCCGCCTGCAGCGCGCGCTGGCGGCCAAGGCCTTCGCGGCTCCACGGCCACACATGGTCCCACAGCTCGGCGGCCAGCCACGCCAGCGTGCCGTCGCGACGGCCATACGACGGCATCACTGGATCGGTCGGCAGGCGGGGGTCAACCATGGCTGGGGTCAAGTCTTGCCTTTTGCCGTATCCATCGGCAACGGCAGGATGGGAATGTAGTAGCCGTCGCGGCCGATCGGCGTCAGCGGCAGCCCGGCCTTGTTGCGCCGCTTGCGCTCGGTGCCCAGCGGCGGGCAGGCGTAGGGGTCGGTGTACAGGATCATGCAGTCCAGGCAGTGCAGGCACTCGCGGTGGTCGATGCGGCCGTTGTCGTCTATCGCCAGCGAGCCGCAGCCGCGCGCGCAGGCCTTGCAGTTGTCGCACTCCTGCTTGCGCTTCAGGCCGAACCAGCGGAAGGTCGACGGCATCGCCAGGGCCGCGCCCAGCGGGCACAGGTACTTGCAAAACGGCCGCTCGGTGAACAGCGACAGGCCCAGCAATCCGCCGGCAAACAGCGTGTACGGCCACGCGCGCTGGCCCCAGCCGACCAGGAAGGTGGTCTTGAACGGCTCGACCTCGGCCAGCCGCTCGGCCAGCCCCATCGAGAACATCGACACCGCCAGCAGGCCAAAGAACACCGCGTACTTGATCCACTTCAGCCGGTCGTGCAGCGGCTTGGGCAGCATGAACTGCCAGCGCTTGAGGCCCAGCTTGCCGGCCAGCTTGTACAGCAGCTCGCTGAGCGAGCCAAACGGGCACAGCCAGCCGCAGAACAGCCCGCGCCCCCAGACGAAGACGGTGGCGATGATGAAGACCCAAAAGACAAAGATGAACGGGTCGGACAGAAACAGCGTCCACTGCCACTGGAACAGCATGGCGTGGAACCAGGTCAACACCTGGGTGATCGACGGCTGCGCCATCACGCCGAAACCGACAAAGCCGATGCTGACCAGCCAGGCGGTGTACTTGAAGCCGTCCACCGGCCACTTGTTCTTGCGCGAGGCGCGACGCGTCAGCCGCTCGCGCAGGGCGTAGACCACCGCCACCATCGCCAGCAGCGCGGCAAACACCGCAATGCCGGCGGCACGCGCCTTCCACACCTTTTGCCACGCCGCCTCGGGCTCGACGATCACCGGCCGGCCGCCCTGCAGCGCCGCCGCGGGCAGCCAGTAGTCGGCGTCGAAGTTGGCAAAGCTGCGCTGGCCGGTGGCGCGGTCGACCTTGTTGCCCAGGAACACCAGCTTCCACGGAAACGCCGCCGAAAAGCCCTTGCCGCGGATGATGAAGATCGCCGACTCGTTGAACGCCGGCGCGCCGGCCGCGGCAATGCCGTACAGGTTCAGAAAGTCGGTGTCGCGGAAGGTGAAGCTGTCCGAGTCCTGGCGCACCTGCACGCGGTCAAAGATGCCACCGCGCACAAAGCCCGAGCCCTTGAACGACTCGATGCCCGCGCTGCGCACGATGAACAGCGCATGCTCGCCGGGCTTGAGTTGGGCCATCAGGTTGGCCCACGCCGCATCGCCGAGCACCGCGCGGCCGATGTCGGGCTGGTTCAGGTAGCCAAACCACAGCGCGATAAAGGGCTCGCCGCCGCCCGGCAGGCCGACCTGTTCGGGCTTGACCACCAGCGGCCGCACCGCGCCTTCGTCGACCAGCGTGGCCCAATCGGCCTTGGCCGCGCTGCCCTTGGCGCGGTCGACGAACACCGCCTGCGGCCGCACCACCGGCGGCAGGATGCCGGTCTGCCGCGCCACCGACGTGCCCGAGGTCATCATCACCTGGTTTTGCGCGATCACCGTGACGGTGGCGCCCGAGATCGCGTCAATGCCGACCAGATGCTCCTCGGGCCGCGACTGGCCGATCTCGATCTTGTCGCCGACGAACTTGCCGACGTACTGCTGGTTGAACTTCAGCAACGCCTCTTCGGGAATGCCCAACAGCAAAATCGGCTCGGAGTGCTTGAGCACCTTGACGCCGACAAAGCGCCCGGCGGTGTTCATGCCGATCAGCGTCACCACCGGCTTGCCCGAATAGGCCGGAATGTCGGTGATGTCGGTCGACAGCATCACATAGCCGAGCAGCCGCGGCTTGCCGCCGGCATCGGCGTCGCCATAGGCTTCGGCATAGGGCGGGTCGCCCTTGCGCTCGGAAAACGACTTGGCGAGCGGAAACACCTCGCCACAGGGCACGAAGTCGCACAGCCGCTTCGAGCTGTGCAGGCCCTCGGGCAATGCGGCCTCGTAGGCCGAACCGGCGTGCGCCGACCAGGGCAGCAGCAGCGCCACCGCCCAGGCCAGCAGCACGCGACACAGCGCGTGCATCGTCATCGACTGCGGAGTGTGGTCGGGCGTGCCCCGCTCAGGCCTCGACGATCATGCGGCTGCGCATTTCAAGGTGCAGCGCATGGCAGAAGTGGGTGCAGTAGCACCAGTACACGCCGGGCTTGTCGCAGACGAAGGTGACCGACTTGGTCTCCTGCGGGTTGACGATGAAGTTGACGTTGTGCTTGGGAATGGCAAAGCCGTGCGTCAGGTCTTCAACCTTGTCCAGGTTGGTCAGGTGCAGCGTGACGATGTCGCCCTTCTTGAAGCGGAACTCGGTCATGCTGAACGACGGCGCCTGGCTGGTCATCTTGACCGTCACCTGTTTGCCGTTGCGGGTGATGCCGCCGGAGGTGGCGTCCTTGGTGGCGTTGGGGAAGTCGTCGATGTTGTAGACCTGCTTGGGCCGCAGCAACTCGCGCTTGAAGATGATGAAGTCGTGCGGCTCGCCGCGCACCGAGTGGTCGCCGGTGAGAATCATCTTCTCGCCGCTGATGTCGATGATTTGCTCGTTCTCGGGGTGGAGCGGCCCGACCGGCAGGAAACGGTCCTTCGAGAACTTGCAGCCCACCGCCAGCCACTTGCCGTCGGCGTTCTTGGTTTCCGACTGGCTGGCGTTCAGGTGCCCCGGCTGGTAGTGCACGTCGAGCCGGTCGACCACGTACTTGGCGTTCTTGTCGCCGGCGGCAAACTTGATCGCCGCCTCTATGTTCCACTTCACCACCTGGCTGTCCAGGAACAGCGTGGTAAACGCATTGCCGCGGCCATCAAACGCGGTGTGCAGCGGGCCGAGGCCGATTTCAACGTCGGCGACCACCGCCTTGGCCACGTCGTCGAGCTTGCCGTCGAACCAGTCGAGCACCTTTTGCAGCTCAATCACCGTGCCGGTGGGCGACAGCTTGCCCGAGCAGATGAAGTACTTGCCGTCGGGCGAGGCGTTCACGCCGTGCGGGTTCTTCGGTACCGGCACATAGGCGGTTAGCGCGGTCTTGGGGTCGGTGTTGGACTTCTTGGTGCCGTCGACCACCGGCACCTTGGAGTCGCCATAGGTCTTGAACTTGCCGTCCTTGACCGCCTGCTCGATGCGCGCGATGTTGTAGAACAGGCAGGCGTCCTTTTCGGCCGACATCATGTCGGCGAACTTCACCCCGCCTTCGGTGTTGTACTGGTTGGTCGCCGCCAGCTTGCCGTCGTACGACGTGGCGAGCAGGTCACAGTTGCCGTCGATCAGCACCTGCCAGCGCACCTCCATCGATTCGGCGTCGACGCAGGTCATCATCGCCCGGTAGTTTTCGGGCTTGTCCAGATCCTGGCCGTTGTTGGGCAGCGGCACATGGAACTCGCCGCCGCAAAACACCCGCGTGGTGTGGTTGATCGCCGGGTCGACCGGGTCGCGCTTGTCGGGGAAGATGCCATGAAAGCCCTGCACATTGGGCAGCTCGGTGATCTTGTCGCAGACAAAGTAGTCCAGCCGCATGCGCGCGATGCGGCTGTTGATCTTGTCGTTGACCCAGGCGTAGCGGCCGTCGTAGTCGCCGTCCTTGTACGAAGCATGGACGTGGTGGGTGTCGCCCACCGTGTAGCGCAGGCTGCCGTCGGGCTTGGTGCCCATCACCGCCTTGGATTCGTTGGTGATGCCCCAGCCGACCAGCGCGTCGGGCACGAAGCAGGGAATGCGCAACAACTCTCGGCCTGAGGGGAAGCCGAGCACGCGCACGTCGCCGGTATGGCCGCCGCTCCACAGGCCGTAGTAGACATCGAGTTCACCGGGCTTGGGGTGCAGCCCGGCCTGGGTCGACACCGCGGTCGATGCGGCAGCCGCGGTGGCCGAGCCGGCGGCCGGCGGTGCCGACGCCGCCGCCGGCGCACTGGCCGGCTTGTCGTTGCATGCCGCCAGTCCGACCCCTGCGACTCCGGCCAACGCCGCCGAGTTGAGGAAGCGCCGACGGTCCAGACCTTTACTGGCTTCTGCCTGCGCGAGGTCTGACGCGGTGGGTTTGGTCTGGCTCATGAAGTTCCCCTCGTTTGGATGAGTGCCGAATGCCCGATGCTCGCAAGCACTGGCCGCAGGGCGCATTGAACTGGTTCAATTTCACGGACCATGCGCTGTGCCAACATCGCCGCGCATGATCAGGCCCAACCTTTCCCAGCCCGCTGCCGCGCGGCGGCGACTGCTTGGCGGCTTTGGCGCGCTGGTGGCGGTGCTGCCGTGCCGCACGCTTGCCGCGGCCGCCGCGCTGCCGCGTGTTTCCGCCGCGCAGATGATGATGGGCACGCGCGTCGACCTGATCGCCGAAGCGGTCGATGCGCGGCTGCTCGCGCCAGCCGCCGAGGCGGCGTTTGCCGAAATGGCGCGGCTGGCGGCCATCATGAGCGCCTACCGGCCGGACAGCCGCGTCAGCGCGCTGCAACGCGCCGCTGGCGAAAGGCCGCTGCGCGTCGAGCCCGAATTGATGGCCGTGCTGCAAGCCGCGCAGTCCGTGTCGCAACGCAGCGGCGGCGCGTTTGACGCCACGGTGGGCGCATTGGGCCTGTGGCACGGCGACTTCGGCCGCACCGAGCGTGTCGACGCGCGCCGGCTGGCGCAGGTCGACCACCGCGCGTTGCACCTGGACGCCACCGCCGGCACCGCCTGGCTCGGGCAGCGCGGCATGCGGCTGGACCTGGGCGGCATCGCCAAGCTGCCCATCCTCGCCGCCGGCTTGCAACGCTTGCGCGACCACGGGGTGGCCAGTGCGCTGCTCAACGGCGGCGGCGATGTGCTGGCCTTTGCCGATGCGGCGCGTGCGCCGTGGCAGGTCGGCGTGCGCGACCCGATGGCGCCGCGGCAACTGCTTGGCGTGCTGGCGCTGCGCGATGGCGTGGTCGCTTCGTCGGGTGACTACCTGCGCTGCGTCGGCCGCGGCGCGGGGCTGCAACACCACATCGTCGAGCCGCGCAGCGGCCGCAGCAGCAGCGGGCTGCATGGCGTCACGCTGCTGGCCGGGCATGTGGACGCGGTCAACGGCCTGGGCGCCGCGGCGATGGTGCTGGGCGCCGGCGCAGGCCCGCGCTGGCTGGCCGAGCAGCCGGGGGTCGAGTGGCTGACGGTGGATGCCTCGGCCACGCTGCAGGCCAGCGCCGGCATGCGGCAGCGGCTGCGTCCGGCCTGACGGGCATTGCCGCCAAGGCCTGGTTGCCAAGGCCATGGCGCTGCGCGCGCTGGCCGCCCGCGGCATCATTGGTGGGTGGCGCCGCCATCGGCTTTCGCTTCGGGCGCCACGTACGGAGGCGACGATGAACCTGCTGCTGTGGCGCCATGCCGAAGCCGAAGAAGCCGACGAGGGCGACTCGGCGGCGCTTGACCTGGTGCGACCGCTGACCACGCGCGGCCAGCGCGACGCCAGACACATTGCGCACTGGCTGGACAAGTTCTTGCCTGGCAAGACGCACATCCTGGTCAGTCCGGCGCTGCGCGCGCAGCAGACCGTGCACACGCTCAAGCGCAGGTTCGTGACGGTCGACTCCCTGGCCCCGGGGCGCAGCGTCGAAGAGTTGCTGGCCGCCGCGCAATGGCCCGAGGCCAAGGCGCCGGTGTTGATCGTCGGCCACCAGCCCACGCTGGGTCTGGCAGCGGCCTGGCTGCTGGGCGCGCAAGGGCGCGGCACCGCGCCGACGCAGGGCTGGGCGATGCGCAAGGGCGCGGTCTGGTGGCTGCGCCGCCGGGTGCGCCACGGCGCGGCCGAGGTGGTGATGGTGTCGGTGCGCGCGCCGGGCGACCTGTTCTGACGCGCGCCGCGGCCGAGGCGTCGCGTCGCTACACCAGGCCGTCGAACGGCAACACGTCGACCAATTCGCCGGCGGCGACATGGCCCTGGTCGTGGTGCAGCACGACCATGCCGTTGGCCTGGCTCATGCTGCGCAAAATGCCCGAGCCCTGGGCGCCGGTGATGACCACCTGCTGCCGGCCATCGCTGCCGGTGCTGACGATGCCGCGCTGGAACTCGGTGCGGCCGGGTTTCTTGCGCAGCGGCTGGCTGCACACCGCTCGCAGCAGCGGCAAGGGCCGCAGCGTGGCGCCGGCCATGGCCAGCAAGGCGTCGCGCACAAAGGCATAGAAGGTGACCATCACCGCCACCGGGTTGCCCGGCAGTCCGAACAGGATCGCCTGCTGCCCGGGCGGGCCCAGGCGGCCAATGGCCATCGGCCGGCCGGGGCGCATGGCGATCTTCCAGAACAGCACCTCGCCAAGCTGGCGCATGGTCTGCTTGGTGTAGTCGGCCTCGCCAACGCTGACGCCGCCCGAGGTGATCACCGCGTCGGCCGCCGCCGCGGCGCTGGTAAACGCCGCCTGCAGCGCGGCCGGGTTGTCCTTGACCACGCCCATGTCGATCACTTCGACCCCCAGCCGGGTCAGCATGCCCCACAGCGTGTAGCGGTTGCTGTCGTAGACGCAGCCGGCGTCCAGCGGCTCGCCGATTGAACGCAGTTCGTCGCCGGTGGAGAAAAAGGCCACCCGCAGGCGGCGCAACACCGCCACCTCGGCCTGGCCGAGCGAGGCCAGCAGGCCCAGGTCGGCCGGCGTCAGCACGCGGCCGGCGGCCAGCGCCGCGTCGCCGCGCGCCAGGTCTTCGCCGCGCAGGCGCCGGTTGTCGCCGGCGCGCACCGCGCCCGCCGGCACGACGATGCGGCCGTCGGGCAGCGCCCGGGTGAATTCCTGCGGCACCACGGTGTCCAGCCCGGCCGGCAACACCGCGCCGGTCATGATGCGCAGGCAGTGTCCGGGGGGCAGGGCGTCGGCGGTCACCGCTCCGGCCAGCGCGGTGCCGGCCACCGGCAAGATGCTGTCGCCGTCGGCGGCCAGGTCGGCGCCGCGCAGCGCAAAACCGTCCATCGCCGAGTTGTCGTGCGCCGGCACGTCGATCGTCGACACCACATCGCGCGCCAGCACCCGGCCAAGCGCGGCGCGCAAGGCCAGTTGTTCGACCGCCTGCACGCGCGGCACCAGCCGGGCGATGAAGTCCTGCGCCTGCGCCACCGGCAAGGCGTCGGGGTCATAGCCGGCAATGCACGAGGCAATGTCATGCAGCGAGCGGATCGTCGGCGGGTCAGCGGTGGGCGCGGCAGCGGTCATGGGGTTACTTTCGGGGAGACGTGGGTCATACGCCGCAGCACCGCCAGGCGAGCCCCGCCGCGGCGCCGACCGAGGCGGCGCGCCGGGTCAACGGGCTGGCCGCCGCGTCGCCGAGCAGCCGGCTGACGCCGAGGTTACCGAAGACGATCCAGCGCCGGTCGACGGCATGGACCCAGCCCATGCCGGCATGCACGTCCTGCGCGCCGCCGTCTGCCTGGTAGGTCGGCCGCGTGGCGGTCGACGCGCTGGTCGGCACGCCAAAAAAGGCCTGCATGCGCTGACCGTTGGCCAGGCCAATTCCCACCCCGGCCGACCATTCGGTCTGCGGCTGCCAGCGCCGTTGCCAGCCGAGGTCAAGACCGGCGGCCATGCCGCCGCCGCGGCCGAGCAGGTCTTGCGACAGGTTGGCAGCCACGTTCCACTGCTTGCCCAACTGGTAGACCGCTGCCAGCCGGCCACGCAGCGACGACCGCACGTCGGGCAAGCCGGCCAGCACCGCCGAATCGGACGCCTTGCGGCCGCTGTCAATGCGCAGCGAAACGCCCAGCTTCAGCCGCGCGGTCTTGACCAACTCGGCCGACGCGCCCGGCCCGGCAACGTCGGTGCCAAAAGCCAACAGGCCGCTGCCGCGCGATGACGACAGCGTGTAACGCCCCCAGCGCCAGGCCCAGATCGGCACCAGCTTCAGCGAGCTGCGCTCGGCGCCTGCATATTCGGGGTTGGCCGACAGGGTGGCGCCGACCAGCCAGCGTGCCCGGGGCGCATCAGGCGGCGGCGCGGCGTGGCCAGCGGCGGCATCGCTTGCCGCTGCGGCGATGGTCGGCTCGGTGGCGGCTGCGGCCGGCGCAGCGTCGGCCAGGTCCGAAGCCAGCGCAGCCTGGGCGAAGCCCGCCATCAGCAGCCACAGCGTGGCGGCCGACCGTGCCCGCGGTCGCGTGGCGGCGATCAACGGCTTGACCCTTTCAGCCACCGATGTAGCTCATCTCGACGCGTTGTTTCGTCGACCCGGCGGCGCCGCGCAGCTCGGAATAACGGTCGGCACGCGCGGCCCAGATCTGCGCCAGCGCGCTGGTGATGTCGGCGTCCGACACGCCGCCGCGCAGCAGCGCGCGCAGGTCAAACCCGGTGCCGGCGAACAGGCACAGGAACAACTTGCCCTCGGTGGACAGGCGCGCGCGGTTGCAGTCGCGGCAAAACGCCTGCGTGACGCTGGAGATCAGCCCGACCTCGCCCCGGCCATCGGCATAAGCCCAGCGTTGCGCGGTTTCGCCCGGCGCGCTGGCGGCCAGCGGGGTCAGCGGCCAGGCCGCCTGCAGCCGCGCCAGCACCTGCTGCGAGGGCAACACCTCGTCCATGCGCCAGCCGTTGCTGGCGCCGACGTCCATGTACTCAATGAAGCGCAGCACCACCGCCGCGCCATGGCGTTCGCGCAGGTAGGCGGCCAGCGGCACGATTTGCTGGTCATTGGTGCCGCGCTTGACCACCATGTTGACCTTCACCGGCGCAAAGCCGGCGGCCAGCGCGGCGGCAATGCCGTCGAGCACATCGGCGACCGGAAAGTCGACATCGTTCATGCGCCGGAAGATCGCGTCGTCGATCGCATCCAGGCTGACCGTGACGCGGCTCAACCCGGCGGCCTTCAGCGCGGCGGCCTTTCTGGCCAGCAGGGCGCCGTTGGTGGTCAGCGTCAACTCCAGCGGCTGGCCGTCGGGTGTGCGCAGCGTGGCCAGCATCGCCACCAGCGCGTCCAGGCCTTTACGCAGCAGCGGCTCGCCGCCGGTCAGGCGCAGCTTGCGCACGCCGTGGGCGACAAACAGCCGCGCGATGCGGGTGATCTCCTCGAAGCTCAGCAGCGAGGCGTGCCGCAGAAACACGTAGTCGCGGTCAAAGACCTCTTTTGGCATGCAGTAACTGCAGCGAAAGTTGCAGCGGTCGGTGACCGAGATGCGCAGGTCTCGCAGCGGCCGGCCCAGGCGGTCGCCCAGCGTGCCGGTGGCGGCGATGGGGTGCGGGGGAATGGCCGGCACCGGCGCGGTGTAGCGCAGGTCGGCCAGCGGAATGACGGTCTCGCCCATTGCGGCGGATTCTGCCGTGCGGCAGATGCCCTTTCGGTCAGGTTGACCGCGGCAGCGCCGCGCGCCTACTGCGGTGGGCTGTATTGCAGCGTCTGGAAGGCTTTGACCGCGGCCTCGGGCATGTCGGCGCGTCGCGCGCCGGTGAACCGCGTGGCCCAGTACGACACGCGCATGTCGTCGACACGCACCGTGGTGCCGGTGCGCGGCGCGTGGATGAACTTGTTGTCGCCAACGTAGATGCCGACATGCGAGAAGGTGCGCTTCATGGTGTTGAAGAACACCAGGTCGCCGGGCTTGAGTTCCTGCCGGCCAATGGCCATCAAGCCAGCCGAGGTGGCCTGTTCTTCGGCGCGGCGCGGCAGCACCAGGCCGATGCTGTGCTCGAACACATAGCGCGTGAAACCGCTGCAGTCAAAGCCGGTTTCGGCCGAGTTGCCGCCGCGGCGGTAAGGCACGCCGAGAAAGTTCATTGCCCGCAGCACCATGTCAGACGCGACATCACGCACCGAATCGCGCAGCGACTGCACCGCGGCGGCCGAGGCCTCAATCGGCCTGCGCAGGCCCAGCTCACCCAGCTCGCCCAACAGCCCGGCTACGGGGTCGGCCGGCTCGCTGGCCGCGGGCTCCGGCGCGGCGTGCACCGCCGTCACCGCCAGCGCGGCCGCCAGGCAGGTCAGCGACAGCGTGCGGGCCACGCGGCGCCTGCCACGCGCCACCTGATCGAGGGAGTGAAAAAGTCTCGACATTGACCGGCGAGGATACCAGCGTCTTCACAGTGTCAAACTCAGGGCAAAGCCGGTGTATACGCGGCGAATTGCAAGCCCATGCAACCGGTTGGCATTGCCGGCCGCGCCGAACGCCGGCCGATGCGCGGGCGGTGGCGTGGCAGCGTCAGTGTGCTGTCAGAGCCTCGCCGTGCAATCATTGCCGACGCCCCCGGTCGGTGTTGCGGGTTTGCGCTGCCACGCCCGCCAGCCCGGCTGCCTTGTTTCGGTCAATGCCAACGCGCGCGCTGGGCCCTGCCGCCATGCAGCAGCAGCCACACCCAGCAGCGGCCTTTCTGATTTCTAAGAGGAGACGACTGCATGAGCACGCCCGCCGGCAACTATGCCGAATTCCACCGCCGCTCCATCACCGACCGCGACGCCTTCTGGCGCGAGCAGGCCGAGCTAATCGAGTGGGAAACCCCGTTTACGCAGGTCTGCGACTACAGCAACCCGCCGTTTGCAAAGTGGTTCATCGGTGGCCGCACCAACCTGTGCCACAACGCGATTGACCGCCACCTGAAAACCCGCGCCGACCAGCGCGCGCTGGTGTGGGTGTCGACCGAGGTCGACAAGGAGGTGGTCTACAACTTCCGCGAACTGCACGCCGAAGTGCAGCGCATGGCCGCCATCCTGCAGTCGCTGGGCGTGAAGAAGGGCGACCGGGTGCTGGTCTACATGCCGATGATCGCCGAGGCCGCCTTCGCGATGCTGGCCTGCGCGCGCATCGGCGCGATCCACTCGGTGGTCTTCGGCGGCTTTGCCAGCGTCAGCCTGGCCAGCCGCATCGACGACGCCGAGCCGACGGTCATCGTCAGCGCCGACGCTGGCAGCCGCGGCGGCAAGGGCGTGCCGTACAAGCCGTTGCTGGACGAAGCCATCAAGCTGGCGGTGCACAAGCCGGCCAAGGTGTTGATGGTCGACCGCGGGCTGGCCAAGTTTGACCGCGTGGCCGGCCGCGATGAAGACTACGCCACGCTGCGCAACCAGTTCATGGACGCGCAGGTGCCCTGCGTCTGGCTGGACTCCAACGATGTCAGCTACACGCTCTACACCAGCGGCACCACCGGCAAGCCCAAGGGCGTGCAGCGTGACGTCGGCGGTTATGCGGTGTCCTTGACCGCGTCGATCAAGCACATCTTCATGGGTGAAGCTGGCGAAACCTATTTCTCGACCAGCGACATCGGCTGGGTCGTTGGCCACAGCTACATCATCTACGGCCCGCTGCTGGCCGGCATGGCCACCATCATGTACGAAGGCCTGCCGATCCGCCCCGACGGTGGCATCTGGTGGAAGCTGGTCGAGCAGTACAAGGTGTCGGTGATGTTCAGCGCGCCGACCGCGGTGCGGGTGCTGAAAAAGCAGGACCCGGCGCTGATGCACAAATACGACTTGTCCAGCCTGAAGGCGCTGTTCCTGGCCGGCGAACCGCTGGACGAGCCGACCGCGCACTGGATCAGCGAGGCGCTGGGCAAACCGATCATCGACAACTACTGGCAAACCGAAACCGGCTGGCCGATCCTGGGCCTGTGCAACGGCGTTGAAAAGCAAACCTCGAAGTTCGGCTCCCCCGGCAAGGCGGTGTATGGCTACGACGTCAAGCTGATCGACGAAGGCACCGGGCAGGAACTGACCGGCGCCAACGAAAAAGGCGTGGTGACGATCGAAGGCCCATTGCCCCCGGGCTGCATGCAAACCGTGTGGCGCGACGACGCGCGCTTTGTCAAGACCTACTGGCAAAGCATTCCCGGTCGGCTGGTCTACAGCACCTTCGACTGGGGCATTCGGGACGCCGACGGCTACATCTTCATCCTCGGCCGCACCGATGACGTGATCAACGTCGCCGGCCACCGCCTGGGCACGCGCGAAATCGAGGAAAGCCTGTCCAGCCACGCCAACGTCGCCGAAGTCGCGGTGGTCGGCGTCGCCGACAACCTGAAGGGCCAGGTGGCGATGGCCTTCGTGGTGCTGAAGGATCCGTCCAGGGCGTCCACGCCGGCCGACGCGCAAAAGCTCGAAAGCGAGCTGATGAAGGTGGTTGACGACCAGCTCGGCGCGGTGGCGCGTCCGGCGCGGGTGCGCTTCTTGTCGGTGCTGCCGAAGACGCGTTCCGGCAAGCTGCTGCGCCGCGCGATCCAGGCGGTGTGCGAGTCGCGCGACCCGGGCGACCTGACGACCATCGAAGACCCGACCGCGCTGCAGCAGATCAAGGACCTCGTGGCAGCCAAGTAAAGCCGGCACCCAACCACGGGGCGCCGCCTCGGCGGCGCTCAATTGCTTTGTGGACCCGAACGGCACGCGTGACGCGTGCCGTTTCTCATTCGGCCGGCCAATTGCGCCTTGTCTGGCATACGGGCCTCTTCGTGCCGCTGAACTGAAAACGGTCGGCGGCGGGGCCCGCGTCCAGGCAGGAGCCCGCCCATGTGGTCCATTCCCCGATCTCCGTCGCCGTTGCCCCGACTCGCCTTCGTCGGCGCGGGTCTGGCGTTGTTGTCAACCTTGTCGCAGCCGGTGCTGGCGCAGGCCGATACGCAGCGCCAGAGCGCCCGGGTGGCCGGCGCGGCACCTGGCCCGGTCCAGCCGCAACCGCTGGACATCTACCTCGACGAGCAGACCGGGTTTGTCTTCGTCTACCTGCCGACGCAGTGGAAGTTCGTCGGCAAGGTCGACCCGGCCTGGGTGCGCAGCCGCAGCGTGCGCGTACACACGCGGCTGCTGCCAGCCGAAGAATTTTGAGCACCGGCGAGGGCACGCGCGCGTTTGCGATCAAATGCGCGCCCCGTCGCCGCCGATGGTCCGACCCCGGTTGGGCCACTTGAAGCCATGAACATGTCGCCAGACCGTCTCCTGTGGCCCGCCGCGCTGGCCGCTGCCGTGCTTGCCGCGGCCTGTGCCACGCCCCCTTCGGCCGCGCCGGCCGCCGGCGCGCGGCCGCGCATCGAGCGTGCCGCCGACCTGCCCAGGTCGACCTACCGCTTCGACCAGCCGCTGCGCGAGGTGCTGCGCAGCGACGCTGCATTTGCGCCATTTGCCCAGGCGTTGCAGCGCGACACCGAACGCTTGCTGGCCGACTACGACATCGCCGACCGCAGCACGCGCACCGCGCTGCTGGCCACGCTGGCCAACCTTGAGTTCCTGGCCGGCCGCTACGAGCGCGCAATCGCCCACGCCGAGGCGCTGCGCGCGCTGCAGGACAAACCGGCCGACCAACTGCTGGCCGGCCTGCGCCTGCGCGCGATGGCCAGCGCGGCCAAGACGCACACCATCGGCAGCCCGGCCTACGTACGCGCGGTCGGTGACTACCTGGATCGGGCGCTGGCGGACATGCCGGCCGCGCTGGTGGCCAACGGCGTGCGTGAGGCCAAGATGGGCGCCGAGCTGCTCGGCGAGGGCCGCATCGTCGGCAGCGTCAACGAGCAGTTGCAGCCCATCGTCGACCGCAGCGGCGCGTTGAGCAGCGACTTCGCGCCGATGCTGGCGTCCAGCCGGCTGGCGCTGCGCGCGGTGCTGCCGCTGAAGGACACGCTGGTCGCCTCGTACAGCCGCTGGCTGGCGCAGCACACCCAGGCAAAGCCCGACATCTGGGCCGCGCGCGACGTCAGCCTGCCGGCCGGCGCCGGCTACACGCCGGTGCGGGTGGCGGTGTGGGACTCGGGCGTCGACACCGCGCTCTTTCCGGGCCAATTGCTGACTGACGGCCAGGGACGGGTCGCGCAGATCGCTTTCGACAAGTATTCGCGCCCGGCCGACGGCGTGCTGCAGCCGCTGCCGGCCGAATTCAAGGCCAGGCTGCCGCAGATGGTGGCGCAGTCCAAGGGCTTTTCCGACCTGCAGTCGGACATCGACAGCGCCGAGGCGGCGACGGTCAAGCAACTGTTTTCAGGGCTGACGCCCGAGGCCTACAAGGCGACCATCGAAGACCTGCGGCTGGCCGGCAATTACGAGCACGGCACGCACGTGGCCGGCATTGCGCTGGCCGGCAATCCGTACGCGCGGCTGGCGGTGGCGCGCATCGAGTTCGGCCACACGCTGCGGCCCGAGCCGTGCCCGAGCGTGGAACTGGCCGAGCGCGATGCGCGCTCGGTGCAGCAGGTGGTCGACTTTTTCCAGCGCGAGCAGGTGCGGGTGGTCAACATGAGCTGGGGCGGCAGCGTCGGCGACGTTGCCGGCGACCTGGAGCAGTGCGGCATCGGCGCCGACCCCGCGGCGCGCAAGGCGCTGGCGCGGCAGATCTTCGACATCGGCAAGCAGGCGTTGACCCAGGCCTATGCCAGCGCGCCGCAAATTCTGTTTATCGCCGCGGCCGGCAACAACAACGACGACCCGACCTTCAGCGAAAGCGTGCCGGCCGACATCGTGCTGCCCAACCTGCTGACCGTCGGCGCGGTCGACGCGGCCGGCGACGAAGCGGCGTTTACCAGCGTCGGACCGACCGTGCGGCTGCACGCCAACGGCTACCAGGTGGAAAGTTTTCTGCCGGGCGGCACGCGGGTGGCGTTGTCTGGCACCTCGATGGCCGCGCCGCAGGCCGCCAACCTGGCGGCCAAGCTGCTGGCGGTCCAGCCGTCATTGACGCCGCCGCAGGTGATTGCGCTGATGATCGACAGCGCCGACCGCAGCGCCGACGGCCGCCGCGTGCTGATGAACCCTAAGCGCGCACTGGCCGCGGCGCGCCAATGAGCAGCGCCCCCGCGTCGATAGCGGTGCGGGGGCGCCTTGCGCTGGCGTAGTGAACCGGTGCCGCCGCGCCGCCGCGCCGTCCGCTCAGTTGGTCGGCTGCTCGAAAAAGCCTTCGGTGTGGATCAACGACGGCTGGGCACCCAGCTTTTTGGCGGCGGCGACGCAGGCGTCGACGAAATCGGGCGTGCCGGCGACGAAGACGCTAGACGCCGACAGGTCGGGGAACAGCGACGGCAGCACCGCCGGGATGCGGCCGTGCAGCACGCCGTCGGCCTGCTCACGGGTCAGCGTCGGCACGTAGCGGAAGTTCGGGTGCTTGTGCTCCCAATAGCGCATCAGGCCGATGTCGTAGATGTCGGCGCGTTCGCGCGCGGAATAGACCAGCGTCACCGGCTGCTTGAAGCCGCGCCGCAGCGCGGCTTCGGCCAGCGACAGAATCGGCGCCAGCCCCGAGCCGGCGGCCAGGCAGACCACCGGCATGTCGACCGCCGGGTCGCCGATGAAGGTGCCGTACGGGCCGTTGACCATCAGCGCGCTGCCCAGCGCCACCTCGTCGTGCAGCCAGCGGCTGGTGCGGCCATCGTCGACGCGGGTCACCTGTATGCGGATTTCGCCATCGGGCCGCGGCGCGGTGGCCAATGAATACGCGCGCAGCGGCTTGCCGTAGGCCGAGCCGCCAAGCTGCACGTACTGGCCGGGCCAGAAACGCATCGTGTCGCCCAAGGGCTTGAGCACGAACTCAAGGATGCGCGGCGTGCGCGGGATGCGGTCGACGACCATGTAGACCTGGTTTTCGCGCGGCGCGAACAGCATCGGCTTGGCGTCGGCCGTGCCCCATTCGATTTCCAACTGCTCGGACAGCGGCTTGGCCATGCACATCAGGCCATAGCCCTCGGCCCGCTCTTCCTGCGACAACGCCATGTCGAGCACAAAGCCCTGGTCGAACTGGCCCGAGCGGACCTTGACCTTGCATTCGCCGCAGGCGCCGGCTCGGCAGTTGTTCGGCAGCGCAAAGCCGGCACGTTCCAGCGCCACCAGCACGGTGTCGCCGCTGGGGCAGGGCACGGTCTTGCCGGAGGGGAACAAGGTGATGCGGGAGTCCATGGCGTGTAGGCCGTTATTGGTCGGTTTGGTTGTGGGTCGGGCCCCGGTGGCAAACAGCGCCAGCGGGGCCCGGATCAGGCAATGGTCAAACGCCGCGACAGCGCGCCGCGGCGTGGTGCTGCGGTGTGGTCAGAACACCGGAATGATGTCCTCCATTTCGACGTCGGAGATCTCCTGGCCGGTGATGCCGACCTCGGGAATCGCCGGGAACGGGATGTCGTACTTGTCGAGCACGCCCTTCAGGTTCAGGATCGCCGCGCGCCAGTTGTTCTTCTTGGCCTCGTAGCCGGGGATCGCGAAGCCGGCCTTGCGCGCCACTTCCTCACCCTCGCGCTGGTTGGCAATGAAGTCCTGCGGCAGGTCCCAGAACTCCATCGGCGGCTCGAACAGCACCGCCGACAGGAACAGGTAGCCGGCGCGGATCTGCTTGGTGATGGTGCCGCGGTCGGCCACCGCCAGCTTCGGGTAGTCGCGCTCCATCAGCGACATGCAAATGCCCATGTGCCGGCCTTCGTCCTTGCCGATGTTGCGAAAGCCCTCCTTGAACACCGGCTCGGTGCAGTTGGCGGCCATCTGGTGGAAGATGGTCGCGGCGGCGATCTCGCCCATCAGGAAGCTGGAGAACAGCACCGCCAGGCTGTAGCGCGGCACCGCGGCCTTGTAGCCTTCCCAGTAGCGCGCGCCGTTGAAGTACAGCCACTGCGCGTTCTTCTGCAGCCGCTTGCCGAGGTCGCTCTTGGGCGTGTAGGTCAGCGGGTCCGGGTGCTCAAGCAGCTTGGTGATCGCCAGGCCGCACATCTGCTCGTGGTTTTGCTCGTCGCGGGTGACCGAGAAGAAGCAGCGCCGCACCGCGTCTTCCTCGTGCGCCTCGTAGGTCTTGATGAAGGCCGAGGCGAAGACCGGCGGGGCCGAGGCGTCAAACACGCTCAGCAGCGTCCACCAATAGGCGATCGCCTCGCGCTGCTCCCAGGTGTATTTGGCTGGGTTGAAGGTGGCCCAGGGCAGTTTCTTCGGATCCCAGACCTCGCGCTGCGACGCGTCCCAGATCTCTTCCAGCCGCGCGGTCTGCGCATGCCAGCTCAGTGGATAGACGTTGGGCTGTTCGATGGCGGGAGGGAACTCCATCGATTGGGCGAATTTTTCCTTGCTGGCCATGGGGGGCTCCTCTATCACGACGGTGGGGATTTGACGTTGGTCAACCCGGCGCGGGCCGCGTTGCAACAGCAGGAATTTCCGCAGATGCGACCGCGGCAGTCTTTGCGCTGTATCAAATACCGACCGGTCGGTCGAAAATGTTTTTCATCCAAACCGGTTCAGTAAGGCAAAACGCCGCCGCCAAGCAGCGGGGCTCGGCGGCGGCGCGGCGGTTTCGTCCGCCAAAGGCGCGTTTAGCGGCGGTGGCCGCGGCGCTTCAGTGCCGGGTCACGTGCGTAGCCGAGCGCCTGCCAGTCCATGCGCGTGCCGCCTTCGTGGCAGTCCTTGCAGCCGAGTGACTTTTCCTTCGGCTGCACCTCGTGGAACAGGCCCATCCAGCGTTCGGTCTCGATCCAGCCGATGTCGCTGACCTCGCGGCCGTAGAAGGCCTTGGCGCCGCCCTTGACCGCCGGCTCGATCTTGCCGGTCTTGAAGGTGATGCCGACCTGCATCGGCAGCATTTGCTGGGTGGCGTTGTCTATCGGCAGCTTGGCGGTGTGGTACTTGAAGGCGTAGATCTTGGCCGTCTTGTCCTTGATCGAGCCATTGGGCTTGTACAGCGCGACCTTGCCGTTGGGCTCGCGCTTGACGGCCTCGTTGAGCAGGCCGATCTCGCCGCTGCCGTTCCACCACGCGTAGGCCGGCTTGACGTTGTTCTGGAACTCGATCGCCGGCTCAAAACGGCCTTCGCCGGCCACCGCTTCGGCGCGGCTCCAGTCGCGCCGCATGTCGGTGGCGTCTTCGCGCGCAAAGGCGGTGATGTGGCAGGTGGTGCAGTACACCCGCGCATGCTTGGCGTTGAGCTCGGGCTTGGCGTGGACCTGGCCCTTGTGGCAGCCCTCGCACTGCGGCCGCTTGGTGCCGTCGTCGACGCCGCCCATCTGCGTGCCGGTCCCGGCCACCTTGTGGCCCTTGAACTTGTGGCACTGGATGCACTGCATGTTGCTGCCCATGTGGACGTCGAAGTCGCGGTCGGCGCGGGCATGCGCGGTTTCGATGTCGCCGCGCTTGAAGTTCATGCCGCCGCCTGAGCCGACATGGCAGCGCATGCAGACTTCATTGGTCGGCTTGCTGATGTTTTGCGCAATCGACAGCATTTGCTGCGGGTTGTTCAGCGCCTTGGGCTGCCAGCCCAGCGTGCCGTCGGCGCGTTTGACCACCTCACGCCGGTAGTTGGGCGAATGGCAGACCAGGCAGTCGATGTTCTCAAGCTGCGCTGGCGTCATCTGCGGGCTGGGCTTGGCGCCCAGGCCGATGTGGCACTTGGAGCAACCGTTGCTGATGACCTTGCCCTGGTCGTTGGTCAGCATGCCGATCCAGCTCACCGACGGGTTGGTGCAGAAGTCGTTGCTGGTGTTGAGCTTGCCGTACGACCGACCCTGCGTGTTGGTCAGGTTGGGCGTCGGCGCCTGCCACTGGTAGTGGATCGACTTGAAGACATCGGCGGCTTCCTCGTCGTGGCATTCCAGGCAGGTTTTCGGCCCCTCCCACGACTTGACGTGCTTGGTGACGTGGTTGTTCTCCCACAGCGCGCCCTCGGCCTGCGAGTGCGAACCCGGTGCCGAAGCCGCCGCCGCCGACGCCGGCACCTTGGTTGCCGCGGCGGGCGCCATCAGGGCCGGCGACAAGGCCCACAGCAACAGCAGCGCGACGGCGACCAGGCCGCGGTGCAGCGAAAAATGTTGGCGAGAAAAACGCATCGATGCTCTCCTGTGGGCCGCAATGCGCCGCCGCAGCAACGCCGCCTTGCGCCCCTGAAGCGGGGCAAACAGGCTCGGCATCGCCGCGGGCACACCCTGGCGCCCGGCAAATTGTTGTCAGCGCGCTTTACAAAGGTCAATTCGCGGCGGCCCATCCCGAGTGATCTGCTCGGCGCTTCAGCTTGGTTTCAGCTTTCCTGCCGCTTTGTTGCTCGTTTGTGTCTGCGATCTGGGCGCGCATCAGCGTCGGCCGCGCGCCGCCAACGCAGGCAAGGGCAGTTGTTTTGCGGGAAAACCCCAAAGGAAACCGTTTGCGTAAACGTTTCACAACGCGCACACTGTCGCTGCATCCTCAACGGCGCGGCAACACCAGGCGAACGCGGCCAAACATCCCCACGGTCCGCAATTTCGCCAACCCACGGTCAAGCCAGCGCTGTCCACCGGAATCCCCATTCCCCACAACAGGAGTTGCTATGACATCCACCCGTCGTCTGGCCCTTGGCGCGGTTGCGCTGGCGGTGACATGCGCGCTGTCCGCGCCGTCGTTTGCCGCTGACCCGCCGAAGATCGGCCTGGTCATGAAGTCGCTGGCCAACGAGTTCTTCCGCAGCATGGAAGACGGCGCCAAGGCGCACCAGAAGGCCAACGCCGGCAAGTACGTGCTGCTGGCCAATGGCATCAAGAACGAGACCGACACCGCGGCCCAGATCAAGATGGTCGAGCAAATGGTGGCGCAAAAGGTGGCGGCGATCGTCATCGCCCCGGCCGACTCCAAGGCGCTGGTGCCGGCGCTGAAGTCGGCCGCCGACAAAGGCGTGCTGGTGGTCAATATCGACAACCAGCTCGACGCCGCGGCGCTGAAGGAAAAGGCGCTCAAGGTGCCGTTCGTCGGCCCCGACAACCGCGCCGGCGCCAAGCTGGTGGGCGACTACCTGGCCAAGTCGCTGAAGGCCGGCGACAAGGTCGGCATCCTCGAAGGCGTGTCGACCACCTTCAACGCCCAGCAGCGCACGCTGGGCTTCCAGGACGCGATGAAGGCGGTCGGCGCCACGGTGGTCGGCGTGCAGTCGGGCAACTGGGAAATCGACAAGGGCAACACCGTGGCCTCCGGCATGCTGCGCGAGCACCCCGACCTGAAGGCGCTGCTGGCCGGCAACGACAGCATGGCCATAGGCGCGGTGGCGGCGGTGAAGGCCGCCAACAAGGTCGGCGCGGTGCAGGTGGTGGGTTACGACAACATCTCGGCGGTCAAGCCGATGCTGGCCGATGGCCGCATGCTGGCCACCGCCGACCAGTACGGCGCCAAGCAGGCGGTGTTCGGCATCGAGACCGCGCTGAAGGCGATCGCCGCCAAGCAGGCGCAGGCCGACATGCCGGCCGAGGTCAAGACCGACGTCGTGCTGGTGACCAAGGCCAGCAAGTAGCCGCCTGCGGGCCGCAGCACCATGGGCGCCACCGCGTTGCTTACCCTGTCGCAGGTGTCGAAGTCGTTCGGCGCCGCGGCGGTGTTGCACGACGTGTCGCTGCCACTGCACGCCGGCGAGGTGCTGGCCTTGACCGGCGAAAACGGCGCCGGCAAGAGCACGCTGTCGAAGATCGTCTGCGGGCTGATCGCGCCGTCGGCCGGCCAGATGGCGCTGGCCGGCGCACCCTACGCGCCGCGCAGCCGGCGCCAGGCCGAGCACAGCGGCGTGCGCATGGTGTTGCAGGAGCTGGGGCTGATTCCGACCCTGTCGGTGGCCGAGAACCTGCTGATCGAGCGCCTGCCCAACCGCGCCGGCTGGGTTGACCGGGCGGCGCTGCTGGCGCGCGCAAGGGCGCAACTGGCGCGCGTCGGCCTGCACGACATCGACCCGGCGACGCCGGTCGCGGCGCTGGGCATCGGCCAGCAGCAAATGGTCGAGATCGCGCGCAACCTGCAGGACGACACGCGGCTGTTGATCCTCGACGAACCCACCGCGATGCTGACGCCGCGCGAAATTCGTCACCTGTTCCGCGAAATTCGTCAAATGGCGGCGCGCGGCGTGGCGGTGGTCTACATCTCGCACCGGCTCGAAGAGGTGATGGAAATCGCCGACACGCTGGCCGTGCTGCGCGACGGCCGGCTGGTCGAGCGGCGGCCCATGGCCGGCGTGGTCGAGGCGCACATCGTGCGCGCCATGGTCGGCCGCGAGGTGCATGACAACGACCAGCGCCCAGCGCGCGCGCGTGGCGCCGCGCTGCTGTCGACCGAGGGCCTGGGCCGCGGCGGCGCGGTGCGCGACGTCAGCCTGACGCTGCACGCCGGCGAGGTGTTCGGGCTGGCCGGTCTGGTTGGCTCGGGCCGCACCGAGTTGATGCGGCTGCTGTTCGGCGCCGACCGCGCCGACCGCGGCCGGCTGCGCCTGCACCGCGACGGCCAGGTGGTGCACGACGGCGTCGGCTGGCGCTCGCCGATGGCGGCGATCGCCGCCGGGCTGGGCCTGGTCACCGAAGACCGCAAATCGCAAGGGCTGCTGCTGCCGCAATCGATACGCGTGAACACCACGCTGAGCGACCTGCAGCCGTTTCGCGCCGCACTTGGCTGGCTGCGCGAGCGCGCCGAGCGCGCCGAGGCCGCGCACTGGGTGCGCGCGCTGCGCGTGCGCTGCACCGATGCCGAGCAGCCGGTCGGCACGCTCAGCGGCGGCAACCAGCAAAAGGTGGTCTTCGCGCGCTGGCTGCGCCGGCGTTGCCAGGTGCTGCTGCTTGACGAGCCGACGCGCGGCGTCGACATCGGCGCGCGCGCCGAGCTGTACGCCGAGATGGACCGCCTGGCCGACGCCGGCACCGCGCTGCTGATGGTGTCGAGTGACCTGCGCGAGCTGACCGCGATGTGCGACCGCATCGGCGTGATGAGCGGCGGCCGGCTGGTCGGCGTGTTCGAGCGCGGCGCGTGGACCATGCAAGGCCTGCTCGCCGCCGCATTCAGTGAAACCGGCGCCGAGCGCCGCGCGGCCTGAAAAACGCCGTGAACCCGTTGCCAAGGACCGATGCGATGACTGCTCCCGACGCCGCGCCCGCTTCCGCCGCGCCCGGGCCGGACGCGGCCGCGGGGGCAGCAACTGCCGAAAGCGACACCCCGGCGCGAGCCGCCGCCGCACCGGCCGGCGGCTGGGCCGCCGCGCGCGGCCAGATGGGCACCTACCTCGGGCTGACCGCGGTGCTGGTCGGCATGGTGGCGCTGTTCAGCGCGCTGAGCGACTTTTTCTTCACCCCGGCCACCTTTTTGTCCATCGTCAACGAAATCCCGGCGCTGACGGTGATGGCAGTCGGCATGACCTTTGTGCTGATCATCGCCGGCATCGACTTGTCGGTGGGCTCGGTGATGGCCTTGTCGGCGGCGGTGGCGGCGCACGCCATGCTGCGCTGGCAACTGCACCCGGCGGCGGCGTCGCTGCTCGGGCTGGCGGTCGGGCTGGTCTGCGGCATGGTCACTGGCGGCGTGTCGGTGGCCTGGAAGCTGCCGTCGTTCATCGTCTCGCTGGGCATGCTGGAGGCGCTGCGCGGCGGCGCCTACCTGGTCACCGATTCGCGCACGCAGTACGTCGGCAACGCCATGTCGGGGCTGGCGGCGCCCATTTGGGGCGGCGTGTCGACCGCCTTCCTGATCGCCATGGCGCTGGTGGCGCTGGCGCAGACCGTGCTCACCCGCACCATCTACGGCCGCTGGGTGATCGGCATCGGCACCAACGAAGAAGCCATGCGGCTGGCCAGCATCGACCCACGGCC
>WBZS01000859.1_pt1 | contig 29664 bp, 25 predicted proteins | sample 5204201 | NCBI WGS metagenome assembly WBZS01 (sample SAMN12344357, study PRJNA552823) | activated sludge metagenome | biome: Activated sludge suspended growth; feature: Nitrification reactor; material: Wastewater; isolation source: activated sludge from nitrification reactor of wastewater... | reverse complement strand
AGGGTGTGGGTCTGCGACGAACGACCGGGCTCCGCCCTTGAGGCCGAACTCGATCGCCTGATCGCGAAGACCACCACGGACCGGTTGGTCATCTTCGACGGCGACCAAGAGCAAGTCTGGCGTTGGCCCGTTCGGCGAGCCAAGGACGGATCCGTCAGCTCACGCCTGACAAGCCACCGCCACAAGAAGGGCGACCCCGACCCCAAGTTCGCGGCCCGCCTAGAAATCATCCGTATGCCGTTCGACGTCGTCCTCGACGCCAACGCCGTCCTCGGCAAGGTCCGACACGCTTTCGACACTGAGGCCCAAAACGAGTCGAAGCGGGCCTCCAAGCTCATGGCGAACATGTACGCCGCCGTCGAGAAGGCCTACCCAACCACCGCGGACCCCAAGAAGAGGGACCACGAGATCTCGGTAACCCTTGCCCGAATCCTGTTCCTCATGTTCGGCGACGACACAGAGATGTGGCAGACCGACGCCTTCCGAAACGTGATCCAGCACGAGACCCGACCCGACGGCTCCGACCTTGCCCGCGTGCTCAACGAACTCTTTACCTTCCTCGACACAGCTCGACCCGACCACGTGCCGACCGGCTTCGAGGGCTTCAAGTACGTCAACGGCGGCATCTTCAACGACAAGATCAAACTGCCAGCACTGGGCAAGGACTTCCGCGGCGCCATCCTCGACGCGTGCGCCGTCGACTGGTCCGGCATCAGCCCCGCGATCTTCGGCTCGATGTTCCAGTCGGTCCGCGACGCAGAGACCCGCCGCGCCCTCGGAGAGCACTACACGTCGGAAGAGAACATCCTCAAGACCCTCAACCCGCTCTTCCTGGACGAGCTCAGGGACGAACTGACCGCGGCCCTTGCCCGAGATACCACTCAGAAGAGGGTCAACTCCCTCAACAAGCTCTGGGACCGCTTGGGCGCCATCCGCTTCATGGACCCTGCCTGCGGATGCGGCAACTTCATCATCGTCGCCTACCGAGAACTCCGAGCCATCGAGCTCCAGGTCATGGAAGCCCTCTACGACCTCCGCGACAAGCACCAGCTCTCGCTCGACGCCAAGTCCGACCTCAAGGTCACACTCGACCACTTCTACGGCATTGAGATCGACGAGTGGCCCGCACGCATCGCCGAGACCGCCATGTTCATGATGGACCGACAGTGCGACCTCAAGCTGCTGGAGCGCTTCGGACAAGCCCCAGAGCGCCTACCCATCCAGCGTGAGGCCAAGATCGTCGTCGGCAATGCATTGCGGGTTGCCTGGTCAGACGTCCTGGCCCCCTCATCCCACGTCGTCATCGCTGGGAATCCTCCCTTCCACGGCCCGAAAGAGCGATCCAAGGATCAGACGCTCGACCTGCAGCATGTCTGGGGAACTGACTACGACGGCTTCCTGGACTACGTGACCGGCTGGCACGCCAAAGCCCTGCAGTACTTCGATGCCGCCGACGGTCGCTGGGCACTTGTCTCCACAAACTCGATCAGCCAGGGACAAGCCGTACCCACTCTCTGGGGAGCCATCCTTGGCCGAGGGTGGAGGGTCAAGTTCGCACATCGAACGTTTCCGTGGACTAGTGAGGCCTCCGGAGGAGCAGCAGTCCATTGCGTGATCGTGGGCTTCACGCGGACGCCTGGAGATGGGGCTGTCCTGTACGACCACCGAGACGCTCGTGCGTCGGCGCGGCACGTGCCGTCCATCAACGCGTACCTGGTGGACGGACCCAATGTGCTGGTGCGAAAGCGCATGAGGCCGCTGGCCCCGGGGCTCCCCGAGGTGCTTGCGGGGTCGAAGGCGGTGGACTGGGGCTTCCTGACAGTCGAGGCGGACGACTACGAAGAGGTTGCTGCTGACCCGATCGCCAGCAAGTTCCTGCGCCCATTCAAAGGCGGGGAGGAGCTGATCAACGACCTGGATCGTTGGTGCCTTTGGCTGGTCGCCGCCACACCGGCGGAAATGGCGAAGTCGAGACTGCTCCAGCAACGGCTCCAAGAGGTGCGGGTACGCCGAGGGCAAAGCCCGAAGGCAGCCACACGGAAAGGAGCAGCGACCCCGCATCTCTTTGAGGAACGTCGGCAGCCTTCGGAGCCGTACCTGGGCATCCCGCAGACCTTCACCGAGAACCGCCTGTACGCCACCGTGGCACGTCTCCCGAGTTCAGTGATCGCGTCGATCAAGCTGTTCACATCCCCGGATCCCGACGGCTACCTGTTTGCCGTCATGTCCTCCGCGATGTTTCTCACTTGGCAGAAGACTGTAGGGGGCCGGCTCAAGTCCGATCCGAGCTTCACGAACACGATCGTGTGGAACACCCTCCCCCTGCCCATGGTTTCGCCCGCCACTCGAGGGGCGATCATCACGGCGGGGCGACGAGTGTTGGCGGCTCGCGAACTTCGTCCGAACGCCTCGCTTGCTGAGCAGTACGACCCCGCCCGTATGGCCCCTGAACTCATGGAGGCGCACTCGCTGCTGGACGAGGCTGTGGATCGCGCCTTCGGAGCAACATCGGGTTGCCGCTCCGACCTCGAACGTCAAGAACTGCTCTTCACCCGATACGCCGAGTTGGCAGCCAGTCCTTAACTTGCCTTCAGGGGCAAGAACGTGATCCATAAGCCGATGTCGAGATGCAGCAAAGGGTGCGCCATGCGGATGGGCGAAGATTTGCGCAGTCGGATCCAGCTCCTGGCGGTGTGCAACAGACAACGACCGCGTCGAGAGACCAGCCATCAACAGAGCGGCTAGCTCCGTCAGTTGGACATCCCACCGTGACTAACGTGGCTCGAAGGCGAGGAGGAGTCAGTGACCCAGCTGCTGTGGGCTCGCCACGGCGAGAATGTCGCGAACCTTTCGAGGACCTTTTCGCACCGGGTCTTCGACGGCGATCTGACCGAGCGAGGACGCGCCCAGGCCGAACGCCTGGGACAGCTCTTGGCCTCTGCCGGCAGCCCTATCGGGTTGATCGCTGTCTCCCCACTCAAACGGGCGGTGCAAACTGCTGAGATTGTGGGTGGTCATCTCGGGCTGGAACCAGAGCTGACTCTTGACGATCTGCGCGAGGTCAATGTCGGGGACTTGGACGGGCGAAACGACGACGCGGCGTGGGCCACTTACGACAGGATACTGGAGAGCTGGCGTCGCGGAAGGATTCACGAGCGGTTCCCAACAGGTGAGGACCTGATCGACCTCGAAACGCGACTGCGGCGCGCTTTGGTGCACGTGGTCAGCAAAGCCGAGGGTCGCCTTCCCCTCGTCGTCGCCCATGGGGCGAACATTCGGGCAGCCCTACCTCGCCTCGCTCAGGTTCCGGACCCCGGCGTTGACCTCGCCACTGGCGGGATCGCTCGCTTCACCGTCGAAGCCGACCATCACGGGTCTCGGATCGCGCTAAACAGCTGGGCATAGAGGGATCGTGTGTTGAAGTCCTGCCAACCCCCTACCGATGAGAGCGCCGTAGCCGTCATGGGGCAGCGCGTTCATCGCCTCGAGGCGAGCGGTCAGCTGGGCGGCAGCGTCGGCGACCCACCCTGCCGCAGGTACCCGTCGCCGAGGTTGAGGTGAAGGCTCGGCGCCAGGCCCCGCGAGTTGGAGATGCCGATCGTCGCGAGCTCGCTGTCGCCGATATGTGGGTATGCCGCGGGCGCGCGTTCGTCCCAATGCACCTCCTCGTCGAGGTCTGCTTCGAGATCGGCGAGGTAGTGGGCAAGGACGCAACGTTGGGCGTGGTCGTCGTGCCCGGTGGCGGCCCAGGCGGCAAGCAGGGCCTCTTGGCTATGTCAACCCGAAGTGGCCCCACCCGCGTTGGAGAGGACCCGAAGTCGCCCGCCTCGGCAAGACCCTCAAGACGTGGCGGACCGAGTTCATCAGCTACTTCGACACCGACGGTGCCTCCAACGGCGGCACCGAGGCCGTGAACGGGCTCATCGAACTCCACCGACGCATCGCCCGCGGCTTCCGCAACCGCGACAACTACCGGATACGAATGCTCCTCATCGGCGGCGGGCTACCCCTATGACCCCACCCTCAGGTACGAAGAGCCCCATAACAGTCGGCCCTAGACACGCCCGAGATGCATAACGTCGGCTAATTCTTAGAATCAACAGCCGCTCTTACAAGATTGAGTGCATCTCGACAGCAGTCGAGCCAGTGACCCAGGGCGGTCGGGCACCTGCACCGCAATCTCGAGGAAGCGCCCGGCCGCGGTGAGGCCGTGACGGACGATCCGCAGCATGAGCAACGGGTCGATATTGCCGCCCGAGATGACGGCGACGACGGGGCCGTCGAGCGGCATACCCGACTCGATGAGCCAGGCAACGGCGGCCGCACCCGCGGGCTCGGCGACCAGTTTGGCGCGCTCCAGGAGCATGACGACCGCCCGGGACAGGCCGCCCTCGGAGACGGTATGCACCTCGTCGACGAGGCTCGACACGACGGAGAAGGGCACCGGGCCGGGCCGACCGACCGCGATGCCGTCGGCCATCGTCTGCATCGAGGCCAGCGCCACGGGGGCTCCAGCGGCCAGGGACAGTGGCCACGCCGCTGCCTGCTCGGCCTGCACGCCGATGATCCGCACGTCAGGACGCAGCGCCTTGACGGCCACGGCGATCCCGGCGACGAGTCCGCCGCCGCCCGTCGCGCAGACGATGGTCTTGACGTCGGGCACCTGTTCGAGGATCTCTAGCCCGCAGGTCCCTTGTCCCGCAACGATATCGGCGTGGTCGAAGGGGTGGATGAGCACGGCACCGGTCCGCTCCGCGAAGGCCAACGCCTCGACGAGGGCCTCGTCGAGAGTCGTTCCATGCAGGACGACATCGGCGCCGTAGCCACGGGTGGCGGCGAGCTTCGGCAGCGGCGCCCCCGTCGGCATGAACACCGTCGCCGAGATCCCCAGCAGCTGGGCGGCGAGTGCGACCCCTTGCGCGTGGTTGCCGGCGCTCGCCGCGACGACCCCGCGGGCCTTCTCCTGCGCCGAGAGACGGCTCATCCGGGTGTAGGCCCCACGGATCTTGAACGACCCGGCCCGCTGGAGGTTCTCGCACTTGAGGTGGACCTGAGCGCCGACGTGTTCGGACAGTGCCCGGTTGGGCTCCATCGCGGTCTCGCGCACGATGCCTCGCAACACCTCGCGAGCAGCCCGGATGTCCTCAAGGCTGACCGGCAGAGCATCCATGGCCGGCAAGGCTATCCGTCGATCCCGGCCAGTGTCCGGGCCACCGCACGGGACGCGGCGGGGTCACTCGCGGCGAGCAACCCCACGACCACGAGCAGGTAGGCCGCGTCCACCGCCAGCCGAGGTGCCCGCGGCACCCGCCACCCGCCGGCGTGGTCGGTGGTGACTGCGGTGAGAAGGGCGCGTGAGACGTCGGCGGTGGTATGCCGCAACACTCCGCCCGAGCCGAGCACCAGCCCGAGGTCGCTCAACGCCCGGGGCGCCTCACCGGGGAAGGGTGGCCGGGCGTGCCGCCGGACCGCGATCGTCGCGGCCAACCGGGCCAGGTCCAGGTCCAGGCCCGCTTCGGTCGGCCCCACCGGGAGGTATGCCGGGTGCTCACCCAGGCGGGCGGCATACCGGCGCAGGGCAGTCGGGGCTGGGAGGTGTTCGCGGACGGCGGCCTCGATGACCCCTTCGGCGTTCCAGCGCATCCCGAGGTCGGCCTCGACGGTGCGCGAGAAGCGCAGCGGGGCGACGACCTCCTTGCGCAGGCCGGCGTCCTCGCCGCGGGGGGTGACGGCCGAGTAGACATCGGTCGTGGCCCCGCCCACATCGACGACGAGCACGTCCTGGTCGAGGACCTCTGATAGCACCTCGACCCCGGCGAGGACTGCGTCGGGGGTGGCCGCGCGGACCACACGGGCGAAGGCCGGGTCGCGGGAGAGGCCCTTGCCGCCGATGACGTGCCGGAGGAAGACCTCCCGGATCGCCGCCCGAGCACTCTCGGGGGTGACGACGCCGATCTCCGGCAGGACGTTGTCGGCGAGGACATGGGGCCGCCGGGCTTGCGTCAAGGCTGCGGCGACGAGCGGTTGGGCTTCGACGTTGCCGGCCACGACGATCGGCACGTCGCGGGGGAGCGAGCACTTGCCGAGAGCAACGGCATTGTGCTGCAACACCTCTGCGTTGCCACCGTCGGTGCCGCCGACGAGGAGGACGATGTCGGGTCGGGCGTGTGCAAGTGCTGCGAGCTCGTCGGGGCCGAGGGCACCCGAGGCCACATGGACGACCTTGGCGCCCGCCGACAGCCCAACACGATAGCCGGCCTCAGCGGTCACCGTGCGCTCATACCCCACGACGGCCAGGCGCAGTCCGCCCCCGGCCGAGGAGCAGGCGAGGATCCGGCCGTCGTCGACGGCCGTCGAATCGCCCAGATCGATGGCGAGGGACCGCACGCCGTCCATGACATCGGTGTCCAGCGTCGTCGGGGTCTCGCCTCGGGCTGACATCCGGCCGGTGGTGAGGTCGACGAGCGCGGCCTTGGTGAAAGTCGACCCGACGTCGACAACGAGCATCGTCCCGCGTTGATTGACGAGCATCGTCCCGCGTTGATCGGCGAGCATCGTCCCCCGTCGATCGGCGAGGGACGGCCCTTCGGTCTGCGTCGCCATCAGCCGTGGATGTCCAGGGCCTCGCGCAGGTCGTCGATGAGGTCCTCGACGTCCTCGATGCCGACCGAGAGCCGGATGAGGTCGCTCGGCACCTCGAGGGCGGTCCCGGCCACCGACGCGTGGGTCATCCGGCCCGGGTGCTCGATGAGCGACTCGACCCCGCCGAGCGACTCGCCGAGGGTCCACAACGACACGGCCGCACACGCCTTGACCGCGGCGTCCTCGCCCCGCCGGAGTCGGAAGGACACCATCCCGCCGAACCGGCGCATCTGACGGGCGGCGACCTCGTGCCCGGGGTGGCTGGCCAGCCCGGGATAGAGCACCTGGCTGACTGCATCGTGTCCGGTGAGGAAGTCCACCACCCGCTCGGCGTTGTCGCAGTGCCGCTCCATCCGCACCGCGAGGGTCTTCAGTCCGCGCAGGACCAACCAGGCGTCGAACGGCCCCGCGACGGCGCCGATCGCGTTCTGGTGGAAGGCGATTCGGTCGGCCGCGTCAGCGTATGCCGCGACCCCCACCTCCCGGGCGACGACGACGGCGCCGCCGACGACGTCACTGTGCCCACCGGCATACTTCGTCGTGCTGTGGGTGACGATGTCGGCACCGAGCGCGAGCGGCTGCTGGAGGTAGCTCGTCGCGAAGGTGTTGTCGACGACGAGCAGCGCGCCGGCCTCGTGAGCGACGGCCGCCAGCGCCGCGATGTCGGCGACGCCCAGCAGCGGGTTGGACGGGGTCTCGACCCAGACGAGTTTGGTGCGACCCGGCTGGATGGCGGCACGCACCACCGCCGGATCCGACATCGGCGCCACGGTGTGCTCGACGCCGTGCGCGCGAGCGACCCGGTTGACGTAGCGATAGGTGCCGCCATACGCATCGGTGGGGACCACGAGGTGATCACCCGGCCCGACGAGCGAGCGGACCACGCAGTCCTGCCCGGCCAGGCCCGAGGCGAAGGCGAACCCGCGCACGCCGCCTTCGAGGGCAGCGAGGCACTCCTCCAGGGCGGCACGGGTGGGGTTGGCCGAGCGGGAGTATTCATAGCCTCCGCGCAGCCCGCCGACACCGTCCTGTTTGAAGGTCGACACCTGGTAGATCGGGGTCACCACAGCGCCGGTGGCCTCGTCAGCCTCCTGCCCGGCATGGATGGCGGTCGTCGCGAAGCCTCGTGGGCGCTGCGTGGTCATGACGAGCGACTCTAGCCGCGCGCCGCGAGCGTTCCGGGCGTCCCGAGCGTCCCGAGCGTCGAATGCGTTCCGGGCGTCCCGGGCGTCAAACGCGTTCCGGGGGCCGCCGTGGGGACCTTGCGAGATCAGCGTCGGACGCAGTCGTGGACCAGTCCGGCGAAGGCCTGGGTCGTCGTCTTGATGAGCACCTCATGGGTGGTCGTCCGCTCGGTGGCCGCCGGGATGTCGACGGACAGCGTCCCGACGACGTTCTTCTTCTGGTCTTGGGCATGGACCGTGCACACGACGGCGACCTGCGGCGGTTTGTGCACGTCGAAACTGAGCTTGAGCGTGCGGTCGTCGATGACCTTGAACCCGGTCGTCGTCACGTCGATCGCCTGATCGGCCACCGACAGCACCCGCCATGAGGCGAACACCGTGAACGCCAACGTGAAGGCGATGCCCAGAGCCCACCACTTGCCGGTGCCCGGCGCGATTTTCAGACCCCCAACAGCCACCTGCAAAGCCCTTCGTCGTCAGGGTGGGATGATGGTCCACCGTAACCCCCCTGCCACCGAGGACACGATTCAGGTATGCACGAAGGCTTCCGCCTGCTGGCCGTTCACGCTCACCCTGACGACGAGTCGAGCAAGGGTGCGGCGGCGACCGCGATGTATGTCGCCGGCGGAGCGCGGGTCTGTGTCGTGTCGTGCACCGGTGGTGAGCGGGGCGATGTGCTCAACGAGGCCCTCAAGAACGACCCCCACATCCGGCGGGACATCGCCCAGGTCCGGCGCGACGAGATGGCTGCTGCTGCTGCCGCCCTCGGCGTCGAGCACGTCTGGCTGGGGTTCGTCGATTCAGGGCTCCCCGAAGGCGACCCGCTGCCGCCACTGCCCGAGGGCTGCTTCGCGTTGGAGCCCATCTCGGTGACCGCGGAGGCCCTCGTGCGGGTCATCCGGGAGTTCCGTCCGCATGTCATGACGACCTACGACGAGCACGGCGGCTATCCCCACCCCGACCACATCATGACCCACACCGTCTCGATGGCTGCCTTCGCAGCGGCAGGTGACCTCACGGCATACCCCCATGCGGGTGACGCGTGGCAACCGCTGAAGCTCTATTACAACCAGACCCATTCGGGCGGACGGATCCGCGCGTTCCACGACGCGATGGTGGCCGCGGGCCTGGAGTCCCCGTATGCCGAGTGGGTGGCCGCCATTGAGCGGCGCGGCCAGCGGCGGATCACCACACAGGTCCCCTGCGCTGACTTCTTCAGCGCTCGCGACCGGGCCCTGCTCGCGCATGCGACCCAGGTCGACCCCGAGGGCTCGTGGTTCAAGATGCCCCGCGACCTGGAGCGGCGGGTGTGGCCGACCGAGGATTTTGAGGCGGCGCTGTCCTATGTGCCGATCCTTGAGATGGAGGACGATGTGTTCGCTGGGCTGGGCTCGCCGGCCCAGGCGGACGAGATGGCAACACGCCAGGACCTGGCGCTGGTGTTCGACGGACGGGTGGCGGTTTAGATGGGTGGTCCAGTTCCCAACTCAGCGGTCGGGCCGGGTATCGGCGCGTTCCTTGCCTTCTTCGCGCTGGCGGTGGCGCTCTACTTCCTCATGCGCAACATGAATGCCCGGATGCGCCGGATGGCCTATCGCGAGCGCGATCGTCTGGCTGCGTTGGAGGCTGCCGAGGCGGCCAAGGCTGAGGGGGGTGGCGGTGCTGGCGGCTCGGCGCCAGGTGCGCGGCCTTCCGGCGCCGGACCGTCAGCGGTGGTCCCGCAGGACGGCCCGGACCCCGCGCCGTAGCCCCCTGCCCACGCGTTCAGGCCGTGGCGACCGTGTATGCCGCGAGCGCGACGGCCACGAAGTGGGTGATGAACGCCGCCACCGTGCACGCGTGGAACACCTCGTGGAAGCCGAACCAGCGCGGTGATGGGTTCGGCCGCTTGGTGCCGTAGACGACGGCGCCCACGGTGTAGAGCACGCCGCCGACGACGATGAGGGTCATCACCGCGGCACCGCCGCCGGCCAACAACGGAGTGAAGTAGAAGACCGCCACCCAGCCGAGCGCGACGTAGATCGGGGTGTAGAGCCACCGGGGCGCGTTGACCCAGAACACGCGGAAGGCCACGCCACCGAGTGCGCCCAACCAGACCGTGAGCAGCAGGCTGCGGGCCTGGTCCGGCGGCAGCAGGCACAGGGCGAACGGTGTGTAGGACCCGGCAATGATGAGGAAGATGTTCGAGTGGTCCAGCCGCTTGAGCACGGTGTGGACCCGCGCCGACCACTGTCCGCGGTGGTAGACGGCCGACGTGCCGAACAGCATCGCCGCCGAGGCCACGAAGACGGCGGCGCCGATCCGGGCTCGGCCTTCGGGTGCGAGGACGATGAGAACCACGCCGGCGATGACCGCCAGGGGGAAGGTCCCGGCATGCAACCACCCGCGCAGGAGTGGCTTCGGGGCGAGGTGCTCGGGCAGCTGGATAACGCTCATGAGAAGCAGTCTAACTTACGGTTGCGTAACTTACGAGTCCGTAGGTTAGCGAGATCGCCGGGGTCGCCGGGGTCGTCGGGGCTGTCGGGGCCGGGGCCGTCGGGTGGCTAGGCCATCACGGCGATCCTGCACGGCGACGACAGCTCCCAGCCTGGGCACCTGCACCGGTTTCCTGGCAGATACATCTGCCAGGAAACCGGTGTAAGTCCCACCGGAACGGGCGGGACGACCGACCGTGGCGATCTCTCGGACGCGAGTGCCACGGCATACGGGAGTAGCGTGTCAGCGACCAGCCGGCAGCGGTGACGAAGGAATGAGAGGCGGGACGAGGTGGGCCTGAGCGACGTGCTCTATGGCGTCTATGAGCGGCGCTTGGCCCATGACCTCGACCGGGCCAACGTGCCGCGGCACGTCGGCGTCATGCTCGACGGCAACCGGCGCTGGGCCAAGGCGAACGGGTTCGACACGGTCGGCGGGCATCAGGCCGGGGCCGACAAGATCCAGGACCTGCTCGCGTGGTGCGAAGAGGCCGGTGTCGAGTTGGTCACTCTGTGGCTGCTCTCGACGGACAACCTCGACCGTGACTCCAGCGAGTTGGAGCCGCTGTTGCGGATCATCGAGCAGGCCGTGAGCGACCTTGCTGCGGCCCATCGGTGGCGCCTTCACCCGATCGGCGCGCTCGACCTGCTGCCGACGGCGACGGCCGATGCCTTGCGTGCGGCGGAGACGGCGACCGCGGACGTCGCTGGGCTCACCGTCAACGTCGCCGTCGGGTATGGGGGGCGCCGCGAAATCGCCGACGCGGTGCGTCGCCTCATCCTCACGCACGCCGCCGATGGCACGCCGATCGAGCAGATCGCCGACAAGGTGAGCGTCGAGGAGATCGCCGCGCATCTCTATACCCGCGGTCAGCCCGACCCGGACCTGGTCATCCGCACGTCCGGTGAGCAGCGCCTCGGCGGCTTCCTGCTCTGGCAGAGCGCCAAGAGCGAGTTCTACTTCTGCGAGGCCTACTGGCCGGATTTCCGGCGGGTCGACTTCCTGCGCGCACTGCGCTCCTATGGCAGCCGGGAGCGTCGCTTCGGCCGGTAGGTCGCCTCAGCTCGGGTGAGCCTCCAAGCCGGCGAGTATGCCGTCCTCGTCCTCGTGCGCATCCGCTTCCCCTCCCCCGGGTTGCGGGTGAGGGCCCTTGGCCTTGTGTTTGACCTTGGTCTTGGCCTTCACCGGCGCTGGCGCTGCACTCGACTCTGGCTGCGACTGCATGTCGGACAGTGTGTGCGACCCCATGGCCGAACGGGGGGTCGGCCCGGATGCGAGGTCAGCTGACTTGCTGGAGGTGTCCTCGGAGTGAGAACCGGCGCCGGAGGACGGGTCGGTGTCGGCATCGGTATTGGACTTCGTCAAGGTGTCGGGATCGCTGGGCGAGGCATCGCCCAGCGAGGTGATTGCCGAGGTCACCGCCGCTGCCGCTTGGTGGGCCCTGGCGAGAGCTGCATGAGTCGCTTTTGCCACAACGCCTGGCTCGGTCTCGTCGTGGGCCTGGTGCGCCTCCTCGCTGAACCGATAGACGTTCCACACCGGGGTGTCGTCCTCGTCAGCCGGCTCGATCGGCAGCGGCGGAGGTACGTAGGGGTTCTCAGCAGCCCAGACGAGGTAGGCCTTCTCGGCCACGGGCAGCGTGGGGAAGAGCATGTCGGTCCCGATGAGTTCCATAAGGCCCGCGCGCTGCAGCGGCAGCAGAAGGTCTTGCTTGACCCGGGCCAGCCCCAGCCGGACGCCGCGCTCGGCAAGGTCCTTCTGGAGTTCGGCCAGCCCGTCGGCCGCCGTCAGGTCGACTTCGACGTTGGCTTCGACGTTGAGGACGAACCATCTCGCCGGGCTCTGGGGATAGGCGGCGTTCTCCTGGTCGACCACGAGCAGGGCCCGCCGCCGCAGATCGCCGACATTGGCGAAGAACAACGGCGCGTCGTAGCGGTAGACGATCAGCCCGGGCAGGGTCTGCGCGGTCGGATAGTCGGCGACGTCGTGCATGCCGGGCAACCCGGGGACCCGACCGAGAACTCCGTCGTGGGGCCGAGCCAGCCGCTGCGTCATCTCCAAGACGCTGAGGGCGATGGCGATGCCGATGCCGGTGACGACGCCGAAGAGGATGGTGCCCACAGTGGCCGCGGCGGCAAGGAACAGTTCGCGTTTGCGGAACCGAGCCAGCCGCTTGATCTCCTTGATGTTGATGAGCTTGCTCGCGGCATAGAAGACGACCGCGGCCAAGGCGGCCTGCGGCAGGTTGGCGATGAGCGGACCGGCCACGAACAGGACGATGACAAGCATGAGCGCCGCGACGAGGGAGTACATCTGGGTCCGAGCCCCCGCCGCGACAGCGAGGGCCGTGCGCGAACCGGAGGACGACACGGGGAAGCCGCCCAGCATCCCCACGACGACGTGGCAGCCGCCCAGGGCGATGAGCTCCTGTTGCGGTTCGATGGTGTTGACGCTGCGGTCCTCGTCCGGCTCGATCGGGGCGGGGAAGCCACGGGCGATGAGGGTGTTGTCGCCGTAGGCGACGATGGCCACCCCCACTCCCGCCGGCAACAACGATTCGAAATCTGACCAGGACACGGCAGGCAGGGTGGGCAGCGGGAGCCCGGTGGGCACCGTGCCCAGGACAGCGACGCCCTGGCTCTTGAGTTGGAAGACGGTGGCCACGACGGTGGCCGCTGCGACCGCGATGAGGGTCGCCGGCCACAGGTGCCGAATCCAGTGGATGAGCATGAGGAACACGAAGGTGCCGACGCCAACCCACAGGGTGAGCATGTGCGTTTCGCGGACGACGGAAAGGAACGAGTTGACCTGTTCGACGATGCTCTCGCCGTGGACTTTGGTGCCGGTCATTTTGCCGAGCTGGCCGACGACCATGAGGACGGCCGCGCCAGCGAGATAGCCGACGAGCAACGGCTGGGACAGCAGTTCGGCGACAATCCCGAGGCGCAACATGCGCGCCAGGAAGCACCATCCGGCGACGATGAGCGACAACGCGGCACCGAGCGCGGTGGCCTTGACCGGATCGCCATGGGCAAAGGGGGCGATCGCCACGCCGGCGATGAGCGCGACGGTGGACTCCGGACCGACCGAGAGCATCCGCGATTGGCCCATGACGGCATACACGATGAGGGCGCCGAGCGCGGTCGAGAGGCCCACCTCCGGGGGGACGCCGACAATGGCCGAGTAGGCCATGCATTGGGGCACCATGTAGGCGACGACGGCGATGCCGGCGAAGATGTCCGAGCGAAGCCACTTCCGCCGATATCTCTGCAGGGTGGTCAGGCCAGGCGTTCCCGCTTGCAGGGCCTTCATGAGCAGGCTCGGGCCGGTCGTTGACGTGTGATAGTCGAGAGCGGGGCGACGGGCCATGAAGTCCTCGGGGTCTGGGTCTTCGCCCGCCTGGATCCGCGCGGCGACGATCATCTCTCGTTTGCGCATGCGTCGGAATTGCCGCTCGGCCGCCTTGGCGGCTTCAAGGTCGACCTGCTCCTGGTCCACCTCGACCGGGGTCCTCGGCGCGCCGACCGTGGCGTCACTGTTCTTGGACATGGGTTCACCCCCATGATCGATAGGTGGCCGGCTGGTGAACGAGTGGTGAACCGGCCGGAGTTGGATGCCGCACAATCTAGGGGAAATGCCTGAGGTGGCGCACCCCCGGGGAGGTGGGTGAGCGGCATACGGGATGTCGTATGCCGTCCGGCTGGGTCCGCGCGCGACGCGCCCGCACGCAAATCCCGGCTCCCGCGGCTCGGGGCGCCTACCGTCGAAGCACGTGCGGATCACCAAGGAGGGGTTGCGTGGTTGCTACTCGGATGTCCACGAACGCTGCTGAGGGTCGCAAGACCTACGTTCTGGACACGTCGGTCCTCTTGTCCGATCCGAGGGCGATCACGAGGTTCGCCGAACACGAGGTGGTGCTGCCGGTCGTTGTCATCACCGAACTTGAGGGCAAACGCCACCACCCGGAGCTGGGGTATTTCGCACGGACGGCGTTGCGGCTGCTGGACGACCTGCGGGTCTCGCACGGGCGCCTGGACCACCCGCTGCCACTCGGGGACCTGGGCGGCAGCCTGCGGGTCGAGCTCAACCACTCCAACCCGGAGGTGCTGCCGGCGGGATTCCGGTTGGGGGACAACGACACTCGCATCCTGGCTGTCGCCAAGAACCTCGCCGCTGAAGGCCACGACGTCACGGTCGTCAGCAAGGACCTGCCGATGCGGGTCAAGGCCTCCGCTGTCGGACTGGACGCACAGGAATACCGCGCGGAGCTGGCCGTCGACTCGGGATGGACCGGCATGGCCGATCTGGACGTCACCGTCGCCGAGATGGACGAGCTCTATGACCACGGGCGCCTTGAGCACACGGGCGCGGCGGAGCTGCCGTGTCACACCGGGCTGGTGCTGCACTCGCCGCGCGGGAGTGGCCTCGCTCGGGTGGGCGCGGACAAGCAGGTGCGACTGGTCCGCGGAGACCGCGACGCGTTCGGACTGCACGGTCGCTCCGCCGAGCAGCGGATCGCCCTGGACCTGCTGCTCGACCCCGACGTGGGGATCATCTCGCTCGGCGGACGTGCGGGGACCGGCAAGTCGGCGCTCGCCCTGTGCGCCGGCCTGGAGGCCGTCCTGGAGCGGCGCCAACACCGCAAGGTGGTCGTCTTCCGCCCCCTGTATGCCGTGGGCGGCCAGGAGTTGGGCTACCTGCCCGGCTCCGAGGCCGAGAAGATGGGGCCGTGGGGTCAGGCGGTGTTCGACACGCTCGGGGCGCTGCTGTCGACCGAGGTGGTTGAGGAGATCCTCGACCGAGGCATGCTTGAGGTGCTGCCGCTCACGCACATCCGCGGTCGGTCGCTGCACGACGCCTTCGTCATCGTCGACGAGGCTCAGTCGTTGGAACGCAACGTCCTGCTCACCGTGCTGTCCCGGGTCGGACAGAACTCCCGGGTGGTGCTCACCCATGACGTCGCCCAACGGGACAACCTGCGCGTCGGACGGCACGACGGCGTGGCGGCGGTCATCGAGACGCTCAAGGGTCACCCGCTGTTCGCCCACATCACCTTGACCCGCAGCGAGCGCAGCCCGATTGCTGCCCTGGTCACCGACATGCTGGAGGGCCTAGACCTCTAACTGCAGCGCCCACGGATCACTGGCGGCGGTGCTCGAGAGCAGGGGCCCAGGCGAATCGCGTTCAGCTGAGGACGGCAACAGGATTTGCCAGGTGGGCCACGTGTCTGGCACCCTTTCCCAAACATCTCGACTTGATAACGCTCTGACGGTTTCCGTCGTGTGCGAGGTCAGCGGATGCGGGAGTGCACAGCAACTGGGCGTCAGCGGTGACGGTGGCGCACGTCGAGAGGGATCATGGTGGCGGAGCGTTATGTCGGTCGGCATCGCCGGGCCGAACTCGCCCAGGCCCGTGCCGCCTCCTCGGGAGCGCGCGCTTCTGGTCGATCCGGGATCGCCTTCCATCCCCTGATCCACGCCGGTGCCACTGTTGCCCTGGCGTCGGCGACCGTCGGAGGCTACCTCGCCGCCGGTGGCGCTGCTCCGGCAGGCGCAGTGCTGGCCGACCCGCCGGCGGGCTCCACGACGAACACGCAGGCTCTCGGTCGGCTGATCTCGATCGCTCCTGAGCAGTTGACCGCGTTCGACGCGACAGCTGCTGAGCTGGAGTCCGCCAGTGCCAACCGTGATCGGGTCACCCGGACCATCACCATCACGGCGGCCAATCAGGCGGCCGCTGCCGCGGCTGCGCTCGAAGCGGCTCGGCTCGAAGCCGAGCGCCAAGCGGCTGCTGACCGCGCCGCACGGGACGCCCAACGCGCCAGCATCGTCGCCAACGCGCAGAAGGACCCCAAGGCGGTCGCTGCCCTCATGGTCGCCGATCGTGGCTGGAACGACGCCCAGTTCGGCTGCCTGGTCAAGTTGTGGACCAAGGAGAGCAACTGGCGGTGGAACGCCGACAACCCGACCTCCAGCGCATATGGCATCCCGCAAGCCCTTCCAGGCTCCAAGATGGCCAGCGCTGGAGCGGACTGGCGGACCAACCCGGTGACCCAGATCAAGTGGGGTCTGGGCTACATCGCCGCACGCTACGGCACCCCGTGCAGCGCTTGGGCACACTCGGTCCGGCACAACTGGTACTGACCGGCACAACTACTGACAGTGCGGGCCCGGCGGGCCTGAGGTGCTGACCAGCCGGTCAGAGTTTGCGCAGCCGGACCTTCTGCACCGAATGGTCCTCGCCCTTGACGATGACCAAGGTGGCCCGCTGCCTGCTCGGCAGGATGTTCTCGACGAGGTTGGGGCCGTTGATCGACTCCCAGATGGTGAGGGCGGTCGCGACCGCCTCGTCGTCGGACAACGCGGCATACCGGTGGAAGTAGGAATCCGGGTTGGCGAACGCCGTGGCGCGCAAGGTGAGGAACCGGTCGACGTACCACCGTTCGATGTGCGACACCCGCGCGTCGACATAGACCGAGAAGTCGAAGAAGTCGCTCACGGCCAGGCCCGTCCCGCCCATGGGGCGCACCGGGGGGGCGCCCAGGACGTTAAGGCCTTCGACGATGAGGACATCGGGCTGACGCACGACCACTCGCTCGCCGGGGACGATGTCATAGGACAGGTGCGAATAGACCGGCGCCGACACCTCAGGCCGCCCACCCTTGACCTCGGCGAGGAACCGCAGCAGTGCTCGCCGGTCGTAGGACTCTGGAAAACCCTTGCGGTGCATGAGCCCTCGGCGCCGCAACTCAGCGTTGGGCAGCAGGAACCCGTCGGTGGTGATGAGCTCCACGTTGGGGGTCGACGGCCACCGGCTGAGCAACTCGCGCAGGATGCGGGAGGTCGTCGACTTGCCGACGGCGACCGATCCGGCGACGCCGATGACGAACGGGGTCTTCTGCCGCCGTTCCATGAGGAAGTCGCTCGTCACACCGTGCAGCTGCTCAACGGCCTCGCAGTAGAAGGTCAGCAGGCGCGAGAGTGGGAGGTAGACCTCTTGGATCTCCCGCAGGTCCAGCGGGTGGTCCAGGCCGCGCAGCCGCGTCAGGTCGTCGGCGGTGATCTCCAGCGGGTGGTTCTTGGCTAGCCGCGACCACGCCGAGCGGTCCAGCTCCACGAAGGGGGTCGGGAAACTCCCGGTGCTGTCGCGGCGCTGGGTCACGCGGCTCATTCTTGCGTATGCCGTCGCGCGGACCGGGGTGCGCGGCATACCGGGCGGGTCTGGGCGGGGGAACTAGGCTGCTGCCCATGTGTGGAATCGTGGGGTACGTCGGTCCGGCGACCGATGGGACGGCGCTCGACGTCGTCATGGAGGGCTTGGCCCGGCTGGAATACCGCGGCTACGACTCGGCCGGGATCGCGGTCATCGACGGAGATCATGTCGCCTTCCGCAAGCGCTCGGGCAAGTTGGTCAACCTCCGCGACGAGATCACCGGTCGGCCCCTGTCGGCGACGACGACCGCTATTGGACACACCCGGTGGGCCACTCACGGCGGCCCGACCGACGACAACGCCCACCCGCATCTCGGCGGGCCCGAGGGCCGACTGGCCCTCATCCACAACGGGATCATCGAGAACTTCCACTCGCTCAAGACCGAGCTGCTGGCCCAGGGCGTGACCTTCGCCTCCGAGACGGACACGGAGGTTGCCGCTCATCTCGTGGCGGCGGCATACGAGCGCACCCACGACCTCACCGCCGCGATGCTGGCGACGGTCGCCCGGTTGCACGGGGCGTTCACCCTGCTGGCGATCCACGCCGATCAGCCCGGTGTCGTTGTGGGCGCGCGCCGAAACAGTCCGCTGGTCGTCGGGCTCGGTGACGGCGCCAACTACCTCGGCTCTGACGTCGCCGCCTTTATCGGGCACACCCGCGAGGCGATGGAGCTCGGCCAGGACCAGATCGTGACGATCACCCCTGACTCTGTGTCGGTGATCGGCTTCGACGGGACCCCCGCGCAGGGGCGTCGCTACCACGTCGACTGGGACGCTGCCGCCGCCGAGAAAGGCGGCTACCCGTCGTTCATGGCCAAAGAGATCGACGAGCAGCCGCACGCGGTCGCGGACACCCTGCTGGGTCGGACCAAGGACGACGGCGAACTCGTCCTCGACGAGTTGCGCGTGTCAGAGGACGCCCTGCGGGCCGTTGACAAGATCATCATCGTCGCGTGCGGCACGGCCGCGTATGCCGGGATGGTCGCCAAATATGCCATCGAGCACTGGACTCGCATCCCCTGCGAGGTCGAGTTGGCCCATGAATTCCGCTACCGCGACCCGGTCGTCAACGGCACGACGCTCGTCGTGTCGGTGAGCCAGTCCGGCGAGACGATGGACACGCTCATGGCGGTCAAGCACGCCAATGAGCTCGGCGCCCTCACCGTCTCGATCTGTAACACGCACGGGTCGACGATTCCCCGCGAGTCCGACGCGGTCCTCTACACCCACGCCGGGCCGGAGATCGCGGTCGCCTCGACCAAGGCGTTCCTCGCCCAGATCACCGCCTGTTACCTCCTGGGCCTCTACCTGGCCCAACTGCGGGGCGGCACGGCCGCTGACGAGGCCCAGGCGGTCATGCGCGAGCTGCGGGAGGTGCCCGACAAGATCCAGACCGTCCTGGACCGGATGGACCGGGTCCGGGAAATCGCGCGGTTCATGGCCGACTCCCGTTCGGTGCTCTTCCTCGGCCGCCACGTCGGCTTCCCCGTGGCGCTGGAAGGTGCCCTCAAGCTCAAAGAGCTCGCCTACATCCACGCCGAGGGCTTCGCGGCGGGCGAGCTCAAGCACGGCCCGATCGCCCTCATCGAGCCCGGGCAGCCCGTGTTCGTCATCGTCCCCGGACCAGACACCCCGCACGACCTGCATGCCAAGGTCGTCTCCAACATCCAGGAGATCCGGGCCCGGGGGGCGCGCACCCTGGTCGTCGCCCAGGACGGTGACGAGGCGGTCGTGCCGTTCGCCGACGAGGTGATCCGGGTCCCGCGGACGCCGCCGCTCCTGCAACCACTGCTCACCGTGGTGCCGCTGCAAGTCTTCGCTTGCCAGTTGGCGACGGCCAAGGGCCTGGACGTCGACCAGCCGCGCAATCTGGCCAAGTCCGTGACGGTGGAGTGATGCGGTGATCCTCGGTCTGGGGATCGACGTCGTCGACATCGACCGCTTCGGCGACACGCTGGCCCGCACCCCAGCACTGCGGGAGCGGCTGTTCACCGACAGCGAACGAGACCTGCCGCTGCATTCGCTGGCCGCTCGATTCGCCGCCAAAGAAGCGCTCGCCAAGGCGCTCGGCTGTCCGGTGGGATTGTCGTGGGTGGATGCCACCGTGGTCCGTGGCGACGACGGCCGCCCCGAGCTCGACGTCCGGGGCAGCGTCCTGGCCCGGGTCCAGGAGCTGGGGATCCAGAGCCTGCATGTCTCGTTGTCCCATGACGCGGGCGTTGCGTCCGCCGTCGTCGTCGCCGAGGGAGAGCCGTGATCCAGGCGTATGCCGTGGCCGATGTCCGTGCCGTCGAGGCCGCCGCGATGGCCTCGCTGCCCGAGGGCGAACTCATGGGGAGGGCTGCCAAGGGCCTGGCCGACGTGGTCCTCGACCGGCTTCCCGAACGCTCGGGTAGCCGGGTCGTCGCCCTCGTCGGCGGGGGCAACAACGGCGGCGATGCCCTGTATGCCGCCGCCCTCCTCGCCCAGGCGGGCGTCGCCACGGCGGCGGTGGGCACGGCATACGGGACGGTGCATCTGGGGGGACGAGAAGCCGCGGAGGCGGCGGGAGTCACGCTCATCCAGGGTGGTGACCGGGCCCAGTGGGGCGAGGCGCTCGCACAGGCGGATCTGGTCATCGACGGGATCACCGGCATCGGTGGCCGACCCGGGCTCTCCGACGAGGCGCGCAGCTGGGTCGGCGCCATCGGGCCCGAGGCCTACGTCATCGCTGTCGATCTGCCCAGCGGGGTCGATCCGGCGGGGCTGGTCGGCACGGCCGACTGCGTGTTCGCCGACGAGACAGTGACGTTCGGGGCTGGCAAGCCCTGCCATCTCCTGCCGGCCTCGGAGGCCGCCGTCGGGCGCCTCACGGTGGTCGACATCGGACTGGACTTCACCGGTCGCGCTCCGGTCGTCGAACGGTTGACCCGTGCGGATGTTGCGGCCGCCTGGCCCGTGCCGACCGCCGCATCGGACAAGTATTCGCGCGGGGTCGTCGGCGTCGTGGCGGGCTCGACGGCATACCCGGGGGCGGGTGTCCTCAGCGTGCTCGGCGCGCTCGGGACGGGGCCAGGCATGGTGCGTTACCTCGGACCGGCGACGGTGGCCGCCCTCGTGCACACGCAGGCACCTGAGGCGGTCACGGCCACCGGCCGGGTCCAGGCGTGGGCGCTCGGGTCGGGCGTGGACCCCGACGACGCCGACGACGAGGAGCAACTGCGCTGGATCCGCCGGGCCCTGGAGAGCGATCAGCCGTGCGTCGTCGATGCTGGGGCCCTCGCTGTCGTGGGACCGCGTTCGGCGCCCACGCTCATCACCCCGCACGCAGGCGAGCTCGCTCGGCTGCTCACCCGACTCGGCGGTGAGGGTGCCAGCGAGGTGACTCGCGAGGACGTCCTGGCGCGGCCGGTCGAGCACGCCCAAGCGGCCGCCGACGCGCTCGGGGCGGTCGTGCTGCTCAAAGGGTCGACGACGCTCGTCGTGTCGCCCGGCGTGTCCGGCCGCCCGCTCCGCAGCCAGGCCGATGCACCTGCGTGGCTCGCGACCGCGGGGGCGGGAGACGTGCTGGCCGGCATCCTCGGCACCCTGGTGGCGGCCGGTCTGGACTTGGTCGACGCCGCGTCGATCGGCGCCCTCGTCCACGGGGTGGCCGCCGACCGGGCCAATCCCGGCGGTCCGGTGCGCGCGCTCACGGTGGCCCGTCGGTTGCCCGGGGTCATCGCGGGGCTGCTCACCGCTTGAGGCAGGCGCCCTCGCGGCACCGGCGGGCTGGCACACTGTCCCGCGATGATCTCCTCACGACCAACCGCCCGGCCGGGGAGCCCGGCCACGGCCTACGTCGACCTCGGCGCGATCGAGGCCAACGTGCGGGCCGTTCAGGCTCGCGCGCCGGGCTCTGCGCTCATGGTGGTGGTCAAGGCCGATGCCTATGGACATGGGCTCCTGCCGGTGGCCCGCGCCGCCCGGCGGGCGGGGGCAGGCTGGATCGGCGTCGCTCAGTTGCCAGAGGCAATCTCCTTGCGCGACAACGGGGTCGATGGCCGTGTGTTGGCCTGGCTGGCCGTGCCGGGGGCTGACTTCGCCGGTTGCCTGGAGCGCGACATCGACCTCGGGGTGTCCGCGACGTGGGCGCTGGCCGAGATCGCGGCGGCGGCACGGCATACCGGGCGCACGGCCCGCGTCCACCTCAAGGTCGACTCGGGGCTGGGACGGGGCGGAGCGTATGCCGCGGGCTTCACCGACCTGCTCGGCGCCGCGGCACGGGCGACCAGGGAGGGGACGGTGCAGGTCGTTGGGGTCTGGTCGCACTTGGCCTGCGCCGACGAGCCGGGGCATCCGTCGATCCGGCTGCAGCAGGCAGTCTTCGAAGCCGCGGTGGCCGAGGCGGAGCGGGCTGGCTGTTCACTCGAGGTGCGGCATCTGGCGAACTCGGCCGCCACGCTGACCGATCCGAGCCTGCACTACGACCTGGTGCGGGTTGGGATCGCGGGGTATGGCTTGTCCCCGGGGCCGGGAGTCGGTGACCACACGGCATACGGGCTGACGCCGGCGATGACCCTCGTGGCCCGGCTGTCCCTCGTCAAGGACGTGCCGGAAGGGCAGGGGGTCTCTTATGGGCACTCCTACACGACGCCGCGGGCGACCCGGTTGGGCCTCGTGCCGGTCGGCTACGGCGACGGGATCCCGCGCAATGCGAGCAACGTCGGGCCCCTCGCAGTCGCCGGGCAGCGGCATCGGATCGCCGGGCGGGTGTGCATGGACCAGGTCGTCGTCGATCTCGGGCCGGGCTCGCAGGCGCAGGCGGGCGATGAGGTGGTGATCTTCGGCACGGGCGCTGCGGGCGAGCCGACCGCCAACGAGTGGGCGGTGTCGACCGGGACGATCTCGTATGAGATCGTGACGAGGTTGGGACCGCGGGTGGAGCGGGTCTATGTCGGTGCGCAGGAGGTGAGCTAGTGGCCAGAGGTCGACCGAACCTCGTCGGCTTGGGCGTCAGCCTCGGCGCCGCGGGGGCCGCCGGTGCCCTCGGTGCCGCCGGGCTCATCGCCGACCGGATCCGCCGCCGCGAGGACGCCCAGCTCCCCGAATACGCCAGCCTCATCGAGGCTCCCTCCCGTGAGCTCGCCGTTGTCGCCGACGACGGGGTCGTCCTGTATGCCGCGGTCGATGAGCCGACCGGCCCCACGGTCACCGCCGCAGGCCACCCCAAACCGACCATCGTCCTCTCGCACGGCTATTGCCTCACCAGCGAGTGCTGGGTGCTCCAGCGCCGCGCGCTGCGCCGGGCGGGCTATCGGGTGGTCACCTGGGATCAACGCGGGCACGGCCGATCTGGCAAGGGCGCGAAAGTCGGCTACCACATCGACCAACTCGGCAAGGACCTGTATGCCGTGATCCAGGCCGCCGCGCCCGAAGGGGACCTCGGGCTCATCGGCCACTCGATGGGCGGCATGACGATCATGGCCCTCGCCGAGAGTTACCCCGACGTGATCCGTGAGCGGACCGTGGCCTTCGGGGCCATCGCCACATCGCCCGGGAGCCTGCCTCTGGCCAACGGTGGGTTCGTGGCGGCCACTGGCAAGCAGGTCCTCGAACGGCTCGGCCCAAGCGTCTTCACCGGGTTGTCCAGGCGCCCGGAGCTGCTGGGGACGCTGCTCAAGGCCAACCGGGACATGGAGGAGTTCCTCGTCGAGCGCTACTCCTTCGCCTCGCCGGTGCCCCGCAGCGTCGTCCGGCTGACCGCGAAGATGCTGCTGGGCACCGACCTGGCGGTGATGTCGGACTTCGTGCCGACCTTCGACGCCTACAACAAGATCCCGGCGCTGGCCCATTTCGCCCACATCGAGACTCTCGTGTTCAACGGCACCCAAGACGTGCTCACCCCGCCCGCGCACAGTGAGCTCATCGTCCAGGGCATCCCCGGTGCCGAGCATGTGCTCATCCGGGATGCCGGGCACGTCATCATGCTCGAACACCCCGATCTGCTCAACGACCAGATCCTCGCGCTGCTCGACCGGGCCGAACAGAGCCGCGCCAAGCACCTCGACCCGGCGGAGAAGCCGCACGTCACCCTCGTCGTCACGCCCGTGGGAAAGGCGCGCCGGGTCCGCGAGGGGCTGCGCAACAGCCGCAAGCGGGAGCATGTCTCCTCCTGAGCCGGGCGTTGTCGTCGAGCTGGCCGACGCCGACGCGACCCGTGCGCTGGGTGTCGCGCTGGCCGGTGTGCTGCGGGCGGGGGACCTGCTCGTCCTCACGGGGGACCTCGGAGCGGGCAAGACGACGCTCACCCAGGGTCTGGGCGAGGGGCTGGGGGTGCGGGGCCCGATCACCTCGCCGACCTTCGTCATCGCTCGGGTGCATCCGTCGCTTGTCGGCGGTCCGGCCCTCGTCCACGTCGATGCCTATCGCCTCGGCGGCGCGGTCGAGTTGGACGACCTCGACCTCGACGCCGACCTGGCCGCCTCGGTCGTCGTCGTCGAGTGGGGTCACGGGGTCGTCGAGCAGCTGAGCGAGGACCGGCTCGAGCTGGTGTTGGAGGTCGTCGGCCCCGGAGAGTCCCGACAGGCGCGACTGTCAGGCACCGGGAGCCGGTGGACCGGCCCGGATGCCGAGTCCGCCCTCGTCGGGCTCACCGGCCTCGTTGGACCGGCTGGGCTGGCGGAGCGCCCTGGGCTGGCTGGGCCGACCAGTCAGGGCGACTAGCCTTGACCGGTGCTCCTGCTCGCCCTTGACACCTCGACCAGCGCCATCACCGTGGCGTTGCACGACGGTGCCCGAGTGCTTGCCGAGGCGACCACGCTGGATGCCCGCGCGCACGGCGAACGCTTGGCACCCGGCATACGGGAGGTTCTGGAGGCCGCTGGCGCCACCCCCGGTGACCTCACCCACGTCGTGTGTGGGCTGGGGCCGGGGCCGTTCACCGGTCTGCGCGTGGGGATCGTCACCGCGCGCGTGCTGGCCCTGGTGACCGGCGCCGCGTTGCACGGGGTCTGTTCGCTCGACGCGCTCGCCGCTGCGGGCCCCGAGGGCGAGGTCCTCGTCGCGACCGACGCCAGGCGCAAAGAGGTCTACTGGGCCCGGTATGCCGTGTCGCCGGGCTCCGTGCGCGCGCTCAGTGCACCGGCGGTCACCAAGCCGGCCGAGCTGGCGCCGCAGGTGCGGGCGCTGCCGACCGTGGGCCGAGGTCCGGTGCTCTACCCGGGGTTGTTCCCGGCGCCGGTGGACGTGCTCGACGTGTCGGCGGCAGCCCTGGCCGACCTGGCCGTGGCCCGGTTGGCGGCGGGCGAGGAGCTGGCCGACCGGGAGCCGCTCTATCTGCGTCGTCCTGACGCCGCACCCAATGTCGTCGCGAAGTCGGCACTCGGATGAGCGCCGTTGCTCTCGGTCTGCGGGAGCTGACGTGGACCGACATCCCGGCGTTGGCCGCCGCCGAACGTGAGCTGTTCGCCGACGACGCCTGGACCGAGCCGACCTGGTGGGCCGAGCTGGCCGCCCGACCCCGCCGGGACTATCTCGTGGCGACGGCACTGGACGGGTCCCTCGCCGGCTATGCCGGGGTGGACTGTGCCGGGGACACGGCCGACGTCATGACGATCGCCGTGGGCACGGCATACCGAGGGATGGGACTGGGTGACCGCCTGCTGGACGAGCTCGTAGCCCGCGCGACGGCCCGAGGCGCCCAAGCGCTGCTGTTGGAGGTGCGGGCCGACAACGCACCGGCCCTCGCGCTGTATGCCCGACACGGGTTCCAGGAGCTGTCGGTGCGGCGGCGCTACTACCAACCGGGCGACGTCGACGCCCTCGTCCTGCGCCGGAGGTTGCCGTGAGCGACGAACCGCTCGTCCTGGGGATCGAGACCTCGTGCGACGAGACCGGTGTGGGGATCGTCCGCGGGAGCACTCTGCTCGTCGATGCCATCGCGAGCTCGGTCGATGAGCATGCGCGGTTCGGTGGGGTCGTGCCCGAGGTGGCCTCACGGGCGCACCTGGAAGCGATGGTGCCGACGATCGAGCGCGCCTGCCGCGACGCGGGGGTCCGGTTGGAAGACGTCGACGCGGTGGCGGTGACGGCCGGTCCGGGGCTGGCCGGGGCGTTGCTCGTCGGGGTGGCCGCGGCCAAGGCGTTGGCCGTGGGGTTGGGGCGCCCGATCTATGGCGTCAACCACCTGGCCGCCCATGTGGCCGTCGATGTCTTGGAGCACGGGCCGTTGCCTGAGCCGACGATGGCTCTGCTCGTGTCGGGCGGCCATTCGTCGCTGCTGCTCGTGCCCGACGTCACCGGTGACGTCCGGCCGTTGGGGGCGACGATCGACGACGCGGCGGGGGAGGCGTTCGACAAGGTCGCGCGGGTGCTCGGGTTGCCGTTCCCGGGTGGACCCCACATCGACCGAGTGGCCCGGGAGGGCAATCGCGTCGCGATCGACTTCCCGCGGGGGCTGACGACGGGGCGCGACCTGGAGCGCTATCGGTTCGACTTCTCCTTCTCGGGGCTCAAGACGGCCGTCTCACGATGGGTGCAGCTGCGCCAGGCCGCCGGAGAGTCGGTGCCCGTGGCCGACGTGGCGGCGAGCTTCCAGGAGGCGGTGGTCGATGTGCTGACCCGCAAGGCGGTGGCGGCCTGCCGCGACCAAGGCGTCGACGATCTGCTCATCGGCGGCGGAGTTGCGGCCAACTCCCGCCTGCGGGCGTTGGCCCAAGAGCGCTGCGACCGGGCCGGGGTCCGGCTGCGGGTGCCTCGGCCGGGGTTGTGCACCGACAACGGCGCGATGGTGGCCGCCCTGGGCGCTGCGTTCGTTACGCGGGGCCGGGAGCCGTCGGAGCTAGACCTGCCCGCTGACTCGTCGATGCTCGTGACGACGGTCCAGGCTTAGGGCGACCGTCAGCCGCAACGGATGAGGCCGAAGCGGGCCTTGAGTTCCAGGACCCGCCGCACCGACGCATCCAGCCCGCTCGCAAATGCGGGGTCCGTGGCCGCTCGAGCTTTGACGGCGGCCAGCATGGCCGGCGCCTGTGCCGCGCTCGCGGTGAGCACGATGTCGCCACCGGCCGCGAGGAACCGGACCGCGCGATCCGGCACGGACACGGCCGCGACGGCCTTGGCGGCGCCCACGTCGTCGGTGATGACGACGCCGTTGAAGCCCAGCCGCCCCCGCAACAGGTCGGTGATGATCGCCGGGGAGAACATCGCCGGGTTGGCGTCGTCCAGTTTGGGATAGCGGGCCGAAGACACCATGACCATGCCGACCCCTGCCGCGATGCCGGCCCGGAATGGGTCGAGGTGAGGGTCGAGGGCGGTGGCGATCGAGTCGGTGATCCCGACCGCCGTGACATCGGTGTTGCCGGTGATGCGACCAAGGCCGGGGAAGTGCTTGACCGTGGCCACGACGCCGCCGTTCTGCAATGCGGAGACCATCGGCGGGACCGCGGCAGCCACGACCGCCGGGTCGGTGCCGAACTCTCGGCGGTATTTCCCGATCGGGGCGTTGGTCTCGGTCATCGTCGGTGGGACGGTGTCGGCGACTGGCGCGAGGTTGACGTTGACGCCGGCCGCGCGCAGCTCTTGAGCGAGGGTCGACCCGAGCGCGGTGAGCTCGCCGGCGGATCGCTTGCCCTGGTCGAGCGCCGCGGGCAGGACCGTGAAGCCCTTCCCCTTGAGCTGCTGGACCGCGCCGCCCTCCTGATCGGCCGCGATGAACAGGTCGACCCGACCCGTCGTCACCTGCTGGAGGTGCTGGGAGGTCGCCGTGACCGACGCAGCCCCGGACCAGCCACCGAGATAGATGACCGACCCGACGTTGGTCGACCGCAGGACTGCATCGATCCCGGCCGGCGCCTGGGCCGGCTGGATCCCCACCATGAACAACTGCCCCCACCGTTGGGCCTGGGACATGCCGTCGTAGGCCGCACTCACGCACGCTGCCCGGTCGGAGGGAGCCGCGGCAGTGCTTGTGGGGCCGCCGCCCGTCGGGTATGCCGCCTGGCCGGCTCTCGGCGTCGGCGCACCTGTCGCGGTGGTTGAGGTCGATCCGCCCGGGCCCGTCGAACCAGCTCCCTGATCGGACGCCGCAGTGGGGGAGGTGGTGCACGCACTGGTGAGGGTGACCGCGAGAGCCAGCCCGACGGCATACCAGGGGGTGTTGGTGCGCATGAAGGGCGAGGTTACCCGCCGGGTCCGAACAAGATCGCGGCGGCGGTCGCGACCTGGTAGTCGAAGAAGGCCTCGGCGTCGGAGATGGTGCGCTCACCCAACTGTTGGAAGACCTCGGCGCTCACTGCGCCGACAAGCATCGTCCAGACCACCAGCCCATTGGCCAGCTCCACGGGAGTCATGCCTGAGGCGGCCAGGTCGGGGTCGCTGCGCAGCAGGTCCTCGCTGGCGCGACCGGCCAGCTCGGCGGCTCGGGATGCGGGCGTGAAGGTGGCCGGCCCGGCGAGACTTCGGGCGGCTGCGTCCGCGCCGATGGCCATGAGCAGACGCGGCACTCTCGTCCCGGGGTCGTTCGTCACGTCGGCCGGGGCGTCATAGCGAGGCACCGGCGAGCCGAAGATGAGCGACCACTCGTGCGGATGGGCCAGCGCCCACGTGCGCACCGACTGGGCCACCGCAGCCCAGCGTGCGCGCAGGTCGGTCGGCTCGACGGCGGCGTGGGCTGCCTCGGCCGCCTCGCCCAGCGAGGTGTAGGCGTCGACGATGAGCAGGGTGAGCAGCTCGTCGCGCCCGGACACGTAGCGGAACAGTGCCGAGGGCACCATCCCGAGCTCGCGCGCCACCGAGCGCAGCGACAATGCCGCGGCACCCACCTCGGCCAGGTGGCGTCGGCCAACCGCGCGCAGCTCTGCCTCGATGCTGGCCCGGTTGCGCGCCCGTATGCCGTCCGCTCGCCCAGGCGTCGGCCGGGGGGCGGGGCGTTCGGGCATGGGCCACAGTGTAGCAAGCGCGAACGCTGACCTCGATAGAGAACGATGTTCTTGACATGCCCGTCGGTGCGTGATGCACTTGCGTGAACAGTGATCTTGAAAGAGGTCGCATCGGTGGCGCGGCGCTTCGCCCGCGCCCAGCTCAAGGAGTCGTCATGGCACGTCACGTCGTCGTCGGAGCCGGGGCCATCGGCCGGGCCACCGCTTCCGCGCTTGTCCGGGAAGGCCACGAGGTCCTCCTGGCATCTCGATCGGGGACCGGTCCGGACCTGGCCGGGGCCCGCCGCGTGAGCGTCGATGCCACCGACCCTGCGGCCCTCACCGCCTTGGCCAACGGCGCCGCGAGCCTGGTCAACGCGGTCAACCCCAACTACACCTCCTGGGATCGGGACTGGCCCCCGATGGCCAGTGCGTTCCTGGAGGCGGCCGAGGCGAGCGGCGCCGGGCTGGTGACGATCGGCAACCTCTACGGCTATGGCCCGGTCGACGGCCCGATCCACGCGCGGCTGCCGCTGGCCGCCACGGGGTCAAAGGGTCGGGTGCGCGCGCAGATGTGGCTGGCTGCCAAGGCGGCCCACGACGCCGGACGGGTCCGCGCCACCGAGGTGCGCGCCTCGGACTACTTCGGCCCCGGGGCGAGCCCGACCATGAGCATGCTGATCCGCTTCGTCCTGGCGCCGGCGGCGGCCGGGAAGGCGATCCGCCCGCTGGACGGTTCGCCCGATGCGCTGCACTCGTGGGCCTACGTCCCCGACATCGGGGAGTTGGCCGCGCGGTTGGCGACCGGCGACGAGGGCTGGGGCCGCGCCTGGCACGTCCCATCCGGTATGCCGCGCTCGCTCGCCCAGGTCGCGGCCGACGCAGCGGCATACGCCGGACGACCGGCTCCGACCATCCGGGTCCTGCCGCGCGTGGTTCGCACCGCCATGGGCGCGGTGATCCCCGTCGTTCGCGCCTTGGAGGAGACGGCATACCAACGAGAGCGCGACTTCATCGTGGACGCGAGCGAGACGGAGGCAGCCTTCGGGCTCACCGCGACCCCATGGGAGGACGCCCTCGCTGCGACGTTGTCCTCGATGGGCGTCGAGCGAGCGGCGGCAACGACGAGGCGATAGGCGGGCGAGGCGGGCGCACGGCATGGGTGGTGAGCGGGCGGCATACTGGGCGGTCGTGAAGCCCCTCATCCTTGACGTCGACACCGGGCTGGACGACGCCTGCGCGATCCTCTTCGCGGCGCAGCATCCGGGGCTGGAT
>WBZS01000857.1_pt1 | contig 29713 bp, 19 predicted proteins | sample 5204201 | NCBI WGS metagenome assembly WBZS01 (sample SAMN12344357, study PRJNA552823) | activated sludge metagenome | biome: Activated sludge suspended growth; feature: Nitrification reactor; material: Wastewater; isolation source: activated sludge from nitrification reactor of wastewater... | reverse complement strand
GCTCGAAGCGGTGGAAGGCGGCAAGGCCGCGTTGCCGTTCGAGATCATCCTGCGGCTGGCCTCGGTGCTGGCGCGCAACGACCCGATTCCGTTCGTGATGAAACTCACCCGCACCAACAACCCGGCGCTGTGGAAGGTGCTCGAGGATCTGGGCGTCGGCCGGCTGGTGCTGCAAAGCAGCCGCGAGCGAGAGTTCGCCCACATCTACAGCGTGAACGATAGCGCCCGCCGGCTGTCCGACGAAGACTTCGCCGCCGTGCTCGGCTTTACGCGATCGGCATTCGATACCGCGATGGCATTCCGCGACAAGACGCGCAAGGTGCGCGCGGCGAAAGCGGAAGAGGTGGGCGGCTGAAGCACGAATTTGCGCAAGCCCGCGCGAGAAAACGCTGGCTTCCTGAAACGCTAAGACGTCGGGTGCGCAGAAATGTCGGCGGTGAGCGTGTGGAGCGGTGTTCCTCGTCTTGCCCAATATGCGGACTGGCGGGCCAGTTCACCGCCTGCACTGGCGTGTGCGATGACGATGTTGTCGGCCAGTTGTGCCACCAGGTCGTTGCGTCGTGCGGCTCGGGCGCTGGTCAGGCGGGTTGTGTCGGTGCTCGTGCTCACCACGGTCATGCGCCCTTCGCTGATGGCGGTCGTCCAGTTGGTTTTCAACCGGGCGCAGGCAATGGGTCGAGCCAGCACCAGGATCGCCGGGCTGCGAGCTTCCAGCATCAGATTCAGCACCGACTGCTCCAGAGGGGAGTGAAACCCGCTGATCACCGCCCGTCGCGCACGCGCCTGCTCTAGCGCCCAGTCCATGGCGGCGCGGATCGCAACACCTGGGCATTGGCGGGAGGCGAAAAACGCTGTCAACGGCATCCCCAGCAGGGCCTGTTCCCCCACGCCACTGAGCATCGAGCCGCGATGCTCGATCTCCCAAGGTGTCGCCATCTGGAAAATAACGATTCTCCAACTGCTTGCTGTGATTGAGTATTTTCTATCCTTCGGATTGTTTTCTGGCGGCGGTAGAAAACAATTCACCCCTTTAGCTGCAAGGCCATGTAGCGGGCACTGGACCACAAAAGCGGTCTACCGGAAAACAACGGACTCGCTAACTGCATGACTGAAAATGGCTTTCAGCCGTTACCACCGTTGTTTTCTTCCAGCCCGGATAACAAACCCGGCTGCTCGCTCGCCTGTGCCGGTCTCGCGTAGGCCATGTTGCGCTTGCCTCGGTCAGCCAGCGGTGCGAGCAGTCCGCGCTCCACCCAGCCTCGAAGCATCTTCGAAGCCTTGAGCGTATCCACCCCCGCAATGCGGCACACATCCGCATTGGCGATCGGGCCGTTGCGGTCGATCCAGTCGCTCACCTCCAGCCACGCGGGCGGACGATCTTCGTTGAACAGCGTCAGCCCCACGAGTTCGACCGCCGTCTCGGTGGTCTGCCGATACTGCGGTGGGTACAGGTGAGCCGCCGCCATCTCGCCGAACATCATGCGCACACCTTCGCCGTCGTCGATGTTCGGCGGCACCGGAAACTCGCGCAGGTTCTGCGCGATCAGCGGATTGCGCGCCTTCGAGCGCGCCCGCTCAATGTTGGCGGGCGTGATCGTGCCCGGCAGTGCGCCCGGGCTTTCCACCGTGATGCGGTCGTCGAAAATGCGGATCGTGATATCCCGGTTGAGCCGGTAGTCGCGGTGGATCACCGCGTTGACGATCGCTTCCTTCACGACCCGCTCAGGGTACTTGTGGCGGGTCTTGAAGCCGCTGCTTGCCAACGTCAGGCCCTGCGTGAGTTCGTCAAGCACTTCCTTCACTGCCGTATCGATCTGCTCGATCAGCGGGCCGCGTATCGTCTTCGGCTGCTTGCGCAGGTTGGGTGTAGCGCCAGTGCCCATCTCCTTGCCTGCATAGACCATCAAGCGTATGTCGGCGCGCGAGCCGAAGGCGGCGAGCAGGCTGCCCGGTTCATCCGCAAATAGCAGCACCGCGGCACGACGCGGCTGGGTTTCCCCTGCCACCTTGTCGGCCAGGCCGATGCGCAGCAACTGCTCGGCCATCGAGCCGGCGCGCAGCCCGCGGCTGACAACGAAGCTGCGCCATGCCGGCGTGTCGAGCAGTTCCAGCGGCACCGCCACCGCTTCGCTCTCGGCGCTGCGTACTCCGCGCTGGTAGGACAGATCGGCAATCTCGGTTGCACTCAGTTCGCGGTTGCTCGCGTCCCCACGCCACCAGGTGCCGTCGTCCACTACCGAATGCACACGCTCGCTCTTGCCCACCCGTACCAGTGCCACATGACCGGCGCTGCCGTCGCGCAGCATACACGCCATGCGGTAGAAGCTGATCGTGTCGATCGGTGGGTTGAAATGTGTGCGGCACTTGCGCTGCAATTCGTCGAAGGCCTCGGGATTCTCTTCGAGGCCCCACAAACGCTGCTCGGGTTTGGCACCGGGCTTCAGGTCCTTCACGTCTGCAATACCCATGGCCAGCAGGCCGCCCTCGGTGTTGGCGAAGGCGCAGATCGTTTCCAGCATTTTGGCCACCTTGCCGGCACCGAGACGTTTGAAGTCAAGGGTCTTCGACTCTGGAGTTTGCAGCAACGCGACGACGCGGGCAGCAGCCTGGTGGGTGGGGAGGTCAATCATTGGTTTCGCCTGATAGGCCAACCCGGAACTTCACATCAAAGGCACAAATTGCCTCGCTCTCAGCGGGCGATAGGTTGAAGTGCTTCGACAGGTGCTGATCGATCAGGTCGATCGTTTCCTTGCACTGTGCTGCGTAATATTCGTCATACTGGATCAGATCGTTGCGGCCACCTTGTTTTGACGTTATCGCTTTGCGGACAGCCTGTTCTTTTAATTGTTTCATCAGGCGCACGCTTAGTGCAGCAAAGTCTTCATCCATGAGCAACGATTCGGGTACGGGGAATGCTGAGACCAGGCTATCTGTCACGTGAAAACAGTCCCCAAAAGCTACGAAGTAGCAGTAGAAAAGACTGCTGTTCAAAATCGCAGTAGCTGCAGCTGCCTGACGTGGTTTCTCGAAGTAGACCCAGCGTCCATGCGAAGGTGGCATTACTGTTCCGTTCTTTGCGTAATACGGCATATGTGACGTGGCTTTGACCCAATACTGCGCTGACTCCTGGTAATAGACAAAGTGCTCCGTCGTTGCATTTGCGCGGTAACGCTCGAGCGGATAAACAGGGGAATTCAGCACTTTGATCAATGCGCTACCTAGAACAGCACAATCAATCTTTGGCCACGCCGCGTCTGGCACAGTGGGCCAACTGGCAGTAGAAAGCGTCAAAGTCGCCAGCATATCTGCCCTGCATTCGCTAGGCCAACGTTGATACTTGCTAACCGCCCTGTCAAAACTTCGCGTTGCGCCTCGTCTCGCGATGAAAATGGTCGAACGACAATGCTGCAGACCCTCGAATAGCTTGCCAGGTCGGTCGTCAAAGGTTGCGATCCATAGCCTGTTGCAATTGGATTCGATAAAGGCGCGGAGACCGCGCATACGGCTTGAGCTGGCTAATGGGAGTTGGACGATGAAGCTGACGTGACTGTCGGAATGACTAATTTGATATGCGCGCTCTGTGCATAGGCCGTAGAGATTTCCGCAGTCGATTACGTTGTAGCCGACAACACGATAGTCATCCTTGACTGTTGCGTATTCCTTCCAAGGAGGGTTTCCAACGATCACATCGAAGCCACCTTGATCCATCAGCCGATGAAAATCGACATACCAGTGGAACGGTTTGTGACTTGCTTTCCACGCCTGGTATTGCTTGAGCTTCGTCGGATCCTTGCCGTACGTTCGACAGAGGTGGAAGTTGAGCAACTCCTCCAGCTCGCGAAGCTGAATCGCTAGCGCTTTCTTGTCATCGTGCGTTACATGACCGCCGCGCCGTACCTGTTGAATCTGAAAGTTGTGATACGCCTCTTCAACCGCGACGAGTCGTATGCGAATGTCCTCCCAAGCATCACTGAACAGGTTGCCCTGCGTCGCACCTTTCACTGCGGCTTCAGTTTCGTCCGCCGTCGCGTAGCCCACCAGCGTGTTGCCGTGGCGGATGTTGAAGTCGATGTCGGGCAGCGGCTCGATAGTATCGCCCGGTTCCAGTAGTGACACGAGCTTGAGGAACAGCCGCAGCTTGGCTATCTCGGTTGCCTGTTCCTCGATGTCCACGCCGTAGAGGTTGTGCACAATGATGTGTTTGATCACGGCATAGTCGCGCGCCCGGTCGCCGCGCAGCGCGGCAAAGCGCTCGACCGTCTCTTCTATGTCTTTCCACTTCTCCGCGCTCTTCTTGTTGCCAGTTTGGTCGGCGTCGAGCAGCAGTCCTGCCATTGTGCCCAGCGCCGCGTCGTACAAGGGCTTGAGGATGTTCAGCGCCGCGAACAGGAAGGCGCCCGAGCCGCAGGTCGGGTCGAGCACACTGAGCGCGGGGCGAAATCTCTCGCCGGCAGCGCGTGGCACGCGGCCGGCGAGCACGGCCCAGAATTCGCGCAGTAGCGCGGCATCGGTGCAGCGTTCGATGATGTCCTGCGCGAAGCGGCGCATGTCGAGGTTGTAGGTGATGAGATCGCCGATCTCTCGCACTTCACCTGCCGCGAGTTTTGCCCGCACCTCGCGTGTGCGGTCGTGGCGGGCGATGGTCTCGCGCCAGATTTCCGTGGGCAATGCCCAGCTATCGGGGGTCTTACCGTTCCAAGGCTTGCGCCGCGCGAGCAGGTCGGGCGCCTCGGTGTCGAGGCCGGCTTCGATCTCCGGTGGGTAGGCAATGTTCGATCCCTTGAGCATCGCCGGATAGATGTACCGGTCTGGGTCGGCCTGCAGCAGCGGCCATGCCAGCGTATCGAACGCACCGGCGTGGCTGCTGCGCACCTTGTGCAGAAGTGCGGGGATAATCGTGTACTTGCCGATGTATTCGGTGATGTCTTCCTTCGTGTAGTAAGCGCCGTTCTGCTTGTTGACGAACTTCTCGAAGATGTAGCCCAACACGTCGGGGTTGATTGGGTCCCTTTTGTCAGCCTTGCTGCTCTGCTTCTCCAGAGGCCGGTCGTCGAGATGCCAGTCCCACTTATCGAAGAAACCGAACAGCATGGCTAACGCATTGTCAGTCACATCGAGCGAATCGCCGTAACGTTCCTCAAGTTCGTGCTGTGAGAACAAGCCACCATTGAGGTAAGGCACCTGGCCGAACTCGGCCTCAATTTGGCGGCGGTTGACGTCGGTGCGTTCGGTAGCGAAGCCGCGGAAGAACAGCGGGCTGAGGAAGCTTCGGTAGAAGCTCAGACCGGATGCAGCCGCCAAATGTGCCGTGAGCCTTTCCTGCAGGTAGCGCTTCTTGGCGTCGAGAAAACCCTTCTCCTGCAGGAACCAGACAAACATCAGCCGGTCGATCAGTACTGCCGCGTACCAGCGCAGATCCGGGCTCTGGGGTGGGATGCCCTCGATGAACTTCGCGAACGTATCGCGCTGCTTGCTGAACTCACCGTAGAACTTCTTCGTGACCTTGTCGCGATCGAAACCACCGGCCAGCTTGCGCGTTACGTCGGAGACGAGCAGAAGTTCTTCTTCGTCGAGCGTGAAGGCGATGGATTCGAGCTTCTGCTTCAGCAGTTCTCCGGTTTGACCGCGCTGCCAGCTCACCTCGCGATACTGGGACGGTCGGCCCGGCGCGCGTGCCACCCACTGCCACACCTGGGTCGTTTGCGCCTTGTCGCTGAAGATGATCAGGTGTTCGCGTACCTGCGGGGTGAGTTTTCGCTCGATCTTCTGTCGCGTTGCGTATGAAGGAATATGGCCGTGGCCATCGGGCTGGCAGTGCAACACCTGTACGCCACGCTTATGCGCAACGATCTCCAGTGAGTGAATGTGCCCGTCGGCTTCGATAAGGAATGGCAACTGGGTAAGTCGATCCCAGCCGAGTTGGTTGAAGAGTTCGATGAAGTCGAACTTCTCGACCAGCTTGAAGTTGAAGGTGGGCATGGTGCGGAATCAGTCCTCGGCGATCAGTCCCATCGAGCACACAACACGCGGCTCGCGCAGCTGGGCGTCTTCTTCGGTGTAGGTGAGCCGACCCTCTTCGCGCAGCGACTTGAGCGCTTCGGCCAGTTCTTCGTCATTGACGCCGCTGCGCATCAGACGGTTGAGCACGTCGCCGGCGGTTTCGAGCAGCGGCCGGGCGTAGATGTCGTCGAGCGCGCGCTCGAGCTCGGCATCGCTGAACAGAGTGTTGCGCTGGGCTTCGGCGTAGGCCTTGAGGCGTTCGTAGGCGCGGCGGCGCGGGCTGCTCGGGCGGCCGAGGCCGCCGCCCACTGCCTTATCCTGTCGCACGGCGAGCTGCAGGCCTTTGCCAACGAGGTCATGGTGGTTCTCGGCCCGGGGTACGGCCGGCGTGTCGGGCGCGCATTCTGCCGCTCGCAGGATGGTGAACTGCGATTCGGTGATCGGCTCACCGTTCGTACCCATCCACGCCAGATGGTCGTTGCCCTCGGGTGACTTCACGTAGACGAGTACGCCGCCTTCGCGAGCCTGTGCGCCCAGCAGCGGAGAGCGTGATTCGTCGAGGACGAACCGGCGCGCCGAGTAGACCACCGGCGGCAAAGCCTCGACCGTCCGGGCGAGTTCGGCGTCGTGCTCGGTGGCCTGCTTCCACACCTGCCAGGCGTAGGAGGCGAGATCGACTTCGTCATCGGTGTCGTCGAGTGTGCCGGCGCGCTCGGTGTAAAGGTCGCGAATCACACCGGCGGCATCGCCCTCGAAGAAGGCTTCGTCGGTGCCGACGACTTCGGCATTTTCCTCGAGGCGTTGCTGGATGCGTGCGCGCAGCCGGATCAACTGCTCCACACCGTCGGCAGGCAGGAAGGAGTAGCAATGGATCGCCTCGGCGCGCTGACCGATGCGGTCTACGCGCCCGGCGCGCTGAATCAGCCGGATGATGGCCCACGGCAGGTCGAAGTTCACGACGATCGAGCAATCCTGCAGGTTCTGCCCTTCGGAGAGCACGTCGGTGCACACCAGAACCCGCAGTTCGTCGGCCTTGCTCACCGACTTGTTGTTCGAGTGCGGGGAGAAGCGGCAGGCCAGCGCATAGGTATCGCCACTTGCGCCGGTTGCCACGCCGACCTGTTTGATGCCGGCAAGCTGCAACTGGCGCGCGAGGTAGCGTGCCGTGTCGGCAAACTGGGTGAAGACCAGTACCTTGGTCTTGCCGTGCTGATGTGTGATGAGGCGTTGTAGTTCGGCGAGCTTGCGGTCCTGCTGCGGGTTCCAAGGACCGTGTTCGGCCAGCAGGCGCTGCAGGCGTTCGGTATCTTCGGCGAGATCTTCAGCTAGCTTCGTGCGAAACAGCGACGGGCGTATCCACTTGAAGCGCTTCTTGTACTCGGCAGCGTACTGGGCGTAGATCGCGACGGCGCGCGCCATGTCGTGTGGCATGCCGTTTTCGTCCGCCACGGCCTCGATCAGTCCGTCGAGCAGATCTTCGCTTTCGCCGCTGATGCCTTCTGCGTCTTCATCGACGCGGTCGGTATCGAGCAGGCCGGCATCGAGCACACCGAGCGGAAGATCGAGGTCGTTCTCGATCGCGTGCATATAGATCTGGTTACGCAATACATGGCGGTCGATCGATTGCAGGAACGAGTGCCCGCTGGATTCGAGCCGCTTGAACAGATTGGTTCGGCAAAAGCCCATCAGCCGCTTGCCTGCGCGGCCCAGATTGTCGATCAGCCGTTGTTCCGCTGCGCTGGCGGATTTTTGCGCCTTCGGATCAATGTAGTTGCCAAGACCGTAACGCGGCACGTGCAGCAAATTGATCTCGTTGACGACCGGCAGTGAATACAGCCGCGCGTAACGGTCGGTCGGGTCGGTGTCGTCGACAGAGAATGCCAGCGAGCGTGGCACGCGCGCCGGGAAATAGCGCTTCTCGCCATCGCGGCCGATAAGGCAGCGCCGGCCGTTGCCGTCGTCCTGCGTGTAGTGTTCGACGATGAAACTGCGGGTGCGCCGGACCATGTAGAGCCGTATCAGTTCGCGCCAATCGTCGAACTCATCGCTCTTTTCGATGGCGACGATGGAGTTCACCTTGCATTGCCAGCGGCGTTCGAATTCGGCTTCGCTCATGCCTTCGCGGCGCATGTAGCGCTCGGGGCGGATGCCGATGTTGGCCTTCTCGTCGATGAACAGCCGAAGCTGGCTAGACAGATCGGCCTTGGACTTGTTGTAGGGAGTGGCGGTGAGCAGGATGACCTTCGCATCGCAGGAGCGAATGTAGTCGGCAATAGCCTTGTAGCGTCGCCCCTCGCGGTTTCGCAGGTTGTGGCTTTCGTCGATGAGTACGAGACGATAGCGCTTGAGGCTCGGCAACTGCTTGGACACCTGGGTGATCGGCAACACCATGCCGCGCAGGCCGTACTCGGTACGGTAGCGTTCCCACATCGGCTCGAGGTTCTTGGGGCAGATGATCAGCGTCTCGAAGCCGAGATCATCCTCGAACATGCGCGCCAGCGCGGTTGCCATCATCGTTTTGCCCAGTCCTACCACGTCGCCGATCATCACGCCGCCGCGACGATGCAGGTGGCGCGCAGCGATCTTCACGGCACTTTTCTGAAACTCGAACAAGTCGTGCTCGAAGCGCGCGGGCAGGCGAAACTGAGTGAGGCCGGCGCGCGCTTCGGTACTCAGGTGGTAGGCAATGTTGAGGTAGATGTGAAATGGAGGAATCCCGGCTTCGCGTGCCCAACTCGATTCGATGATTTGCGCAAGGTCCGCGGAGACGTCGAGCGCCCATCGGTCCGCCCAACGATCGTCGAACCAGTTTGATAGACGCTGCGTGGCGTGATGCTCGAGTACGTCGACATTCAGTTCGCCCTGTCGAGCGAGCCCCTGCATTGTGAGGTTGCTGCTGCCGACGAAGCCGGTGATGGGATTGTTGGCGTCGTCGCGGAACAGCAAGTAGAGCTTGGCATGAAGCGGGTGGGGCAGAAACAGCTTTACCTGAACTTGACCGGCTCGCAGTTGCCGAGCGAATTGACGCAGGGCTGCTTCATCCCGACCGGTTGGGATACCCAGCGTGATCTGCTCTCGCAGATGCGCTGCGAACTGGGTCTTGAGGCACAGCGCTGTGGCGTTGTCCAATCCTTCCGGGCCGGTCGCTGCCCGGTAGAGTTCGCGCACGTCTTCGTGCGGTGGTCGTTGCATCCCAACCAGGACACGACACACCTGGCCGTTGTCGGGTGACCAGGGCGCGATGAGGTCGTCGATCGCCTGCCATCCCCGGAGATTCAAATAGCCGACGCAGAATTCTGCCCGCTTGGATACGGCGAGCGTAGCGCGCAGTGCTTCGAGAAGTTGTTGTTCGATATTGTCGAATATGCGGGCCATGAATTATCTGGAGGCTTTTGCCATCAATCTTGTTGGGCCGGCGGTTGGGCAGGAGGACGCAGTCAGGGCATCACATCTGTCATGCTGCAATCCTTGTTCGGCACATGCGGACTGCCGCAGTATATCAAGCAGTTGATTTGTATCGCATAGCTTGAGTGTTGCTTAGTCCGCCTTCCCACTCCGGGCCGCCGCAACGGCTAGCCATTTCACCACACCTTCACCCGCGATGCGCCCGCTCGCCATGCTGGCAGTCAGCAGGTAGCCGCCGGTCGGTGCTTCCCAGTCGAGCATTTCGCCGGCGCAGAACACGCCGGGCAGGTCGCGGATCATCAGATGCTCGTCGAGCCCGTCCAAGCGCACGCCGCCGGCGCTGCTGATCGCTTCGTCGATCGGCCGCGGCGCAATCAGCCGCGACGGTAGCGCCTTGATCGACGCCGCCAGCCGGCGCGGGTCGGCGTAATCATGCGCTGGTACGACCTCGCGCAGCAGCGCGGCGCGCACGCCCTTGATGCCGGTGCGGCTGGCCAGGTGGCTGCCCATCGAGCGGGCGCCGCGCGGGTGGTCGATTTCCTCGATCAGCCGCTGCAGACTCTTGTCGGGCGCCAGGTCGACTTCGAGTACCGCAACGCCGCTGCGCGCGATCTCGTCGCGCAATCGCGCCGACAACGCGTAGATCGCGCCGCCCTCGACGCCATGCCGGGTGACGATGAACTCGCCGATGCGTCCCGACGCGTCGCCCTGCAGTCGCAGTCGTACCGATTTCACCGCCTCGCCGGCATGACGCGCGCGCAAATGCTCGCTCCACGCAATGTCGAAGCCGCAATTCGAAGGCGCGAGCGGTGCCACCGCCACGCCGCGTGCCGCCAGCCACGCCACCCAGGCGCCGTCGGAACCGAGTTTCGCCCAACTGCCGCCGCCGAGCGCCAGCACGACTGCGCCGGCCGCGACGGCGCGTTCGCCCGCAGGGGTCGCGAAGCGCAGCGAGCCCTCATCGGTCCAGCCGAGGCAGCGGTGACGCATGTGAAAGCGCACCCCTTGCGCGCGCAGCCGCCGCAGCCAGGCACGCATCAGCGGCGCCGCTTTCATGTCGCTCGGGAAGACGCGGCCGGAACTGCCGACGAAGGTTTCCGTGCCGAGGCTGCGCGCCCAGTCGCGCAACGCGTCGGCGCCGAATGTCCGCAGCCACGGTTCGACCTGCGGGCGGCGCGCGCCGTAGCGCGCAGCGAATGCGTCGAAGGGCTCGGCGTGGGTCAGGTTCAACCCGCCCTTGCCGGCGAGCAGGAACTTGCGCCCGCACGAGGCCATCGCGTCATAGAGATCGACCGGCAATCCGGCAGAACTTGCCACCTCGGCCGCCATCAGGCCGGCCGGGCCGCCGCCGATCACCGCCACGCTTCTCCGTTCATCCGCGGGGTTCATGGGACGACAGTGTAGCCGGCTCGCACGCCGGCATTCAGGCTGGATTAAGCTGCAGTTGCGTAAACTCGAACTCGATTCGGCCCACATCGTCGGAACTCACCTTCATGCACACCGTAAAGCCGGGACTCGCGCGGGTCGCCGCAGGCCTGCTTGCCGCGACGCTGCTGGCCGTTCCGGCCGTGCCTGCGCGCGCAGATGCCGATCACCTCCATGCGCGCCGGCTGCGCGACGCGGGCGAGATCCTGTCGCTGGAACGGATCGCCGAGCGTGCGCGTGCCGAAAAGCCGGGTGAGATTCTGGAAACGGAACTCAAGCAAAAGCACGGGCGCTACATTTACGAAATCGAAATCCTCGATGTCGGCGGCCGCGTCTGGGAACTGAAGTTCGATGCCCGCAGCGGCGCGCTGATCAAGCTCGAGAAGGAAGACTGAGCATGCGCCTGCTGCTGGTGGAAGACGATGCGCGGCTCGGGCCGCAATTGCGCGCCGCGCTGCAAAGTGCCGGCTACGCGGTCGATCTGTCTAGCGACGGCATCGATGCCGAAGCGCTCGGCGACATCGAACCTTATGACCTCGTCGTGCTCGATCTCGGTCTGCCCGGCCGGCCGGGCCTCGAGGTGCTGACCAACTGGCGCAAGCGCGGCAACCGCATTCCGGTCGTGGTGTTGACCGCGCGCGGCAGCTGGCAGGAGAAGGTGGAAGGCTTCAAGGCCGGCGCCGACGACTATGTCGGCAAGCCGTTCCAGTTCGAGGAACTGCTGGCCCGCATCGATGCGGTGGCCAAGCGCAGCCAGGGCGCGGCCGCCGGTCCGCTGTGCGTGGCAGGCGTCACGCTCGACGAGCAGAACCAGTCGCTGATGCTGCCCGATGGCAGCCGCAGCCAGCTCACCGGCATCGAGTACCGGCTGCTGCGCTACTTCATGCTCAACCCCGGTCGCGTGTTGTCGAAATCGCGCCTGACCGAACATGTTTACGAATACGACGCCGATCGCGACAGCAACGTGATCGAGGTGTACATCAATCGCCTGCGGCAGAAGATCGGGCCGGACATCATCCATACGCTGCGGGGTCAGGGCTACGTGTTCGGAGACAAGCCCGGATGAACTCGCTCAAGGGCCGGCTGTCGGCCGGTCTGGCCGCGAGTCTGGTGCTGCTGCTCGGCCTGCAATGGTGGGTGGCCAGCCGCGCCATCAACCAGCTGACCACCGACCAGTTGCTGGCACGCCTGGCGCATGATGGCGAAACCCTGCTGGCCGGCGCCCGCTTCGATGCTGCCGGCGCGCTCGCCATCGACCCGGCGCGCGTTAATGCGATCTACCAGCGGCCGTTTTCCGGCCACTACTACGTCGTCATCGCCGGTGCGCAGCGCCAGCAATCGCGCTCGTTGTGGGATGGCGAACTCGCCATCGAGCCGCTGCCGCCCGGCCAATGGCGCGAGATCCGCGCGAGCGGGCCGCAACGCCAGCCGCTGCTGCTGCGGGTGGCCGGCTACAGTCGCCAGCAGCACGAACTGACCATCGCGGTGGCCGAGGATCTGAGCGCGCTCGAAGCCGGCTTGCGCCGCTTCCAGCTCATTAACGGCGCGGTGTCGGCGGCCGTACTGATCGCGTTGCTGCTGGTGCAGCGGCTGATCGTCGCGCGCGGCCTGGCGCCGATCGATGCCGTGCGGGCGGACCTGGCGCGCCTCGAACGGGGCGAGGCCACGCGCATCGATGCCGCCGCGCCGGCCGAGATCGAGCCGATGATCGCCGAGCTGAACCGCCTGCTCGGCACCCTGGCGAAGCGCTCGCGCCGCTCGCGCGATGCGCTCGGCAATCTCGCCCATGCGCTGAAGACCCGGCTGGCGATACTCACCCAAAGCAGTGAATCGCCCGCGCTGGCGGCGCACCCGGACCTGCGCGCGACGATCGGCGAATCGACCGAAGCGATGCGCCGCATCGTCGAGCGCGAACTCAAACGCGCCCGCCTGGCCGGCTCCGCGATGCCGGGCCAGCGCGTCGACCTTAAAGGCGAAATCGACGTGCTGGTGCGCACGCTCGGCCAACTTTACGCCGGCAAGGCACCCCGCATCACCTCGGCAATCGCGCCCGGCGCGACCTTTGCCGGCGACCGCGAGGATTTACTCGAACTGCTCGGCAACCTGCTCGACAACGCGTGCAAGTGGTGCACCGGGCGCGTCTCGTTGACCGTGAGCCATGCCGAGTGGGTAGCCTTCGTGGTCGAGGACGACGGCCCCGGTTGCGCACCCGACGCCATCGAGGAACTTACCGCGCGCGGCTTCCGCGCCGACGAATCGAAGCCCGGCAGCGGGCTCGGTCTGGCGATCGTGCGCGACATCGTCGACAGCTACGACGGCAGCCTGCATTTCGGCCGTTCCGCCGCGCTGGGCGGCCTGCGAGTCGACGTGCGCCTGCCCACGTCGCAGCCTGCAAATCCGCCGCTGGGCTGACGCAGGCCCAATCGGCGGTCGACGGGCGTGTGCACATAGTGCTGCCCCGAGAGCCGCATGGATAGGCGCTCTCCAGCCATGCCGCCTGGAGAGGTCCGTGGCGCGCGGTTCTTCAGGGGGTATGCCCGTGCGGCCTATCGACTACGCCGAGGCGGCATCCGGCTGCCGTTACCTGAAGTGCTGCGACCTTGGTACTCTGACCGCATGGTGATCAGCGTTCCGCCCAGGCTCTGCGTCATTCAGGCGAACCGCAGTCGAGCCCGACGGGTGCTGCTACCGGCTCCCACGGCGCCGTCTGCGCCTGTTCCGCGCGCTTTTTGAACGTAACCCGTCATTCCGATAGAATAGGCGCGGTCGTGCCTTCGGGGAGTGCTCCGGGGTCGTCGAGCGAATGGAAGAAGAATGTCTCCCGGACCAGCCAGCCGAAACGACTCGCGCTGCGTCTCGCTTCCGCGGCGAACACGACTCGCGCCGCGGTGGGTGATGAATCGAGCGGGAGCCACGATCGCCTGCCGATACAGGTCGAGAATCCGGCGCGTGATGCCGAGTTCATCGGCGGCCCATCCGGGCCGCACCCGGGACCCTGCGATGCTAGACAACGAGTGAACGCAATTTGACCACCAAGCGAAAGGCCGGCACGCCGGGCAACACCGCCGCCAACGTCGGCTACGAAGCCCAGCTCTGGCAGATGGCCGACGCGCTGCGCGGCAGCATGGACGCCGCCGAGTACAAGCATGTCTGCCTCGGCCTGCTGTTCCTGAAGTACATCTCGGATGCCTTCGAGGAGAAGCACGCCGCGCTGCTGGCCGAGAAGGCGCAAGGCGCCGACCCGGAAGACCCCGACGAATACCGCGCGCTCAGCATCTTCTGGGTGCCGCCCGAGGCGCGCTGGCCGCACCTGAAAGCGCAGGCGCGCCAAGCTACCGTCGGCCAGCTCGTCGACGACGCCATGGCCGGCATCGAGCGCGACAACCCGGCGTTGAAGGGCGTGCTGCCCAAGGACTACGGCCGCCCCGCGCTCGACAAGCAGCGCCTCGGCCAGCTGATCGACATGATCAGCAACATCAGGGTCGGCGACGAGGCCAGCCGCGCCAAAGACGTGCTCGGCCGCGTCTACGAATACTTCCTCTCGCAGTTCGCCAGCGCCGAGGGCAAGAAGGGCGGCGAGTTCTACACGCCGCGCTGCGTAGTGAAGCTCTTGGTCGAGATGCTCGAGCCCTACCGCGGCCGCGTGTACGACCCCTGCTGCGGCTCCTCGGGCATGTTCGTGCAGTCGGTGGAGTTCATTCGCGCGCATGCCAGGGGCAACGGCAACGGTGGCAAGCTCGGTGGGCAGAAGCGGGCCGACATCTCGATCTACGGCCAGGAGTCGAACTACACCACCTGGCGCCTGGCGCGCATGAACCTCGCCATCCGCGGCATCGACAGCGGCCAGATCGCCCAGGGCGACACCTTCCACAGCGACCGCCACCCGGATCTGAAGGCCGACTTCATCCTCGCCAACCCGCCCTTCAACATCTCCGATTGGGGCGGTGAACGCCTGCGCGACGATCAACGCTGGCAGTGCGGCACGCCGCCGGCAGGCAACGCCAACTTCGCCTGGGTGCAGCACATCGTCCACCACCTTGCGCCCGCGGGCGTGGCCGGCTTCGTGCTGGCCAACGGCTCGATGTCGTCCAACCAGTCCGGCGAGGGCGAGATCCGCAAGCGCCTGATCGAGGCCGATCTTGTGGACTGCATGGTCGCGCTGCCGGGCCAGCTCTTTTACTCGACGCAGATCCCCGCCTGCCTGTGGTTCCTGGCGCGCGACCGCAGGAACGGCAAGTTCAGAGACCGGCGCGGACAGGTGCTCTTCATCGACGGGCGCAAGCTCGGCCGCATGGTCGATCGCACCCACCGAGAGTTGACCGACGACGATGTCGCCCGCATCGCCAACACCTACCACGCCTGGCGCGGCATCTCTTCATCCGTTCGTCCTGAGCCTGTCGAAGGACAAGCCATCTACCAGGACATCCCCGGCTTCTGCAAGAGCGCGCCGCTGGACGAGGTGCGCAAGCACGGCCACGTGCTCACACCCGGCCGCTACGTCGGCGCCGAGGCGCAGGAGGACGACGGCGAGCCGTTCGAGGAGAAGATGCGGCGGCTCACCGCGACGCTGCGCGAGCAGCAGGGCGAGGCTGCGAAGCTCGATGCTGCGATTGCTGCCAACCTGAAGGAGCTTGGGTATGGCGGGTGAGGCGCCCATCGAGCACGACTCTCGTTGGCCCGTTGTGTCGCTCGCTGAGATCGCGACCAAGATCGGCTCTGGAGCGACGCCAAGGGGCGGAGCAGATGGCTATCTGCCTACCCGCGAACGCTACGCTCTTGTGCGAAGCCAGAACGTCTTCGACCGCCGCTTCGACCACGTTGGGCTCGCGTTCATAACGGATGAACAAGCCGAAGGCCTTCGCGGTGTGATCCTCCAGGCCGCTGACATCCTCCTCAACATTACTGGAGACGGCATCACCTTCGGGCGTGCTTGCATGGTTCCGAAGGAGGTACTGCCCGCGTGTGTCAACCAGCACGTGTCCATCATCCGCGTCGATGCTCAGCGCGCGGATGCGGGCTATGTACTGGCATTCCTTACACACCCAGAGATCAAGCCGTACATAGAGTCCTTCAACGCAGGAGGTTCGCGGCGCGCCGTCACCAAGGGTCACATCGAATCGTTTCGGCTTCCGCTGCCACCGCTCCCCGAACAACGCGCCATCGCCCACATCCTCGGCACGCTGGACGACAAGATCGAGCTGAACCGGCGGATGAACGAGACGCTGGAGGCGATGGCGCGCGCGCTCTTCAAGTCGTGGTTCGTGGACTTCGATCCCGTCCGCGCCAAAGCCGAAGGCCGCGACCCCGACCTCCCCAAGCCCCTAGCCGACCTCTTCCCGGCCCGCCTCGTCGACTCCGAACTCGGCGAGATTCCGCAGGGGTGGCGCGTGCAAACCATCGAACAGTTCGCGTCCCTGAATCCAGAAGCGTGGTCCAAAGACACTCGGCCAGACGACATCAACTATGTCGACCTGTCGAACACGAAGTGGGGTCGGATCGAGGCAGTTACGAAGTACGCGCGGATGGACGCGCCAAGCCGAGCGCAGCGCGTGTTGAGGCGATCGGACACGATAGTGGGTACCGTCCGACCCGGCAACGGTTCCTACGCGTTCATCGCTGAGGAGGGGCTGACAGGCAGCACCGGATTTGCCGTGCTCCGACCGCGCAAGATCGAGTACGCTGAACTCGTGTATTTGGCGGCTACCGCGCAGGAGAACATCGAAGCGCTCTCTCTCTTGGCGGATGGTGGAGCCTACCCTGCGGTGCGCCCCGAGGTGGTTACCGCAACGCAAACCACTTCGGCAAACGATGCGGTGATCAAGGCGTTCTCGCGTGCAGTTGGGCCGTTGCTTTCCAAGAGTGCTGCGAACGAGAGGTCGTCGCGCACGCTCAAGTCCATCCGCGATACCCTGCTACCCAAACTCATCTCCGGCGAACTCCGCGTGAATGACGCCGAGCGATTGATCGAGGCGACCGAATGAAGAAGCAACCAACGAACGCCACGCGCAGCCGAGCGCGCATCGAGTACCTGAAGGTGCAGAACTTTCGTGCGCTGCGAGACATCGAGTTCAAGGACTTGACGCCGCTGACGGTACTTCTGGGGCCGAACGGCAGCGGCAAGTCCACGGTATTCGACGTCTTCGCCTTCCTCGCAGAGTGCTTTGAGCTGGGTTTGCGCCGCGCCTGGGATAAGCGAGGACGGGCGAAGGAACTGAAAACGCGCGGCGGCGACGGGCCGGTGACCATCGAGATCAAGTACCGTGAGCCCGGCTACCCGCTTATCACCTATCACCTCGCCGTGGATGAACGAGCGGGCGGGCCGGTAGTTGTGGAAGAGTGGCTGCGCTGGAAGCGTGGTAGCCATGGACAGCCGTTCCGTTTTCTCGACTATCGCGATGGGAAGGGTAAGGCGGTTAGCGGTGAGCATCCCGACGAGCAGGACACCCGTATCGATGCGCCGCTGAAATCAGCCGACCTGCTGGCGGTGAACGCACTCGGTCAATTCGCCGAGCATCCGCGCGTTGCCGCGTTACGCGACTTCATTGCCGGCTGGTATGTGTCGTACTTGTCGGCGGAAAGCGCGCGCGGTCAGCCAGAAGCTGGCCCTCAGGACCGCATGAGCAAAACCGGCGACAACCTGGCTAACGTCATCCAGTACCTCGCCGAGCAACATGGCGCCCGCTTGGAGCAGATCTTCGACGTGTTGCGCCGTCGCGTGCCGCGCATCGAGCGCGTGCTGGCCGAAACGATGCCCGATGGTCGGCTGCTGCTGCAGATCAAGGACGCACCGTTCAGCCACCCGGTGCTGGCGAAGTTCGCGTCCGACGGGACGCTAAAGATGCTCGCGTATCTCGTGCTCCTGTACGACCCGGCGCCGCCGCCGTTCATCGGCATCGAAGAGCCGGAGAACTTCCTGCACCCGCGGCTGCTGCCAGAGCTCGCGGAAGAGTGCCGCGCGGCCAGCAGTCGCACGCAACTGCTGGTGACGACCCATTCGCCCTCCTTCTTGAACGCACTTCGACCGGACGAGGTGCGCGTGTTATGGCGCGACGAACAGGGCTACACGCAGACGCGGCGTGCGGCCGACCTGCCAGGCGTCAGTGAGTTTGTCGAACAGGGCGCCTTGCTCGGCCAACTCTGGATGGAGGGGCAGCTCGGTGTCGGCGATCCGCTGGTCAACCAAGGCGCACCCAGCCGCCCACTGCGGAGGCGCTGAGCGATGTCCGCCGCACATCTGGAACTGCTGGTCGAGGAACCCTCGATGGAGGCCTTCCTGCGCGCGCTGTTGCCGCGCTTGCTGCCGCAAGACCGCACCTTCGAGGTCCACCCCTTTCAAGGCAAGAGCGACCTGCTCGGCAAACTGGAACAGCGGCTGCGCGGCTACGCGGCATGGCTTCCGGCCGACTGGCGCATCGTGGTAGTCGTGGACCGCGACGACGATGACTGCCTTGTGCTCAAGCGCCGGCTGGAAGCAGTCGCACGGAGCGCAGGCCTGCAAACGCGAACACGCGCACGGATCTCGCGATGGCAGCTCGTCAACCGCATCGCGATCGAGGAACTGGAGGCCTGGTACTTCGGCGATTGGGCCGCGGTGCGCTCTGCATTCCCACGGGCGTCGGCCAACGTGCCGCGACGGCAGGAATTCCGCGACCCCGACGCAATCGGCGGCGGCACTTGGGAAGCTTTCGAACGCGTGATGCAGGCGCATGGGTATTTCAAAGGCGGGCTGGCCAAGATCGAGGCGGCGCGCGCTGTCGGCACGCACATCGATCCGGCGCGAAGCTCGTCGCGCAGCTTTCGAACCTTCAGCGAGGCGATCGTCGAGGCGTGCGCTTGACATGCGGGGCTTGTCAAGCCGGACAACCCCAAGTCGGCATCGAAGCGGTACGCCCGCTATCTTCCGTTCTGTGCGTGACGGCCATTTAGGCGCTTCACTCACCAGTCCCGCCGATCATTGCTAACCAATTGAACCAAAGATACTTTCTTATTTAGGCGCAAACCGTGTCCGGCTTCACCGAATCCGTCGTCGAACAGGCAGCGCTGGCCCGGCTGGAGGCTGTCGGCTGGCAGGTCCGCAACGGCGCCGATATCGCCCCCGGCGAACCCACCACCGAGCGCAACGATTGCGGGCACGTGATTCTGTCGCAGCGCCTGCGCGATACGCTCGCTCGGCTCAACCTGACGCTGCCGATCGAGGCTTTCGAGGCCGCGCCGTGATGACACCCAAACAGATCTTCGCTTTGGCCGCCGCCGGCGAATCGGCCACGCTCGAGTTCAAGAAGTCCACCGCCGAGAAGGACCGCGCCTGTCGCACTCTCTGCGCCTTCGCCAACGGCCAGGGTGGGCATGTGCTGTTCGGCGTCACGCCGGCGGGCAGGGTTGTTGGTCAGGCGGTCTCCGACCGCACGCTCGAAGAACTCGCACAGGATTTCCAGGGCTTCGAGCCGCCGTTGTTCCCTGCGGTCGAGCGGGTGCCGGTCGACGACGGGCGCGAGGTGCTGGTGCTCACCGTGGCCAGCGGGGCGCGCGTGCCGGTGGCGTTTCGCGGCGTGGCTTACGAGCGGGTGCTGAACACCACGCGCACCATGCCGCGCGAGACCTACCAGCGCCTGCTGCTGGAGGAAATGCACGCCACCGAGCGCTGGGAGAACCGGCCTGCGGTGGGCTGGTCGGTGTCGGACCTCGATCACGAGGAGATTCGGCGAACTCTGGAGGCTGGCATCCAGGCAGGCCGCATCGAGGAGCCGACCACGCGGGATCCGCTGGAAGTCTTGCGTGGCTTGGGGCTGGTGAAGCACGACGCATTGCTGCGCGCCGCTGTCGTGCTGTTCGGTCGCGCGGATCGACTGCTGCCCGACTTTACCCAGTGTCTCCTCCGGGAGGCGCGCTTCAGGGGAACAGAGAAGGGGGAATTCCTCGACAACCGCCAGTTCCACGGCAACGCATTCGAAATCTTTCAGCGCGCGCAGCGCTTTCTTCGGGATCACATGCCGATTGCCGGGCACTTCGAGCCGGGACGCATGGAGCGTGTCGACACGCCGGCGTACTCGCCGCTGGCATTCCGCGAAGCAATTGCCAAGGCGATCTGTCACCGCGACTACTCCACGGGCGGAAGCTCCATCGGTATTGCGATGTACGACGATCGCCTTGAAGTGACCTCATCCGGAACGTTGCACTTCGGCTTCACGCCGCAGTTGCTCTTCGAGCCTCACGAGTCCCGCCCCTGGAATCCGCTCATTGCCAGCGTCTTCTATCGGCGCGGGATCATCGAGACCTGGGGACAGGGCACGCTGAAGATGGCAGCCTGGGCAAAGGAGGCGGGCCTGCCTGCACCGGAGATACTGGAGATCACGGGCGCGGTCGTGGTGCGGTTTCGACCGTCGGCGTTGGGGATGGCGGAGACGACCCGGAAAACGCCAGGGAAAACGCCAGGGAAAACCGCAGCGGCGATCCTGGAGCTATTAGCCAAGACGCCGGGTCTATCGGTGCCGCAGTTGGCAACCAGCCTGCGCCGGTCTGAGAGTGCCGTCCACCGTGCAATCAAAACCCTGCGCGAATCTGGCCGTCTGCAACGCATCGGCCCCGACAAGGGCGGCTACTGGAAAGTGATCGAGTGAGTTCCTTCACCGAATCCGTCGTCGAACAGGCCGCGCTGGCCTGGCTGGAGGCTGTCGGCTGGCAGGTCCGCAACGGCGCCGAGATCGCCCCCGGCGAACCTGCCGCCGAGCGCGACGACTACAGTCAGGTTGTGCTGCCTAAGCGCCTGCGCGATGCGCTCGCGCGGCTGAACCCGTCGCTGCCCGCCGAGGCCTTGGACGACGCCTTCCGCAAGCTGGCGCGGCTCGGGTTGGACACTGCGGGCGCGGATCTCGTCGTGCGCAACCGCGCGCTGCACCGCCTGCTGGTGGATGGCGTGACGGTCGAGTACCGTGACGCCGAAGGCAGCATTCGCGGTGCGCAGGTGCGGGTGATCGACTTCGACGAACCGGCTGGCAACGACTGGCTGGCAGTGAACCAATTCAGCGTGGTGGAGAACAAGCATTCGCGACGGCCGGACGTGACGCTGTTCGTCAACGGCATGCCGCTGGCGGTGCTGGAGCTGAAGAACGCCGCCGCCGAAAACGCCACGATCTGGAGCGCCTTCCAGCAGTTGCAGACCTACCAGGCCGAGGTGCCGACGCTGTTCGCGCCAAACGCGCTGCTCGCCGTCTCCGACGGCGTGGAGGCGCGCGTCGGAACGCTCGGCGCCGGGCGCGAATGGTTCAAGCCTTGGCGCACCGTCGCGGGCGACACGCTGGCCGGCGCGCACGTGCCCGAGTTGCAGGTGGTGATAGAGGGTCTGTGCGCGCCGCGGCGCTTTCTCGACTTGCTGCGCGACTTCATCGTGTTCGAGGACGACGGTGGCCGCATCGTCAAGAAGATGGCCGGCTACCACCAGTTCCACGCGGTGCAGGTAGCGGTGGGCGAGACGCTGCGCGCGGCGCAGTTGCAGCGCGCCGCGCACCAAGTGGCCGAGCCAGAGGGGCGTTACGAGGCGGGCCGCAAACCCGGTGGCAAGCCCGGCGACATGCGCGTAGGTGTGGTGTGGCACACGCAAGGCTCGGGCAAGAGCCTGACGATGTCGTTCTATGCCGGCCGCATCATTCGTGAGCCGGCGATGGAGAACCCGACCCTCGTTGTGCTCACCGATCGCAACGATCTCGACGACCAGCTCTTCGCCACCTTCGCGCGCTGCCGCGACCTGCTGCGCCAGCCGCCGGTGCAGGCCGAGAGTCGCGCGCACCTGCGCGAGCTGCTCAGCGTGGCGGCGGGCGGGGTGGTGTTCACCACGATCCACAAGTTCTTCCCCGAAGAGAAAGGCGACCGGCACCCGACGCTCTCCGATCGCCGCAACATCGTGGTGATCGCCGACGAGGCGCACCGCAGCCAGTACGACTTCATCGACGGCTATGCCCGCCACATGCGCGACGCACTGCCGCAGGCCTCGTACATCGGCTTCACCGGCACGCCGATCGAGCTGGCGGACGCCAACACGCGCGCGGTGTTCGGCGACTACATCAGCGTCTACGACATCCAGCGCGCCGTGCAGGACGGCGCCACGGTGCCGATCTACTACGAGAGCCGGTTGGCCAAGCTGGCGCTCGACGAGGCCGAGCGGCCGAAGATCGACCCCGGCTTCGAGGAAGCCACCGAGGGCGAGGAGGTCGAGCGCAAGGAGAAGCTCAAGACCAAGTGGGCGCAGCTCGAGGCGGTGGTCGGCGCCGAGAAGCGTCTTGCGCTGGTGGCCAGGGACATCGTCGAGCACTTCGAGAAGCGGATCGAGGCGATGGACGGCAAGGCGATGATCGTCTGCATGAGCCGGCGCATCTGCGTGGAGCTGTATCGCGAGATCGTGAAGTTACGGCCGCAGTGGGACGACAGCGGGGACGGCACCGACGACGAACACGGCTCCATGAAGGTGGTGATGACCGGCTCGGCCTCCGACCCGCCCGACTGGCAGCGGCACATTCGCAACAAGCCGCGGCGCGAGGCGATGGCGAATCGGTTCCGCGATCCGAAGGATCCGTTCAAAGTGGTGCTGGTGCGCGACATGTGGCTCACCGGCTTCGATGCGCCGAGCCTTTCCACGATGTACATCGACAAACCGATGCGCGGCCACGGGCTGATGCAGGCGATCGCACGCGTGAACCGCGTGTTCAAGGACAAGCCCGGTGGGCTGGTTGTGGACTATCTTGGTCTCGCGCAAGAGCTGAAGCAGGCGCTGGCCACCTACACCGAGAGCGGCGGCACCGGGCGCACGGCGCTGGACCAGGACGAGGCCGTGGCGGTGATGCTGGAGAAGTACGAGGTGTGCGCCGGGCTGTTCCACGGTTTCGACCGGGCGAAGTGGACGACCGGCACGCCGCCGCAGCGGCTCGCCCTGTTACCCGCGTCGCAGGAACACATCCTGGCGCAGGAGAGCGGCAAGGAGCGCTGCGTGGGCGCGGTGCGCGAGCTGTCGCAGGCCTTCGCGCTGGCGGTGCCGCACGCCGAGGCGCTGCGCATCCGCGACGACGTGGCGTTCTTCCAGGCGGTGCAGGCGGTGCTCGCCAAGCGCGCACCCGGCGACGCCCGGCCCGAGGAGGACATCGAGCACGCGGTGCGGCAGATCATCTCGCGGGCGGTAGCGCCGGAGGGCGTGATCGACATCTTCGCGGCGGCGGGACTGGCCAAGCCCGACATCTCGATTCTTTCTGAAGCGTTTCTCGCTGAAGTGAAAGGGATGCCACAGCGCAATCTCGCGGTCGAGCTGCTGCAGAAGTTGCTGAAGGGCGAGTTGTCCACCCGGCGACGCAAGAACGTGGTCCAGGCGCGCTCGTTCGCCGAGATGCTGGAGCAGACGATCCGCCGCTACCAGAACCGCGCCATCGAGGCGGCCCAGGTGATCGAGGAACTGATCGGGCTGGCGAAGGAAATGCGCGAAGCCAATGCGCGCGGCGAGGCACTCCACCTCTCCGATGACGAACTGGCGTTCTACGACGCGCTGGAAACCAACGACAGTGCGGTGAAGGTTCTTGGCGACGAGACGCTGCGGACGATCGCTCAGGAGTTGGTCCGGACCGTGCGCGCCAACGTCACCATCGACTGGACGCTGCGCGAGAACGTGCGCGCTCAACTGCGTGTGCTGGTCAAGCGAATCCTCAGGCGCTACGGCTACCCGCCCGACAAGCAGGAGAAGGCGACGGAGACCGTGCTGGAGCAGGCCGCGCTCCTGTCCGCGGAATGGGTATTCGCGTAGCCATCATTCCAACGGTTCGCCCAAAGGCAGCGGAATGGTTCCGCCGACGCAGAAGACGTGTCGTAGTTCGGCCGTTCGATACGTCCTCCCGACCTCGATTTGCCCGCTCGGATTTGAAGGACCGATCCTGCGCGGACGCTGCGCCCTGGGAAGCGCGGAACATCCGTTAACGTTTGGCCAACCGGCCGGCATCGACACTGGCGTCTCTGGCAGCCGCCGCATCGGTGACCAGGATAGCGCGGAAATCGTTGACGTTGGTCAGTGTCGGGCCGGTGACGATCGGGTCGCCCAATGCGCCGAAGAAGCCGTGGCCGTCGTTGTTGTCCAGGCTTTCGCGCGGATTGATGCCGAGCGCCCAGGCGCGTGCCAGCGAGTCGGGCGCGAGGTAGGCGCCGGCGGTTTCTTCGAGTCCGTCCACGCCGTCGGTGTCGCCGGCCAGCGCGTGGACGTTTGCCTGCCCGTCGAGCGCGATGCCCAGCGCCAGCAGGAATTCGACATTGCGCCCGCCGCGCCCTTGCCCGCGCACGGTCACAGTGGTTTCGCCACCGGAGAGCAGCACGCAGGGCCGCGAGAAGGGCTGGCCGCGATTGGCCACCTGCAACGCGATGCCGGCGAACGCCTTGCCGACGTCGCGCGCCTCGCCTTCGATGGCATCGCCGAGGATGTGGGCCGGCAGGCCGGCCTCGCGTGCCGCGGCGGCAGCGGCTTCTAGCGCCAGTTGTGGCGTGGCGATCAGGCGCGTTTCGACGCCGGCCAGGCGGGCGTCGCCGGGTTTGACCGATTCGCCGCTACCGCCCTGCAGGATGTCGAGTACCGGCGGCGGCACAGCGATACCGTGGCGGCGGATGATCGCCAGCGCGTCGGCGCAGGTGGTGGGGTCGGCGACGGTCGGACCGGAGGCGATGTCGATCGGGTTGTCGCCCGGCACGTCGGAAATCAGCAGGTTCAGCACCCGCGCCGGATGGCAGGCAGCGGCAAGGCGTCCGCCCTTGATCGCCGACAGATGGCGGCGCACGCAGTTCATCTCGCTGATGGTCGCGCCCGACTTCAGCAATGCGCGGCTGACCGTCTGTTCGTCGTCGAGCGTCAAACCGGGCAGTGGCAGGGGCAGCAGCGCAGAACCGCCGCCCGAGATCAGGCACACCACCAGATCGTCGGCTGTGAGGCCGGCGACGGTCTGCAGCAGCCGCCCGGCAGCGGCCAGGCCGGCAGCGTCGGGCACCGGGTGTGCGGCCTCGACGATCTCGATCCGCCGGCAGGGTACGTTGTAGCCATAGCGGGTGACGACCAGACCGGACGGCTCGCCCGGCCAGTGATCTTCCACCGCCCTGGCCATCGCCGCCGAGGCCTTGCCGGCGCCGATGACGACCAGGCGACCGCCGGGCGCAGCCGGAAAAAACTGCGGAATGCAGTGGGCGGGCTGCGCGGCTTCAACCGCTGCGGCGAACATTTTCTGCAACAACACGCGAGGATTCATTTTGAGGTTCTCCAGCCCGGTTTGGCCCCACCGACAATGTTGTGGGCGAGGCGTTTCTCCCGGCGTGCGTTCGCGGCAAGCTTACCCCTGCCCGAACCCGGGCGGATCGAACGCGCCGGCTCGCCGGATATGTCGCACGATACTCCCGCTGCGCGCGACCCTGTTGTCCCGGCCACCGGCAGGCGCAGCATATAGGCAGTCGGCGTCGGGCGACGGCGCGCAGCGCTGGCCGGAACGGCGATCGCTGCAGTCTGATGGCCGGCATTCTGCGGCACGGTCTCCCGGCCATGCCGATGCGATAGCCCGTGGCGCCGGGTCGGCAGTGCGCCCATCCCGCAGCGGGTGGCGTATGCTTGAGGCTGTCCGGCAAGCGTGGGAGCGACGAGAGCGATGGAAGCGAAGCGAATCGCCTTGCTGCAGCAAATGCCGCTGTTCGGCGGCATTCGGGAAGATGCGCTGGGGTTTCTGCTCGACGTCTCGCGCGACGTGAACCGGCCTGCCGGGTCGTTCTTCTTTCGTGAGGGCGAGCCGGGCGAATCGATGTTCGTGCTCGACGCTGGCACGGTAAGCGTGCGCAAGAAGGGAGGGCACGGGGCGCTGCTGCTGAGTCGGCTCGGTCCCGGCGACTGCTTCGGCGAGATGGCGCTGATCGATCTGGCGCCGCGCAGCGCGTCGGTGCAGGCGCTGGAGGATTGCAGCGCGTTCGAGATTTTCGCCGCCAGCCTGCACCAGTTGTACGAGCGCGACCTCGAGCAGTTCGCGCTGATCCAGATGAACATGGCGCGCGAACTCAGTCGCCGCCTGCGCCTCACCGACCAGCGCCTGCTCGGCTGACCGGCCGCGCCGCAGCCTTCGCCCTCGTTGCCGCCGGCTCGTGGTCAAATCGGGCTTGTCCCGCCACTCGAGTCCGCCGTGCTGCGCCTGACCGCTCTTTCCAAGACCCTTCCGGCGCTGGCGCCCGGCCTCCCGCCGCGCCAGTTGCTGTGCGCCATCGATCTCGATCTGGCGCCCGGCGAGTATGTTGCAGTCATGGGCGAGTCGGGCAGCGGCAAGTCCACGCTGCTCAACCTGATCGCCGGACTCGACCGGCCGAGCGGCGGGCAAATCGAGCTGGCCGGCCGGAATCTATCCACGCTCGATGACGACGGCCTGACGCGCCTGCGCGCGGCGAAGATGGGTTTCGTCTTCCAGGCCTTCCATGTGCTGCCGCATCTGACGGTTGCCCAGAACGTGGCGCTGCCGCTGGCGCTCAACCGTATCGAACCGATGCAGGCGCGGGTGCGCGAGATGCTCGATGCCGTCGGTCTGGCGGCGCGTGCCGGGTCGCGGCCGCGCGAATTGTCGGGCGGCGAATTGCAGCGGGTGGCCATCGCCCGCGCGCTGGTGCATCGCCCGGCGCTGGTGCTGGCCGACGAGCCGACCGGCAACCTCGACCCGGAGACCGCGGCGCGCGTGCTCGCCCTGCTGCGCGACGCGATTCGCGCGCATGATGCAATCGGCATCATCGTCACCCATTCGCGCGCGGCAGCGGCCAGCGCCGATCGCGTGCTCCGGCTCGGCAATGACGGCCGCCTGCACGCGGCGTGATGAACGCGATGCGCGCCGTGCTCGCCCGCGCCTTCCTCGGCCATCTGGCGCAGCAACCCGGCCGCGCGCTGATGTCGGTGCTGGCGCTGGCGCTCGGCGTCGCGCTAGGGGTTGCGGTGTCGGTGGTCAATCGCTCGGCGCTCGACGAGTTCGGCCGCGGCTTGCGCACGGTCTCCGGCCAGGCCGATCTCGAAGTTCGCGGCGCGCGCGCCGGCTTCGACGAGTTGCTCTACCCGCAGCTTGCGCTGCGGCCGGAGGTCGAGATTGCCAGCCCGCTGCTCGAGATCGACGCCCGCGTGCGCGGCGCGGTCAGGGATGCTGGCGCAGATGCGCTCAAACTCATCGGACTCGACCCGCTGCGTGCGATCGCGCTCTCTCCAGCGCTGATTGCGCCGCCCGCAGCGCCTGGCGGACGGGGGCAAGAGGCGACAACGGAGAACGAATCCTCCAGCCTGCCCGATGACGATGTGCTGTTCCTGAGCCCGGCCGCGGCACGGCGGTTCGCCGTCGCGGTCGGCGATGAAATCGAGTTGCAGAGCGGCGCCAGCAGCGCGCGATTTCGCGTCGGCGGGCTGCTGCCGGCGGTGGGTGCCGGGCAGATTCTGGCGGTCACCGACATCGCCACCGCGCAATGGCGCTTCGAGCGGCTCGGCCGGCTGACACGCATCGATCTGCGATTGCGCGAGGGCGTTGCCGCCGCGCCGGCGTTGAGCGGGATCGCCGCCGGTCTGCCACCCGGCGTTGTCGTCGCCACGCCGGCGCAAACGGAATCGCGGGCGGCGCGGCTGTCGCGCGCCTACCGCGTCAACCTGACGATGCTGGCGCTCATCGCACTGGTGACCGGCGCGTTTCTGGTGTTCTCGGCGCAGGCACTCAACGTCGTGCGCCGCCGCTCGGAACTGGCTTTGCTGCGCGCGATCGGTGTTACGCGCGGCGCGCTGGTGCGCTGGCTGCTGCTGGAAGGCGCGCTGATCGGCGCACTCGGCAGCCTGCTCGGCGTCGCGGGCGGCTATGCGCTGGCCGCCATGGCGCTGCAGTTCATCGGCGGCGATCTTGGCGCCGGCTACTTCCAGGGCGCCCGGCCGCCGCTGGCGTTCGACCCGTGGGGGACCATCGGTTTCGTGGCACTGGGGATCGCCGCTGCGCTGGCCGGCAGCGCGCTGCCGGCGCGGGAAGCGGCGCGCAGCGATCCGGCTGTGGCATTGAAGAGCGGCGACGCGGCGGACAGCTTCGCCCGCTTGGGACGCCTGGCGCCGGGTTTGTTGAGCCTGATGTCGGCCGCGCTGGTGGTCTGGCTGCCGCCGCTGGGCGGGCTGCCGGTGTTCGGCTATGCGGCGATCGCGCTGCTGCTGGTCGGCAGCGTGCTGATCCTGCCCAGGCTGGCGCGGCTGCTGTTCGCCCGTCTGCCGCCAGCGCCGCGTGTCGTCTGGCTGTCGCTGGCGATCGAACAGTTGCGCGGCGCGCCGCACCTGGCGACCATCGGTGCGGCCGGCGTGCTGGCATCGGTCGCGCTGGCCGGGGCGATGGCAATCATGGTCGGTTCGTTTCGCCAGTCGGTCGACGTGTGGCTCGGCCAGGTGCTGCCGGCGGACCTCTATCTGCGCGCGGCGCGCGCCGGCGAGAGCGGGCACTTCGAGCCGGCCGAGCAGGCGGCGATTCTGGCGACGCCGGGTGTGGTGCGCGTCGACTTCCTGCGCCACCAGAGCCTGCTGCTCGATCCGGCGCTGCCGCTGGTGGCCCTGATCGCGCGGCCGATTCCGGCAGAGGAGCCGGAGCGTGCGCTGCCGCTGCTGGCAAGGGTGACGGTGCCCGCCGGTCAGGTCGGCGTGCTGGCCTCGGAAGCAATGCAGGATCTCTACGGCTGGCGGCTCGGGCACAGCGTGCGCCTGCCGCTCGCCGGGCGCGAAGTCGAGGTGTTGGTGGCCGGCATCTGGCGTGACTATGCGCGGCAGCACGGCGCGGTGGCGATCGACCTGGCGGCCTACCGCGCGCTCACCGGCGACCTGCGCGTCAACGATGCCGGGCTGTGGCTGGCGCCGCAGTCGGGCACCACGCAGGTCGCCGAGGCGCTGCGCGCGCGCCTGCCGGCGGAGGCGATCGAACTGGCCGAGCGGGGCGACATCCGCAAGATCTCGCTCGGCATATTCGATCGCACCTTCGCCGTCACTTACGCGCTCGAGGCGGTGGCGATCGTCATCGGCATCGCCGGCGTGGCAGCGAGCTTTGCCGCGCTGGCGGCAGCGCGGCGGCGCGAGTTCGGCATGCTGCGGCATATCGGCCTGACGCGCGGCGAGATCGCCCGCATGTTGGGTGCCGAGGGTGCGCTGGTGGCGGCGCTCGGTGTGCTGACCGGCTTGGCGACCGGCGCAGCGATCAGCCTGATCCTGATCCATGTGGTGAACCGGCAATCGTTCCACTGGAGCATGGAGGTCGTGGTGCCCTGGGGTACGCTGACGCTGTTCGGCCTGGCGATGACCCTGCTTGCCACCGCGGCGGCCGTGCTGTCGGCGCGCGCCGCGATGCAGGTGGATGCGGTGCGCGCGGTGCGGGAGGACTGGTGATGCGCATGCGACTTGCGTCTCTGCTGCTGGCGTCGCTGCTGTGGTCGATCTGCCTGGCGGCGGGCGCGGGCGGCGTCGACTACCCGCCGGTGCGCCAGGATGTTGCGATCGAGCTGCCGGCCGACCACGGCGCGCATCCGGCGTTTCGTGTCGAGTGGTGGTATGTCACCGGCTGGCTCGACGCCGTCGAGGACGGCAAGCCGCTGCAACTGGGTTTTCAGATCACTTTCTTTCGCGTGCGTCCGGGCCTGCAGGAGAACAACCCGAGCCGCTTTGCCGCCCGCCAGGTGCTGTTTGCCCATGCGGCTCTGTCCGATCCGCAGCATGGCCGCCTGCGCCATGCCGAGCGCACTGCGCGCGCCGGCTTCGGGCTGGCGCAGGCCGCAACCGGCGAACTCGATCTGCGCATCGACGACTGGACGATGCGCCGCGAGGCAGGCGCCGATGGCCAGGCGATTCATACGCATGCGGCCGGGCGCG
>WBZS01000595.1_pt1 | contig 29713 bp, 28 predicted proteins | sample 5204201 | NCBI WGS metagenome assembly WBZS01 (sample SAMN12344357, study PRJNA552823) | activated sludge metagenome | biome: Activated sludge suspended growth; feature: Nitrification reactor; material: Wastewater; isolation source: activated sludge from nitrification reactor of wastewater... | reverse complement strand
CCGGTCGAATCGAGCGCCTCGGACACCACGAAGAGCGCGGCGATGAAGATCACCGTCGGGTCGCCGAACCCGGCCAGCGCCTGGTTGAGGCTCAGCACCCCGGTGGCCCACAGTGCCAGCGCGACGCCGAGCGCGACGATCCCCAGCGGCACGCGGTTGGACATGAAGGCCACCACCGCAAGGGCCAAAATCGACATCACGATCGCCACGGGGTCCACGGCGGCACTCTAGCCCCGAAAGCCGGACCCGCCCGGAGGTGGCGCGAGACTCCCCGACCCCGTCCCGGACGCCCGTACCCGGTGCGTCGACCGGCGGCGCGAGTGGCGTAGACTGGTTTTTAGTTGAAACGTCTAATTTCAGGAGTGCTTCGCCCGTGGGCAAGATCGTGTTCATCGACTTCGACGGAACCCTCGCCGAGCAAGGGGTGATCCCGTCGCCGCACGTCGAGGCGATCCGCGAGGCGCGGCACCGGGGGCATCGCATCGTGCTGTGCACGGGGCGTCCGCGCTCCCTGGTCAGCGACGAGATCCGGGCGCTCTTCGACGGCATGGTGGGGGCCGCCGGCGGCTACGTGGACCTCGACGGCGAGGTGTTGTCGGATCACCGCTTCCCCGCCGAGCTCGGGGACCGCGTCCGAGCACTGCTGGACGCCCACGAGGTCGCCTACATTCTCGAGACACCGGACGCCGTCCATGCGCGCCCGACCGCCGCGGAGCGCATCGCCACCCTGCTGCGCCCGGAAGCCGGCGGCGAGGACACCACGGGAGGCCCCGGTCTCGGCGTGCTGAGCACCGTCCGGATCGACGAGGATCTGAGCGGTGTCTCCTTCAGCAAGGTGGCCTGCTTCGATTCGAACGTGCCGCTGACCGAGATCGTGCGCCAGCTGCAACCGGAGGTCGGCCTGGTCCCGAGTTCGATGGCGGCCCTGGGCGAGCGGGCCGGCGAGCTGTACCTGGCCGACGTGAACAAATCGGTCGGCATGCTGGTCGCCGCCCGGCACTTCGGTGCCGACGACGCCGACATCGTGGCGATCGGCGACGGCTACAACGACCTGGAGATGCTGCGGGAGGCCGCGACCGCGGTGGTGATCGAAGGAGCACCCGAACCGCTGATGGCGCTGGCTGATCTCGTCGTGCCGCCGCCCGCCCGGGCCGGCCTGGTCGAGGCGTTCGAACGCCTCGGCCTCACCGGCTGAGCGGAGCCGGGCCACTCCCCTCCCAGGTCAATCGTGGCGCAACGAGCGGAGCCGCCGGACGGCCTCGTCCAGAACCTCGTCGCGCTTGCAGTAGGCGAACCGGACCAGGTGCCGGGCACCGTCCGGATCGTCGTAGAAGACCTGCATGGGCACCGCGACCACGCCGCACAGCGCGGGCAGCGCGCGGCACAACTCGTAACCCTCGTCGAAGCCGAGGCTGCGGGCGTCCGCGACGACGAAATAGGTGCCGGACGGCCGGAACGTGGCGATGCCGGCCGCGGCGAGGCCGTCGATGAGCCGGTCCCGCTTGTCCTGCAGCGCCGTCCGGAAGTCGTTGAAGTAGGCGTCCGGGAGCCGCAGCGCCTCGGCGATGGCCGGCTGGAACGGCGCCCCGTTCACATAGGTCAGGAACTGCTTGGCGGCCCGCACCGCGGACACCAACTCGGCGGGTCCGGTCGCCCAGCCGATCTTCCAGCCGGTGGCGGAGAAGGTCTTGCCCGCCGAGGACAGCGTGACGGTGCGGTCTGCCATGCCGGGCAGCGTGCTCAGCGGCCGGTGCCGGACGCCGTCGTAGGTGAGGTGTTCGTACACCTCGTCGGTGACCACGAGCAGGTCGTGGCGCACGGCCAGGTCGGCGATGAACGCCAGGTCGTCGCCGTTCAGGACGGCACCGGTCGGGTTGTGCGGTGAGTTGATCAGCAGCAGCCGGGTCCGTGGCCCGATCGCCGCGGCGAAGGCGGCCCGCGGCAGTGCGAAATCCGGCGGTTCGAGGCGGACCGGCCGGCGCACGCCGCCGGCCAGTGCGATGGTGGCGGCGTAGGAGTCGTAGTACGGCTCGAGCAGCACGACCTCGTCGCCGGGTTCGAGCAGCCCGAGCATCGCCGCCGCGATGCCCTCGGTGGCGCCGGCGGTCACCAACACCTGGCTGTCCGGGTCGAGCTCGATACCGTAGAAGCGCCGCTGGTGTGCGGCGATGGCGGCCCGCAGGTCGGGGTCGCCCGCTCCCGGCGGGTACTGGTTGACGCCCTCGGCGATCGCCCGCCGAGCCCGCTCCAGCATGCTCGCCGGACCGTCGAAGTCCGGGAATCCCTGGCCGAGGTTGACCGAACCGGTGTGGGTGGCCAGGGCGGACATCTCGGCGAAGATCGTGGAGGTAAACCCGCTCAATGCCCGGTTGAGCGGTCCGCGACTCATGGTCGTCAGCCTAACGGGAGCGATTCCTCCACCATCGCCACCCGGCGGTGACGATGATGGCGCCGACCAGAGAGCCGATCAGGCCGGACGGGCGCAACTCGATGCCGTCTCCGGCGATCAGGCTGGACAGCAGGCCGCCGACGAACGAGCCGGCGATGCCACTGACGAACGCCGTCGGCCAGTCGATTCCGCCCCTCTTGCCGAGGATCAGTTGTGCGGCGGCGCCGACCAGCATGCCGAAGATGATCAGGCCGATGATGAGCATGGTGGTCAGGCTAGTGGGTGGCGCCACGGCACGGGCGCACTCCGGCGCCCCGCGCGTCCGCCGTTGCCCGTGCGGAGCCCGGACTCAGGCGCTGTGCGCGAGCAGGTGCAGCATGTCGGAGTGCGGCCGCGCCTCGGGCGGGTGCGGCCGCAGCAGGCGCGGCCGGATCGGGCGCACCTCGAGGTGTCCGCCGCAGTTCGGGCAGGTGCCGCCCGGGAACGTGGCCGCGCAGGCCGCGCACCAGGTGCATTCGAATGAGCAGATGTAGACCTGATGGTCATCGGCGGCAAGCTCGCGGCCACAACATTCGCAGCTGCGGCGATACTCCAGCATGGGTCTCGTCCTTTCGTGCGGCCCGGCCCTCATCGGGCAGCACCAACGAACGACCCCGCCGATCGCGGCGTGACTGGGTCACGACGGCGAAGGCGATGGCTGGAAAGCGCCGCTGGCCGAATCACCCCGCTCCCCCCAGACTGGCGTGATTCGGTCAACAGCGTCTCGATGTCCCCCCGACACGGTCACTGTAGCGAGGCGTCGCTGCCACATCAGTCACCCGCGGGAGTGACAGCCCGGCGCCCGAGCCGCCAGCCCTCGATGCCGTGCTCGATCAGGCCGCGCTCGGCGATCCGATCGAGGATCGCGAGGCAGCCGCCGAGGGCCAGCCCGGCCCGCAACGACACCTCGCCGGTGTCGATCTCGCCGCGCGCGGGGATCGCTTCGTAGACCGCCAATTCATCGGCGTCGAGTTCGTCGAGCGGGCGATACTGATCGGGCCGGACGACCGGGGGGCGTCCGAGCGGGCCGACCAGTTCGAGGACGTCGGAGACGCCCGTGCACAACACCGCCTCGGCATCGCGGATCAGCCGATGCGGCGTCACCGACGTCGCACTGTGCACCGGGCCCGGGACGGCCAGCACCATGCGGCCGCACGCGTTCGCCCAGCTGACGGAGTTGCGGGCTCCGCTCCGCCAGGCCGCCTCGACGATGATCGTGGCCGGGCCGAGCGTGGCGATGACTCTGTTCCGGGCCAGGAATCGGGCGCGCGTCGGATGCTCGCCCGGCGGCAACTCGCTGACCAGCAAGCCCTGGCCGGCGACGCGCTGCAGCAGCGCGGCGTTGCCGGGCGGATAGGGGTTGTCCAGGCCGCCCGCCATCACCGCGACGGTCGGCGCCGTGGTGGCCAGCGCGCCCGAGTGCGCGGCCGCATCGATGCCGTAGGCGCCGCCGCTGACCACGCTGATGCCGTGCTGACCCAGCCCGGCGGCCAGGTCGGACGCCACCGACTGCCCGTAGGCCGTCGCGGCCCGCGAGCCCACGATCGCGACGGCCCGGGCGGACACCTCGGCGAGGTTGGCTTCGCCCTTCACCCAGAGCCCGAACGGCAGGCCGCCCATCTCTTGAACGGGCTCCCCGGTGGCGAGGTCGTCCAGCGCGGTCGGCCACTCGTCGTCGCCCGGGATGACGAAGCGCAGCCGATTGCGCTTCGCGGCCCGCCGGACGGCGTCCAGGTCGAGTGCCTGCGCACGCCGCGCCCACCGCGAGCGGGACGCCCGGCTGCGCAGCCCGGCCAGGACGGCCGCCGGCCCGTGCGCGGCCACCGCCTCGGTCGCCGCCGGGTTGCCCGGCTCTACCACGCAACACAGCGCCATCCGGGCCTCACGCTCGTCCATTGCCCGCCCCCGCCAGGTCGAGCCCGTGGCGCATCGCCAGGGCGGTGTGCAGATGGTCCCGTTCGGGCCGGTCGACGCCGGCCAGGTCGGCGATGGTCCAGGACAACCGGATCACCTTGTCGACGCCGCGGGCGGAGAGCCGGCCGCGGGCAACGGCCTCGTCGAGCAGGGCGCTGCCGTGCGGCAGCGGCAGTCGGCGCCGCAGGGCCGGGCCGGGAACCTCGCCGTTGGTTCGCCAGCCGTGGGGGGCGAGCCGACGGCGTTGCCGCTCGCGCGCCTCGGCCACCCGCACGGCCACCGCCGCGGACGGCTCTCCGCCGCCGAGCGCCGCCTTCAGGTAGCTCTGCGACATCGGCCGCAGGTGATGCCGGATGTCGATGCGGTCGAGGATCGGCCCCGAGACGCGCTCGCCGTAGCGCCGGACCGCCATCGGCGCGCAGCTGCAGTGCGCGCCGGGGGTGCCGGCGTTGCCGCACGGGCACGGGTTGGACGCCAACACCAGCTGGAAACTGGCCGGGTAGGTGGCTTGCGCGGCCGCCCGGCCCAGCACCACCTGACCCGACTCCAGCGGCACCCGGAGCGCCTCGAGCACCCTCGGCGAAAATTCCGGAGCCTCGTCCAAGAAGAGAATTCCCTTGTGAGCACGGCTGATGCTGCCGGGCTGGGCGATCCGGGCGCCGCCGCCGACGATGCTCGCCAGCGAGGCGGTGTGATGCGGATCGGCGTAGGGCGGACGCCGGATCAGGCCGCCCTCGAGCGGCAGGCCGGCCAGCGAGTGGATCGCCGACACCTCGAGCGCCTCGGCCCGGTCGAGATCGGGCAGGATGCCCGGCAGCCGCTCGGCCAGCAGGGTCTTGCCGACGCCGGGCGGCCCGTGCAGGTAGAGGTGATGCCGGCCGGCCGCCGCCACCTCGATCACCCATTTTGCCTCGAGCTGGCCCACCACGTCGCCCAGGTCCTTGACCGCCGCCGGCTCAACGGGCGTGGCTTCGTCGGGTTCGGGTGCGGGCTTCGGAGGTTCGCCGACCAGCACCGCCACCAGGTCGAGCAGGTCGTTCACCCCCCACAACGTGAGACCTTCCACCAGCTGAGCCTCGCGCAGCTGCGCGGCGGGCACGACCGCCGTGCTGAAACCGGCCCCCACCGCGGCCAGCAACGCCGGCAGCAGCCCGCGCACCGGGCGCACCCGCCCGTCGAGGCCGAGTTCACCGAACAGCACCATGCGCTCCAGGACGGCGCGGTCGAACTTCTCGGCGGCCGCCTCGACCGCAGCGACGATCGCCAGATCGAAATGCGAGCCTGCTTTGGGCAGGGTCGCCGGTGACAGGTTGACCGTGACCAGTTGCGCCGGCCAGCCCAGGCCGTGCGCGTGCACGGCGGCCCGGCAGCGTTCCCGCGCCTCTGCGAGGGCCGCATCGGCGAGCCCCACGATCACCACCCGCGGCAGCCCGCCGCCGATCGCGGCCTCCACCTCGACGATGGCACCCTCGACACCCACCAGGGCCACCGAGAAGGCCCGCGCCGGCGTCACTGCCCGACCCCTTCCAGGTGGGTGATGCGAGGGCGCCCGTCGCGCGGCAGCAGGACGCCGATGGCGTCCAGCCGGTAGTGCGGCACCCACCGCTGCTGCTCGCCCAGCCAGGTCAACGCCAAGCGTCGAAGGCGGGCGAGCTTGTCGGCGGTGATGGCCTCGAGGGGATCGCCGAAACCGGTTCCGGTGCGGCACTTGACCTCGCAGAACACCAGCACCGGGTCGGGCTCGGCGGTATGCGCGATGATGTCGACCTCGCCCAGCGAACAACGCCAGTTGCGCTCGATGATCGTCCAGCCCCGGCGCACCAGATGCTGGACGGCCGCCACCTCGCCCGCTCGCCACACCGCTTGTCGTTCCACGTCCTCATCGTGGACACGCGGCCCCGAAACCGGTCAAAGTCATCGAGGCCTGTGGAAAACCCGGCGGTGGAGGGGTCTCGACAGGCTCGACCAGCGATCAGAGGTTGTCGGGGACCTTCAGCTCGCTGTGGGCGATCTCCTCGATGGAGACGTCGCGGAAGGTGAGCACCTTGGCCGACTTCACGAAGCGGGCCGGGCGGTACATGTCCCACACCCAGGCGTCGCCCATGGACACCTCGTAGTAGACGTCGCCGCCCTCGGTGCGCACCTTCAGGTCGACGGCGTTGCACAAGTAGAAGCGCCGCTCCGTCTCCACCGCGTAGGTGAAGATGCCGACCACGTCCTTGTACTCCCGGTACAGCTGGAGTTCGAGTTCGCTCTCGTACTGTTCAAGATCTTCGGCGCTCATAGCGTGCCCACTCTATACGGAGGCGCGCACCAGGGCGGCCGCCCGGCGGACGTTCTCGAACCGGAACCGATGGATCTCGCAGGGCCCGTTGGCGTCCAGGTGCTGCTGGTGCAGGGGCGTGCAATAGCCCTTGTGCACGTCGAAGCGGTAGTGCGGCCACTGGTCGTGGGCGGTGGTCATGATCCGGTCCCGGGTCACCTTCGCGATGACGGACGCCGCCGCCACGCACCCCGCCACGGCGTCCCCCTTCCAGACCCCCAGCGTCGGCACCGCGAGCCCGTCCACGCCGAACCCGTCGGTCAGCACGAAGTGCGGCGCCACACTCAGCCGGCACACGGCCCGCCGCAGGGCCTGGATGTTCGCCACGTGCATGCCCAGCCGGTCGCACTCGCCCGCCTCGACCACCACCACCGACCAGGCCACAGCCTTCACCAGGATCTCGTCGTAGCAGCGGTCGCGCTGCGCGGGGGTGAGCAGCTTGGAGTCCCTCAGCCCGGTCACCTGAGCGCCCGGGGTGCTGCCCAGAATCACCGACGCGGCCACCAGCGGCCCCGCGCAGGCACCGCGTCCGGCCTCGTCGGCACCGGCGATCAGCGGGAAGCCGGCCCTGCGGAGTGCCCGCTCGTAGCCGTACAGACCCGCGTCCCGGCGCAGCACGAACGCCATGGTGACCTCAGCAGACCGGTACCGGCCCGGTGATCACCGGCCGGTCGGGTGCGGGCGCGCTCGGCGCGGGAACGTGGGCGAAGGTGTCGGGGCGGGAGAGCCCACGCCAGCGGTCGAACGGGAACACGATGGCCACCGCCGAGCCGACCACGTCGGCGGTCGGCACGAACGCACCCATGCCCTCGGTGCCCAGATCGAGATGGCAGCGCGAATCCTGGGAGTTGTCGCGATGGTCGCCCATCACCCAGATGCGGTCCTTCGGCACGACGACGTCGAACGGCATCGCGGAGGGCGCGACCGTCTCTCCGCCGCTGGCGTACAGATAGTCGCGCTCGTCGAGCGCCTGGCCGTTGACGGTGATCCGGCCGGCGGCGTCGCAGCATTTGACGTGGTCGCCGGGCAGCCCGATCACCCGCTTGATCAGGTGGTTCGAGCTCTCGTCGGGCGCCAGTCCGATGAAGATCAGGGCCTTGCGCAGCGGGTCGGTCTCTTCCTCGGGGTCGGCCAGCCAACCCTGGGTGTCGCGGAACACGACGATGTCGCCGCGCGACCAGCCGACCACCTTCTGCACCATCACCCGGTCGCGGATCAGCAGCGTGTTCTCCATCGATCCGGACGGGATGACGAACATCTGGGCGACGAACAGCCGCAGCAGGGTGGACGCCACCAGCGCCCCGACCACCACGATGGCGATCTCCTTCGCCCACATGCCGGCCACGCGGCCGGCTGAGGGTTTCTCCGTGGGGGGTGAATCACTCACCGCGGACCTCCTGCCTTTGGTTGCGTCCGCAGTACGGCCGAATCAGCGGTCGCGCTTTTCCTTGATCTTGGCCGCCTTGCCGCGCAGGCCACGCAGGTAGTACAGCTTGGCCCGCCGGACGTCACCGTGGCGCTCGACCTCGATCTTGTCGATGATCGGGGAGTGCAGCGGGAACGTCCGCTCGACGCCGGTGCCGAAGCTCACCTTGCGGACGGTGAACGACTCACCGATGCCGCTGCCGGTGCGAGCGATCACCGCGCCGGCGAAGACCTGGATACGGGAGCGGTTGCCCTCGACGACCTTCACGTGCACCCGCACGGAGTCGCCGGGACGGAACTCGGGGATGTCGGAGCGCAGGGACGCCTCGGTGACCTCGGCAACGAGCTTGTTCATGTCAGTGTTTCCTCGCCGGTGCCACAGGACACCTCGTGGTTATCGCAGTGATTGGTGCGGACGCCTTCCCCCTGTGGCAGGGGCGTTCGGCACCGAGGATCAAGTCTGCCATACCCGCTCCCCCGCCCCGAAATCGGACGCCCCGGGCCGGACTCCTCCGCTCACCCCGCTCCGCGCGGGTGGCGGCCCGCGGACGCGGGTGGCACCCGGGCGCGGATGGGGCCGGGCCGGAGGGTGACGGCTGGAAAGTTGCGGCAACCGGTCTTCCGCCGTGGCGGCCTCTCCCTAGGGTGCTGTCACGTGTGTCGCCGACGACCAGCAGGAGGAAGCCCATGTCCCAACCAGTCCTCGAGGTACGAGCCAAGCAGTTGATCGAGGTCGATGGGCTGCAGTTCAAGGACCTGAACGGCAACGGCCGCCTCGACCCCTACGAGGACTGGCGGCTGAGCCCCGCCGAGCGGGCCGCGGACCTGGTCGCCCGGATGACCGTGGACGAGAAGGTCGGCCTGATGCTGATCAACACCCGGTTCACCGGGTGGGGCGTCGGCGAGGGTGAGCCGACCTCGCACGACGGCGCCCTGGACGAGCGGACGATCGCGGAGGGCACCTCCATCTTCGCCACCCGCACCGTCCACCCCAGCACCGTGACGATCGCCGAGATGCACCTGCGGCACTTCATCCAGCGCGACAACTTCCCGCCGAGCAAGCTCGCGGCCTGGATCAACGCGATGAACGAGGTCGCCGAGGGCACCCGGCTGGGCATTCCGTGCCTGGCGGCGTCCAACTCGCGCAACGAGAACGGCGAGCTGATCTTCGGCATGAACGACGCCGTCGGCATCTTCTCCACCTTTCCCGGCACGCTGGGGCTGGCCGCCGCCGTGCTTGGCGACAAGGCGTCCGGCGGCGACGCCCGGCTGATCTCCGAGTTCGCCGAGGCCGTCCGCCAGGAGTGGCTGGCGGCCGGGCTGCGCAAGGGCTACATGTACATGTGCGACGTGGTCACCGACCCCCGCTGGCAGCGCATCTACGGCACCTTCGGCGAGGATCCCGACCTGGTCGCCGACATCATCGCCCGGCTGGTGGAGGGCCTGCAGACCCCCGAGCTCGGGCCCGACAGCATCGCGCTGACCGTCAAGCACTTCCCCGGCGGCGGCCCGCGCGACAACGGCTTCGACCCGCACTACGCCGAGGGCAAGTGGAACTGCTACCCCACGCCGGGCAGCTTCGAGAAGTACCACCTGCCGCCGTTCCGTGCCGCCGTGCACAGCTCGTCGTTCATGCCGTACTACTCGGCGCCCTCGATCAAGCGCAGCGTCGTGCAGCAGGCGGACGGCATCGACATCCCCTATGAGGAGGTCGGCTTCACCTTCAACCACTACCTGCTCGAGGAGCTGCTGCGCCGCCGGATGGGCTTCGCGGGCTACATCAACTCCGACTCGGGGGTGACCGACAACATGTGCTGGGGCGTGGAGGACCTGAGCGTGCCCGAGCGGTTCGCCAAGGCGATCAACGCCGGCACCGACCTGATCGCGGACACCAACAACATCGCCGACCTGAAGACCGCCGTCGAGAACGACTGGATCTCTCCCGGCCGCATCGACCTGGCCTGCCGGCGGCTGCTGGAGGAGATGTTCACCCTGGGCATCTTCGACGACCGCACCTACGTCGACCCCGCCGCCGCGGACGCCGCGGTAGCCGCCTCACCCGGCTGGAGGCTGGCCGACGAGGCGCACCGCAAGTCGGTCACGGTGCTGAAGAACCATGACGGCACGCTGCCGCTGGCCGATGGCACCGCGGTCTACGTGGAGGTGTTCCACAAGGACGCCGACCGCGCGCGGGCGCTCACCGAGCAGGCCAGGGACGAGGCGTCCCAGAACGCCGGTCTCAGGCTGGTCGACGATCCGGCGGCGGCCGAGGCGCTGCTGCTGTTCGTCAACCCGCAGTCCGGTGACTACTTCAACGCCACCCCCGGGCTGTTGGAGCTGACCATCTGCGAGGACAAGCCGCTGACCGCGCTGGACGGCACCGCCTACACCGAGACCACGGTCGGCGGTCTCGACCGGTTCCGGCGACTGGCCGAGGACGCCCGGCGGCGCGGTGCCGCCGTGGTGGTGTCGGTGAACGTCACGCTGCCCTGGATCGTGGACGCCGTCGAGCCGCTCGCCGACGCCCTGCTGGCCGGCTACTCGACCTTCTTCTCGGCCCAGTACGACGTGATCACGGGCGCCTTCCGCCCGGCGGGCCGGCTGCCGCTCACCCTGCCCGCCGGCGAGTCGGTGATCGCGGTGGACGAGAACGGTCGCTGCGTGTCACCCAACGACGTGCCCGGCTTCGCCAAGGACGACCACCTGCCCGAAGGCATGTCGTACGCCTACCTGGACGCCGACGGCAACCGCTACGTCCTGGGTCACGGGCTGACCTACTGAGGCTGCCGCGCGACGCTCGCGGAGCGGGGTCGGCAAACTCGTCGATACCCCGGAAGGCGCACCGACAAGGGGTTTCGACGAGCTCAACGGGCGCCGGCGGCTACTTGCCGTCCTTCTTGAACAGGGCGTGCATCAGGTCGCGGTTCAGCTGGCTGATGGTGTCCAGCGGGATCTCCTTGGGGCACACGGCGGCGCATTCGCCGATGTTGGTGCAGCCGCCGAAGCCCTCGGCGTCGTGCTGGGCCACCATGCCCTTGACCCGCGACCAGCGTTCCGGCTGGCCCTGGGGCAGCATCGCCAGGTGGGTGATCTTGGCCGAGGTGAACAGCATCGCCGAGCCGTTCGGGCAGGCCGCGACGCAGGCGCCGCAGCCGATGCAGGTCGCCGCGTCGAAGGCGCGGTCGGCGTCCACCTTGGGCACCGGGATGTCGTTGGCGTCCTGCGGCGCCCCGGTGTTCACCGAGATGTAGCCGCCGGCCTGGATGATCCGGTCGAAGGCGCTGCGGTCGACGACCAGGTCCTTGATCACCGGGAAGCCGCCGGCCCGCCAGGGCTCGACGTCGATGGTGGCGCCGTCGGCGAAGGACCGCATGTGCAGCTGGCAGGTGGTGGTCGGCACCGGCGAGGAGCCCCGTCCGTGCGCCGAGCCGTTGATCACCACACCGCACATGCCGCAGATGCCCTCGCGGCAGTCGTGGTCGAAGGCCACCGGCTCGACGCCCTCGATGGTCAACTGCTCGTTGAGCAGGTCGAGCATCTCCAGGAAGGACATGTCGGGGCTGACGTCGGCCAGCTGGTAGGTCTGCATCGCGCCCTTGGCGCCGGCGTTCGCCTGCCGCCACACCCGCAGAGTGATGTTCACTTGTAACTCCGTTGCTTCAGCTCGATGAACTCGTATTCCAGCGGTTCCTTGTGCAGCACCGGAGCCGTTCCGGTGTACTCCCAGGCGCCCACGTAGAGGAACTGGTCGTCGTGCCGCAGCGCCTCGCCGTCGGGAGTCTGCGATTCGGCGCGGAAGTGGCCACCGCAGGACTCGCGCCGGTGCAGCGCGTCGATGCACATCAACTCGCCCAGCTCGAGGAAGTCCGCGACCCGTCCGGCCCGCTCCAGGGTCTGGTTGAACTCCTCGTTCTGCCCGGTCACCTTCACATCGCGCCAGAACTCGGCGCGCAGCTCGCGGATCAGCCCGATCGCCTTCTTCAGGCCCGCCTCGGTGCGCTCCATGCCGCAGTATTCCCACATGATCTGGCCGAGCTCCTTGTGGAAGGAGTCCACCGTGCGGCTGCCGTCGATCGACAGCAGCGTGTCGATCCGCTGCTTGACGCTCTCGACCGCGGCGAGCACGTCGGGATGGTCGGGTGCCAGCTTCGGGAACGGCGCCCCGGCCAGGTAGTCGTTGATGGTGTTGGGCAGGACGAAGTAGCCGTCGGCCAGCCCCTGCATCAGCGCGGACGCCCCGAGCCGGTTCGCGCCGTGATCGGAGAAATTGCACTCGCCGGTGGCGTACAGCCCGGTGATCGTGGTCATCAGGTCGTAGTCGACCCACACCCCGCCCATCGTGTAGTGCACCGCCGGGTAGATCCGCATCGGCGTCTCGTAGGGATCTTCGGCGGTGATCTGGGCGTACATGTCGAAGAGGTTGCCGTACTTGGCGGCGACCCCGTCGCGCCCGATCCGCTTGATCACCTCGGCGAAGTCGAGATAGACGCCGCGGCGGACGTTCTTGACCGAGCCGTCCTGCTGCTTCTCGGCGACCGCCGGGCCGACCCCGCGGCCCTCGTCGCACATGTTCTTGGCCTGCCGGGACGCGATGTCGCGGGGCACCAGGTTGCCGAACGCCGGATAGATCCGCTCCAGGTAGTAGTCGCGGTCCTCCTCGGGGATCTGCCGCGGGTCCTTGTCGCAGTCCTCGGCCCGCTTCGGCACCCAGATCCGGCCGTCGTTGCGCAGCGACTCGCTCATCAGGGTGAGCTTCGACTGGGTCTCGCCGTGCACCGGGATGCAGGTCGGGTGGATCTGCGTGTAGCACGGGTTGGCGAAGTAGGCGCCCTTGCGGTGCGCCCGCCACCCGGCGGTGACGTTGCAGCCCATCGCGTTGGTGGACAGGAAGAAGACGTTGCCGTAGCCGCCGGTGGCCAGCACCACGGCGTCCGCCAGGTGGGTCTCGATCTCGCCGCTGACCATGTCGCGGGCCACGATGCCGCGGGCCCGGCCCTCGACCACGATCAGCTCGAGCATCTCGTGCCGGGCGTACATCTTGACCGTGCCGGCCGCGACCTGGCGCTCCAGCGCCTGGTAGGCGCCGATCAACAGCTGCTGGCCGGTCTGCCCGCGGGCGTAGAAGGTGCGCTGCACCTGGACGCCGCCGAACGACCGGTTGTCCAGCAGGCCGCCGTACTCGCGGGCGAACGGGACGCCCTGGGCGACGCACTGGTCGATGATCCGGCCGCTCACCTCGGCCAGCCGGTAGACGTTGGTCTCGCGGGAGCGGTAGTCGCCGCCCTTCACCGTGTCGTAGAACAGCCGGTAGATCGAGTCGTTGTCGTTGCGGTAGTTCTTGGCCGCGTTGATGCCGCCCTGGGCGGCGATCGAGTGGGCCCGGCGGGGGCTGTCCTGGTAGCAGAAGTTGAGGACGTTGTAGCCGGCCTCGCCCAGGGACGCCGCCGCCGCTCCGCCGGCCAGGCCGGTGCCGACGATGATCACCGTCAGCTTGCGCCGGTTGGCCGGGTTGACCAGCTTCGCCTCGAACTGGCGCTTGGCCCACTTGCCCTCGATCGGCCCCGCGGGCGCCTTGTGGTCGCGGACCTCGGCGCCGACCCGCCAGTAGGCATCGCCGGTGGTGGCCACGTCACGCTCTACGGTCTGGGTCGCCATCACTTCACCACTCCGAACAGCACCATCAGGGGTGCGATCATGAATCCGACATACAACAGCACCGCGACCGCGTAGGCGAGAATGTTGAGCCATTTGCGGGTGGTCGCCGACAGGTTCGCGCCCAGGGTCGCGAAGGCGCTCCAGAAGCCGTGCCTGATGTGCATGCAGACGGTCACCATCCACAGCGCGTAGGCCAGCACCAGCCACCACTGCTGGAACGAGAGCACGAACATCTCGTACGCCCCGGACGAGCTGGTGAAGCCGGTCTTGATCGACTTGGTGGTGAACTGCAGGATGTGGAAGACCAGGAAGCCCGCCAGGATCACCCCGCCCCAGCGCATGGTGCGCGCCGAGTAGGTCTGCTGGATCGGCTTGGAGTTGACGTACTTCGTGCCGCGGGCGCGCCGCGCGCGCAGGGTCAGCGTCGCCGCCGACCAGACGTGCAGCACGATGGCCGCCAGCAGGAAGGTCCGGAAGATCCAGATGAACCAACCCTGCGGCACCAGCGGGTAGAGGATGTCCCCCTTGAGCCACTCGGCGTAATGGTCGAAGGCCTCGGCACCGAAGAAGACCTTCAGGTTGCCGTACATGTGCATCAGCAGGAACCCGATCAGGATCAGGCCGGTGACCGCCATCAGGACCTTCATGGCCACTGATGAGCGGACGGCCCGAGCTCGTGGGGAAAGAGTCGTCGTCGCCACGAGAGTCACCATATTCCCCTTGCGGCGACCGTGTTGACCGTGTGGGAAATGTCGTCCCGACTGAGACGAAAGGTCTCGTGACTCGGGCGGGTCCCGGAGCCGTGCCGGCCGTCCCCGCTCAGTGCCGTCCGCGCGCGTAGGCCTTCCCGGGCTTGGTCGGCCCGAGGATGTCGTCCAGGCTGACCAGCGTGTAGCCCTTGGCGCGCAGCTTGGCGATCAGGGTCGGTACCGCCTTGATGGTCCAGGGGTGGATGTCGTGGGCGAGCACGATCGCACCCGGGGCGATCTGCGGCAGGGTGACCTCGACGATCTTGGCGGGCTTGTCGTACTGCCAGTCGAGGGCACCGGCGCTCCACAGCACGACCGCCTGGCCCTGGGTGCGGGCCACGGCGTCCGTCGCCGCGTTGTGCAGGCCGTAGGGCGGCCGCAGATAGTGCGGGCGCACGCCGGTGACCTTGGCGATGAGTTCGGTGTTGCCGACGATCTCGCGGCGCGCCTTGGCGGCCGCGATCCGGGTCAGCATCGGATGGCTGAGGGTGTGGTTGGCGACCGTCATGCCGGGTGTGGTCGCGATCCGCTTGGCGACGTCCGGGTGCTGCCGGATCATGGCGCCGACCAGGAAGAAGGTGGCCGGCACCCGCTCCTTGACCAGGGTGTCGAGCAGCGTGCCGGTCTGCGGGCCGGGGCCGTCGTCGAAGGTGAGCGCGACGCATTTCGTCTTCCGGCAGTCCACGGCCGTGGGAGGCGTGCCCGGTGTCGGCGCCGCGGACCCGGCCGGGGACGGCGGGGCCGCGCTCGGGCCGGCCGGGGACGCGGCCGCGGCGCTGGTCGAGGGGCCGGCGGAGCCGCCGGCGGGGACGGCGCAGCCGGCGAGCAGCAGCAGGAACGCGGACACGGCGGCAGGCAGGAGCCGGGGGCGGGGAAGGGTCACCGGACCAGTGAACGTCATCGGGAACCGATTCCCAAGCCGGCGCACGCGCCCATCGCGCGGCCTTTCCCCGAGCGGCGGTGAGGTCTCCGCAAGGACGGCCGGGACGGCCTCGGAACCGGTGCAGCGGCGCCGCCCGGCGGAGGCCTCAGCCCCCGACGTGCACCTGCGGACGCCGCGCCGGGTCGGGTTCGGCGACCCGCAGGATCTCGTGGGTGAGCGGCGGGACGTCGCCGACGCCGCCGAGCAGGAACAGCAGCGCGTTCTCCCCCGGACCACGCTCGGACCAGCCGAAATAGATGTGCGGCGGCTCGGAGGTCTGCTTGGCCACGTACAGCATCAGCGCCGCGAGCGTGTTGGGCACGGCCACCCCGCGGGCCCGCAGCACCGCGTGGCGTCCGACCAGTTCGCCGCCCACGGTGACGTCGCCGGCGAACTCGCTGGCGTCCGCGACCTCGACCTCGAGGAAGATGGCGGGCGCCTGCGGTCCGAGATGGGTGGCGGCCCGGACGTCCAGGTCCTTGCGGCTGTAGTCGGCGCGATCCCCGATCCCCCGCTTGTGCGCGATGAACCGGAGCGGGCCGGGGTGGACGGCGGCCCAGCGGGCGAAGATCGCCTCCGCCTGCGGCTCCAGGATGACCCGCTTGACCCGCAGCTCGGTGCTGCGCATGATCCGCGAGACGGCGGACAGCACGATGATCGTCGCGACGAAGATGGCGGCGATCACCAGGCCCTCCGGCCGCTGCGCGATGGTGATGCCCGCGGTGTAGACGAAGATCAGGGTGACCACCAGGAACCCGACCGCGGCCGCCCGGTGCCGGCGGCGCAGTTCGGTGAGGAAGACGGCGAAGGCGGCCGACGTCATCAGGGCCAGGACGCCGGTGGCGTAGGCGCCCGCCTGCCGGTCGACGCTGGCCTGGAAGACGACGGTGACGACGGCCGCGACCGCGGTGAAGACGACCACCAGCGGGCGCGTCGAGCGGGCCCACTCCGGGGCCATCCCATAGCGCGGCAGGTACCGCGGCACGATGTTCAGCAGCCCGGCCATCGCCGATGCCCCGGCGAACCAGAGGATCAGGATGGTGGAGATGTCGTAGACGGTGCCGAAGCCCTCGCCGAGACGGGCATGCGCCAGGTAGGCCAGCGCGCGCCCGTTCGCGCCGCCGGCCGGCTTGCTCATGGTGATCAGGGTCGCGCCGCCGGCGTCCACCTCGCGCACGGTCATGGTCAGCTGCTCGCCGCCGGCCGGCACGACCAGGGTGTAGCTGTCCTGCCGGGTGCTGGGCAACGGGACGGTGGTGACCACCCGCGGATGGTCCTGGGCGTCGAGCGGCATGTCCATGCTGACCAGGCCCGCGGTCAGGTCCGTGGTGTTGACCGAGCGGGTGATCGAGGTGGCCGGCCAGAACTCGCCGGGCGGAATCAGCAGGGTGGTCACGGTGGCCGAACCGAACAGCAGCACGCTCATGATCACCGCCGCCGAGGTGAGCAGCTTCTTGGCGTTGCGGATCCGTCCGGCCGGCTTCGCGACGGTGTCGGTCGGGTCGCCCTTCACCAGCGGCATCACCACCACGCCGGTCTCGAAGCCGGACAGGCCCAATGCCAGGGCGGGGAAGACCAGCATGGCGGCGGCCACCATCGAGATCGGCGAGCCGAACGAGTTCTGCAGGCCCGTCCACCAGCCGCTGATCCGCTCCGGATGCTCGAGCAGTCCGCCCAGGCCGCTGCCGATCACCACCGCGCTCAGCCCCAGGTAGGCGATCACCAGCACCACGGCGACCCCGATCGCCTCCGAGAAGCCGATCAGGAAGACGACGCCCAGCAGCACGATCAGGCCGAGGGTGATCGCCACGTTCTGGCCGTGCAACAGGCCGCTGACCAGCGGATTCTCCACCAGGTGGGCGCTGGCGTCCGCCCCGGACAGGGTGATGGTGATGACGAAGCCGGTCGCGACGAAGCCGAGCAGCGACAGCACCAGCAGCTTGCTCGGCCAATAGGTGAGCAGCCGCTCCAGCATCGACAGCGAGCCGTCGCCGTGCGGCGATTCCTCGGCGACCCGCCGGTACATCGGCAGCGCGCCGACCAGGGTCACGGCGATCAGCACCAGCGTGGCGATCGGCGACAGCGCGCCGGCGGCCAGCGCGGCGATGCCCGGCTGATAGCCGAGGGTGGAGAAATAGTCGACGCCGGTCAGGCACATCACCCGCCACCAGGGCTGGGTGTGGTGCTCGGTCGCGGCCGCGCGTTCCGTTTCGTAGAACGCCTGAGGCTCCTCGGGTTCGACATCGAGGAACCAACGGCGAAATGGCGTATTTCGCAGCCCGGAACGGGTCACGGTGGACCACACTAGACCCGTTCGGGCAGCGCCGGAAGACTTTCGGCGATTCTCCGGATCAGAGCAGGTCGGGACGCCGGTCGCGGGTCCGTTGCAAGGCCTGGTCGCGGCGCCAGGCGGCGACCTGGCCGTGGTGGCCCGAGAGCAGCACGTCGGGCACGCTCAGGCCGCGCCAGGTCTCCGGCTTGGTGTAGATCGGGTATTCGAGCAGCTGGTCGTGGCCGGGCGCATGCGACTCCTCGATCAGCGACGCCGGGTTGCCCAGGACGCCGGGGAGCAGCCGCACCACCGCCTCGGTGATCGCGAGTGCGGCCACCTCTCCCCCGTTCAGCACGTAGTCGCCGAGGCTGACCTCGGCCGTCCGCATCCGGCTCGCGGCATGCTCGACGACCCGCGCGTCGATGCCCTCGTACCGGCCGCAGGCGAAGATCAGCCGCCGCTCCGCGGCCCATTCGTGGGCGATCTGCTGGGTGAACGGCGTCCCGGACGGCGTGGGCACGATCAGCACCGGCTCGTCCGCCTCATGGCCGGGGAGGCCGAGCAGCTCGTCCAGCGCCTCGCCCCACGGCTCGGGCTTCATCACCATGCCGGCGCCGCCGCCGTAGGGGGTGTCGTCCACGGTGCGGTGCCGGTCGTGGGTCCAGCGGCGCAGGTCGTGCACGACGACGTCCACGGTGCCGGCGAGGATCGCCTTGCCGACCAGCGACAGCTGCAGCGGGGCGAAGTACTCGGGGAAGATGGTGACGATGTCGAGCCGCATCGGGCCTCCTCTATCGGTCCGGGTCGAACAGTCCGGGTAGATCGACGACCTCGACATACCCACCGGCGAGGTCGATCACCGGCACCAGCGCGGTCACGAACGGCACCAGGTGGTCGCCGGCGTCGGTGCCGACGACCAGCAGGTCCTGCGCCGGGTTGTGCACGATCGAGGTGATCCGGCCCCGGACGGTGTCGCCGGTGCGCACCTCCAGGCCGATCAGCGCGCCGTCGTGGAAGCCGTCGGCGTCGTCCGTGCCGGCCTCCACCCGCGCCCAGAGTTCGGTCCCGCGCAGCGTCTCGGCCCGGGACCGGTCGGCGTAGCCGCGGAAGGTGACCAGCAGCAGGTCGCCCTGCCGGCGGCTGGCCGCCACCTCGAGCGGGTTCCCGGTGATCCGGTCGGCGCGCAGCACCGCGCCGGGCGTGAAACGCTCCTCGGCGAAGTCGCTCTGCAGCCGGATCGTCACCTCGCCGCGCAGGCCGTGCGGGCGTCCGACGGTGCCGACCACGACGTCGACGGTGGGTGCCATCATTCCTCCTGGCGCGATCGTTGGTCCGAAACGACCGGGACGCCCCCGAGCAGGCTCAGGGGCGTCCGGTGAGTAGTTGGTCAGCGGCGGCGTTGGCGGCGGTCGACGTCGACGAAGTCGACCCGCACCGTCTCGCGCCCGGCCAGGGCACCGACCACGGTGCGCAGCGCACCGGCCGTGCGGCCCTGGCGTCCGATGACCTTGCCGATGTCCTCGGGATGGACCCGGACCTCCAGGGTGCGGGGACGGCGCCGGTCGGAATCCGTGACCCGGACGTCGTCCGGGTTGGCGACCAGGCCGCGCACCAGGTGCTCCAGGGCGTCGGCGAGCACGCTCAGGCCTCGTCGGTCTCGGCGGCGTCCGCCTCGGCCTTCTTCTTGCCCTTGCTGATCGCGCCGGTGGCCGGGGCGTCGTCCGCCTCGGCCAGGGCGGCGTTGAAGCGGGCGACCTTGTCGGCCTTCTCGGCCTGCGGCTCGATGCCGGACGCCGAGGTCTCGCCGGTGAACTTCTGCCAGTCACCGCTGCGCTTGAGGATGGTGACGACGGCCTCGGTGGGCTGGGCGCCCACGCCGAGCCAGTACTGCGCCCGCTCGGAGTCGACCCTGATCACCGACGGGTCGTTCTTCGGCTGGTAGAGGCCGATCTCCTCGATCGCCCGGCCGTCGCGCTTGGTGCGCGAGTCCATGACGACGATGCGGTAGTGCGGCGAGCGGATCTTGCCGAGCCGCTTCAAACGAATCTTGACAGCCACGTGTGTGGTTTCTCCTGTGGGAAAGCCTGGGCAACGTCTGCCAGGCTGGGCGGGTGAGGCCGGCGTCCATCGTGGGGAATGGCTGCGAGTCTCGGGTGAACCGTCCGAGCCGGAGGTGAGAGGGCACCGACGCGGACGACGCGCCCCATATTGTGCCAGATCGGCTCCGGAAACCGCGAACCGGTCCCCCGGCGCCCGGGGACGGTTCTCTTTCGTTCGAAATTCGCACGCCGGGGACGGTTCTTGCGTACCCGGCGTTCGCAGGCGCGGGGACGGTTCCTCAGCGTTCGAAATTCGCACGTCGAAGAACCGTCCCCGACGTGCGAGCTTTGCTCAGCCGAGGGTTCCGCTCGGATATCTTGTGGCCGATCGGCGAAGGGTGAGGCCATGGCGCAATGGGACGCGTTCATCTCGTACGCGCGGTCGGCGTCCACGCTGGAGGCGCAGGGCCTGCAGACTGCGATTCAGACCTTCGCCAAGCCGTGGCACCGGCTGCGGGCGGTGCGGGTCTTCCGCGACGACTCCTCGATGTCGGCGAACCCGGGGCTGTGGTCGACCATCGAGCAGGGGCTGCGCGAGGCGTCCTGGCTGGTGGTGCTGCTCAGCCCGGCCGCCGCGCGCTCCGAGTACGTCGCCAACGAGATCGGCTGGTGGCTGCGGCACAAGGACGCCGGGCACATCCTGCTCGTCCACGACGAGGGGACGCTGTCCTGGGACCGCGTCCGCAACGACTTCTCGGACGCCTCCGACTGCGTCCCCGCGCCGCTGCGGGGGGCGTTCCGCGAGGAGCCGCGGTGGACCGATCTGAGCTGGTTCGACGCGCCCGGGTCGTCCGGCACGGCGGACCCGCGGTTTCGCGAGCGGGTCGCCGACCTGGCCTCCGCGATCCGCGGGATCCCGCGCGACGAACTGCTCGGCGACGACGTCGCGCAGCACAAGCGCAGCTGGAGGCTGGCGAGACTCGCCATCGGGGCCCTCAGCCTGCTGCTGGTCGCGTCCGTGGTGGCCAGCATCATCGCGATCGCCCAGCGCAACGAGGTGGTGCGGCAGGCCAACAGCCTGCTGGCTCGGCAGCTGGCGGCCACCGCCGACTCGCTGCTCACCCGCGACCTGCGCCGCGCCCAGCTGCTCGCCGTCCAGGCCTACCGAACCGACCCCAACCCGGACGCCCGCGCCGCCCTGCTGCGCGCCACCCTGGCCAGCCCGGCGCTGCGCCGGTTCGTCCCCTTCGACGCGACGATCAGCGCACTATCGGCGTCGTCGGACGGACGCTACGTCGCCGTCGGCCTCGACAACGGCGAGGTCTACAGCTGGGACGTGGCGACGGCCGCGCCGGTGTCCAGGCTCCGGCTGACCCAGGCCGTCACCGACGTGGGGATCAGCGATAACGGCGCCGTGCTCGTCGCCGCGGACGGCGCCACGACGCAGGCCACCACCGCCGACGGGTCGGGCAGCCTGGTCAGCCCGGCCGGCCAGGCGCCGCGCCGAGTGGCGGTCAGCCCGTCCGGCGCGAGTGCCGTCGTCGGATCCGCGAACGATTCGACGGCCAGCCTCACCCTGGTCGATCTGAAGGCTCGCCGCCAGCGCACCGTCGCCGACCCGGTGAACCCCGATCTCGGCGGGTCGTACGCGCTGCGGTTCGTCGGCGACGACACGCTGATGCTGGTCGGCAGCGTGCTCGAAACCCGGGCGATGCCGGCGTTCACCCGGATCAAGCGGGTCGACTTCACGCTCGGCGCCCACCAGATGCCCGGACGCCCGTCCGCCGACGGCAGGTTCAGCACCGCCACCAACGGCGCCGCCGAGGTGCCGATCTGGCGCACCGACCGGGACAACGACCAACCCGCCCGCTACGCCTTCGTGCCGCAGAACACGCCGGCCGCGCTGGCCCTGAACCATGACGGCTCGCGCCTCGCGGTCGCGGACGCCAACGGCATTCATCTCGCCGAGGTCAGGGCCACCGACGCACCCGCCGGCTACGGGCATTCGGCGACGCCGCCGACCAGCTTCGTCGGGGTGACCGACGTGAACCTCGACGGGTTGATGTTCCTGGGCAACTCGAACCGGTTCGTGGCGGCGTCCGGTGCGCAGCTCGGCCTGTGGGACCCGGACTCGGCCGGGCGCTCGTCCGACACCGCCGACCTGCCGATCATCCAGTCGTGCGTCGCGTGCGGGTCACCGGGGGTGGTGCTGTCGCCGGACGGCAGCAGCATCGCGATCCGCGACGGCGAGTTCTCGGGGCTGCGGCTGCAGAGCGTGCCGGGCCGCGCGGGGGTCTCTCCGGCGAGCTGGGACCAGCGGCAGGTGTCGGTGGGCACGCTGTCCAACCCGCTGTGGCTCGACGACGGCACCGTGCTGGTCGTCGCGTCCGGCTCGTCGAGCGGCCTCGGCTCCGGAGCGATCCCCGGGCTGCCCGGCGGCGTCGTCGGCTGGGTCACCGACACACCCGACAGCAGGCCGCTGGCGGTCCGGGCGTCCGCGGACGGGGGTTCGGTGCTGGTGGTGAACGCGGCCGGACGCCTGGCCCGCTACCAGGCGCGCACCGGGCAGTTGATCGGCGAGGTGCCGGCGCCGGCGGACGACACCGCCGCCTGGTTCGACGCCGCCATCGACGCCGACCTGAGCATGGTCGCGCTCGTCCCGACCAGCGACCGGTCCACGGTCGTCAGTGTGCGGGACGCCACCACCGGCGCGGAGCGCTTCACCGTGCGGACCGACGCCGAGACGCCCGACCGGGTGCTGTTCGCCGCCGGGTCGCTGTGGGTGCGCTACGTCTCGGGGCTGATCGAGCGCCGGGATCCTCGCACCGGCGTCCTGCAACGCAGCCTGCCGGTGCGCCTGTCGGGCACCGGGCCGCTCACCGAGGCGTCCGGCGTCGTCGCGATACCCACCGACGCCGGGGTGGCGCTCTACGACGCGACCGCCGACGCCCTGGTCGGCACGGTCGGGTTCCCGGCCAACTGGCAGTCGATCCGCCGCGGCGTCGGGCTCGCGCCGGACGCCTCCGTCGTGGTCAGCGCCTTCGAGCCGATCGGGGACGAGAAGCAGGGCCTGGCCATCAGCACGCAACTGGCCCCCGAGAGCATGGTCGGCGTGGCCTGCCGCACCTCCGGCGGCAGCCTGACCGCCGACGACTGGGCGACGCTGGTCGGCCCGGACGCCCCGGCGGACCTGAGCTGCAGATAGACCGGTCAGTCCTCCGCGTCGGCGACCTCCAGGCCGAGCCAGTCGGCCAGTGCCCCGATCTCGGCACGGACGGCCTCGGCCACCCCCGGCGCCCACTCGGCGTCGGCGTGGACCCGGAACACCCGCAGCACCCCCGCCTTGCGGTCGGCCTTGGCGTCCAGCTTCCCGATCAGGGCGTCGCCGTGCAGGATCGGCAGCGCGAAGTAGCCCCAGCGACGCTTCGCCGCCGGCTTGTACATCTCCAGGACGTACTCGAAACCGAACAGCGCCTCCACCCGAGCCCGGTCGAAGACCAGCCGGTCGAAGGGCGACAGCAGGGCCGTCCGGCCCTCGAACGGGCGGGTCAACTCGTCCAGGACGACGGGGTCGACCCGCCAGGTTCCGGGAACGCCGTCGACCACCGCGGGTTCGCCGGCGGCGCCGACGTCCATGCGTTCCAGCGGCACCTCGGTCTGTTTGGCGCGGGCGATGCCGAGCGACTGCAGCCGGCGTTCGTCGCGCAGAGCGTCGACGTCGGCGTCCGCTATCTCGGGCAGGCCGGCCGGGTACCAGCGTTCGGCCAGGTCCCACCAGCGCTCCCGGCCGCTGCGTCCGGCGATCGCCACCTCGCCGAGCCGGACCAGCAGTTCGAGCATCTGGGTGACATTGCGGTTGTTCGTCCAGCCGGTCGAGCCCCAGGGTCGTTGCGCGGTGTCGGGGATCTCCCCGGTGCGCAGCGGACCGTCCCGGGCGAGCCGGGCCAGGACGTCGCGGCGGAAGCCGTCGTTGGCGCTCATCCAGTCGCGGGCCTGCTGGTAGCGCAGCGGCCGCCGCATGATCGCCCGGTACAGCGGCAGATCGGCGGCCGCGCGGTACATGCCGTCGTACTCGAACACCGTCTTCTCGGTTTCGGCCGCCGCCCGCAGGTGGGCGTGCTCGTAGCCGCCGCCCAGCCTGGCCCACAGGATGTGGTCCTCACTAGGCGCGATGGCATTGGTCGGGTCGATGTTGACGACCGTGAGCTCATCGACGACCTCGGCGACCAGCGCCGGTCGCTGCGCGTCCAGCAGTTGCGCCCGGACCGCGAGCCGGCGGGCGTCCTGCCGGCTCAGTCGGTGCGGTTCCATGGCGGGACCCTAGCGATCTGTGGTGACAGGCGCTCCACCCGCCGGGCGGCGTGGAAATCACCTTCTGTTGAAATACGGATCGGAACACTCGATCGCCGCCGGAGCCCGACTGAAACGTTTCGGGTCTCATCGAGTGTTCCGATCCGTATTTCTCCAACTGCTGAGCTTGCGTGGCTCAGGCGCCGGCGCCTCCGACCACGCGTCCGTTCAGGATGATCAGCACCGGTTCACGCACCGTCGAGATGGTCACCCGCGGGTCGTCGGCGAAGATGACGATGTCGGCCGGCGCACCCTCCTCGATGCCGGGATGACCCAGCCACCGCCGGGCGTTCCAGGACGCCGCGCCGAGCGCGAAGTCGTTGCCGCCCACCATGGCCAGCAGCTCGATCTCGGAGGCGATCAGGCCGTGGCCGTGCACTCCCCCGGCGTCGGTGCCCGCGTACACCGGCACGCCGGCGTCCACCGCCTTGCCGATGGTCTCGAACCGGCGGGCGTGCAGTGCGCGGATGTGGGCGGCGTAGCGCGGGAACTTGGCCTCGCCGGCGTCGGCGAACTTCGGGAAGTTCTCCAGGTTGACCATGGTCGGCACCAGCGACACCTGCCGCTCGGCCATCGCGGCGATGGTGTCGTCGTCGAGGCCGGTGCCGTGCTCGATGCCGTCGATGCCGGCGTCCACCAGTTCGGCGACCGAGCGTTCGTCGAAGCAGTGCGCGGTGACCCGGGCGCCGTGTTCGTGGGCGGCCTCGATCGCCTCCCGCGCCACCTCCTTGGGCCACAGCGGGGTCAGGTCGCCGGCGTCCCGGTCGATCCAGTCGCCGACGATCTTCACCCAGCCATCGCCGCGTTCGGCCTGGGTGACCACCTCATCGACCAACTGGTCGGGCTCCACCTCCTCGGCGAAATTGCGGGAGTAGCGCTTCGGGCGGGCGATGTGGCGTCCGGCCCGGATGATCTTCGGCACGTCCTCACGGTCCTGCAGGAACCGGGTGTCGAGCGGCGAGCCGGCGTCCCGCAGCAGCAGGGCACCCGCCTCGCGATCGGTGACCGCGTGTTCCTCGGCACGTTCCTCGCTGACCGCGCCGTGCGACTCCAGCCCGACGTGGCAGTGGGCGTCCACCAGGCCGGGCATGATCCAGCCCTCGGTGGCCACGGTGATCGCGTCGGCCACCGGCTCGAAGCTGATCACGCCGTCGTGCAGCCACAGGTCGCGTTCGTCGCCTTCGGGCAACACCACCCCGCGCAGGTGCAGCCGCTGCGGCGGCCCCACCGGTACCTCGCTGCGGACGTGCGTGTGGGTGTGTCCGTCATGGGTGTGCGTCAGCGAGGTCAACGGCCCCAAACCGGGAGGCAGGTCGTGGCTGTGGGTCATGACCCGATCCTGTCACCACTCCCGCGCTGGCGGCAGGAGTTCGAAACGACTGACGACTTCCGGAGTGAGCAGCGCTTCGCAGGGCGACGATGGCCACCTAGCCGCGAATCGCTCGAACGTCATGGAGGCACAGTAAGGCCCTCGGCCACCCGCCCTCAGAACCGCCCGCGACAAGCTGGTTGGTGGCCGCTTAAGCGGGGATCTGGAACGGGGGGACGATCTGGAACGGGGGGACGGTTCTTGTCGGTCCACTGGTCACATATGAATGGACCGAAAAGAACCGTCCCCGCGTACCACGGCCCTTGTCGACCCAGCCCTGTCGCTCGTTGAGTTCGTCGAAACCAGACGGCGGATCGGCAGGGCCTCGACAAGCTCGACCAGCGGTCAGCGGGGGCCCTGGTTCTTCTGGTTGAACATCTTCTGCAGGTCCGGGGGGAGCTGGAAGTCGCCCAGCGCCTTCGCCAGGTCGGCGTCCGACGGCTTTCCACCGGCGCCGACGCCGAAGGCGTCCGCGGGGTTCCACTCGGGCTGTTGCTGGGCGGCCGGCAGGGCGGCGGGGCCGGCGGCGCGCTTGGCGGGGTTGCCGGAGACGCCCTTGCCGCGCTTCGGCTTGGCCGCCTGGCGCTGCGGCTGGCGGCGTCCGCCGGGCAGACCGGGCATGCCGCCCATCTGGCCGCCCAGCTGCTGCATCATCTTGCGGGCGTCGAAGAAGCGGTTGACCAGGCTGTTCACGTCGGTGACCGTGGTGCCCGAGCCCTTCGCGATCCGGGTGCGGCGGGAGCCGTCCAGGATCTTCGGGTTGGCCCGCTCGGCGGGCGTCATCGACTTGATGATCGCCTCGAGCCGGTCGATCTCGCGCTCGTCGATGTTGTTGATCTGGTCCTTCATCTGGCCCATCCCGGGCATCATGCCCAGGATCTTGCTCAGCGGCCCCATCCGCCGGACGGCCTGCATCTGCTGCAGGAAGTCGTCCAGGCCGAACTCGCCGCGACCGCCCAGCAGTTTCTCGGCGGCCTTGGCGGTCTGCTCGGCGTCGAAGGTCTTCTCGGCCTGCTCGATCAGGGTGAGGACGTCGCCCATGCCGAGGATGCGGGACGCCATCCGGTCGGGGTGGAAGGCGTCGAAGTCCTTCAGGCCCTCGCCGTTGGAGGCGAACATGATCGGCTTGCCGATCACCTTCGCGATCGACAGCGCGGCGCCGCCGCGGGCGTCGCCGTCCAGCTTGGTCAGCACGACCCCGTCGAAACCGACGCCCTCGGCGAACGCGTTGGCGGTGTTCACCGCGTCCTGGCCGATCATCGCGTCGACGACGAACAGCACCTCGGTCGGGTTCACCGCGCTGCGAATATCGGACGCCTGCTGCATCAGCTCGGCGTCGATGCCCAGCCGGCCGGCGGTGTCGACGATCACCACGTCGTAGAGCTTGCTCATCGCGTGCAGGATCGAGGTGCGGGCCACCTGCACCGGGTCGCCGACGCCGTTGCCGGGCTCGGGTGCGAAGACGTGCACCCCGGCGCGCTCGCCCACCACCTGCAGCTGGTTCACCGCGTTCGGACGCTGCAGGTCGGCGGCCACCAGCAGCGGCGAATGGCCCTGCCCCTTCAGCCACAGGCCGAGCTTGCCGGCCAGGGTCGTCTTGCCGGAGCCCTGCAGACCGGCCAGCATGATGACGGTCGGCGGGCGCTTGGCGAACTGCAGCGGCCGGGCCTCTCCGCCCAGGATCGCGACGAGCTCCTCGTTGACCAGCTTGATGATCTGCTGGCTGGGGTTGAGCGCCTTGTGCACCTCGGCGCCGAGGGCGCGCGCCTTGAGGTTGGCGATGAACTCCTTGACGACGCCCAGGTTGACGTCGGCCTCGAGCAGCGCCAGCCGGATTTCGCGCGCGGTGGCGTCGATGTCGGCCTCGGACAGCCGGCTCTTGCCGCGCAGGTTCTTGAAGACCTCGGAGAGGCGGTCTTGCAGGGTGTCGAACAACGGGTTTCCTCACGCAGTCGGATTACCCGGGTCATCCTACCGGTAGCCCACCGGACGCCGGCCGCGGCGGCTGCCTGGCCTGGCAGGTTCCTAAACTGGCCGGCGCGAGGAGGTCCGATGTCACAGCAGAACCAGCCCTATTCCAGCCAGCCCTGGAGCCACCCCGATGGCCAGGACGCCTCATCGTGGGCCGAGCGGGACGGGCAACCCGGGCTCGGCGGCCACGGTCAGACCCTGCCGCCCGCCTCGTTGCCGCCGAACGACGCCGGTGGGTACGGGGCGGCACCGTCCCCTGGGACGAGCGGGCCCGGAGTCCCGGCCCCGTACGGCCAGCCCTATGGAGCGGGCGGCCGGCCGACCGAGCCGTCCGGCCAGGCGGCCCCGCAGCAGTACGGGCCCCAGCACTACGAGCCCCAGCACAACGAGCCCCAGCAGTACGCAACTACGCAGTACGGAACCACTCAATACGGGCCGAGCGCATCCCAGCCGTACCCGCCCACGCCATACCCACCCACGCCTTACGGGCAACCTCAGCAGTACCCGGGCCAGTACGTCGGCGCCCAGCCGGCGCGGCCCCGCCCGGTGTGGAAGAAGGTCGTCGGCATCGTGCTCGCGATCTGGTCCGGATTGGCACTGCTCAGCGCCCTGAGTCAGGTCGGCAGCATGGTCGCGCGGGCGTCGAGCCGCGGCGTCGCCTACCAGTTCGGCAGCCTGCTCGGCCTCCTGCTGATGGTCGTGCTGCCCGCCGTGCTGGCCTGGCTGCTCCTGCGCCGACCGCGCTGACCGCCGTCGCCCATCGGACGCGTCCGGAACCGTCGCGACAAGGGGGTTTCGTCGCTGCCGGGCGCGATGAACTCGGACAGCCGGTCTATCGGGTCACTCGCTGAGCAGGGCGTCCACGAACGCCACGGCCTCGAACGGCACCAGGTCGTCCACGCCCTCGCCGAGACCGATCAGCTTCACCGGCACGCCGAGTTCCCGCTGCACCTGGACGACGATGCCGCCCTTCGCGGAGCCGTCCAGCTTGCTCAGCACGATGCCGGTGATCTGCACCACCTCGGCGAACACGCGGGCCTGGACCAGTCCGTTCTGGCCGGTGGTGGCGTCGATCAGCAGCAGCACCTCGGTGACCGGGGCCAGCTTCTCGATCACCCGCTTGATCTTGCCCAGCTCGTCCATCAGGCCGGTCTTGGTGTGCAGGCGTCCGGCGGTGTCGACGACCACCACGTCGGCGCCGTCGTCGATGCCGCGCTGGACGGCCTGGTAGGCGACCGCGGCCGGGTCGCCGCCCTCGGGCCCGCGGACGGTCGGGACGCCGACCCGGTCACCCCAGGTCTGCAGCTGTTCGGCGGCCGCCGCCCGGAAGGTGTCGGCAGCGCCCAGCACCACCGACTTCTCCTCGGCGACCAGCACCCGGGCCAGCTTGCCGATGGTGGTGGTCTTGCCGGTGCCGTTCACGCCGACCACCAGGACGACCGCCGGCTTGCCGTCGGCCCCCTGCAGCCCCAGGGAGCGGTCGGCCGACGGGTCGACCAGGGCCAACAGCTCGCGGCGCAGCACGGCCTTCGCCTGAGCGGGGTCGCTGACGCCGTCGACGACCAGTTCGCGGCGCAGCGCCTCGGTCAGTTCCAGGGTGGGGCCGACACCGAGGTCGGAGCTGATCAGGGTGGCCTCGAAGTCGTCCCACACCTCGGCGTCCAGGCGGTCGGACGACAGGATCGACAGCAGCCCGCGGGCCAGCGGATTGTTGCTGCCGGCCAGCCGGCGGCGCAGCCGCGCCATCCGGGTGGTGGGCGCCTCGGGGCGCTCCACAGTGGTGGTGGACGCCGCCGGCTCCGGGGCCTCGTCGGTGCCGGCCGGGGCCTCGGCCGGTAGTTCCGGACGCGGTGGTGTCGGCGGCAGCATCCTGCGGCGGGCGAGGAACATGGTGCCGGCGACGATGACCGCAAAGGCCAGCACGCCGACGATGAGCCAGGTGATCAATTCCACGGGCTCATGCTATGGGTGCGGGAAGGTGCGCCCGCGTGCGATCTCGCACACTCCCCCGCGCGGGCGGGTGCTACTTGGCGGAGTTGGCCGACTTCGCGGAAGTCGCGGAGCCGCGCCGCATGTCGGGGATCTCCTCGAAGAATTCCACCAGGCCCTGCGGCGGTGCGGCATCGCCGTTGAGGTGCCGGGCCGTCTCGGCCATCACGTTGGCCAACTCGGGCGCCCGCTCGCGGCCCGCCCCCTGCATGCCCATGGCGACGATCGCCACGATCGCGATCGCGATGGCGAGGATCACCACCATCACCAGCAGTGCGACAGCCACGTTGAGAGAACCTTCCGGACG
>WBZS01000856.1_pt1 | contig 29735 bp, 24 predicted proteins | sample 5204201 | NCBI WGS metagenome assembly WBZS01 (sample SAMN12344357, study PRJNA552823) | activated sludge metagenome | biome: Activated sludge suspended growth; feature: Nitrification reactor; material: Wastewater; isolation source: activated sludge from nitrification reactor of wastewater... | reverse complement strand
GCGGGTGTAGTACCACCACGGGCCGCTGGCCACCGGCACCGAGAGGTCGGTTTCCCGGACCCGGCCCTTGATTTCGTGAAAGAGCTTGTGCCGCAACGGCTCCAGTCCTGCGGTGACCGCCTCGGCGTAGGCGTTCTCGGCCTTCAGGTGGGCGATGACGTCGGGGTCCTCGCCGTCGCGCAGCCATTCATAGGGGTCCTCGACCCGATCGCCGTGGTGCTCACGAACCACGGGGCGCACGGCCGCGACCGGGGGGTGCAGGGGGTCGGTCACGTCAGCCGCCGCTCAGGCAGCGAGGACCGAGAAGCACCTTGAGGTCGCCGAAGAGGGCCTCGGTGGCCGCCACCCGATAGGCGGTGTCGAGCCTGAGGTCGACGACCCGGCCCGGCTTGACCAGGCGCAGGTGCACGTCGGTGGTGCCGGGGTGGTTGGTCAGGATCGACTTGAGCTCCTCGATCCGTCCGGCGGTGGCCCGCAGGGTGTCCATCGTGACCACGACCGGACCGCGCGGACCGTCGGTGATCTCGGGGAGGAAGAGCTCCTGGGCGTAGATCGAGACCGTCTCGTCCCGCCGGTTGACCTTGCCCCGGACCACCGCCACGCAGTCCTGGGCGAGCATCGTCTGGACGGTGAGGTAGGCGTTGGGGAAGAACAGGCACTCGACCGAGCCGGCGAGGTCCTCGATCGTCGCGATCGCCCACAGGTCGCCCTTCTTGGTGCGCTTGATCTGCAGGCCGGTGATCAGGCCGGCGATGGTCACCATCGCCCCCTCGGGCTTGGCGTCCTCTCCGCTCAACGCCACGATCTGGGTGTCGGCGTGCTGGACCAGGATGTGCTCGACACCGAAGAGTGGGTGGTCACTGACGTAGAGCCCCAACATCTCGCGCTCGAAGGACAGCAGGGTCGACTTGTCCCATTCCGCCCGGGGCACCGGGGTCAGGCCGAGCATGTCGATCTCGCCACCGGAGTCGTCCTCGTCGCCGAACGCACCGAAGAGGCTGTCCTGCCCGATCGCCTCCTGCTTCTTGATCGCGACGAACGCGTCGACGTACTCCTCATGGATGCGCAGCAGACCCATCCGCGGCTCGCCCAGTCCGTCGAACGCCCCTCCCTTGATGAGGGATTCGATCGTCCGTTTGTTGGCGACGACCGCCGCGCACTTGGAGAGGAAGTCCTTGAACGAGGTGAACGGCCCCTTCGCCTCACGGGCCCGGATGATCTCCTCCACGACGTTGTGCCCGACGTTGCGGACCGCCTGCAGACCGAATCGGATGTCGGCGCCCACCGCAGCGAACTGCCCCACCGAATCGTTGACGTCGGGCGGCAGGACGTTGATGCCCATCCGCCGACACTCGCCGAGGTACATCGCGGACTTGTCCTTGTCGTCCCCGACGCTGGTCAGCAGCGCGGCCATGTACTCGGCCGGGTAGTTCGCCTTGAGATAGCCGGTCCAGTAGGACACCAGGCCGTATGCCGCGGTGTGGGCCTTGTTGAAGGCGTAGTCCGAGAACGGGACCAAGACCCCCCACAGCGCCGCGATCGAGGCCTCGTTGAACCCCTTGGCCTTCATGCCTTCCGAGAAGGGGACGTACTCAGCGTCGAGGACCTCCTTCTTCTTCTTGCCCATGGCCCGACGGAGCAGATCGGCGTTGCCGAGGGTGTATCCGGCCAGTTTCTGGGCGATCTCCATGACCTGCTCCTGGTAGATGACCAGGCCGTAGGTGGTGCCCAGGATGGGTTCGAGGGCCTCGATCATCTCCGGTTGGAGCTTGCCCTTGAGTTGGGGGTCGAGCGGGATGAGCTCCTGCTTGCCGTTCTTGCGCAGGGCGAAGTTGGTGTGCGCGTTCACGCCCATCGGGCCGGGCCGGTAGAGCGCCAGGGCCGCGGAGATGTCCTCGAAGTTGTCGGGCTGCATCACGCGCAGCAGCGACCGCATGCCGCCACCGTCGAGTTGGAACACACCCAGGGTGTCGCCCCGCCCGAGCAATTCATAGGTGGCCCGGTCACTCATGTCCTTGGACAGGGCGTCGAGGTCGATGTCCTCGCCCCGGTTGGCCTTCACGTTGGCGATCGCGTCATCGAGGATCGTGAGGTTTCGCAGGCCGAGGAAGTCCATCTTGACCAGGCCCAGGGACTCACAGCTCGGATAGTCGAACTGGGTGATCACCTGGCCGTCCTGGAGGCGCCGCATGATCGGGATGACGTCGAGCAGTGGCTCGCTGCTCATGATCACGCCCGCGGCGTGCACGCCCCACTGGCGCTTCAGGCCCTCGATCCCCTTGGCCAGCTCGACGACCTCCTGCGCGGCGGGGTCCTCGGCGACGACCTGCCGGAACTCCGCGCCCTCGCCGTATCGGCTGTTGGCGGGGTCGTAGAGCCCGGTGAGCGGCACGCTCTTGCCCATGACGTCCGCGGGCATCGCCTTGGTCAACTTCTCGCCCATGGCGAACGGGTGGCCCAGGATGCGTGAGGCGTCCTTGACGGCCTGCTTGGCCTTGATCGTGCCGTAGGTGACGATCTGGGCGACCCGTTCGGCGCCGTACTTCTCGGTGACGTACTTGATCACCTCGCCCCGGCGGCGTTCGTCGAAGTCGACGTCGAAGTCGGGCATCGACATGCGCTCGGGGTTGAGGAACCGCTCGAAGATCAGGCCGTGGGGCACCGGGTCGAGGTCGGTGATCCCCATCGCGTAGGCGCACATCGAGCCGGCCCCGGAGCCACGCCCGGGTCCGACGCGGATGCCGTGGTCCTTGGCCCAGTTGATGAAGTCGGCGACGACCAAGAAGTACCCCGGGTACCCCTTGGACACGATCACGCCGATCTCGAAGTCGGCCTGGGTCTTCGCGTAGTCCGGCACGCCGCCCGGGAAGCGGCGCTGCAGCCCGGCATACACCTCCTTGACGAACCACGACTGTTCGCTCTCGCCCTCGGGGCACGGGAAGCGGGGCATGTACCGGCCCTCGCCCTCGACGAAAGAGACGTCGCACCGGTCCGCGATGAGCAGCGTGTTGTCGCACGCCTCGGGGAGCTCGCGGAAGAGGTGGCGCATCTCGGCCGGGGACTTCAAGTAGTAGCCCTGGCCCTCGAACTTGAACCGGTTCGGGTCGATGAGGGTGTTGCCGGAGTTGATGCAGAGCAGCGCGTCCTGAGCCTTGTCGTCCTCGGCCCGGACGTAATGCAGGTCGTTGGTGGCCAGCAGCGGCAGCTGGAGATCCTTGCCGAGGCGCATCAGGTCCTCGCGGGTCCGCCGCTCGATGGAGTTCTGGTGGTCCATCAGCTCGAGGAAGTAGTTCTCGGCGCCGAAGATGTCGCGGAACTCGGCCGCCGTCGCCCGGGCCCGCTCGTAGAAGCCCAGCCGGAGCAGGGTCTGGATCTCCCCCGACGGGCAGCCGGTCGTCGCGATGATGCCCTTGGAATGGCGGTGCAGGAGCTCACGGTCCAGCCGCGGCCACTTGGCATAGACCTGGTCGAGAGAGGCGATCGAGCTCATCGCGAACAGGTTGCGCATCGCGTCGTTGTCGGTCGCGAGCAGCGTCATGTGGGTGTAGACGCCGCCGGCGCTCACGTCGTCGGCCTTCTGACGCTCGTCGCCCCACAGCACCCGGGTCCGGTCGGTCCGGTGGGTGCCGGGCGCGACGTACGCCTCGACGCCGATGATCGGCTTGACCCCGGTGCCCTGCGCCTTCTTCCAGAACTCGTACGCGCCGAACAGGTAACCGTGGTCGGTGGTCGCGATGGCCGGCATGCCCATCTCCGCCGAGACGCTGAACAGGTCGCCGATCCGCGCCGCACCGTCGAGCATGGAGTACTCGGTGTGCACGTGCAGGTGGACGAAGTTGTCCTTGCGATCGAGGGCAACGGGGGCGGGGGCGGGATCGGGCGACATCACCGGCCATCCTAGGTCGCCGGGGTGACACCGGCGTATGCCGTGGGCCCGCCTCCTGACGTGCGCTCAGGCGCTCGCGACGAGCCGGTCCAGGGCCTGGTCAAGGTCGGCCGGGTAACGTGATTCGAAGGTGGCCCACTCGCCCGAACCGGGGTGGACGAAGCCGAGTTCCATGGCGTGCAACCACTGGCGGCCCAGTCCCAGGCGCCTGGCCAGGGAGGGGTCGGCGCCGTAGAGCGGATCGCCCACGCACGGATGCTTCACCGCTGCCATGTGCACCCGGATCTGGTGCGTGCGTCCCGTTTCGAGCGTGACCTTCAGCAGGGTGGCGTGCCGGAACGCCTCGATCAACTCGTAGTGGGTGACCGCCGGCTTGCCCGACTCCAGGACGGCGAACTTGTAGTCGTGGCCCGGGTGTCGCCCGATCGGGGCGTCGATCGTGCCGACCAAGGGATCGGGCAGGCCCTGGACGAGCGCGTGGTAGGTCTTGTCGACCTGCCGCTGCTTGAAGGCACGCTTGAGCTGGGAGTAGGCGCGTTCGCTCGCGCAGACGACCATGAGGCCACTGGTCCCGACGTCCAGGCGGGAGACGATCCCCTGGCGCTCGCTGGCCCCACTCGTCGAGATCCGATAGCCGGCGGCCTTGAGCCCGGCCAGCACGTTCGGGCCGCTCCATCCGACGCTGGGGTGGGCCGCCACTCCGACCGGCTTGTCGACGACGATGATGTCCTCGTCGGCGTGCACGATCCGCATCCCCGGGACGGGCTCGGCGATGACCTCGAGCCCCGGACCGGGCGGGGCGGTCGGCAGCAGGACCTCGAGGAGATCCCCGGCGTGGACCCGGTGGGACTTGCCCACGACCTCCCCGCCCACGCTGACCGCGCCCTCGGCCGCCAGATCCGCCCCGCGCGTCCGGGAGAGTCCGAAGAGCCGGGCGAGCGCCGCATCGACCCGTTCGCCCTCGAGTCCCTCGGGCACGGCCAAGACCTTGAGATCACTCACCGACATCACCGGTGTCCTCGCCCGGTGGGGCGGGCGCCTGCTCGCGGAAGGTCAGCCAGGCGACCAGCCCGGCCGCCCCCACGATGGCGATGTCCGCCACGTTTCCGATGAACAGGCCGAAGTAGTCGATGAAGTCCACGACGTGCCCGCGGAACGGTGCTGGTTCTCGGACGACCCGATCGACGAGGTTTCCGAGGGCGCCGCCGAGGATCAGGCCCACCGTCACCGCCCATGACGTCGTACGGACCCGGCGCAGGTTGGCCAGGATCGCCACGACGATGACGACCGCGAGGATGGTGAGCAGCCAGGTCGCGCGGTCCCCCAAGGAGAAGGCCGCGCCACTGTTGCGAATGAGGCGCAACTGGATCCATGACCCGACCAGCGGGCGTGCCAGACCCGGCGTGAGGGCGCCGAGCGCCCAGGCCTTGGTCACCTGGTCAACCACGAGCGTCACGACCACGGTCGCCGCGAGGACGGCATACAGCCGCGACCGGCCTGCGACGGTCGTCGAGGCCGGTGCGTGGTCCGCGGAGGGGTGAGTGGTCAGCGTCGCTCTTGCTTCTTCTTGCATGGCATGCACAGCGTCGCACGAGGAGCGGCCTGAAGGCGAAGTTTGCCGATCGGCTGGCCGCAGGACTCGCACACTCCGTAGCTGCCGTTGTCGAGGCGCTCGAGGGCATGCTCGTTCTGGCGCAACATCTCCCGGGCGTTGTCGGCCAGGGCGAGTTCCTGCTCGCGCTCGTAGGTCTTGGCGCCGGCGTCGGCCTGGTCGTCGCCGGCCCCATCCCCGGAGTCACGCATCAGGTCGACGATCTCGTGCTCGGCCTGCTCGAGGTCGCGGCGCAGTTGCGCGATGTCACTCTCGATCTCGGCGCGGATCGCGGAGAGCTCTGGCTTGGTCCACGGCGACTCATCCTCGCGGACCACGAGAGAGGGACCCCGCCGCCCGGTGGCGCGCCTGGCCGGAGCCGCGGCCTTCTTGACCGCCGGAGCCGCGGCCTTCTTCACCGCCGGAGCCGCGGCCTTCTTCACCGCGGGAGCCGCGGCCTTCTTCACCGCCGGAGCCGCGGCCTTCTTCACCGCCGGAGCCGCGGCCTTCTTCACCGCCGGAGCCGCAGCCTTCTTCACCGCCGGAGCCGCAGCCTTCTTCACCGCCGGAGCCGCAGCCTTCTTCACCGCCGGAGCCGCAGCCTTCTTCACCGCCGGAGCCGCAGCCTTCTTGACCGCCGGAGCCGCAGCCTTCTTCACCGGGGGAGCCGCAGCCTTCTTGACCGCCGGAGCCGCGGCCTTCTTCGCCGGGGTGCTCTTGCTCGATGACCCGCCCGTCACGGCCCTGGTCGCTGCCGTCACCGCGGACTTCGCAGCGGACAGGACTCGATTGGCAACCATGCAGTTCCCTCACTTCGACGTCGGGTGGTGGGGCGAGGATACGGCCCCGCCCGGAGGCCTTCAACGCAAACACACCCGTTAACGCGCGATCTGGCTCACGACGACGGGCCGGCCTCCTCGATCGCGAGGATGCCGGCCCGGCGTGGGATCGGTGAATCAGCCGTGATGAGCGTCCTCGGACACGACCTCACCCTCGGGCTGGGCCTCGACGGCCGTGTGTTCGAGGCGATCGAGCTGCTCGGTGATGAAGCCCTTGAGGCGGCCCCGGTAGTCCTTCTCGAAGTTGCGCAGTTCGGCGATCTTGGCCTCGAGCAGGGACTTCTGCTTCCCGAGTTCCTCGAGGATCGACGCCTTGCGCTGCTGGGCCTCGTGGACCATGCCGGTCGACCGCTCACGCGCTTCGGTGATGAGCTCGTCATGGCGGGCCTGAGCGGCACCCAAGAGTTCGTCGTGCTTGGTCTGACCGGTCGAGACGAACTCGTCATACGAGCTCTGGCCGGTGGCCAACAGTTCGTCGTGCCGGGCCTGCGCGGTACCGATCAGGTCGTCGTGATGGGCCTGAGCCGCGGCGATCAACTCGTTCCGTCGGGACTCACCGGCAGCCACGTGCTCGTCGTGCAACCGCTGGGCGAGCGCGAGGACCCCGGCGGCCCCGCCGGCACCGGCCACGCCGGCCATACCGGCCATCGCCATTCCGCTGCCACCCTCGTCGTGAACGGGGGCAGCCGCGGCGGCGGCGGCTGCTGCCTCCTGGGCGTTCTGGGCACGCGCCTGCGCCTCGGCCGCGACCTGCTCGGCGTGGGCCTGGGCGGCCTGGATGCGCTGCTCGGCCTCCTGCTCGGCCTGCGTGGCGCGGGCCTGGGCGGCCTCGATGCGCTGCTGGGTCTGGGTCTCGGCCTCGCTGGCGCGCTCCCGGAGGACGGCCAGTTGCTCCTCGGTGTTGGCCCGGGCCGCGTCGACCTCGGACTGGCCCTCGGCCAGCGCCTGCTCGCCACGCTCGCGGCCGGCGCGCTCCTGCTCCCACGTCGAGCGCTCCCCCTCGAAGGCGGTCCGCTCGTCGTGCCACGCCGACTTGTCGGCGTCCACCTGCTGCTGGAAGGCCGCGTACTTCTCGTCGGAGGCGTTCAACTGGCCCTCGAGCTCACGGATCCGCGACTCGAGGTCGGCGTTGTGGCTCTGCAGCGCCTCGACCTGGGCCCGCGACTGCGAGTCGTCGACCACCGCGCCGCCGGCGACCGGCTCGAGGCCACGACCCTCCCGGCACTCGTTCAGCTGGGAGCGCAGGTCCTCGGAATCCTTGGCGGCCCGGCGCATCTCGACGACGATGTCGTCGAGAAAGTCATCGACCTCGCGCTCGTCATAGCCCCGGCGGAACTGGGTGGTCGTGAACGTCTTGTTCAGGACGTCCTCGGGCGTGAGGGCCATCTGGAACTCCTTGCGACGATGTGAATCGTGGGTGCCCCGGGAATGGTGCGAACAGTGGGGCCTGACGGAACAGCCTAGAGGATCATCAGGACTACGTTCAGCACGAGGACCAGGACGAGGAACCCAAGGTCCAGGGCGACGCCGCCGAGCCGCAGCGGCGGGATCACTCGTCGGAGCGCATTCAGCGGCGGATCAGTGAGCGTGTAGACCGTCTCGGCCACGACGAGCATGACCCCCGAGGGACGCCAATCTCGGGCCAGCACCCGGATCCAGTCGAGGACCAGACGCCCGAAGACGACGATCAGGTAGAGCCAGACGAGGAGTTTGAGGAGGGCGAGGACGGCCGTCATGGTGCCTAGTGTCCGCGGTCAACCTGTGCGTCTGCCCACAGATGGGCCTCAGCTCTGGTTGAACAGACCCCGGGCGGGAGCGGCGCTCGAGTGCTCCTCGGTGGTGATCTCGACGGACTCCGGTGACAGCAGGAACACCTTGTTGGTGACCCGCTCGATCGAGCCGTGGAGACCGAAGACGAGGCCGGCGGCGAAGTCGACCAGACGCTTGGCGTCGTTGTCGTCCATGTCGGTGAGGTTCATGATGACCGGCACTCCCTCACGGAAGTTCTCGCCGATGTTCTTGGCCTCGTTATAGGTGCGCGGGTGGATCGTCGTGATCCGGGAGACACCGATCGAGTCGTGTGAGCGGACGACCTGCGCCACCGGGCGGTGGTGGTCCAGCGAGGTGACCGGCGCCCCGGCCTCGACGTAGTCCTCGTGGCCGTAGTCGTCATCCTGGTAGCGCTGGTCCTCGGCCAGACCGAGGTAGACCATCGTCTTGCGGAGCGCGCCGCTCATGAGAACTCCTTCGCGTGGCGTGGCCTGTGCCCCTGGGTGGGCCGGTGCCGTGGCCGGTGATGGCCGTTGCTGTCGCGATTGAAGTTACCCAAGTGACGAGCGAGATCCGAGGATTGCGGTTCCGACACGCAGGTGTGTCGCCCCGTGTCGCACGGCCGCCTCGAGGTCCCCGCTCATCCCCGCGGAGATCCACGTGGCTCCCGGGTGATCCCGGCGTATGCCGTCCGCCGCCTCTCGCAGGCGGGCGAAGGCCCGATCGGGCTCCTCGTCGAGGGGCGCGACCGCCATCAGCCCGCGTAACCGCAGGTGGGCCAGGCCGGCGACCTCGTCGGCGAGCGCAGCAAGTCCGGCGAGCGGCACTCCCCCCCGACCCGGGGCTCCGTCGAGGGACACCTGCACGAGGACGTCGAGCGGAGCCTGGCCCTCGGGCCGGTGCCGATCGAGGGCTCGGGCCAGTTTGGAGCGATCGACCGAGTGGACCACGTCGGCGAGTCCGGCGACGAGAGCGGCCTTGTTCGTCTGCAGTTGTCCGATGAAGTGCACGGTGAGCTCGCGCCGGCACGGGAGGTCGGCGAACTTCTCGGCCAGCTCCTGCGCCTTGTTCTCCCCGACGTCGCGCACCCCCAGGCGCTCGAGCTGCTCGACGTCCGAGGCTGGGAACCGCTTGGTCACGACGACCAAGGTCGGGGTGTCCGGACGTCCACAGGCCGCCACGGCCGCCTCGATCCGTGCGCGCACGGCGACGAGAGCTGAAGCGAGTTCGGTGCGACGTGCGTCCTCCGGCATGGCTCAGCTCTCCTGACGCCCGACGACACCGGCGAATCGGCCCGTGACCCCGTCGCGCCGATGGGAGAACAGCTGCGCGTCCTCGCGAGTGCACCCGGGCACCCACTCGACCGCCACCCCGAGGTCGGCGAGCTGGGAGACCACGCCCGCGGCAATGTCGATCGCGGGTGTTCCCGACCAGGAGACGGCCGCCGCGGCGGGCGACACCAGAGCGGCTTCGGCTCGCATTTCGGCCGGAACCTCGTAACACCGAGCACACACCGACGGCCCCACGACCGCCGTCAGGTCGTCCGCACCAAGGTCCCTCATGCACGAAACCGCTTGCCGCACAACGCCCTTGAGCAATCCTTGACGACCGGCGTGAACAGCACCGACCACCGAACCATCCACCGAGGCGAGCAGCACCGGCACACAGTCGGCGACCAGGACCGCCAGGACGAGTCCGGCACGAGTGGTCACCAGAGCGTCCGCGGTCGGCGGCGTCCGGGGCGGGGCGTCGACCACCGCGACGCCGTCGCCATGGACCTGGTTCATGAAGACGAGCGTTTCGGCGGCGACCCCGAGATGCTCGGCGAGCCGACGACGGTTCTCTCCGACGTGCTCGGCCTCGTCGGACACATGCGAGCCGAGGTTGAGTCCGGCATACGGACCTTGGCTCACCCCGCGGGCCCGCGACGTGAAACCTCGGACCACGCCGGGTCGGTCGCTGCGCCAGTGGAACACAGGCCCCACGGTAACCCGAGGCCTGGCGCGCCCCGGTCGCCTACTTGAGGAAGTCAGGCACGTCGAGGTCATCGCCTTCTTCGAAGGTGACGGTGCGCGGAGGTACCGGGCGAGAGGGCGTCACCGCAGGCGCAGGTCGAACCGGCAGCGCGGCCTCCGCCGGGAACGCCGGAGCCGGCTCGGCGTCATCCGCCACGGGTGGGGCGGTGGCAGGCACCGGAGCGGTCGGAGCCTTGGCCTGAATGGCACCCAGGGCGCGGTTGTCCTCGCGGCGTTGTGGCGCTCCCCCGTCAAAGCCGGCGGCGATGACGGTTACCCGGACCTCGTCGCCCAGGGCGTCGTCGATGACCGCACCGAAGATGATGTTGGCCTCGGGATGCGCCGCCTCCTGGACCAGCTTGGCGGCCTCGTTGATCTCGAAGAGACCGAGGTCGCTGCCCCCCTGGATGGAGAGCAGCACCCCGTGGGCGCCATCGATGCTCGCCTCGAGCAGCGGGGAGGAGATGGCGAGTTCGGCGGCCTGGATGGCGCGCTCCTCGCCCCGAGCCGACCCGATCCCCATGAGTGCGGAGCCGGCACCCTGCATGACCGACTTGACGTCGGCGAAGTCGAGGTTGATCAGGCCCGGCGTGGTGATCAGGTCGGTGATGCCCTGGACACCCGAGAGCAGCACCTGGTCGGCGCTGCGGAAGGCGTCGAGCATCGAGACGCCGCGGTCGCTGATCGAGAGCAGACGGTCGTTCGGAATGACGATGAGGGTGTCGACCTCTTCGCGCAGGCCCCCGATCCCCGACTCCGCCTGGTTGGCCCGACGCCGACCCTCGAAGGTGAAGGGGCGGGTCACGACCCCGATGGTCAACGCCCCCAAGCCCTTGGCGATGCGAGCCACGACCGGCGCCCCGCCGGTGCCCGTACCGCCGCCCTCACCCGCGGTGACGAAGACCATGTCGGCCCCCTTGAGGACCTCCTCGATCTCCTCGGCGTGGTCCTCGGCCGCTTTCTTGCCCACCTCAGGGTCGGCTCCGGCCCCCAGGCCCCTCGTCAGCTCGCGGCCCACGTCGAGCTTGACGTCCGCATCGCTCATGAGCAGCGCCTGCGCGTCGGTGTTGATCGCGATGAACTCGACGCCCTTGAGGCCCCGCTCGATCATCCGGTTGATGGCGTTGACACCACCGCCGCCGATGCCGACGACCTTGATGACGGCCAGGTAGTTCTGCGGACTTGCCACGATGGGGCCTTTCGTTGGGGCGAAGCTGTGGGACGACGAGGACACGAGGTCTCAACGTTGAGTTGACGGTAACGGTTTGGTCACGAGCCGTTGCGACGACGCTAGGCGTCGCCCCACCCGCGATCAACGACACCGTGGGCGTGTCGTTGTGGCAATTGCCCGGAAACCGTGCCGCGGGGTCCGATCGGGACACATCTGCACCATCAGCCCCAATCGTCCCACGATGGGTCGGGCCCCCCGAGGTCGATCGAGCCGGGGAGGCGGTGGCGCGCAGCGCTACCGGGTCACGTGGAGCCGGGGAGGCGGTGGCGCGCAGCGCTACCGGGTCACCTGGAGCCGGCGAGGCGGTGGCGCGCAGCGCTACCGGGTCACCGGAGTGTCTGGCGCGCTGATGTCGACCGCGCTCGGGTTGGTCTTGAGCAGGGCCCGGAGGATCTGGATCTTGCGCGCGGGCTGGTCCGCTCCGCCCCACGTGACGGGTACCTCGCCGAGGGTGAAGGTGACGAGGTTGGCACTGCTCACGGTGATCGTGGTCACCTGGTCTTCGAGGTCCTTCGGGAGGGCCTTGATCAGCGAGAGTGCCGCGACGAGCGCGGCCTTCGCGGCGCCATCGTCCGACGACGCGGATACCACCGGCACGCCCGCGGGGGCTGTGCTGACCTCGCCGAAAATCACCCCGGTCGCATCCACAACCTCCAGTTGACCCTGAGGGTTCTTGAGCACGAGGGCCGCGACCCTCGGCTGTACGGTGATGGTGATCGCGTGGGGCCAGGACCGCGTGACCCGTGCCTCGGCGACGGTGATCCGGTTGCGCACGCGGTCGGTGATCGCATCGGTGTCGACCGACACCAGGGGCACCCCCAGGGGCGCCCTGGCCGCCTCGATGATCGCGGTGCGCTCGGGCCCGGCCACGCCCTCGACCGACACCGTGCGCAGGGTGAGGAGCGTGGAGAACCAGATCGCCCAGACCACTCCTGCGCCGGCGGCCACCCCGAGGGCCACGATCCCGGCTCGCCGCCACAGCCGGAGCCGGTGGGCCCGCGCGCGGGCGGCGAACCGCTCCTGCGAGCTGCTCATTGCCTCACTCATCGTCGACCCAGACCATCGAGGATGGTCGGGGCCAGGAGTGTGACGTCCCCCGCTCCGATCGTGACGATCACGTCCCCCGCACGGGCGGCCGCGACCAGCTGGGCCACGGCCTCGTCCCGGGTGACGACGCGGGCGGGTCGGTCGGGGGCGACGTCGTGCACCGCCCGCACGAGCAGCTCCGAGGTGACCCCGGGCCGCGGGTCCTCACGGGCACCGTAGACGTCGAGCAGGAGGACGTCGTCGGCACCGGCCAGCGCGCGACCGAAACCCTCCGCGAAGTCCGCAGTTCGCGAGTAGAGGTGCGGCTGGAACACGACCCGCAAGGCACCCCCGCGGGCCCGGGCGATGGCCGCCGCGGTCGACACGACGGCAGCCACCTTGGCCGGGTTGTGGGCGTAGTCGTCGACCACCGTGACGCCGGCGACCTCGCCGAGGACGTCGAAGCGGCGCCTGGCCCCGCCGAATGAGGCCAGTCCGGCGAGGACCTGCTCGGGCGATGCGCCGAGTCCCTCGACGGCCGCCAGGTACGCGGCCGCGGCATTGAGGACGTTGTGGCCGCCCGGCACGGCGAGCGTGAGGGATCGAGCCGAACCGTCCGGGCCGATGAACGACGAGTGCGTCGACAGGCCGTCAGCCACGGTGTCCAGGATCCGCAGGTCGGCCGCCGCGGAGCGCCCGTAGGTCAGCACCCGACATCGACCGGCGATGCCCGCGGCCAGCTCTGCGGACCCCTCGTCGTCGGCACAAGCCACCAACAGTCCGTCGGCCGAGAGCGTGTCGGCGAAGTCGGCATACGCCTGCGCAACCCGAGCGAAGGTGCCATAGAAGTCGAGATGGTCGGGTTGCACGTTGGTCACGATGGCCACATCGGGGCGGTAGACGAGGAAGCTCCCGTCACTCTCGTCGGCTTCGACGACGAACGGCGCACCCGCGCGCCAGTGGGCATTGGTGCCGCGATCAGCGAGCACTCCGCCGGCGGCGAACGACGGGTCGAGCCCGGCGGCGTCGAGCGCGATCGTGAGCATGGACGTGGTCGTCGTCTTGCCGTTGGCCCCGGCGACCGCCACGCGGGGAACGTCGGCCATGACGGCGGCCAGGCCCTGGGCGCGGTGCAGCACGGGCAACCCGGCCCGCCGGGCCGCGATCAACTCGACGTTGTCCTCCCGGATGGCGGTGCTGATGACGACGGTGTCGACGCCCTGCAGATGGGCCGCGTCGTGGCCGACCCACACCGTGGCCCCTTCGCTCGCGAGGTCCTGCAGGGTCGCCGAATCCTGGGCATCCGACCCGCTCACCGCGACCCCCCGGGCCAGCATGAGGCGCGCGACGGCCGACATCCCCGCGCCACCGATCGCGATGAAGTGCACCCGACCCAGGGCAGCCAGATCCGGCTGCGCGCCGCGGAAGTCGAAGCGCTGGTTGACCCCGTCCACGCTCACGTCCCCCGTGGAGTGCGTGGCGCCGTGCGCACCAGGTCGGCGAGCAACAGGTCCCCGCCCCGCTCCCCCACGAGGGCCGCGGCTCGGGCCATGCCGGCCAGGCGAGCCGGGTCCCGAACGAGCTCCAGGAGGGGGCCCTGCACCCAGGACGCGTCCATCGAGGCGTCGTCGAGGGTGAGTCCGCCCCCGGCCGCCAACACGGTCGCGATGTTGAACCGCTGCTCGCCGTTGCCGATCGGCAGCGGGACGTAGACGGCGGGCAGGCCGACCGCGGTCAGTTCGCAGACGGTGTTGGCCCCGGCCCGTCCGACGACGAGGTCCGCCGCCGCGTAGGCCAGGTCCATCCGGTCGGCGTACGGGATCACGACGTAGGCCGGCTCCCCGGGGCGACCCGGGGCGACCTCGAATTCCTTGCCCGCACCGGTCACGTGCAGGACCTGGACCCCGGCCGAGCGCAGCGCGTCGACGGAACCTTCGAAGGCGCCGTTGATCCGGGCCGCACCCAGCGACCCGCCGGTCACCAGCACGGTCGGCCACTGTCGGTCGAGACCGAAGTGGCGCAGCGCCTCGTCGCGCATCGCCGGGCGATCCAGCAGGGCGATCTCGCGGCGCAGCGGCATCCCGGTGACGACGGCGCGGGGAAGGGGGGTGCCGGGGAAGGTCACGGCCACCGCCGTGGCGAACCGGGCGCCGAGGCGGTTGGCGATGCCGGGCCGGGCGTTCTGCTCGTGGACGACGATCGGTATGCCGTGCCGCCGGGCGGCAAGGTAGGCCGGGACACTCACGTAACCACCGAAGCCGACGACGACCTCGGCCCGCGAGTCCCGAAGTGCGCGCTCGGCCGCCGCCACGGCGGCCCGCAGGTTGCCCGGCAGCCGCAAGAGGGCCGCCGACGGCTTCCGGGGCAGCGGCACCTTGGGGACGACCGCCAGGTCGTAGCCGCGACCGGGCACCAGGCGAGACTCCAGTCCTTCGGCGGTCCCCAGGGCCGTGATCGCGATGTCGGGGTCGTCGCCGCGGAGGCGGTCGGCCAGCGCCAGCAACGGCGAGACGTGCCCCGCCGTCCCTCCGCCGGCCAACAGCACTGACCTCAGCGCGGCCGACGCGGCCGTCATCGGCTCCCCTTGGCGCGCCGGCGGGTCGGGACCACGGCCGCCGTCCGGCGAAGGAGCGCAGGGCGACCGGCGAAGCGTGACTCGCAGCCGGGTTCCGCCCGGGCGAACGACATGAGCATGCCCAGCGCGGTCATCGAGGTGATCAGCGAGGAACCCCCCGAGCTCACCAACGGCAACGGCACCCCGACGACGGGCAGCGCCCCAATGACCGAGCCGATGTTGACCATGGCCTGGCACACCAACCAGGCCATGACGGCGGCCGAGGCGATCCCGACGAAGAAGTCCGGGGACCGCAAGACCAGTCGCAGGCAGGCGTAGGCGAGCAGGGCGAAGAGGGCCAGCACCATGAGGGTCCCGGGCAGTCCGAGCTCCTCGCCGATGATCGAGAAGATGAAGTCGTTGTGCGGTTCGGAGAGCCACTGCCACTTCTCGCGCGACTGCCCCAGGCCCAGCCCGAGCCAGCCCCCGTCCGCCAGCGCGAATCGTCCCTGCATCGGCTGTCGCGCGGCCCCGAAGGGATCGGTGTCGCGCCCGAGCCACACGTCGAACCGGGCCAGACGATGCGGGCTGCTCACGATGAGGGCGACCGCGAGCGCCCCGAAGGTCGCGCCGGCGATCCCGAACCATCGCATCGGGATTCCCGAGGCGAACAGGGTGGCCGCGATGATCGCGGCCAGGACGATGCTCGTGCCCAGGTCACCACCGAGCAGGACCAACCCCATGGCCAGGGCCGCGCCGGGCACGAGATAGGGGACGACGACGTGCCCGACCTCGAGCAGGCGGTCACGCTTCGCCGTGAGCACGAGCGCACCGAAGAGCACGAGCCCGAGCTTGACCAGTTCCGAGGGTTGGATCGAGATGCCGGCGAGCCGGAGCCAGTTGCGGTTGCCGTTGACCGTGGTGCCGATGAAGGCGACCAGCAGTTGGAGCACGAGGGCGGCCGCGAAGACCGGCAGTGCCAACCGCTTCCACCACGCCACCGACAGGCGGCGCGCGATGAGCAGCCCGACGGTGCCCAGGGCGGCGAACATCGCCTGGCTGCGGAAGATCGTGAAGGCCGACCCCGACTTGCTCTCGGTGATCGAGGCGATGGCCGAGGCCGACAGGACCATGATCAGGCCGAAGACCACGAGCGTGGAGGTCACGACGACGAGCAGGTAGTAGGTGGTCGTCGGGGCGTCGAGCCACGAACGGAGCGCGTGCAGTCGCCCGGTGATCGGGCGCTCGGCACGGGCCTTGGCGGCCGTGCTGCTCACCGTCAGCTCCCGGCAGCCTCGGGCAGGCCGCGCACGGCTGCCACGAAGGCGTCCCCGCGGGCGCCGTAGTTGGTGAACATGTCCATCGAGGCGGCCGCGGGCGCCAAGAGCACCACGTCCCCGGGCAGCGCCAGGGACGTCGCGGCGGCCACGACCTCGGTCATGGCTCCAGTGTCGGTCGAGGACACATCGATGACCGGCACATCCGGCGCGTGTCGGCCCAATGCCTCGGCGATCAGGGCCCGGTCCCGGCCCATGAGCACGACGCCGCGCAGCCGAGCTGCCGTCGCGGCGACGAGATCGTCGACGTCGGCGCCCTTGAGCAGGCCGCCGGCGATCCAGACGATCGAGTCGAACGCGCTCAGGCTGGCGGCGGCGGCGTGCGGGTTGGTCGCCTTGGAGTCGTCGATGTAACGCACCCCGGCGACCGTGCCGGCTTCGGCGATCCGGTGCGGTTCCGGGGTGAACGCCCGCAGTCCGTCCCGGACGGCCGCCGCCGGTATGCCGTGGGCGCGCGCCAGGGCGGCCGCGGCCAGGGCATTGGCGACCTGGTGGGGGGCGAGAGTGGGGGCGGCGCCGCGGACATCGTCGAGGGTGGCCAGTTCGGCGGCCGACGTGCGCCGCTCGGCGACGAAGGCGCGGTCGGCCAGGACGTCGTCGACGACGCCGAGCATCGACAGGCCGGGCACCCCGAGGGTGAATCCCACGGCGCGGCAACCCTCCTGGACGTCGGCCTGCTCGACGAGTCGTTCGGTCTGGGGGTCCTGGGCGTTGTAGACGCAGGCCACCTCGGTGTTCGCGTAGACCTTCCCCTTGGCCGCCAGGTAGTCCGCGTAGGACCCGTGCCAGTCGACGTGGTCCGGGGCGACGTTGAGGCAGACCGACGCCTGCGGGGCCAGTGAGTGCGACCAGTGCAGTTGGAAGCTCGAGAGCTCGACGGCGATGACGTCGTAGGGCTGCGGATCCATGATCGCCTCGAGGATCGGGGTGCCCACGTTGCCGGCGCTGATCGCCCGCAGTCCGGCCGCACGCAACATCGAGGTGAGCATCTGGACCGTCGTCGTCTTGCCGTTGGTGCCGGTGATCGTCAGCCAGGGAGCGGCGCCCTCGGCCGGCCGGAGGCGCCAGGCCAGTTCGACGTCACCCCAGATCGGCAGCCCGGCGACCGCGGCCGCCGCCAGCAGCGGGTGGTGCGGGGGCCAGCCCGGCGACGTGACGACGAGGTCGACGTCCTCGGCGCCCACGGTGGCCACGGCCGCCGACCCGAAGGACAAGCGGGCGCCGAGGATGTCGAGGATCCGGGCCCGCTCGGACATGGCCGAACCCTCCGCCGGCTCCTGGCCGTCGACGACCAGCACTGTCGCCCCTCGGTCGAGCAGGGCGTCCGCGGCCGCGAATCCCGACACCCCGAGGCCGGCCACGAGCACGCGCAGGCCTCCCCACGCCGCATCGCGGTGGGTGAGACCGTCCGTGCGGGGCCAACGAGGGTCGGCGGACGGCATACCGGTCATCGCCGACTCACCACCGGGCTCACGTGCCACCCACCACCCATTCGGCGTAGAACAGCCCCAGGCCCAACGCGACGAACAGGCCCGCGATGATCCAGAACCGGATCGTCACGGTGATCTGCTCCCAGCCCAACATCTCGAAGTGGTGGTGGATCGGGGCCATCCGGAACATCCGCTTCCGGGTCAGCTTGAACGAGGCGACCTGCAGGATGACCGACATCGTCTCGAGGACGAACAGGCCACCCAGGATGATGACGAGCAACTGCGTGTGCGTCGTGATCGCCAGCCCGGCCATCAGACCGCCGAGGGCCAGTGAGCCGGTGTCACCCATGAAGATCTTGGCCGGCGAGGCGTTCCACCAGAGGAAGCCGAAGCAGGCGCCCATCGCGGCGGCGGCCACGACCGCAAGGTCGAGCGGGTCGCGCACCGCGTAACAGGCCGTCGTCGCGCTGACCTTGTCGCAGCGTTGGCTGAACTCCCAGATGCCGATCAGGATGTAGGAGGCGAAGACCATGACGGAGGCGCCGGTGGCCAGGCCGTCAAGGCCGTCGGTGAGGTTCACGGCATTGGATGTGGCCGCGACGATGAGGTTGGCCCAGATGACGAAGAGGATGACGCCGACGACCGGGCCGGCGAAGGCCAGATCGATGCCGAGGTCGCGGACGAAGGAGATCTTGGTCGAGGCCGGGGTCAGGCCGACGTGATTGCGGAACTGGAGCACGAGGATCGCGAACAGCACCGCGACGAGCGTCTGGCCCACCAGTTTCTGTTTCGAGCGCAGCCCGAGGCTGCGCTGCTTGCTGATCTTGATGTAGTCGTCGAGGAAGCCGATCACACCGAGCCCGGTCATCAGCAGCAGCACGAGCAGCCCGGACCACGTGGGTGGAGTGAGGAACAGCAGGTGCGCCATGAAGTAGGCGATCAGGGTGGCCCCGACGATGACCGCGCCGCCCATGGTCGGGGTGCCGCGTTTGGTGTGGTGCGACGTCGGGCCGTCGTCCCGGATGAACTGCCCGTACCCGCGCTTGACGAGGAACTTGATGAACGCCGGGGTGCCGAAGAGGCCGATGGCCAGGGCCGTCACGGCACCGACGAGGACGACGAGCACTAGGCCTCTCCTTCCTCGGTCACCGCGTCTCCGAGCCACCGTAGTCCGGCATCACGACTGGACTTGAACAACACGACGTCCCCCGGGCGAAGTTCTCGGGCCAGGATCTCGCGGGCCGCCTCGGCGTCGGGCACCGTTCGGACGCGGAGGCCGGCCGCGCCACTCGCGCGCGCGCCGTCCGCGATCGGCACGGCGGTCTCGCCCACGACGAGGAGTTCGTCGATACCGGTGGCGGCCGCGAACGCCCCGATCCCGGCATGCTCACGCTCCGAGGTGGGGCCCAGTTCGAGCATCGACCCGAGGACCGCCCACGACCGTCGTCCGCTGCTCATCGCCTGCACGGCCGTCAGGGCGGCGCGCATCGAGTCGGGGTTGGCGTTGTAGGCGTCGTTGACGACCGTGACGCCGTCGGGGCGTTCGGTGACCTCCATCCGCCAGCGGCTCACCGGTCGTGCGGCGGCGAGTGCGGCGGCGATGTCGGGCAGCGCCAGACCCGCTGCCAGGGCGACCGCGACGACGGCCAGCGCGTTCGCCACGTGATGTCGGCCGACGAGGGCGAGCGAGATCCGAGACCGGCCGGCCGGCGTCGAGACCTCGAACGACGGCCGCCCGGCCGGGTCGAGCGTGACATCTGTGGCCCTGATCGTCGCCTCCGGGGCCTCGCCGCAGAGGACCACGCGCGCGGCCGTCCGCGCCGCCATGGCCCGCACGAGCGGGTCGTCGGCGTTGAGCACGGCGATGCCGTCCGCGGGAAGGGCCTCCACCAGTTCACCCTTGGCCCGCGCGATCACCTCGACGGACCCGAACTCACCGACATGGGCGGTGCCGACGTTGAGCACCACGCCGATGCGAGGGGGCGCGATCTCGGTGAGGTAGTGGATGTGCCCGATCCCCCGGGCCCCCATCTCGACGACGAGGTGGCGGGTGTCCTCGGTGATCCGGCAGACGGTCAACGGCACCCCGACCTCGGAGTTCAGTGAACCCTCAGGGACCACCGTCGGACCGGCCGCGCCGAGGACGGCTCCGAGCAGGTCCTTGGTGCTCGTCTTGCCCGAGGAGCCGGTGACCCCGACGACGAGCAGCTGCGGGCTGAGGTCGATCAGGTGACGCGCCAGCGCCGCGAAGGCTGCCTGCTCGTCGGCGACCACGATGCACGGCAACTCCTCGACCACTCGGGTGGTCAGCGCGGCCCGGGCACCACGCGCGGCGGCAGCGCCGACATACTCGTGTCCGTCCGCGTGCTCACCGATGCGCGCCACGTAGAGCGACCCCGGCTGGGCCGCACGGGAATCCGTGACGACATCCGCAGTGATGACGACGTCGTCGGGAGCATCGGCACCGTGGGTCACCCCGCCGGTGAGGTCGGCGATCGCTGACATGCTCAGGGCGATCATCGGGGGGACACCTCCCCCGCGAGTGCGGCCGCCAACTCCTCGCGGTCATCGAAGGGAAGGAGGGCGCCGGCGATCTCCTGGCCACTCTCGTGACCCTTGCCGACGAGCGCGATGGTCGCCCCAGGCGCGCTGGCCCTGGCGTGGTGGACGGCGGCCCGGATGGCGGCTCGCCGGTCCCCCACCTCGACGACGGCCACCGGGGTCGCCCGCGCCTGCGCGACGGCCTCGGCGCCATGGCGCACCGCGGCCCGGATGAGGGCCGGGTCCTCGGAGCGCGGGTTGTCATCGGTGACGATCACGACGTCGGCCAGTTCGGCGGCCGCTGCCCCCATCGACTCGCGCTTGTCACGGTCCCGGTCGCCACCGGCCCCGGTGACGCAGACGAGGGCACCCGGTGTCGTCGAGCGCAGCGCAGCCAGGGCGGCGTGGATCGCCTCGGGGGTGTGCGCGTAATCGACGACGGCCCGGATCGGTGGGTCGCCGACCGGGTCGGCCACGAGCTCCATCCGGCCCGGCACGTGGGGGTCCGTGGCCACCGCGCGGGACACGACGTCCGCCGGATGGCCGACGAGGAGCAGGGCGGCGGCGGCCATCGCCGTGTTGGTCACGTTGAAGTCACCGGGCAGGGCCGAGCGCAACGACAACTCGATCCCGTGCCCACGCAACACGAACGCGGCCGGGTCGTCGGCGGCGGCGCTGACCACCCAGTCATCGCCGGCGGCCCCCTCGTGGCCCAACGTCTCGACCGGGACCTCGGCCCGCGCGGCGAGTCGACGACCCCACCCGTCGTCGACGCAGACCAGGGCCCGCCGAGAGCGCACCGGCGTGAACAGTTGCGCCTTGGCCGCGAAGTAGTCGTCCATGTCGGCGTGGAAGTCCAGGTGGTCCTGGGAGAGGTTGGTGAACAGCGCCAGGTCGTAGACGACCCCATCCACCCGGTGTTGGGCCAGCGCGTGCGAGGACACCTCCATGACGCAGGCATCGAGGCCACGTTCGACCATGGTCGCGAGCAAGGCGTGCAGGTCGGGCGCCTCCGGGGTGGTCCGGACGCTGCGCACCCGCTCGTCACCGATGCGCGTCTCCACCGTGCCGATCAGTCCGACCGTCATCCCCATGGCATTCAGGGCCGACTGGATGAGGTATGCCGTGGTCGTCTTTCCGTTGGTCCCGGTGATCCCGATCAGCGGGAGGGCCAGGTCGGCGGTGCCGTAGACGACGGCCGAGACCGAGCCCAGGACGGCGCGCGGGTCGGGATGAACGAGGACTGGAAGGTCGACGCCGAGCTGCGCCACCCGACGCTCCCCTTGAGGGTCGGTGAGGACGGCGACGGCACCACGCTCGGCCGCCTGGCCGGCATACTCCGCGCCGTGCGTGCGGGCGCCGGGCAGCGCGGCATACAGGTCACCGGGCAGGACCGACCGCGAGTCCAGGCTCACGCCGAGGATGTCCACGGCGGGCAGCGGCTGGCCGGATGCGCCCACCAGGTCGGCCAACTCCGCCAGCGGTGTCGATCCCTGGTGGCGGGGCCGAAGGGAACTCACCACGACGTGCGACCCTACCTGCCGTTCGACCCGCGGGTGTTGCGCAGGACGGTCGGGTCGGCTTCGGCGGTCGTCGGGTCGATCTCGAGGGTGAGGGTGGGGGCGGTTGTCCCGGTCGGCGGGACCTTGAGCTCCTGGAGGGCGTAGGTCATCACGTCGTGGAACACCGGGGCCGCGACCAGACCACCGAAGTAGCCCCTGATCGGGCGCTGCAGGATGACGGCCACGACGATCTGCGGATCGTCCGCGGGCGCGAAGCCGATGAAGCTCGCGGTCTTGCCGCTGTAGCCTCCCACGTTCGCGTCGTAGCGATCGGCCGTGCCGGTCTTGCCGGCCACCCGGTACCCCGCGATCTGCGCCTCCGGGGCCGTGCCGTTTTTGCTCACGACCCCTTCGAGCATGGCCGACATCTGTTGGGCCACGGCGGCATCGACGACTCGCTCGCCCTTGCTGGCCGGCGTCGTGGTCACCACCCCGCTGGCGTCCTTGGTCGAGGCGATCAGTCGCGGGGGCAGCCGCACTCCCCCGTTGGCGATCGTCTGGAAGACTCCGGCGGCCTGCACGGCCGTGAGCGACAGGCCCTGGCCGAACGCCACCGTGGCGCGTTGGGTGCCGCTCCACTTCTCCGCGGGCGCGAGCAGGCCCGGACTCTCGCCGGGGAACTCCAGCCCGGAGGCGGCACCGAGGCCGAACTTGCGGAAGTAGGTTTCGAGGGTCTTGGGCTCCATCGTCTCGCTGACGAGAATCGTGCCGATGTTGCTCGACTGCGCGAGCACCCCACTGACGGTCCGGTATTCGGTCGGGTGCGACTCGGCGTCGTTGAACACCTGGTCGAAGCGAGGCAGCGTCGGCGGGATGATGACGCCGGTGGTCGGGGTGACCTTCTTCTCCTGCATCGCGGCCGCGATGGTCATGAGTTTGGCCGTCGACCCGGGTTCGAAGACCTCACCGAAGGCCTTGTTCGTCAAGGAGCCCTTCGCCTTGCCGATGTCGTTGGGGTCGTAGGTGGGGTAGGACGCGACCGCCAGCAGATCGCCGGTCTTGGCGTTGAGCGCCACGACCGTGCCCGAGAGCGCCTGCGTCTCCTCGATCTTCTGGGCCAGGGCGTTCTGGGCATACCACTGCAGACCTGAGTTGATCGTCAGGGTCACGTCGGCGCCGTTGGCGGCTTCCCGGCGCGTGGTCTCGGCCGAGGGGATGACCTCGCCGGTGGCACTCGTCTCGTACTCGATCTGGCCGACCTTGCCCCGCAGGTGCGCATCGAGCATCTGCTCCACTCCCCCGCCGGCCCGGCCGTCATTGGTGACGAAGCCGACGAGGGAGGCCGCCGTGGGTCCGGTGGGATAGGTGCGTTCGGGGACAGAGACGTTCTGTCCGGGGGTCATGTCCCGGTAGACGCCGGGGATGTCGAGCGCCTTGACCTTGCGCCACGTGAGCGGGGTCGCCTTGGGCTCGATGATGCGGTAGCGACCGCTGGCACTCAGGTCGACGGTCAGGGCCTCAACGGTCTTGCCGAGGACCGGGGCCAGGGCGGCCGCGGCCTTGGCCACCGCCTGTTCCGCGGTCGCGGGATCGCAGGCGTTCTTGCCGGTCTTGTACGTGCACACGGCCTTGGGGTCGGCCACGACGGTGATCCGCTCCTGGCTCGACGCCAGGACCACCCCGTCGGCGCTGCGGATCGTGCCGCGCAGCGCCGGGATGGCGACGGTCGCCGTGCGCTGCTTGCGGGCCTCCGCCGCGTAACTGGCCGCGTCGAAGCCCTGGATCCGCACCAACTGACCGGCGAAGAGGGAGAAGACGACGAGCGTGACGAAGAACAGCCACCGCATCCGCCGCACCGGGTGTCCGAGCCGGACCGGGCGCTTCGGCCGAGGGGGCCGCGGGGGCCGAGGAGGGCTCGGCGGCCGCCGGAGACCGGAGCCGCCGCGTCCCGGTGGGCGCCCCCGCGCCGCCGGTCCCCCCGGTGCGCGACCTCCGGCACCCCGTGGGGCGCTGCCACCAGCGGGGGGTCGAGGGGTCGAACCGCGAGGCGCGCGCCCGGAGGCAGCCGGCCGCGCGGGGCTGCGCACGGCCTCCGTCGCCTGACGCGCCCCGCGGGACCGGATCGGGCGGGTCGCCGCCGGTGCCGGCGCCCGGGAGCCCGCTCGGGCGGAGGGCTGGCGCGGTGGGGTCACGGTCCTGGTGTCCTCGGGGTGCGGAGGGCTCAGCGGCTGGGTGCAGCGGCCGGAGCGGCTGCCGGGGCAACCGCTGGCACCGCTGCCTGGAGGATCGGCGTGCGGGTCGTCGTGCTCGTGGTCGCACCGGTGGCGCTGTCCACGCTGGTGACCGTCGTCTCCACCTGGTCCCCGACGACGGCGACGACCGTCGTCCGGGTGATCGTCCCCTCGGTGGAGACGGTCGTTCCGGTCTGCGGCACCGACGCTGCAGCGGTTGGGGCGGAGGCGGCGGCCGGCGCTGCCGGCACGGCCTGGGCCACCACGGTAAATCCGCGGTCGCCGGTGGCCGGTTCCGCCACGCCGAGCACCTGACCGTCACTGAGCCGGAGGAACGCCGCGGTGGAGGCCGGGACCATTCCCTGTTCAAGGGCCCGCTTGGCCAGTTCCGCCGGGGCGCTCTCGGTGTCGATGGTGTGCTGCAGCGCGGCCTGGGTGTCCGCGAGTTGGTCGGCCCGGTCACGCAGGGAGGTCAACTCGAAGGCGCCCTGGGCCATCCAGGTGTTGAGCAGGAGCACTGTGACCAGCCCCAGGGTCAGGGCGAGCACGGACAGGGCGACGAGCATCGCATGTCCGCGGGGGGCGCCGACGACCACCCGCAGGTCGCGGGTGGTGATCGTGCGAGTGCGCGCGACGCCGGGACGAGGAAGGGCGCGAACGGTCGCCATCTGGCTCATCTCAGGGATCCCTTCGTCGGGCGTGTTCGTTCGGCCGCGCGGAGGCGGACCGATGCGGATCGCGGGTTGTGCTGCTGCTCGGCGGGGGACGCCTCTTCGGCGCCTCGAGTCAGCAGGCGCAGGAAGGGGGCGTGCTCCGGCAACTCGACGGGCAGGCCGGGAGGCGTGCGGGAGAGCGCGCCCTGCGCCAGCACTCGCTTGGTGATCCGGTCCTCGAGCGAGTGATACGACAGGACCGCGACGCGGCCGCCGACGGCCAGGGCGTCGATGGCCGCCGGGAGCGCGCGTTGCCACGCCGCGAGCTCCCCGTTGACCTCGATCCGCAGCGCCTGGAAGGTGCGCTTGGCCGGGTGGCCCCCGCTGCGCTGGGAGGCCGCCGGAATCGCCGATCGCAGCACCTCGACCAGCCGTGACGATGACGTGAACGGCTGTTCGGCCCGGGCCCGGGCGATGGCGGACGCCACCCGGCCGGCGAACCGCTCCTCCCCGTACTCGCGGAGGATCCGGGTGAGGTCCGCCACGTCATACGTGTTGAGCACCTCGGCGGCGGTGACCCCCTGAGACTGGTCCATCCGCATGTCCAGGGGTGCGTCGTGGGCGTAGGCAAAGCCCCGCCCGGCCTCGTCGAGCTGCAGCGAACTGACCCCGAGGTCGAACAGGACGGCCTGGGCGCCGCCCGTCCCGGCGAGCACCTCACCGACCTCGTCGTAGACGGCGTGGACGGCGCGGAACCGGTCGGCGAAGGACGCCAGCCGCGCCGTGGCGAGCTCGATCGCCTCGAGGTCGCGGTCGATTCCGATCGCCCGGGCGTGCGGGCAGGCCCGCAGGATCGCCTCGGTGTGGCCACCCATCCCCAGGGTGCCGTCGACGAACAGCGCCCCGGGCTGGGTCAGCGCCGGGGCGAGGAGGTCGACGACACGGTCCCGCAGCACGGGAATGTGTCGCTGCTCGGTCGGGGGGTGGGCCATGGGTCGCCTCCTCTCGGTCGGTGGTGGGGGTGGGACGGCTGGGTATGTCGGGTGGTCCTGTGATCGGGTCCCCATCCGATCGAGCCCGGCGCGGGGGAAGTCGCGCCGGGAGCGAGCGGGTGGAGGCCGGGCCACAGGAAGGGCCCTGCTCAGAGGAGTCCGGGGACCACCTCCTCGGAGGTGTCGGCGTAGGCCTGCTCGGTGGCGGCGATGTAGGTCTCCCACGCGCCGGCGTCCCAGACCTCGATGCGCTGGCCGGTGCCGACCACCGCGCAGTCGCGGGTCAGGCCGGCATACGCCCGCAGCGGTGCCGGGATGGTGACGCGCCCTTGTCGGTCGGGCGTCTCATCGGACGCGCCGGAGAGGAAGACCCGGACGTAGTCGCGGACGGCCTTGTTGGTGGTGGGCGCCTTGAGCATCGCCTCGGTGATCCGCTCGAACTCGTCGACGGGAAAGACGTAGAGGCAGCGTTCCTGGCCCCTGGTCACGACCAGACCCGAGCCCAGCCGCTCACGGAACTTGGCGGGGAAGAACAGACGGCCCTTGTCGTCGAGACGGGGAGTGTGCGTGCCGAGGAACACCGCTCCCCACCTCCCTCCAACGCACCCGTGGACGACACTTCGCGCCCGTTTCCCCCACTTTACTCCACTGTGTCTCCACATGCACCACATTCAGGAGGGATGGATCCCGAATTGCTCAGTATTTCCGCAGGTCAATGCCGGTGGGGAAAAGTGGGGAATCCTGTCGCCACCTGCCTCGCGGATCGGATGCCTGCAAGGATGGTCGGGACCGCCACCACCACGGATTGGGGAGGACCCGTGACCGATCACCCCCGGACGGGCATTGCGCAGGGAACCCACGAGGAGCCCGTCGGAGCCCATCTCGACAAGGTGCTGCACGTGAGCACGGACCTGGCCAGGGCGATGAACACCGTCCTCGAGGGCAAGGAGGACGTGGTCCGGATGACGCTCACGTCCCTGCTGGCCGAGGGCCATCTGCTCATCGAGGACGTCCCGGGCGTCGGCAAGACCATGCTCGCCAAGACCCTGGCCAAGGCGATCGACTGCACCGTCCGCCGCATCCAGTTCACCCCCGACCTGCTCCCCAGCGACATCACCGGGGTGAGCGTCTACAACCAGGACGTGCGCGCCTTCGAGTTCCGCCCCGGCGCGGTCTTCGCCAACGTCGTCGTCGGCGACGAGATCAACCGCGCCTCACCGAAGACCCAGTCGGCACTCCTGGAGTCGATGGAGGAGGCGCAGGTCACGGTCGACGGCACGACCTATGCCCTCCCGCACCCGTTCATGGTGATGGCCACCCAGAACCCGATCGAGATGGAGGGCACCTACCCTCTGCCGGAGGCTCAGCGCGACCGGTTCCTGGCTCGCATCTCGATGGGCTACCCGCCGCCGCACGCCGAGGCCGACATGCTCGACGCCCATGCACTCGCCTCCCCACTGGAGGTCCTGACGCCGGTGACCGATGCCGCCACGATCAGCGACCTGATCCACGCGGTTCGTCGGGTGCACGCGTCACTGGCCATTCGGCAGTACGTCGTCGACTTGGCCCAGGCGACGCGCACCTCGAACGCTCTTCGACTCGGGGCCTCGCCGCGGGCGACGCTGCACCTGCTCCGCGCCGCCCGCGCCTCGGCCGCCCTGCGCGGGCGGGACCACGTCCTGCCCGACGATGTCCAGAACGTCCTCGAGCCGGTATGGGCGCACCGGCTCATCCTCAGCGGCGAGGCCCAGCTCGGACGCCGGACGCCCGCCGAGGTGCTCGGCGACATCGCACACCGAATCCGGGTCCCCGGCGCCCGACGCTGAGCCCCGACGTCACCATGGCCTCCCCCGGACCTCGGCTCACCCAGCGCGGCGCGGCGTTCGTCACGTCCGGGGTCATCCTGCTCGCGGCGGGCGTGCTGCTGGGACAGCCCGACCTCACCCGCATCGGAGTGCTCCTGCTCGCCCTGATCGCCATGGTGCTCACCCTGGCCGCGGTCCGCCCCACCGCCTTCCAGGTGCAGCGGTCGGTCGCGCCGGGACGGATCAGCGTCGACGAGTTGGCTCGCGTCCGGGTGACCTTGAGCAACGAGAGCGCACGGAGCACCGCCTTCGCCCTGGCCGAGGAGACCCTCGACCCCGTGCTCGGCGACCGGCCACGGTTCGTCCTCCCGGCCACGCCGCCCAGGTCCGCCCTCGACGTGGACTACTTCGTGCGCCCGCACCAACGCGGCCGGTATGAGTTGGGCCCGCTCCTGCTGTCGGTGCGTGACCCGTTCGGGCTCACTTCGATCGCCCGGCCGACCGAGGGCGCGGGCACGGTCCTCGTGGCGCCCAAGGCCCACCCCCTCGCCTCCGAGCGGGTGCTGGGGCGTGGCATTGGCGCCGAGGGCAGCGTGCCGCACCAGGTCGCCCTGCACGGCGAGGATGATCAGTCGATCCGCGAGTTCCGCGAGGGCGACGACCTGCGCCGGATCCACTGGCCGGCGACCGCACGCACGGGATCGATCATGGTCCGTCAGGAGGACCGACCCGCTCGCCGACGGGCGATGCTGCTCCTCGACTCACGGAGAACGGTGGGCCTGCGTGGGCCGGAGGCCCGCGAGGGCCGCACGTCCTCCGGGCTCGAGTGGTCGGTGACCATGGCGGCCTCCATCGCCGCGCACGTCGCCGACCTCGGGTATGCCGTGCACCTGCTGACGCCGGACCCTCGGTCCGAGCTCGGAGTGCGCCTCGATGACGACCGGGAATCGATGCTCGACACGCTGGCCGAGATCGCCCTGTCCCCCGACGACGGGTGGGGGCCCCTCCTGCACGCCGCCCATGGAATGGCCAAGGGTGGTGGACTGCTGGTCGTGTTGACGGCCGGGCTGGCCGAGGAGGACGCCCGAGCCCTGGCGACGTTGCGACAGCCGGGCAGCACCGCCCTCGCCTTCGTCGTGCAGGAGGTGATCGGGCACCCCGCTCGGACCGTGGCGGACACCACGGTGGCCGTCCTCGGTGCTGCAGGGTGGCGAGCGGCGACGGTGCACCCCCAGGACGGCCCCGCCCGCTGTTGGGCACAGGTCACGACCGTGACCCACGAGCTGGTCCACCGATGACCCGGCTCCGCCTCGGGCCCGCCCTGCTCGCGGCCATGGCCGTCGTCGGTGTCACCCTTCCCCTGGGCAGCCTCTTCACGCCCAACGACTGGGCCCGTCCGACCCTGGCCGTCATCCTGGTGATCACGTGCGTGGGGGCCCTCGGGCGGTGGCTCACGCGACACGTCGCGGCGGTGGCTGCCCTGCAGACCGCGCTCGCGATCTGGGCCTGCGTCAACCTGCTGCTCCGGGACACGACCCAGTGGACGCTGCCGACGCGCACCACCCTCGGGGCTGCGGTCGATCTGCTCGGGCAGGCTCACTCGGCCATCCTGCGCAGCGCTGCTCCCGTCCCGCTCGAGCCGGGGATCACCCTCGCCATCGTGCTCGTCGTCTGCCTGTTGGCGGTCGTCGTGGATGTGACCGCAGTGTCGATGCGGATGCCGGCGGCCGCGGGGCTACCACTGCTCGCGGCATACGTGGCGTCGGCCGCCAACAGCGGCACCGGCCTCGCGACCTGGTATTTCCTGCTGCCCGCGGCCGCCTGGGTCGCCCTGCTCGGCCACGACGCCCTCGACCGCCTGCAGCGGTGGGGAGGATCGATCGCGCGACCCGGCGGCGGGGTGGCCAACGACCCTCGCGGGGCGATGCTCACGATGGCCCGGCTCCTCGCGGGCGCGGGGCTGGCGGCGGCCGTCATCCTGCCCGGGGTCCTCCCCCACTTCCCGCCGACGTTCATCGGCGACGGGTTGGGGCAGGCGGCGGGTGCACGCGGTGGCGGGGCGGACTCGCTGGGCACCACCCTCGACGTCGCTCGCAACCTCCAACAGCGTTCCGAGACAACGATCTTCACCTACACGACGTCGGTGAGCAGCCCACCACCGCTGCGCGTCGACGTCCTGACACGCTACGAGGACGGCGAGTGGAAACCGTCAGAGGCAGCGGTCTTCGACACCTCCGGCCAACTGCCGACCCCCGACCAGGCCCGGTCGGCGGTGTCCTCGACCACGTCGATCCCCACGCTCGCCGGCTCCACGACCGTCGAGGGCAACGTC